>Ga0209163_1000142_pt1 | contig 171697 bp, 147 predicted proteins | sample MTBAKSrepl2MetaG_FD_187457 | JGI IMG/M metagenome (GOLD analysis project Ga0209163, IMG submission 187457) | Enrichment culture microbial communities om Arthur Kill intertidal strait, New Jersey, USA, that are MTBE-degrading - MTBE-AKS2 (Arthur... | ecosystem: Environmental > Aquatic > Marine...
AACTGACTCTCACGATGAGCGCGAACCAAGCAGTCCAACAAGATCTGCTGCATTTCCTCGATGTACTTCAGAAGGCAGCATAAAAAACACGAGCCGGAACCCCAGATTTTATGCAACGTTAGGGTTAAGACAGCAAAAAATGAAGCGAGGTCCATTACACAGGGTTTGGAAGTGTAAGTATCATTCGGTATGGGTATAGAAAAGGCGTCAAAAAGTTGTGTACGGCAAAAAGTGCGCTAGGAATTAGCCCAAATAAGTCCCCTCATTAACATCGGGGATTGTTGATCTGCTAATTGTCATTCTTCCCTGAGAACTTCTATTTATGCAGATATTGACCAACCAGTTTTCATCGTCCATTTGTGGAAAATCCTGCCGGTAATGTGCTCCTCGAGTTTCTTCTCTCTCTAAGCACGACCTAAGAATGAATTCCGCGACCGTTAAGCTATGCGAAAAATCAAACCAGTCCCACAATTCTTGAGGTGCAGGTGGCGGCAGTTGAAAAAATGCACATCTCAGTTTTTCCAATGCCGAAAGTCCACTGCTCAGCTTACTCTTGCTCCTCAGAACACCCGCATGAATTCCCAACATTGACCTTAAATCTCCTCTCAGTTTCGAAATTTCCTGAACAGTATCAAATTTCGACCTTCCTCCAAAAAGTAGCGCCCCTTGCTTTTCCAATTCGCCAGCAGCGTAATCTAAGGGCAACAACTCTGAATTGGCGGCACATTTCTTCGCGAACATTGCGGCTAATTCACCTGCTTTTGCTCCAAAAACGAAGGCCTCCGCTAGAGCATTTCCACCGAGCCGATTAGCTCCGTGGACGCCACCCATTGTTTCTCCAGCGACATATAGCCCTTCGATTGATGTACTAAGATTGTTTCGTACACGCACTCCCCCCATAAAGAAATGGGCTGCAGGAACTACTCTAACAGTGCTAGTAGCAAAATTGGAAAAACTGTGCCCCTCGGTGCTCCTACAGTTTCTAAGATCCAAGTACACGAAACCCCCATTTTCTCTTCGGTCTTCCTCTATGGCCCTAGCTACTGCCCGTGCAATGGCATCCCGGGTAAAAGAAGTCACGCCTCTTAATATGCTCTGACCACTACTATTTAGTAGATCTGCTCCACTCAGCAAGAACACCTCTATTGGAGGGATGCGTGCAGGAATTCCAGGATGGTTAACATGCCGTAAAACAAATTGAACGAATTCCATATCCTGCACCACCAGCCCTGCTTCGTACGCCAAAGCATATCCACTTCCATTAGCCCAAGGCACGTTAGTGGTTTTCGGATAAACTGCCGCACCTCCACCTGTAGCAAGGATTACGGCCTTTCCACCAACACAAACCCACTCCCCTTTCCTGCTAACCCCCACAACCCCATAGACAACTCCGCCTCTCTTTAACAGGAGAACGCCTTTTACTCCCTCTAAGACTCTGACTTTAGATTGCTTAATAGTTCTCATAAGGGGGAGGAGCAACTCCATGCCACTTGAGTGGATTGTGCTCAACCTTCTTGCTACAGAATGCCCTCCTCTTCCCTCCAAGGCATATGATCCTTCAGGAACTCGTCGAAAGGTGACTCCCATCTTTTCAAGCGCACATACCTCCGCAGAGATGTTGTACGAAAGCATTCGAACAAGAGATCTGGAGTTTAACTTATTACCCCCCCTTACTGTATCTTCGAAAAATCGTTCAGGTGAATCACAATCTTGAATCATACTCGTAGAAAACCCGCCATGGGATATAGAGCTATTGTTAGCATGCCCAATCCTATTAGCTGAAAGGATAACTACCTCGACACCATGCCGCCGAGCTTCAATAGCGGCGCGGAGACCTGCTGCTCCACTTCCCAACACGACTACGTCCGTGCAAATCATTTGGCTTATTTTTGGCTTCACTTCACTCCGTTGCAGCCTTGAATCAGGGCTAGATCCTTAGACCCGAACCACTGATCTACAGACACCTTTCCCGAGGTCAACTTTATTTCGTGTTCCAGGCAATGAGTCTAGGAATGTCTCTTACGCGCATCGTTCCCTGCCGCACCGCCCAGCGCTTGCAGTATTCATAAACTTCTCTTTGCATTAAGGCGATGTGCTATCTAGCCTCTCCGCTAGAGACACCAATATGCTTCCCTGCTTATAAACCTTCATCTCTTCCGCTTAAAGACAAAATGCGAAAAAATAACTATACCCGCCAAAACAAGAAGCCCTGCAGAAAGAGGGCGTGTAAAAAACACGGAAAGGTTTCCTTCAGAGAGCCTTAGTGATTGGCGAAATGAGTCTTCGAATATCGGGCCTAAAACAAACGCAAGAACAAGAGGTGGAAGTTCATAGTTAAATTCATCCATCAGATATCCCAAAACGCCGAAGAGCACCATAATGCCTACATCGAACAAGGAATAGTTAATGGAGTAAACTCCAATAAAACAGAATAGTAGGATAAAAGGTAGCAAAGCCCAATTTGGGATCCTCAGCAACTGTACCCATATCCCAATAAGCGGAAGATTGATTATCAGTAGCATAGCATTACCCAGATACATGCTTGCAACCAATCCCCAAAAAACATCTGGATGTTCTGTGATCAAGAAGGGACCTGGCTGAATCCCTTGAATCATCAAAGCAGCGAAGAGAAGTGCCTGAACCACTGTAGGCGGAATCCCTAAAGCAAAAAGAGGGACCAACCCACCACCGAAAGCAGCATTATTAGCAGCTTCAGGGCCTGCTACGCCCTCTATCGCCCCATGACCAAACCTCTCAGGAGATTTAGACAATCGCTTTTCCACCGCATAGGACGAAAAGCTAGCAAGAACCGCACTGCCACCGGGAATAATCCCCACAATAAAACCAAGAATAGATCCCCGAGCAATAGGCATCAAGGAATGCTTCCAGTCCCTACGCGTTGGGAAAAGACTCCAAAACTTTGTCTTCATGACACGCAATTTGTCCCCAACATGCAGATTCCGAAACACCTCTGCAACACCGAATAAGCCCATCACAACGGGAAGAATGCCTAATCCATCAGCAAGATACGGAATGCCGAAGGTATAGCGTGCCTGTCCAGTCATGGTATCCATACCCACGAAGGAAAGCATGAATCCAAAAATACCAGTCACAAGCGATTTCAACATAGATTTTTGCGAGAGATAAAGTATTAGGGTCATTCCAAGAACAATCAAAGAAGCATATTCGGGTGGGCCAAAAGCCAATGCGAATTTTGATAGCGGGTAACTCAGGAGCATTAAGCCCAAAACGCTAAAAGTCCCAGCTATGAACGAACCGAAGGCAGCAATTCCCAACGCTGGCCCTGCCCTACCTTTCTGCGCCATTTCATAACCATCCAAGCAAGTTATGACCGACGCTGCCTCTCCAGGAACCTTCACTAGAATAGAAGTAGTAGATCCCCCATACATAGCTCCGTAGTAAATTCCGGATAGAAAGATTATTGAGGACACTGGAGAGATCTTAAAACTTAAAGGCAACAAAATGCAAATGGTCCCAGATGGACCGATGCCTGGGAGAACCCCTATCATTGTACCAAGCAAAACTCCAGCAAAGCAGTACAGGAAATTTCCGGGCTCAACAATAATCTGGAACCCACTAATTATGCTACTGAAGTAATCCATTCTTGCATCTCCCTGGCGAGAGAGAACTCTTATGGGAAATATATGCCAAGAACCTTTTGAAAGACAAACCATGCTACTACGGCGGTCATAGATGAGTACAGTATAACGCTAACCCACTTATTTTTTCTTGGTGTAATCAAAAGGCTGAAAAGAATGATCATCAAAATAAAGGTAGCGGAAAGAAACCCAAGCAAAGAAAACATCAAGCAGAAAACAAATAGCGAAATGAGCACAAAGCTAGGGCGCCTCCACATTATCCCACCAAAATGCTTTGGGGGTTCTCTAAGAGTTTTTATGAGATCCACGAGATTCAGAGATATTAGCAAGACGGACATACAGATAGGTAAGAATGCGGGACCTGGTCTTTTGAGACTACCTATTCTCAAATCCGATATGCAAATAGCGAAAAAGACTCCAACCGTGATCCAGAACAGACTCCCTACAGTCTGTCTACCCATTGAAATCCTGGACATGGTGACCCCTCACACCCATCATGTTTAGCTATGACCGCCGAAACTTCCCCTGTTCGAGTGACAGCGAGAGATAGATTCTCGGTTAGTCAATTGTATAGAAACGAGCTAGCTTCAAAAGACTAACCGCGAACCCTTGCAGAATTAATTGATGAGATCTCGTTCGCAAGTAACCCAGCGATCTCTTGTAATAACTTCTACTTTTCTTTCCCTATTTTAGCCTTTTCAATAATTTCCCGGCCTTTGATGTATTCCTTTTCCACCCAAGCTTTCAGTGCTTGCCCCGAAATAGGATTTTCCTCATACAGATACACCTTACTTACAAAATCCCTGAATGCCTGTGTCTTCATGGCTTCTCGAAATGCACCCTCTATTTTCTGTATAATGGATTGAGGCAAGCCCTTTGGACCATTGATAAGGTACATTTCTATTAAAACCGCGTAGGGAAACCCTTGCTCGGCCACCGTCGGTACATCCGGTAAAGCTCCCGCCCTCTTCCCTGCAGTGACTCCAATAGCCTTGATTTTTCCCGCTCTGATATTAGCCATTGCACTGTTAATGCTCGTTCCACACACGTCCACATGGCCGCCGAGGAGCGCCGCCATAGCAGGTGGGCCACCTTTAAATGGCACGGTTATAATATCGACCTTTTCGTTCAGCTTAACAAGTTCCATAAGCAAATGAGGTACGGTGCCCACTCCAGTGTGGCCCAAGGAAATTTTCCCTGGATTTTTCCTAGCCTCATCCACGAGATCTTTAAAGGAGTTAATATGGCTATCGGAACGTACGACATAGATAGGGATAAGGGTGCCAAACTGAATAATTGGAGTAATATCCTTCAAAGGATCATAGGTTACAGGCTCGAGATGAGGTGCAAATGTGAGTGCCGAGCTGTTATTGGCGCAAATTGTATAGCCATCAGGGGGAGACGTAGCCAGTAGACCCAACGGCACTGCTCCACCTCCACCACTCTTATTAACCGGGACGAGTTCTTGATTTAGAATCTTGCCAACTTCCGGTATGAGGGCGCGAACAGTGACATCTATTGTGCCTCCCGCCGGCATTCCAATCATCATTGTTATTGGGCGTTCGGGATATTCGGATCCCGAGGCATTTTCATTCAACCCAGCTATGAAGGTAAAGATAACACCCAAAAGCAAAAGTCTTATGCAGATGGTTGTCCATTGCAAGCTAGTCCTCTTAGCTCCAAATTCACTAGTAACCCTTCTAATCTGTCGATCCATGTGTAAACCCTCCTTTTTGTTTAGCGCGTTTATCTTGATTTTCTTTCTCCAATTGTGACGCCTTGATGCAACAACGTAACATCCAAAAACGCAGTTATATTCTTTCCATAATTTACCTGGGATCCGGCTAAAATGTGAGTCAGAAAAATACTTCAACCTTCATTAATCCCGAAAGATCAATCGCATGCCTTGTTGGCAGTTCATGTCGAAACCACACTTTTAGGCGGGAACCAATAACCATATCAAGTCAAACGTTCCATCAAGAAAAAATCATCAAAAATATAGCAACAAAAAACGCACGACTCCTTTAATCAGAGCTCTAACTCATTTTTCCTAAATTCATGATATTTACTTCGATCGCCCCTGTGACACAAATTTGGCAGCGTTTTCTCCTGCGATCCTTCCTGAATTAATGGCGAAGCCGAATGCATTACCAGAGAGCGTAAGACAATATGTTCCGGACTCCCAGCCTCCTGTGTCAGTGCCTGCAGCGTAAAGTCCTGGAATAGGCTTATGATCCCTGCTAACCACCTCCATCAATTCATTAATCTTGATCCCGCCTATAGTGTTATAGACGCCCTGATAGCATCTTATTGCGTAATAAGGTGGCTCCTTGACACCCTCAAGAAACCTCTGTTCCTTAAAAAAAATATCATCGTGCCTCTCAAAACAAAAGCTGTTATATTCTTCGATTGTGGCCTTTAGCACTTTTGGAGCTGCACCTATCCATTCTGCAATCTCTCCCCAGGAATTTCCTATTTTGACTTTTCCTTTATCAGCCTGTTCTTTCAGCTTGGCGTCCAATTTAGCTAGCTTTGATTCGGGAGGAAAGCGATTGTATCCCTTGATAATCCCTTCTTGTATGAAGTTCCTTTTAATCCTCTCGTCAAAAACGGTATAAGAAATTTTCTCTGGCTGCCGATTGAGGGCATTCGCCGCCTCAGGCCAATTGAAACCTATGTCCTCATTAATAAAGCGCTCTCCCCTCTTGTTTACCCACACGGTGTTTGGCTCCATTCCCGCAGCCACCACTTCTAAAGGACCTCTGAAGTACGGTCCGCGTAGCAAAAGAGTCCCAAGTCCCTCCGTGGCAGCGCCCGCTTCGGTGGCCATTAGGAAGCCGTCTCCCGTGTGAGGCAAACCGACCACATACAGGCTTTCCGTATAGTCCGAGTAGAACTTCGCCAATAGTTCTTTATTCCCAGCATATCCTCCCGTGGCAATTATAACGCTACTCGTGTTGATCCTTATCTCTTTCTCACCTTTTGACGCCAACGCCCCAAGGACTTCTCCGTCTCTGCCAATCAAGAGTTTATTGCCTGCGGTTCCATACATCAATCCTACTCCTAGGTCTTCGCATTTTTCCGCCAGCAACTTAATTAGCCTGGCCCCAGTACCATGAATCGAATGAAAAACTCTGGGGACTTGGTTTGGAAGCCAGTGCGCTACATCATCAAACTCCACTCCCTTATCCTCGAGCCATCTTATTGTCTCCCCCGTTTTAATAATAAGGGCCCGGATGATTCTGGGATTAATCTGACAGTGAGAGTAAGACATTGCTGCCTTGAAAAGCTCTTCCCTTCGCGCGTCAATTTTCTTTTCCTTTTGAAGGTGGCTCTCTGCAGCAAAAATCCCCCTGGCCCTCAGTGAGTTTCCTCCAGGCGTTTGACGCTTCTCGATCACCAGTACTTTTGCTCCCTTTTCAGCAGCCGCAACAGCAGCGGCCAAGCCACTTCCACCTGCACCCATGATGACTATCTCGGTGTCAACGGTCATAGAATTTATTTCCTTACCCTCGCTCATGATCAGATCCTCCATCAAGCCTTCTGGATATCAATCGCAGACTATATCCTATCTCCCTCTTCTAACGGCAATGAACCCACCTAGGTTCTGAACTCATGAAGTCGCTCTGCACGAAGCAAAAAAAGGACAGCAGCGTGGAGCCCAGTACTCCCTATATTTAAACTTCCATATTGCAGCAAGACATCGGACCCGTGCTAATGTTTCATCATCCAAACAGACAAATCCGGACACTTGACACCACTTTCCTACAAACTCAGACATCTGACTTCAATAAAAGCAATTCCTTGGTTGTCCCCCCGAGCCTAGCATTCTTTTTATATCTCCTTTAGGGTTTTCTCCATAATCCGGAAAGCCTTTTCCGGAAACTCCTCAGCTAACAGGCCGATTGCGTAGAGAACATAGTGTTGATCAACCCAGAAGCGAGGGTGCTTTGGTTTAAGGAGATGTGGAGAATCCCTATTGTACACAACCCCTTCCAATATCTTCCTCGGGTCTGGTGAAAAAACTATGGGCCCACCAGTCCCAATAACATGCTCTACTTCAGTAAGATCTTTGCCATACTGATACGCCATCTCACCAATATGAGTATATTGAATTTCAACTTTCCCGACATGCCTTTCAAAGGCTTCCTCCACGGCGACTCTGGCGAGTTGACTGTCCAGCCTTTTTTCCATATCGCTAGAGGGTAGTTGTGCAGTTTGCCACACTGCCCTACTGTATCTGATTAACTCATTGTCACCAGAATCTTTATCTCTCTCAGCTAGCTCAACGATTTTTTCAAGACCAAAACGAACCCCCAAATCACCTTCGACAGTCCTTTTTGCATACGGTTCTGGTAGCCCGCGAAGAACCGTATGAGAATGAGCGGGCCTTTGTTTTCCTATCGAAACCACGTCCGTTGTGGACCCCCCAACATCAATTACAACAAGATCACCCAACCCTCGTGCACCGGGTACTCCCTCAGCCAACAGCTTTGCTGCATTCAAGACTGCAAGCGGAGTCGGCATCAAAACGTCCTCTTTAATCCCCTTCGCTTTAACTATATGCCGTATGAAGAGTTCTCGTATCTGGGTGTTGCAGGGATCGGGATTCAAATTTCCAATCTCTGGAAGAACGTTCTCGCAGAACAAAACGGACTTCTTCGCCAACATGAAAATCTTTTCAATTTCGTCGTGAGTCTCCTTATTCCCCGCCACCAGGACGCGGCCCAGTAGCCGCGCATCCGCAGCGATCGTTTTGGCGTTATGTATTAAGACCTCTGAATTACCGCCGTCAGTCCCTCCGCACAACAATATGATATCCGGTCCTAGCTGCTGAATTCTCTTAATTTCAGATCTAGTAAGCTTGTGAGAGAACGTTTCGACAACCTTTGCGCCTGCTCCCAGAGCGACCCTTCTAGCCGCCTCTGAAGACATTTCTGGAACAAAACCGCTACAGATCATTCTTAACCCGCCAGCCGCACTACTTGAAGCCAGATAGTTGTTCGAGGAACCTACATTAATGCCCGGCGTAAGTGCGTTCTGTATCGCCCTCTTAAGACCTACAGTCGCATCCACACCAACGGTTGAAATCGCCTGTGAACGAACGACCAAACTCTCTCGGCTTAAGTCAAAGATAACCACTTTTGTAAACGTACTACCAAAATCAACTAACACCTTTTGATGCTGACTCACTGTGACTCTCCTACTGTGCAAGCCTCCTGTGTGACAAACACATCAATCTCACCTATTCAAGCACGAGCGATCTCTTGCCTCTAGATCACCCTCAAGCTCCTTAATAACTTGCACCAAATCTACACTAGGAGGATATACTCTGTGGAACCCCAACACTTCAAACTTCTTCTTCAACTGTTCGAAATTAGCAAACTCCTCTCTACTAGAAGCGAGATTTCCTCCGATGTATAAAATTACATTACTTAGCCCAGCTTCCATAAGCTTCTTCTTGAAATCCTCAAGATCGAACTCAGCCATTCCATAAAGAGAACTCATCAAAATAGCATCAGCGGCGGTCTCTTGAGCTGTCTTAATGAAATCATCAACTGGTGTCAGACAACCCAATTCAATGACCTTAAACCCGTTTTCTTTCAATACCCGGGATAATATCTTAGTACCAATTACATGGGCATCCATTCCTACGGTTCCAGTAATAACCTTCCACTTCTTGTTCATCAAAGCCTGCCCCCTCTACTGTGCTTCATTGCCCCAATATACGACCCTTGCTAAGCGCCCAAAAATCTTCGATAGATACGAGGTAATTCATTTCACGGCCTTCGAGCTTCCCTCTCTCTCTCACCTTTTCGATATGAAAATTCTTTATCTCCTGAGAAAAGGGTAAGTTTCCGAAGTCCAGATATCGAGCAGCGCCGTCAGCATCCCGTATCCCTGATACCGCTCCTTTGCTGTTGATATTTGGTGACATCGGGGAATCTATTATCCCACTCGCCACAGCTCTAGCAAATCCCAACGCAACATTACCATCCCCCAAGTTAAGAACCGCGTCAATTAGGCTTTTTGTTTCTTGTTTGATCATATCTTCTTCAAATCTTATGGATTCATTTTCAAAATTTATATTTTGCTGTCGTATTACGGAGAAAATCCAGTTCGTCGATTCATAAGTAACAGCATGCGCATCAACCGTTGGGATCCCTGCAGCTTCGTCGATGGTCCTTGCAACAACCGCCTCGGCTCTACCCAACGCTCCAATCATAGAACCGTACACCATATACGTTAGAGCCGTATGCTCTCTTTCAGGAGACGGAAAAATCGGAACAGGTGCTGCGAAAACACCTGGAATAACAAAATCTCTGTAGCCGAACTCATCCAAATATTGGCGCAATAATTTTCTTGCTGAACGAATGCCTGCCACATCCTGCTCCAGGTTCCCTTGGCTTTGCACATTAATTGTGCTGCTTCTTACTCCTTGTTGGGCTGCTATGATGCTGGCTGCTATCTGACATACAAGTCCCACTGAATAGGGGAACGGCCCGTTTGGTAGCCATCCTATCAGGTCTGGTGTTATAGGTATACCTGCCTCGGTATAGTGGCCGGCAAGCCTGTACGAGTACTGGTAATTTCTAATACATTCGTCGATTGTGGCAGTTTTTGTATATGACCCAAAAACCTCAAAAGGATCCAAGAGTACAGATGTCATTCCCGAGGCGATGGCTATTTCAGTAAGTAACCTATTATCGCATCCGTTAAAGCGGCCACAATAGGCAGCTTCATTCGCTTCTAGAACCCTTCGCGTATTTGTTACGCCATGATTAACGAGGGGATAGCCATTAAGTCTACGGAGCCCACCCCGAATACACTCCTCTAACCCTCTTTGGGCGTTTTGAAAGTCGCCGTTTCTTGTATAACTATCCGTCGTTATTGGAATTAGAGGCACACCTACTTCCACCATTTTCCGATTTAACGCAATCTGGTCCTCCAGCAGAGGAGTTCCACCGCGAGGGAAATTTACAGTTCTTCCAGAACTATGAATATCTCCAACAACCTTCAAAAAGCTTCGCTTTTCCGAAAGGTTTTTCAGATAGTCGATTGCCTCCGGTAGATATACCTCTTTCCCAGTAGCCCACTGGGAGAGCACGTCTGCTCTCTCTTCAAAAAAGTCACGATCCAGTAGCCTTTCTCTTGCTATTTCCCTTCTCATCGCAATCCTTTCTACGTATATGACTTTAGGTCTCGAATTAGGATCCAAAAGTAATTTTTCCACTGAGGTCGCGTTACTTCATCATGACACTCTTCATCCTGCCATTTGCTCAGTTATTCTATGGCAGTCGTTTAGTTGATCAACCGCGTTAAGTGTATCCAGCAGCGATTCAGCAATTTTCGGATTAAGATATTTTGCGAATGCTACGTTTCTTCTGAATTTATCTTCGATTAAACTTCGACTAAGGGGCTTTTCCAGCGGATCCCCGTGAGGTGCATCCATATACTCTTCAAGGAGATCACCGTTTTCCATAACGACCGTCACCCCAGTAGCCCTCCGCCCCTTTTCAGCCGGAAGATTCCCTCGAATGTTAACTTTTCTCGCCAAATTAACCACTTCCGGCGCCGATATCTTTTCATCCGTAAAATTTTCAAGATCGGAATTTCCTCTGATTAACGCGCTCGCTACAGTGTATGCAAGATTAAAACACGAGCTTCCAAATGGAAACGGGCCCAGTCTAAACTGTTGTCCTACGAAGCTGTCGCGAACCCAAGGCGTGACGGACAAAATGACTTCTGAGATTTGACCCGGCTTTATCTCGCGCTGTCTGCGGATATTCAAGGCGCAATTTATAGCCGCATCGTTCCCCCCACAACTAGGGTATGGCTTGAATCGCACATCGGCATAATATTTTCTTCCCAAATGTCTTGTAAGGACTTCAACATCCAAGTCGCCCCCGTACAACCTGAAAAAGCCAAACCTGCTAAAGAGAAAATCCTCCACCCCCGTAAATCCATTTTTCGCTAATTGCGCACTGAAAATGCCATTTTTCGCTGACAAGCCTTGAGGCAAAACAAAGGCATGTACCCCATCATAGATACACTGAAAACTACCTGCCAACTGGTTCACAACAATGCCCATCGCATTCGATAATTCTTCATTGGTCAAGTTCATAAACCTTCCGGCTATCACGACCGCCCCAAAGGCATTTACCGTTCCCGTGCAATCCCAGCCAGAATCGAGGCTATAGCCTGAAGCAGCATGAATTCTTGAAGTGATATCATCAGCGACAACTAGAGCTGATATTAGATCCTTGCCACTGGCTCCCAAGCTTTCAGCCATAGTAACAGCAGTGGGCACTGTGGTCCCGCTTATATGTGAAGCGATCAATTTGCCCTCAATGTTTAGCCCTGAAACCTCGTAATCGTATGCTCTGGACATGACGCTGTTAACCATAGCTGCAAGGGCGATAGGAAACTTTTTTGGGCTACCGAAGATGCTGGCTTCTTCCCTTCCACCCCAGTTTGAAAGCACGTCCAAAAGAATGGCTGCACTTGATGATCTGCTTCCGGCTATTGCACAACCAATAACGTCAATAAGCCTCAGTTTAGCAGCCTCGATAGTTTCAGAATCTAAATCTTCATACTTTGTATTCTGACATTGCGCGATCAGCTGATCCAGAATCTTTTCCATCTCGGCATAACCTCCTTCTATCTAAGATGCTTCCATCAGACGGGCGCTGGCTTAGTCAGTCCTAGAACGGCATTATTACCTGCGCATCTTAAAGGCTACCGCTATTTTTATCCTCTTGAGTTTATCGCTATTCCCGCCGGAAGACTGGTTCATTGTCCTTCGCTCATTTGACACATGATACGCGCAACCATTGAATGGACCAATCAAATCAATGTGGTATTTGTCTTCAGCCGTTTTCGGTAATCTCTTGATTCTCTGATTCTTTATATATTCCCGACTTTTGCATTTATCCTAGCTTCTTGGTTAACACATCATTGCGGGATGGCTAAGGTGCTTTCACTCCAAAACTAATCTTCTGTGGACTGCACGGTTTGTAAGCCCCTAACGCCTATCATTCAAAGAATTACTCAAATACACCTGAAACAAATAAATCAACGAACTCCTCGTCGGACATCTCCAGGATTTCTCTGCAAACGTATTCAGTGTTTTCCCCTATGCAAGGTGCCGGACTACATGGTTCACCACCGACTTTTGAGAAGACGAATGCCTGGCCAAGATGATGAACAGGTCCTATTTCATTGTGGTTCAATCGCCAGAGCACGCGCTGAAGCTGAGGATCGGCTAGCACGTCCTTAGCGTTTTGGACGGCACCAGCAGGCACTCCCGCTTGCTGTAACCTGCCTACCAGGTCTTCGCAAGTTTGGGTAAGAGTCCACGCATTAATGATCTTGTCAAGCTTCACTTCATTATTTTTCCTCTCTAAAAGAGTCGAAAACTCTGGCCTGTTTACCAGTAAATCCTGGTTCATAGCGTGGCATAAAGCCTTCCATTCCTGATCGTCGAAAACAGCGATGACACACCAGCGATCCTCACCTCTGCATTGATATGCATTATGAGGTGCAGCATAGGGGCACGCATTACCTTGACGAGCCATATCTTTGTCATTGACGGTGTAATCTAGGATTGCTGGGATTAAAAACTGTTGGGTAGCTTCAAATTGTGTGGCGTCTATGCACTGTCCTTTTCCGGTTCTGCGCCTATAGTCAAGAGCAGCAAGAACCATAGTCGCTGCGAATCTAGGAAGGATAAGATCCGTGTAGCCCGCAACCGGGGTTGAGGGAATTCGGTCGGGCCATCCAGTTAGCCCTGTTATGCCTGCAAGCCCAGCAGCAACGACACCATATCCGGGATGGCTGCTGTGTGGGCCTGTCTGTCCTTGAATACTCAGACGCAGCATTATAATGTCATGCCTTATTCGCCTCAGGTCTTCGTACCCCATTCCTAATTCTTCGATCTTGCCAGGAGCAAAATTTTCCGTTATGACGTCTGCCCATTTGATAAGCCTTTGAAGTATCTCCTTCGCCCGTTGGTGTTTCGTATTAAGTGCCATGCTAAGTTTGTTACTTCCGTAGAAGCTAAACATGGCGCTGCGATTTATTCCTGCTTTACCATCTTTGTAAGGTTCAGAAACTCTTAATAGATCTGGTCTGACCGTTGACTCAATGCGAACAACAGTAGCTCCGTTATCAGCAAAGTACTTACCAGTGAAAGGCCCAGCTAAAACCCATGCCATTTCCAGAATATTAAGACCCTCGAGCGACTTGCCTCTTTTGACCCGGCTCCTCCCACTAAGATTACTATTCATATAATTCCCGCTTGTCTGAGAGTTCTCATTTCATCATTTGAAAGGCCTAACTCCCCCATATAGATCTCAACATTGTGCTCGCCGATGAGGGGAGCACGCCTGTATATTTTCATGTTAACCTCCGAGTTTCTGGCAAATGCACCGGGATAGGTAATTTCGGCATCCAACTCATCGTGTTTCACAGATTCCCAGAAATTCCGCGCCTGAAGTTGAGGATCCTCTCTGATATCTTTTATGCTATAAATTGGGTAGAGTTGGATCCGTCTTTCGATGGCCCCTTGATAAAGCTCCTTCTTCGTATGCGACAGAAAAAACTTACCGATATCCTCTTCAAGCTTATTCAGCAGATCATCACCAACATTTTTCAGGTCAAAACAGTTCCAATCCATATTTAGAAGGGTGTGGGTAGCCATTCCGTCGCTCTCAATCCAGTCGACCAACGCCTTATTTGTCTTTGCTCCTGCCTGTCCGCCCCATATGGCGTAACTTACTGAGCCGTCTTTGCAAGGCCATTGTTGTGGAACTTTCTTATTTCCCCCTCTTTGGCCCACCCTGTACGGACCACTTCGCTTAAGAATGACATTGCTCATGTCCCAGTACGGAATGGCACTTATAGTGGTCGCGACCATGCTGGCTTCAATGGATACATCGATGTACTGCCCCTCACCACTTCGATGTCGATCGTGCAGAGCTATCAGCGATGCTACTGCAGCTTCAGAGCATGCGTGTAAACAAGATTGGTCAGCGCTGATTCTGACCGGAGGCCGGTCATCATCTCCTACTAATGCCATAAATCCACCAGTAGCCATAGACACGATATCTGAACTTTTCCAGTCTTTATGAGGTCCCTCTTGTCCAAAGGGTGTGATTGAGACCATTATCAAACGCGGATTTATACTCTTAAGTGACTCGTAACCAAACCCGAGCCTTGACATATATCCTGGAGGAAATGACTCGATAAGAAAATCGGCGCTTTTAACTAGCCTTTTAAGTAATGCACCTCCGTCTGCACTAGCGAAGTCCAGAGTTATACCCCTCTTATTTGAATTGTAGGCAAACCATAGCAGGCTTTTTTCGGGGTGTATGTTGTTATGGAAAAAAGGGCCCAATCGTCTGGATATGTCGCCTCCAGGCTTCTCAATTTTTATGACATCGGCTCCTAAGTCACCGAGTATCTTGGCGCACAGCAAGCCATTCTCGTCTGTAAGGTCCAGAACACGGTAATGATCGATCAGAAGAAGGTTGGTTTTGTTCTCTTCCATCACCGCCACCTCTACGCTGCAAGCTGTATATGGACACTTTATTCAGTGTCTCCCAATTGATGGATGAGGTTTGATTTTATAACGAACTATATGGACTCAGAGAATTTATTGTCAAGCAAAAAATGCACGCTAATATTCATTAGCGACCTACCGGCTCAGCTGCTATGCGACTGGTTATAGTGTTATTTTAATATAATAGACGTTTTTTACTGGATATGTTTTAAAATTGCCTGTACTGTCATATACTCAGATATATAGCTTGACAAGACAGGAAGTTTTCTGTATTTGTGTCTAGTTGCTTTTGAGCCTCTTGCTTCAGTCAAAAGCAATGGAACTAACGCGAGGGAAGTTCAAGACCTACGACAAGGAGGGCGAGCAGGTTTTCGGAGATATGGACTCCGTGATTGAGAATTAATCGCCTTGATAGAGAAAGGCCCGAGAATCTTGTCAACCATGAGCGTAACTTTGCTCGTCTTGTTCACCACGTTTAACGGTCTTTCTGGTGAGCCGTGAACGGTTTTATGATTAATTACAATAGGATCCTCGATATTGTGAACATCGGCCAGGGGAGCGGCAGGAGCGGCCAGCCAGGGTGCCCCTGTTACAAAACAAGGCTTGTCGTATGGCAACCTAAAGCAAATTTGTCGTTTTGTGTTTCTTAAGCCATCGGAATTGATTGGGGTTGGATTTTTTTTATTCCTTATCAGGTTGTCCCAGCACGTCAAGCATCAGAGTTACAATACCTTAATACCTCCAAAGACCATTTCGGTCTTGGTAGCGACTTCAGATGATGAAGGCCACAAAGGGAGCAGTTGAGCAATGAACGATATGGTTCCTGTCTATCAGCAAATCAAGGAGACGATAAAGCGCTGGATTACGGATGGTGTTTTCACACCTTCTCAGAAAATTCCTTCTGAATCCGAGCTTATGAAAGAGTTTAAAGTGAGTAGGTTAACCATCCGGCAGGCAGTGGGAATTCTTGTTCAGCAGGGGTATTTAGTAAGCGAGAAAGGTCGGGGAACTTTTGTTACTTCCTCGCCGGAAAAGTTAAGTGCCTTAACCAAGAGGCTGTACGGCTCCACTGATGATCTATTTTATCATGCCGAAAAGCTCAAGACAAAGGAGGCCAAGATTGCTTGCATCATGCCTTCACCAATCATCAGACAAAAGCTGAACCTAGGACCGCAGGAAAAATTTATCCATGAAGTAACCCGAGTACGTTTTGCCGAAGATACACCTGTGGTCGTAACTAAGAGCTATATGCAACAGAAGTTTGGTAAATTTCTGAATGAGAAAAAATTGCTGGACTTTCCACTTGTTATTGGCATCCTGGAGAACGAGGCCGGAATTATCTGGAGGCATGTGCTTCAAACCATTGAAGCCACTTTCGCCGATAAGGTCCTGGGTGAGCAACTGGTGATTTCTCCGGGGTCCCCAATGCTGCGCATTGAAAGATTGATGATGGCAGCGAGACGCAAGCCGATCATTTTGGCGATCTCCTGGTTTCGGGCAGATATATTCAAGTACTTTGACTGGTACCGGGTCGTACATAGAAAAAGCGAAAGGAAATTGCTTTATGAAGGATTTGGCAAGAATCAGCAATATTTTCTTAATTATGCTTTTCTATCAGTGCCAGAAGACTAACGGATCAGATCTCTTTTCTCTCAAAACATCGCTTCGAGGAAGCACAAGCCGAGTTTATGCGACAGCACGATTAGACTATAGAAGAAGGTGCGGTCACACAATGCCATCTTATTGAGGAGTAAAGAAAATGTCTCATGATCGACTTATGGAAATATTCAGGACAAAGCGACAGTCCATCATGCAGATGGGAGGGCCTGAGAAAATTGCCGCTCATCAGAGGGAGGGCAAACTGAACGCCCGTGAGCGACTCGATCGGCTTTTTGATGCCGGCACCTTTCAAGAGATCGGAATGTTCACCCACTCGGATCAGCCGGGAATGGCAGACCGCACGCCCGCAGACGGCAAAATTACCGGTTTCGGAAGGATTGACGGCCGACAGGCTGGGGCAGTGGCGAGTGACATGACCGTGTTGGCTGCATCAAGCTCAAGAGGAAATTCAAAAAAGATAGGTTATATGAAAAGAATGTCTGGAGAGCGAGGCATCCCTCTGGTTTTCTTGGGCGAGGGGGGAGGCGGCCGGATTCATGACAACATGGGATCGGTCCAAATGGTTGCCAGCGGTCAGAACCCCACAAATTATCAGCGTCTGCGCGAGGCCCCCATGGTTTCATGCCTTTTAGGGCTTTGTTTCGGCAGCCCTACATGGTACGCCTGCATGTCTGATTTTGTGGTCATGACAAAAAGGGCCGTCATGGCCGTTGCCAGCCCCAGGGTGGCACAGTTGGCTACCGGCGAAAATACCCCTTTGGAAGAATTGGGGGGCTGGAAAATCCTGACTCAAATAACAGGCCTCGTGGACCGGGTGGTCGAAACTGATGAAGAATGCATAGATATGGCAAAAAAATTCCTCTCTTTCCTTCCTTCGAATTCAAATCAGCTCCCCCCTGTTGCTCCTGTTCCACCGGGCTCGGGGGAGAAGATGGCTTCCATACTTGATTATCTCCCAGAGAGTCGAAAGAGAACTTATGACATGCGGAGGGTTTTAGAGTGTATTGCAGATGGCGGTGATCTCTTTGAGCTCAAGAAGGATTTCGGGCGTTCACTTGTTACTTGTCTTGCGCGCTTGAACGGTCATACGGTCGGGTTTGTAGCCAACAATACCATTCACCTTGGCGGCTCCCTTGATGCAGATGCCTGCGATAAGGCTTGCAGCTTTTTGGTTCTCTGTGATTCTTTCAATATCCCCATTATCATGGCGGTTGATACCCCGGGCTTTCTTATCGGCAGAGATGGGGAACGGAAAAAAATTACAGGGAAAATCATAAATTTCATGAATGCCCTCCAACTTGTCACTGTTCCAAAGCTGACCGTAGTCATTCGAAAAAGCTACGGACAAGCTTATATGAATATGGGAGGGACCAGAAACTCAGATACTTATGTTGCATGGCCAACGGCGGAGATAAGCTTTATGGCCCCAGAGCCAGCCGTCAACGTGGCTTACCGGATCACTCGAGAGAGTGATAAAGATAAGTTTGACGAATATGTAGCGAAGGTACAAAAAGATAGTGAGCCCTGGGAGGCTGCAGGCCGCTTCGACTTGAACGATATCATTGAACCTACTCAAACACGAGACTGGCTCATCAGGATGCTTGATTACCATCGAAATCACCTGACAGGTGGAATAGGGAAACATCTTATGTATTGCTGGCCTACTTCGTATTGAAAGGAGTTTCCTCAGGAGAGAAATAGGCTATGCAGGAAAAGAAAGCGTAGGATAGCTACAGGATCTTATAGGAGGCTTACTTTCATGATAGCCTCGGAAGAGAATTCATTCAGGAATTCCATGGCCAAATATGAAAGATGAGATGTATAGGATCTTTTTAGTGGCCTGTCTGGTGCTTTTTACCCTCGTTGTGTTTGGAACCTTCCATAGCTTCGGCATATTTCTCAAGCCCCTTGCCCAAAGCCTGAAGATAGGAAGGGCCGAAGTCTCCGCAGCTATTTCCATAAGTTGGATATGCCACGGGATTTCCGCAATCCTCGGCGGCGCTTCGAGTGACCGGTATGGCCCGAGAGTGGTGATGGTCGTGAGCACGCTTCTCATCGGCCTCGGGTATGCACTTATGTCAACCTGTTCTTCGGTTACGGAACTCTATACCTATTACGGCGTCATCATTGGAACGGGGATGGGACCTGCATTTGTAATTACCAGCGCGACAGCAGCCAAATGGTTTCCTAACAGAAAAGGACTGATGATAGGCATCGTACTGGCTGGTCCGGGCCTTGGAAGGATAATCCTAGCGCCTTTCAGCCATTTTTTAATCAGAGCCTACCAACTCCATATGGCCTACCTCATTCTCGGAATAATCGTCTTGTGCATTGCTCTGCCTCTCGCATGTATGATTAAACCTGCGCCAAACGACAAAGGTACTGAGACACTGGAGCATCGATCTGCCGGAAGCTTTCGCATCCGAGAAGCAATCCATTTAGACTCTTTCTGGCACTTATTTTTTATTTGGATGCTCGTGCCTTTTGCTATTCAACTCTGGCAGGTACACTTTTTCGCTCATGTCTCCGATCGGGGAATTCCGGAGACTGCGGCTTCCCTCCTCTTTGTTTTTTCAGGGGCTGGCTTAATCGGCGGAAGAATCAGCTGGGGGGCTATAGCCGACAAGTTAGGCAGCATGAAGACATTTGCCTTTGTGCTTATTCTGATTTGCGCAGCCGAACTGGCCACCATCGGCGTAGGCATGATATGGCATGTCTATCTGGTCGCAGCTCTGTTCGGATTTTCCATGGGAGGAAATGATACAGTCTATGTAAAGCTCGTGGTTGAGACCTTCGGACCACATTTTGCGGGTGCCATTATCGGCACCCTAGCTTTCGCCTTTGCGTTGAGCAGTTCCATGGGGCCACTCCTTGCGGGATTTATCGTGGATGAGACACGATCTTATTCCTGGGGTTTCACTATTGCCGGTCTTGCCCTAGTTGTCGCATTGATAGTCCTGTATCTTCTCAAACTCTCTCTTAATGCCGGGGCAGCCAAATTGAAAGGGCTCTCAAGCGCTCTGAATGCACCTGCCGCGAGTCGGCGTTCATAAAAGAGGGATCAATACATCCAAAGGTGCAGAAAACGGTGTTAATCAGGCTGATAGTTTCGCGAACCGGAAAGGTCATAGGAAGCGGTGATGAGACAAAGAATTTTGGGGTTAAAGGAAGAAGGCGCAGTCGCCGTTGTAGAAATGAGCACCTCTATTGACAGCCGGGAAAAATTGATCCGGCTGAGTGATGAACTTTCCGAGTGCTGCCGGAAATTCAAAGCCGATGTTGGAAATCTGGTTCTTGCGATTATTGAAAGGACTCCGGGGCTGCTTGCCATAGAGCAACCATCCGGATTTACCGCGATGGGATTTCCCGCACCTGTTTGTCTTGCCCAAGCCATCGCCGATTGCGAGAGACCCGTTATCATGGGAATCACGGGAGATTGTGTAGACCTGGGGCTTGAAATGGCGCTGGCTTGCGATGTGCGCATTGCTTCGGAGGCGTCGCGATTCGGCCTGAGCCATGTCAAAGGCGGAGTCATTCCGTGGGACGGGGGCACCCAGCGACTCGCTCGCACGGTTGGAAAGGCAAAAGCACTGGAAATGATTCTGACCGGTGATCTGATCGACGCCCGGGAAGCCTTGCGCATCGGCCTCGTAAGCCGCATTGTCCCTGCCAATGAAGTGATTTCGACGGTTATGGGGCTTGCCAAGGACATGGCTTCCAAGAGCCCCATCTCCCTGGAATACTGTAAAGAGGCCATCACGAAGGGCATGGATCTGACCCTAGAAGAGGGGCTTCGCCTGGAGGCTGACCTTTATTTCCTGATGCACACAACCCATGACAGGAAAGAGGGAATCACGGCGTTTCAGGAGAAGAGGAAGCCGGAGTTCAAGGGAGACTAATAGAAGTGCGATAAATCATTTGCGATCACCCCCTCCCTAGCCCTCCCCCCTCGAGGGGGAGGGGAGGGTGGGGGGGTAGAGAGACTCAAAGTGTTTGGTTTAGCTTGCAGCTTGGTGAAAGGGAAATGAGCGGTTTTCAGACGCTGATTTACGAGAAGAAAAACGGCATCGGGTGGGTGACATTGAACAGGCCTGAGGCTCTGAATGCCTATAATATCCAGATGAGGGACGATCTTTATGAGGTCTTGCTGGCAGTCCGGGATGATGATGAAGTGAGGGTTGGCATCATCAAGGGGGCAGGGGAAAAGGCTTTCTGCGCAGGCGCGGATTTGAGCGAGTTTCTCACGGCGCCGCCTCCGGTTGCTGCGAGGAAGGTCCGTTTTGTCAGGGACGTATGGAGGCTTTTTTTGAGTATCCCCCAGCCTATGATCGCGGCGCTTCACGGGTATGTGCTTGGGTCGGGAATGGAGATTGCGTTGTGCTGTGATATACGAATTGCATCTCCGGAGGCGAAGTTTGGTCTGCCCGAGATGGGACTTGGAATTATCCCGGCGGCAGGGGGCACCCAGACCCTTCCTCGCACCATCGGGCGCTCCAGGGCGCTGGAGATGCTTTTGACGAATCGATGGATCGGGGCGGATGAGGCCTATCAGTTTGGGCTGGTCAACCGGGTTGTCCCCAAAGAGGACTTGTTGGAGAGCGCAGAAGAAATGGCAAAAAAGATTGCCTCCCATGATCCTGCAGCGGTCAGAAGTGCAAAGGAGGCCGTTGTGAGAGGCATGGATATGAGCCTCCAGGATGGATTGAATTTGGAAAAGATCCTGGCCTCGCGCCTCAAGGCCAAGAGAGCCTGAGAAGGGACTTCAGAGGAAAACAAGATGAACACCACGGACTTTTTGAACATCAGTTATGCGATATGCCCGGAGAGAGATGCCATGGTCTTTGACGGCATGAGGTGGTCCTATGGGCAGATCTATGAAAGAGTGAACAGACTGGCGAATGCCTTCAGAGGGCTTGGCATCAAGCAGGGGGATAGGATCGGAATTCTCCAGGTTAACTGCAGTCAGTATATCGAGTCGTACTTCGCCGCGGCGAAAACAGGGGCCATCTTTGTGCCTTTGAATTTCCGGGCCAAGGCTGAGGAAGTGGCTTACATGATCAACAACGCGGGGGTAAGGGCACTCCTGGCAGGGGAGAGATATCTGGAGATGGTGGAGACCATCCTTCCCAAGATCCCCACGGTTAAGCATTGTGTTTGTCTGGAGGGGGCGCGAAAAGGCAGATTTGACGGCTACGAGGACCTCATCGAGTCATCGCAAGGGGACGATATCGCGGAGGAGATCGGGGATGAGGACATTACGATTCTCATGCACACCTCAGGGACCACAGGCCGGCCCAAGGGGGTCCCCTTGAGGCACAGCGGTTTTGTTTCCTATGTGCTCGAGAATGTGGAACCTGCAAACCCGGAAGTGGAAGAAAAGAACCTGCTCACCGTGCCGCTCTATCATGTTGCAGGGATCCAGGCCATGCTGGCTGCGATTTATGGGGGCCGGACCCTGGTGCTGATGAAGCAGTTTGAGACAGAAGAGTGGATGAAGATGGTGGAGAGGGAAAAAGCGACCAGGGCGATGCTGGTGCCGACCATGCTCAAATGGGTGATTGACCATCCGGACTTCAAGAAGTACGATCTGTCGAGCCTCAAGGTGATCACTTACGGAGCCGCCCCGATGCCCTTTGAGGTGATCAAGAAGGCCATTGAGGAAATGCCGTGGGTCCGGTTCATCAACGCCTTTGGTCAAACCGAGACGGCCTCCACCATCACGTCGCTGGGTCCGGAGGACCACGTCATTGGAGGGACGGAGGAGGAAAAAGAAAAAAAGCTCAAACGCCTGGCCTGTTCAATCGGGAAGCCGCTGCCCGATGTGGAAATCAGGATTGTGGATGGGGAGGGGAAGGCATTGCCACTTCACGAGGTTGGAGAGATCATCGCGCGAGGCCCGAGAGTTATGACCGGGTACTGGGGGGATGAGGAGAAGACGAAGCAGGTCATAACAAAGGAGGGTTGGCTTCGAACAGGGGATCAGGGGTGGATGGACGAGGAGGGATACATCTATTTGGCTGGGCGGGCAGATGATATGATCATACGGGGCGGTGAGAACATCTCCCCTGAGGAGGTCGAAGATGCGCTTTGCTGCTACCACAAGATCGAGGAAGCGGCTTGCATAGGAGTGCCGGACCCGGAGTGGGGCCAGGAACCGAGGGCCATGGTGGTGCTGAAAAAGGGCCAAACCGCAACGCCGGAAGAGATCATGGACTTTTGCAAGGACAGGTTGGCGGGTTTCAAGAGGCCCAAATCTGTGGTATTTATTGATTGCTTGCCGCGAAACCAGATGGGCAAGTTGTTAAGGAAGGAATTGCGAGAGAAATACGGTCAACCCTAGCTAGAATTGACGGAGGATTCTTGGATGGCAAACGAAGTGGGAAAGCGGTACGTGTGTAAGAAATGTGGCGCTGAATTTATCGTGACCCGCGGTGGTAAGGGGACAATCCATTGCTGTGGTCAGCCCATGGAGTTGAAAAAATAGTATCTACACGGCCATAATGGTCTACCAACAGCGGAGGTGAGATTTTCATGAGTCAGCTTGGCAAGCGATATCGTTGTGAAGAATGCGGAACAGAGGTGTTGTGCACGAAAGCTGGGGAAGCAATCCCCGTTTGCTGCGATAAGGAAATGAAAATACAGGAACCCAGGCCGCTCCCTTCCTCAGACTGAGAGGGGAAAACAGGCCATCATCAAATGGCGACAGGGATTTTCTTTCACTACCAGCAGGGCGAGAGGTTGAAAGATTTTCCTCAGGCCTTGGAAGGCATCCTCGATAAAGAGGATGTTTATTTTTTCGATGCGTATTATCCATCCAAACCAGAATCGATACTTGACTTGCCGCCCATTCCCTTACACGCACTCTATCGAACCCACCCCAAAGCGATGGTGGAAGAGGTGAAGAGGGCCGGAGTTTATGACGGAGCCCTCTTTTCTGCCGCAGGAACATACCAGGCAGCTCTGAAGGTATGGGCGGGTGAGCTGAAGAATGCCTTTGTTTTTACAGGATATGGAGATCATCATGCTGGAAGTCATTTTTTTGGTGGCGGGTGTTACTTCAATGGTGCCGCCACAGCGATCCGCGAACTGGAAACAAAAAATCCTACCCTTCGTTATGCAGTGATTGATACAGATGCCCATCATGGGGACGGGAGTTGGGAGCTTTTCGAGAATGACCCAAAAGTTCTGTATGTCTGTTTCTGCAACGGAGCGTCTGAGGAAAAGAACTGGAATGTGAACATTCATGTCCCTCTGCAAATAACAGACGCTGAGTATGTTGGCCTTGTTAAGAGCAATCTACAAGAACGCCTGGGGGACTTTGGACCCGAATTGATATTCTGGAATTGGGGCTACGATGGGACCGCAGGGGAATACGGGGATGTAGGTTTGAGCCCTGAGTCACACGTGCGTGTCGCTTCTGTGCTCAAGGAATTGGCTGGAGAGCTTTGCAAAGGGAGGCTGATCGTTGTACTTTGTGGCGGAAGCCGCAGGGATCTTGCCTCCCTCATCATTCCCAGGGTCATAAGGGTGCTGGTCAGTTGACGATTCGTTCTAACCGAAATGTCCTCTCCCTGTAGGAGCGACCTCCCGGTCGCGATGCTATCGCAAGCAGGAGCTTGCTCCTACGGGAACGGGGACGGGACAAGGGGGCAAATGGGTGTCAATACTATTATGAGACCATTAATAACAAGTTGTCATAACCGTAGGGAGTCATTGCAGGTCCCTCGACGGAGCTGAGGATAAACTCCGCAAAGCAATGTCAGGGATTGCCGCGTCGCGTTGCTCCTCGCAATGACTACTTTCTTATGACGGTCCCTACAGATCCACCTGCATAAAACAGAATCTGAGAATGCTCACGTTTATACGATATGAACAAGGTCGAGCCGGAAGATAAGTATGTCAAGATCAATGAATTGCGGTTGCACTATCTTGACTGGGGTGGTCACGGTAAGCAGCCGATGTTGTTGCTGCACGGCTTTATGGGTCATGCCCATGTTTGGGATGCCTTTGCCATTGAATTCAGAAACTCCTATCATGTCATCTCGCTGGATCAGCGCGGTCACGGCGAAAGCGACTGGTCCCAAGAGCCGGCCTACAGCATGGACGACCATTTTTCCGACCTCTGCAAATTTGTCGAGATCCTCGCCCTGGATTCCGTCATCCTGATCGGCCATTCAATGGGCGGCAGGAATGCCTTGTTCTACGCAGCATGCTTTCCGGAAAAGATCAAGCGCCTCATCCTCGTTGATTCGCGGCCCTCGGACAGCGAGAGTTCCTCAAAGGCATTGATGCAGATGGTCACGCGCTTCCCGCTTGAAGCAGACACACTAGAACAAGTGGTTGGATCTATTCGAGAGCTTTATCCGCTGCTAGCGCCGGATGTCGCTCACCACATTGCGCGGTACGGCTACAGGCGGACCGAGACCGGAAAGTATGTCCCATCCTATGATGCCAGAATGAGCTTACAGTGCCGGAAACCGAGTTTTTGCGCCGAAGATCTGTGGTCTTTCGTAGGCAGCATATCCTGTCCAACGCTGATCGTCCGGGGGGAAGAGAGTCTCTTCCTTTCCAAAGAGGACGCCGAAAGGATCTCGCACCTCCTTCCAAGAGGGATGTTGGCAAAGATCAGCCGTTCGACACACATGCCTGCACAGGAGAACCCAGAGGAGTTTAAAGCCGTGGTATGGGATTTCTTGAAGTCAGCGTAGGCGTTTGCTATTAAAGGCTTGAAAGAGTAGGGGGCTCCTTTGTTCGATCTGGAAAAAGAAGCTTTGATTGCTTCGGGCCTGGTAGACGAAGGAAGAATCGTGGAGTATTCTGACAGGCTCTATTCCTTGTTTCGTGAATATATGCCACCAGCGCATGTCGATGCTTCCCCCCTGGAAAGGGCAAGAGCGGTCTTTGATGCCCTCTGGAAAGACCGGCCAAACAGATACAGCAGGCAGGGGCAATTCAGATTCGACCGGGTCATCGACGCTCAAACTGAAAGGAAAAATCGACCGGTGGGGAACTGCCTGGGTCTAACCGTCCTTTACAACTGCCTTCTGAGAAGGACCGGTATTCAAGCTCAGGCGGTGTACCTGGAGAATGCCTTTGAGATCGGCCCTCACGTGCTTACTCTCCTCAGAATCGGAAATTCGGCAATCGATGTGGAGAATATCCTGGCGGACGGTTTCGGTTACAAAGGCCACAAGGAGAACCCATTCCGGACCGAGTGGGGGGATAAGGAACTGGTCGCCGACATTTATCAAAGCGCCGGGACTGAGTTTTTTCAGGAAAAGGAATTTCAGGAGGCTTTGAGGAACTATGATTCGGCCCTGAAACTCTATCCCGGATATGAGAAGGCCAGGCTCAACAGAGCCATTTTGCTTGATAGGATGGGGAGGAAGGAGTAATCGCATCTGATCAATCTCATCTATTGAGCCGACGAAAGGAAAAAAAAAGGCATCTGGTACAGAACTCTTCTATTCCCTGGATTCCCCGGTCAAGCCGGGGAATGACGAAGAAGTGAGTTTTCTAAGTTATTACGAACGCCTCAATGATTGATGGCGTAAATAGACGGACGCTCGCGGTCATTTGAGGTGGAAAAGGACGGAGGAAAAGGCAGCTTGCTGGCAGGAATACGCGTATTGGATCTGGCTGATGAGAAAGCCGGTTTTTGCTCGAAGGTGCTGGCGGATCTGGGCGCTCATGTGACAAAGGTGGAGAAACCGGGGGGAGATCTTTCCAGGAGAACAGGACCCTTTTGGAACCATTCCGGCCGTCCCGAAGAAAGCCTGTCCTTCTGGTATAACAATACCAATAAACTTGGTGTCACCCTGAACCTGGAGAGCGCCGCGGGAAGAGAGCTGTTTGCCGGGCTGGTCAGCAATACCGATGTCATCGTTGAAAGCTCTCCGCCCGGTTATTTGGATGGGCTTGGCCTGAGCTTTGAGTTCTTGTCCGGAGTGAACCCGGGGATCATTATGGTCTCTGTCACCGCTTTTGGGCAGACTGGGCCTCGGAAAGACTTCAAAGCGTGCGATCTGGTGGCTTCAGCGATGGGGGGACAGATGCATGTTTGTGGATCTCCATCCATGCCTCCGATCAAGGCCTATGGACGGCAATCGTACTTGACGGCTTCGCTGTACGCTGCAGTTGGGGTTCTTTTGGCTCTACGGAAAAGAGCCAAGACTGGCAAGGGCGATCACATCGATATCTCTTTGCAGGAGGCGGTGGCGTCGACCCTGGAGCACGTCATGGTCCGCTATTTCCATGGCCAGCATGTAGCCCGGAGGACAGGGGATCGACATTGGAACGATTTCTTCTGCATCCTGCCTTGCAAGGACGGGTTTATCCATCTGACGCCCCTTGTGGAATGGGAGACCCTTGTGGATTTGTTGGACAGCGAGGGGAAAGCAGAAGATCTGAAGGATGCAAGATGGAAGGATGAAGCCTATCGCAGGGAGCATTTCGAACATGTCATCGATGTGCTGGCGAAGTGGACCGAAACCCATGAGGTTGAGGAGCTTTTCCAGCTTGGACAGCTCATGCGGTTCCCCTGGGCTCCCGTTCAGTGTCCGGATGAGATCCTGATCTGCCCTCAGCTCAAAGAACGGGAGTTTTTCGTTGATTTCGAGCATGAGGATCTCGGTTCAGTGCTCAAATACCCCGGACTCCCTTACAGATTCAACCCTCGGCACGCAATGCCCCGCAAGAGGGCTCCTCTGCCCGGTGAAGACAATCGGCGGGTGTATCAGGGGGAACTTGGATTGAGTCATGAAGAATTCGAAACGCTCTCTCGCAAAGGAATCATTTAGAGGCCATGGTCATCAAACCGTTTCCACACCTTGATAACATTCACTCTGTTGCGATACCCTTCGTCGGTTTCCCCGATTTGATCACCGCCAATGTCTTCGTTCTTGGAACCGGCCCTCTGACACTCATCGATGCGGGCCCGAAGATCAAAGGTGCAATGGATTTTCTTCGCCGTGAGCTCAACAGCATGGGCTTTGATTTTGAGGACATTGAGAAGATCATCGTGACCCATGGGCATGTGGATCATTTCGGTTTGGCCTCGGGGATCAGGGAGGCTGGCGGCCATGCGATAAAAATTTTCGTCCATCCCGAAGAAAAATGGCGCATGTCCACGGAGAATTTTGAATCCGGCCTGTGGAGCCAGGAGGCCAATGACTTGATGGCCATGGCCGGCACACCGGAGGAGGAAATAGAAAAAGCAAGAGAGCGCTTTCGCAGAATGAGCAGCCTGGCGGAACCCCTTGATGAAGTGGATTTCCTGGAGGATGGAGACGAATTGGAAGGAGGCGGCTTCAGGCTTGAAGTCATCCACACGCCGGGACACACGGCGGGAAGCGTATGCTTGCTGGAATCGCGATCCGGGGTTCTTTTCACCGGGGATACTATCATCAAGCATATTTCACCGAATCCAATCGTAGAACCCAGGCGCAAGGAATTGAGGGATCCCGGGTATCAGAGTCTTTTTGCCTTTCTCGGTTCCCTTGAAAAGCTCAGAGCTCTGGATGTTGATTATGTATTTCCGGCACACGGGGAGTATTTGGACGATCTCCGGGGGATCATTCAGACCTACGCCGAACACCATGAAGAGAGAATGGATCGCATCTGGAGCGCACTCAGGGATAAGCCGAAGCCTATCTATAACATGATCAACGATGTTTTCCCGTACATGCCGGAAGATCATGTCTTTCTCGGAATATCGGAACTCATAAGCCATCTCGAGGTGCTGATAAGACGGGAAAAGGTGAGGATTGTCGACGCAGGCCCTCCGGCTTTATTTTGTGCGACGTGAGCAGATATGAACCGTCTCGAAATAGTATTGACGCTTCGGCTTTGTCGCCATCTCACCTCCCTGTAGGAGCGACCTCTTGGTCGCGATCCTGTCGTCCCGCCGCGGGCGGGGCTCCTACAAGAGCGAGGAGGCAATGAATGTCAATACTGTTATGAGACCATTAATAATGGGGTGCTCCCGGGCTCTGCACGGGGCGACCCATTTGATGGAGACAGAATACAGAATGCATAAAGGAATCCTTAACGATATCAGGGTACTGGATTTTTCCAGGGTATTGGCCGGCCCATACGCCACCAGGATTCTGGGGGATTTTGGTGCTGAAGTGATCAAAGTCCAGTCCAGGAAAACGGCCACGGGATCCGATGACAATACGGGACCATACTTCAATGCATGGAATCGCAACAAGCGAAGCATCACGCTCGATATGAGCCGGCCTGAGGCGAGGGAAATCGCGCTTAAGTTAGCCGCCATAAGCGACGTGGTCGTGGAAAATTTCTCACCCAGGGTCGTGTCAAACTGGGGATTGAATTACGAAAGGCTCAGAGAGACAAGGAAAGACCTGATTATGGTAAGCATGTCGGGAATGGGCCAAACCGGGCCTTGGAAAGACTTTGCGGCTTTTGGCCCGACGGTCCAATCCCTCGGGGGGCTCACCTATCTCACTTCGTACGGCAAAGATGGGCCTGTGGGCCTGGGATATTCCTATGCAGATGCCGTTGCCGGCCTCTACTGCGCCATAGCAGTCCTTGCTGCGTTGGAGAACAGGGATCGAACGGGTCTCGGCCAGTACATCGACCTGTCCGAGTATGAGGCTGTGTGTACCCTGATCGGGCCGGCTCTTCTCGACGCGGCGTTAAATCAAGAAGAGATCCGGCCGCAAGGGAACCGATCGCCTGATGTGCCTGCTGCGCCGCACGGCTGCTACAAATGCATCGGAGAGGACAGATGGTGCGTGATTTCTGTATGCGATGAGGCGGAATGGCAGGCCCTGTGCGATGTCTCAGGGCATCCGGAATGGGCGGATGACCCGCGATTTTCGACTCTTGCCAAGCGGAAGGAACGCCGGCAAGATCTGGACGCACTGATAGAGGAATGGACCGCTAAGAACACAGCCGAAAAAGTGATGCTTCTCCTTCAGGAAGCCGGTGTTCATGCAGGAGTCGTTCAGAGCGCCGAAGATCTGGCAAACGATCCGCACCTTCAGGCAAGAGGCTTCTTCGTGCCTTTGGACCATCCCATACTCGGGAAAACGGTCTCGGACGGCACCCCGGTCAAAATGCGAAGTGAATCCCCTTCAGAGTGGAAAAGGGCGCCGCTGCTGGGTGAGGATAACGAATATGTTTATCTGGAGTTGCTGGGGCTTTCTGAGGCTGAATTCAGGTCCTGCATTGAAAATGGCATTATCGGTTAGCGCCCCTTTTCCCAGACCACTTCCCCATTCAGGATGGTCATCTCAACTTCCATGTCCTTTATCTCCTCGGCAGAGGCGGCGCCGGGATCCCCGTTCAATAACACCAGGTCGGCAAGCTTTCCAGTCGCGATTGAACCTTTGAGGCGTTCATCAAAGGTCGCTCTTGCGGCATGCACGGTGACCATGCGCAGTCCATTCATGGAGCTTATTTTCTCTTCCTCGCCAACGGCCTTGCCGCTTTCGGACTTCCTGGAGACGGCGGAGTAAATCCCGATCAACGGGTTCGGCGGTACTATGGGGCAGTCGGAGCTTCCGGCAACAGGGATTCCAGCCTTGAGAAGAGATCCTATGGGATAGAGGTTTTGCAGTTTTTGACTGGGAACGGTTTCGAGATATCGGTCCCCATGGAAGAAGATAAACGCAGGCTGGGTGACTACGATGATCCCGAGAGCGGCTATGCGCCTTGAAAGAGATGGCCTGCACACCGAGCAATGCTCGATTCGATGCCTGTGATCCGGCCTGGGGATTCTGTCAAGAGCATGCTCTATGGCCGAACAAGCGGATTCGACCGCGTTCTCCTCAACAGCGTGAACGGCAACCTGAAACCCGGATCGATGAATTCTCAGGACCAGTTCATCGAGCTCCTTTTGAGGAGGGTTAAGCGTCCCGGTCGTTTCATCGAGAATCACTTTTACTCCCTTGATGCGGAGTTGGTCCTCCGGGATAGAGGCCGAGCAATCAGAGAACCCCGTTTCCCTGAATTGATCAAACCCCTTCGGGCCGAGCATGAAACGAATTCTAGGGGTAAGGAGACCCTCCTCCTTCCATGAGCTGATTTCTTTCCATCGCTTAAGGTCGTTGAGGTGAGAGGCGTCTTGCACAGAGGTTATGCCCAGGGAAAGCAGCTTCTCATTCGCGATTCCGAGGCCTCTCGAGAGTTCTCGATTGCTCAAGGGAGGTATGCGCTCGGAAAGAAATTCACCCATCTCGTAGAGCAGACCGGTGGGTTCTCCGGTAGCGGTGTCTCGATCAATGAGGCCCATCGGCGGGTCTCCCGTTTCCGCAGAGATACCGACGAGCGACAAGGCTTGAGAATTCAAAACATGGGCATGTCCTGATCGATGGGTCAGCTTTACCGGATGGCCCGGAGCGGCCTGGTCAAGGTCATGGCGGGTAGGGTGGCGTTTCTCGGCAAGGTAGAATTCGTTATAGCCCCTTCCTCTAATCCATGTTCCAGGGGGGGGTTCCTCCTTGCACCGGGCTTTAATTGAGCGCTGAATTTGGGCTATGGATTTGAAACCCAGAGCCGGCGACAGGTCCAGAGAAACGCAGCTTTCTGCAAAAGCTCGCAAGTGGAGATGGGCATCGATGAATCCGGGAAGGACGGTGCGGCCACTGCAATCGATAAGCTCGGTGTCGGCGGCTGCAAATTCTCCATATGTGTTCTCAGCCCCGAGTGCTCGAATAGTTCCATCTGAAACGGCAACCCAATTTGCGAAAGGGAATGAAGGCTCCATCGTGAGAACATTGGCGTCGATAAGGAGCATCTTTCGCTGCTGTTTGTGTAAGGCGGTCACTATTATTTAATCGATGATTCGGTCCCGCTCACCAGGTTCGTGTGGCGGTAGGGCGCCGGCTTCCAGGGCCTTCGGGCGAGCCCCGGAAGCCTTCGAAAATCACGGGGATTACAGGTCCCAGGGCTTCAAGTCGCCGGAGGCGAACTTGCGGGGCATTTTGAAGTACCCGGCATCCACAGCCATTTTTACTCGCTTAAAGGCTTCATCCATCCCCATTTCGTTCATGAGCGTGAATGGCCCCTTGGGCCAGGCCAGGGCCGTGCAGACACCCAGTTCCAGATCCTTGACCGAGACAACTCCCTTTTCGATCAAATGGGTCGAAATGCAGAAGATGGAGCCAAGCAGGCTGTTGCCGACAACCGCTCGCTCCGCTCGATTTTCAAGAACCGGGCCGTCTTCGAGGTTCCAGAGTTTGCCGCCCTCAAACATTTTCTTTAACTGATCCGGCACCGGAGGAAACCCGATGTCCGTGCCGGCCAGGTAATCGACCATGGAAGCTCCTGCATGATAGGCGGTGCCGAGGCCGGAGCCGTTTTGCACCCACATGATGCCGTATTTGACTCCCAGCGTTTCCTGGGAGATTTTTTCCAGGGTCGCGGCATTGTATTTTTCGCCGTAAAAGCTGTTGAGCACCAGGTAGCTCGAGATGAAAATCGGGTTGATGGCAAATCCCGGAAAATCCTTGACCGTGATCGGCACCTTCTTGTTCTGCTTGCAAAAGGCCATCAGCGCCTGGTAGGTTTCATCGCTCGTGTTTTTCTGCCTGATCACTTCGACCAGGCGATTGACGTTGGCCGGGAAAAAGTAGTGCAGGCCCGCGGTCCTTGCGGGGTTCTCCACCTTTTCCATGAGCTTTTCTATGAGGAAGGTGGAGGTGTTGCTCACGATGATGGTATCCTTGGGGCACGCATCGGAGAGTTCCCCGAAAATCTGAATCTTCAGGTCCATTTTTTCTATGGCCGCTTCGATGATCAAGTCGCAGGCCTTCAGGTCGTTGTAACTCGTGGTGCCGCTGATCATCCCGCAGATTTTGTCCATATCCGCCTGGGTCATCTTCGCCTGGCCCACTCTCTTGGTCAGGGGTTTGACCACGAACTTGTCGTACATGGATTTGACCAGGTCGTCGTTGAGCTCCTTGTACACAACCCGGTATCCGTTTGCCGCGGCATTCTGCCCGATGGCCGCACCCATGACACCGAAACCGATAATTCCAACTGTTTTCACGTCTTTCATGGCATTCCTCCTTCATGATCAAAATGAGATGACTGCTGCGATTGTCCCATTTAGGTTTACTGTGAACATCCCCATTTGCCTTTCCCTTTTCGAAAGGGCCGGCAATGCCCTGGATTTTCCCTTGCGTAAAAAGCGGCGCAGGTTTCCCCCCTCTCCTCGGGGAAGTCTTCCTGCGTGGGGCTCAGTGCCAGCGCTTTTCCTCGACCTCTGACCATACACCTCTCAGAGTCAAAATACAAATCAATTAGCTCAGAAGACTCGTGCAACGGTGACTTCCTCAGAGATTTTTGAAACAGCTAAACTGGTACGCGTTTTTTAACCTGGACCTGAAGGCCGAATGGACCTAAAGTGCTGCTAAAAGCAGACCATTCCAACCTGTGCGACGTATGTTGAACAAGATCTTCTATGGCTGGTGGGTGGTAGCGGCCACCAGCCTGATACACTGGTGGGGTGCGGGGACCTTTTTCTACAGCTTCACTGCCTTCTTCAATCCGCTTGTGGAAGAATTCGGGTGGAGCTATGCAGCCGTCTCCTTCGCCGCCTCTATCCGAAATATTGAAGGCGGCATCGCTTCCCCTCTTGTGGGTTGGATGTCGGACCGAGTCGGAGCGCGGCGACTGCTTCTGGCAGGGAGTGTGTTGTCCGGTGCAGGGTTTTTGCTCTTGAGCCGGATCCAAACGCTCGGAAGTTTCTACCTCCTTTTCGTCCTCCTCTCCATTGGGTCAAGCCTTCTTTTCCCCATTCCGGGTTGGGCGGCCGTGAACAACTGGTTTGCGAAGAAGAGGGGGACGGCCATCGGCATCCTTTCAGCGGCGATCGGGCTCGGAGGGGGGCTGATTTATGTTTTCAATGTTCTGATCAATACCCATGGGTGGCGAACCTCTCTCGTCGTCATCGGCATCGGAATGTGGGTGATTGGCATCCCCTGTTCCTTCGTGGTGAGGCATCATCCTGAACCCTACGGTCTTTTTCCTGATGGGGAACCGTCCCAGGAGGCCGAGCGCGGTTCCACCGTGGAAAACGGCCAATCCGTCGTGGGATCGACAGCCGGCTTCAGTCTCAAGGAGGCCGTAGGGACCGGAACATTTTGGGGCCTCGCCCTGGCAATCACTGTATCGGCCGCCACGGTGCACGCGGTTTCAGTCCACATTATGCCTTATCTGATCAGTGTGCAGTTCGGTCGCGGGGAGGCGAGCCTGGTTGCCTCCCTGATTGTTCTGGTCAGTGCGGCGGGGCGATTCGGTTTCGGGTGGCTCGGGAATCGAATCGACAACCGCTACCTTCTGGCTTCTGGCATCATGCTTCAAGCCGTGGGTGTGTTGTTCCTGCTGGGTGCAAAAGACATCGGGTGGGCGACGCTTTTTGTTGTCTCTTTTGGCCCTGCCTATGGCGGAGTGATCACCCTAAGGTTGACCCTTCAATCTCAATATTTCGGTCGACGGGCCTTTGGCTCCATACAGGGGGCTTTTATGGGGATCAGCATGATCGGCGCTGTTTCAAGCCCTCTATTGACCGGGTGGTGTTTTGACCTTTACGGGAGTTACCGTCTTGCCTGGGTTATCATGGTTTGTGCAAATCTTGCAGTCATTCCGGTGAGCCTAAAACTTAAAACACCACAGCGAAAAGGGCGGGCATAACATCGAAGGATTTGCATCAAGGCTTACGGCATCGTTCAGACTCAAAATACAGGATTTACCCCATTTCCTTTTATTCCAAATTCGTGCATCGTGGAGCACGGCTTTAACCTGCTGGCGGCTACAGAACCGAAAAGGAGGTCCCGGAACGGTTCATGTCAGAAGGCTATTGGCTGCGCCACGTTTACGCAGGAGAGGTGCATGCAGCGTTCAAAGAATCTCCGCAACAGAACACGCCCCCTCTGGAAAAGGCTCCTCAAGCCCGCGATTTTCACAACTTTCGGAATCATCCTCGCCTTTCCCCTGTTCAGCATCACCTACTACACCATGGTGCGCACGTCCACGCCCCAATTCTGTGCATCCTGCCATGAGATCCAGTTCGCCTACAACACGTGGAAAACCTCGACCCACGCAAACAACCCCCAGGGATTCGTGGCCGACTGCATGGACTGCCATCTTCCCGCGCCCCATGACACGGTCGACTTCTTTTACACCAAGACGCTGCACGGGGCCAAGGACATCGTCGTTCACTTTCTCCAGGATGAATACGATCACAAGAAGAACCGGGAGGCCGCCTATGCCTCTTTCAAGAACGACCAGTGCCGGAAATGCCACCGGAACATTCTTTACATCCCTGACAAGAGGGGGGCGATGATGGCTCACCGCACCGTGGTCTACGCAAGGCCGGGCTATGAAAAGAGGTGCGTCGACTGTCACAGAGACCTTGTGCACAACGAGACCCCTCTTTACCGCTACAAGCAGTATCAGGAGCCATACCGGGGGTTGGGACTTTAGGCAGGGTGTTGAAAAACGCTTCACATACCGGAAGGCAAAAGGGGGGAGAAACCGTCATGAAAAAGCTAGGTTTTGTTGTAGCTTTGACTCTGTGCCTCGTGGGTGCGGTTATTCTTGCGGCGGATGCTCAGACGGCCGGGAACATATCCAAGGAAAAGGAGTTCCGCATCGAGCGGAGCATGCCGCCCGAGGCTGTGGCCTGCCTCGAATGCCACAAGAAAGAAAGCCCCGGGATCTTCGCCGATTGGGCTCAGAGCCGGCACGCCAACGCCAACATCACCTGCTATGACTGCCACAAGGCGGAGGAGTTCGATCCTGATGTGAGCAAGGATCATTACAAACAGTACGAGCGGAGTGACCAGAAGTTCGGGACACAGGAATACAAGATTCCCGTGGCGGCTGCGGTGACCCCGAAGGATTGCTCAAGATGCCACCCGGACGAAGCCAAGCAGTACGGCCGGAGCAAGCACGCCAACACCGTCGAGATCATGTGGAAGATCGACCCCTGGCTCAACCTGGGGATGAACAGCGACTTCGAGCGCCTGTCAGGGTGCTACACGTGCCATGGCACGGTTCTTAAGATGAAGGAGGGGTCTCTGGATCCGGCGACGTGGCCGAACGTCGGTGTGGGACGCATCAACATGGACGGAAGCAAGGGAAGCTGCACCAGTTGCCACACCCGTCACCAGTTCTCGGTCATGGAGGCCCGGAAACCCGAAGCGTGCGGCCAGTGCCATCTGGGTCCCGACCACCCCCAGATCGAAATCTACATGGAATCGAAGCACGGGGATATCTACACGGCTCACGGCGACCGCTACAACTGGAACGCGGCGCCGGGTACCTGGTCGCCGGGAGTGGACTACCGAGCTCCTACCTGCGCCTCGTGCCACATGTCCGGCGCAGGCCCGGTGCTCACCTCTCACGACGTGACCGAGAGGCTTGCCTGGGAAACCCAGGCGCCCTTGACGGTCAGGCCCCAGGACTTTGCCGCCTTCCCTGCCAAAACCAACTGGCAGGCTGAACGAGACAAGATGAAGGCGATCTGCATGCAGTGCCACGGCAAGAGCTGGACGGAGGGCCATTTTAGCAAGTTCGACAGGACGGTGCAGGAATATGATGAGATCTACTACAAACCCGCCAAGAAGATGCTGGACGACCTTTACGACAAGGGCCTCCTTGACGAGAGCAAGTACTTTGACGAACGCCTGGAGGTGGAATTTTACGAACTGTGGCACCACGAAGGCCGGCGTGCGCGGTTCGGCTCGGCCATGATGGCCCCTGATTACGCCTGGTGGCACGGTTTCTATGAGTGCAAGAAACGCTACGTCAACTTCATGGAAGAGGCACGGGACCTGATCGAGCACAACCGGAAGGCTTACAAGGCCGCGGACTTTCCGAACGCCACGGGAAGCACGGTCAAGCCTCCGGAGGTTTTCGGAAAATAGGACGTTTCCATCGATGTCCTTGCGCAGGGGTCGCCGTGTCACCCTTCAAATAGAGCGAAGGGGAAAGTTTTGCCCAGTACGCCAAGCTGTGCAAAAAGGCGGCTGCGGGCGCCGAGTTCGTCGTCACCCAAGTCGGGTATGATATCCGCAAATTTGATGAACTCCGGAGGATGCTCTGTTGGCTGGGAATCCATCTTCCTGTCCTGGCTTCGGTCTACTTGCTCGGCCCGAGAGCGGCCCGCGCCATGAACAGAGGCGCCGTGCCCGGTGCGTTCGTTCCCGATGAGCTTCTGGCAGAGATCGTGGATGAATGGAAGTACCCCAAGGAAGGTCTCGGTATAGCCATTGAGAGGACCGCGCGGCTCGGTGCGGTTTTGAAGGGGCTGGGATACCGGGGCATGCACCTTGGCGGAATCCATCGCACTTTCAAAACCGTGGCCGCCATTTTGGACCGCATGGAAGAAATCAAGAGCTGCTGGAGGGATTTTCTCGGGGAGTTTCATTTCGGCGGGCACAAGGGATTCTATGCCTTTCCCGAAGACGATGATTCACCACCGAAGTACAATACAGGCTCTCCCCATCTTTCCGCCGCAGACAAAAGCCTGTTTCAGTCTCTGAGGCTTTTGCATCACTGCTTTTTCGACTTCGATTCGCCGATTGCCCCTTTTCTGAACAAGGTGTGCGAACTTCTCGACAGAAGCAGGTTCGGTTCGCGGATCGCCGGCTTGCTGGAGGGGCCGCCTAAGAAGGTGCTGCTGGATTGCCGGCAATGCGGAGACTGCGGCATTCAGCACGTGGCTTTTCTTTGTCCGGAGTCTAAATGCCCCAAGCACATCCGGAACGGCGCCTGCGGGGGGAGCAGGGACAGGATGTGCGAAGTGCACCCGGACCGGAAATGCGTCTGGTTCAGAGCCTACGAGAGGTGGGCCGCCGTCGACCGGCTGGAAGAGATGACTTCAGGGTGCGTTCCGCCCAGGATGTGGGAACTCGACAGAACCCCGTCGTGGCTCAATTTCCACCTCAAAAGAGACCACCAAAGCGCCTCCAACAGCCTTGCGCGGTTCTGCCGTTCCCGAACCTGCAGGCTGCCGGATGACCTTTTCAAGCAAAGATCTCGCGACCAATGAAGTCCTGAACACCAGTCTCTATGATTCATTCGGGGCGATGACCGCCTTGAAGACCTTGAGAGACTCTACGTCCTCCAGGGCACTCTGGACTTGCTCCAGCGTATAGACCTGGGTGATCAGCCGGTGCCAGCCGAAGCGCCGGCTGTGTCTGGCCATCACGTGGACGGCCTTGTAGAAATGACTGAAGTCGATCCCCCATACCCCCCGAATGTCGATGTGTTTCCTGTTGATCTGCCAGTGAGGGTTGATCATCACGTCTCCGGCGTCGGTATACTGACCGACGACCACGTAGGTGCCATTGTCTCTTGTCATGCGCAGACCTTCCGAAACGGCCTGCGGATTACCGGAGGCCTCGATGGTCACATCGGCGCCCCGTTGGTTGGTGAGCTTCAGCACCCCGGCCACGCGGTCGTCCGGCGTAGCCGCGTCTATGACGTGATCGACTCCGACCATTTCCGCCGCTTTCAGCCTGGTTTTCGAGGGATCCACGACGATCACTTCTCCGGCTCCGCTCAGCAAGGAGAAGACGGCTGCGAACAGCCCTACGGGCCCGCTTCCCTGGACAACGACAGAGTCGTTCAGCTTGATCGCCGCACGCTCCACAGCATGAAGGGCGGTTGGAGCGCCGCAGCCTCCGGCGATAAAGTCCTTTGGGGCCAGGCCGGGCGGGAGTTTGACGATCTTGACCCCGGGCTTCAAGTAGATCTTCTGGCTCCACCCCCCAAAGAGGCCGTCTTTGGCTGAGTAGGTGATCCCGTAAACCTTGCGGTTGGGGCATCGGGTGCTCGCCTTTGCCACCAGACAGTACCAGCAGGCATGGCACGTTTCATGAACATCGAGAAACGCCACGATATCTCCGAATTGAAAAGGTTTGCCATCAATGTCGCAAACCGTGCCGTTGATCTTTTCAATGGTGCCGACGTTGATATGGCCCGGGATGATGGGATAGGGGACCCCTGCGAGCTGGCCTTTTAAAAGGTGCACATCGGTGCCGCAAACTTCGCTGAACAGCGTTCTCAGCAAAACCCCGCCCGGCTCGAGATCAGGTTCAGGCAAAGTTTTCGTTGCAAGCCGGATGTGACCTTCCTCTTTTTCCATGATCACCGCTTTGACGTCACTCATTTTTTGTCTCCCTCTTTTCCTGTCATGACTGCCTGGATGTCGCGCTCGATGTCACAGCGTTCGCCTTGATAAACGCGCAGATTCTTTCAAGACCCTCGGCCACCACTCCTTGTTCGGCAGCCAGGGACAGGCGGATGGTTCTTTTCGCCGATTCACCGAAAGAGGTTCCAGGCGCCACCGCCACTCGCTGTTCACTTAAAAGCCGGTCGGCAAAGGCATTGGACTCCATGTCCGTGCCGGATATGTCGACCAGCACGTAAAACGCGCCGTGGGGCGTGTAGGTATAAAGGCTGTGTTTCTTGAGTATGCCGAGGGCGAGATCACGACGCCTCCGATACTGTTCCACCATCTCGGAGATGCAGGGGGCTGCATGCTCCAGTGCGGCCTCAGCCGCTTTCTGGGAAATAGACGGCGCGCAGGAAACACACAGTTCCTGCTGCTTTTCCAGGGCTCGGGCTATCGCCTCATTGGCGACCACGTAGCCGACTCGCCAGCCGGTCATGGCATAGCTCTTGGAAAAGCTGAAAAGACTGATCACCCGGCCTTCATCATCATACCTGCCCGGGCTCACATGGGTTCCTTCAAAGAGGATGTGCTCGTAGGTTTCGTCCGACAGGATGTACAGGTCGTGAGCACGGGCGATCTGGAGCAGGCTTTTTACAAAGGCCTCCGAGCAAACCGCGCCCGTCGGGTTCGAGGGACTGTTGTGTACGATGACCTTGGTCTTTGACGTGATTCTTTCTGCAATGGCCCCGATGTCGGGAGCGAATTCGTTGGATGCCTTAAGAGGATAGGGCTTTACGACAGCCCCATATTGAGGAGGAAGTGATGTGTAATTCACATAGCCCGGATCAGGGACAAGCACTTCGTCTCCCTGGTTCAGGATCACGGAGAGGGCAATCATGATCCCATAGTTGGATCCGGGGGTGATGAGAATGTGATCCACCCCGGATTGAATCCCGTTTTCCTCTTTTAATTTCCTGACCAGGGCTTTTCTGAGTGAAACATACCCCCTGTTTGGGGTATACCGGGTATAGAGCCCGTCCCTGTCCATGGCTGCGTTCACGGCGGCCTGGATAATGGGCGCAGGGGTTGGAAAGTTAGGCTGGCCCACTTCGAGATGAAGAACATCGGGCCCGATTGCCGTATCCATGATGCGCCGTATTCCGGATCGGGGCATTTCCTGAATGTAGGTGTTGATGGGTTTCATGGACATCGGGTATCCGTCCTGCAGGAGCCGGAAAAATGCCTTCATCTTTGACTGAAAAGCCCGCGCTTTGTCAAGGCCAAAGATAAATTCATTCGCCGCGTTTCTTCTGTGAATGGTCTCAAGTTTTATCATGTTCTTGATCGGAGGTCATGGATCCGTTAAGATGTTATTTTGACAAACCCGTGGAAAGGAGATTCTTATGCCTGCGGTTCTTCATGAAAGAGAAGGTCAAGTATCGATCATCACCCTCAATCGCCCCGAAACGCGGAACCGTATCGATGCGGATATTTTCACGGGCCTCAGCTCGGCCCTGGTGGAGTTTCGGGATGATCCGGAAGCCTTGGTGGGCATCATCACGGCCGCGGGCGAGGCTTTTTCCGACGGCGCCCACCACGAAAAGCTTCTGATTCCGTGGGCCGAGAAGTCGCTCCAGGTGCCGCCGAACATCACGCGAGGCCTGGAGATCTGGAAGCCGCTGATCGCCGCGGTCAACGGCCCGGCCAGGGGCGGCGGGACCGAGATTGCCTTGGCCTGCGACATTCGGATTCTTTCCGAAAAAGCCACGCTCCAATTGCCCGAGGTTGGGCGAGCCCTGATTCCGGGCTGGGGAGGAACGCAGAGACTGCCCCGTATGGTGTCGCCGGCCAAAGCTGCAGAGATGATTTTCCTGGGTGTTCCCATGAGCGCTGAAGAAGCCTACCGTCTAGGGCTGGTGAATCTGGTCGTTCCTCCTGCTCGGCTTGTGCCGACGGCCAGGGAGTGGGCGCTGAAGATCTGCGAAAAAGGCCCCCTGGCTATCCGGAGAGCCAAGGAGGCCATGATCCGGGGAAGGGAGATGTCCCTCGAGGACGGGTTGCGCCTTGAATTGGCCTTTTTTGAGGAGATGCTCCAAAGCGAGGATTACCAGGAAGGACTTCGGGCCCTGGCTGAGCAGAGAAAGCCCAAGTACCAGGGACGATAAAGCGAAAAGCCGGATTTGACAATGAATCGAATATCCGAACAAGAAGGCATGCATTACGAAGGCAATTGCATCCGGCCGCCGCCTGAGGCATACAGCATCCTGCTTCAAGTGACCCTGGGTTGCTCCCACAACCGATGCACTTTTTGCGGAACTTACAAGGATAAACCGTTCCGAATCAAGAACGACGACGTCATCCTGAGTGACATCCTGTTCGCATCCAAATACATGAAGAACCAGGACAGGGTCTTTCTCATGGACGGCGATGCCCTGATCATTCCTCAGAACAGGCTCGTGTGGATCCTTGACAGAATCCATGAGCATCTGCCCTGGGTCAAGGGCATGGGTTCCTATGCGAACACCAAGAGCATCAGCCGGAAATCCTCCGGGGAATTGAAGGAACTGCGAGAAATGGGCCTGGACAGAATCTATCTGGGTGTGGAGACCGGGGATGACGATCTCCGGAAAAGGATCAGGAAAGGTTCCACGGCCAAGGAATGTTTTGAAATGGGCAGGAGGATTAAGGAGGCGGGGATGCGCCTCACGGCTACGGTCCTTCTCGGAATCGGCGGGAAAGAGAAGTCCCTGACCCACGCAAAGGCCACCGGTGAACTCTTGAGCGCCATGGACCCTGACCATGTTGCAGCCCTCACGGTGATCCCTATTCCCGGCACGCCTTTTTGGAACGACCTGGAGACTGGCGAACTGAATCTGCCGGATGCGCCTGGCATGCTCCGCGAGATGAGGGAGATGCTCGCTCACACGAATCTGAGTGACGGTGTATTTGCCTCGAATCATGCATCCAATTACCTTCCCGTGAGGGTGCAGCTCCCGGGAGGTAAGCAGGAGGCCCTGGAGGTGATTGACGCGGCCCTGCGCGGAGAAATCGGGCTCAAGCCGGAATGGATGAGGGCGTTCTAGAAGAATGGAGTGATGGAGAATGACGGCTTCGTAAACGCTCATGGCCGACGAATTGGCCGCCCCTGATCCCGGGGCGGCCGCTTTGTTAGGGCAGGATGGATCACTTGTCCAGAATGTAGACGACGCCCAGGTCTCCGTCGATCCTGACTTTCTGACCTGTTTTGATCTTTTGCGTTCCCTGCAGACATCCCGCCACACAGGGGATCCCATATTCTCTGGCCATGATGACCGGGTGGGAGAGCGCACCACCGCCGTCGGTGATGAGTCCCTTGATAAAGCTGAATGCCACGGTCCATGCTGCGGAGGTCCCGGGGGCCACAAGGATTTCACCTTCCTTCAGCTCCGAGAGCCTGTTGGCCTCCATGATGACCCTGGCCGGTGCTTCGACCATTCCGGGGGCTGCAGCGGCGCCGTAGAGATCGGCCTTCAGTTCTTCTCTTACGATAGGGAGCTGGGTGGACACGGAAAGGGTAGGATCGCTTTTCAAAACCTCCCCGGCCTTCTCAATGTTTCCAATGAATGTGGGCGGATCGAAGTCAAGGGCCTTTTTCCATGCCTCCTTCCTTCTCTCCACATAGGGGCGCAGGTTCACATCTCCCATGGGCACGCCCGCCTTCCTGATCTCGTGGGCATGAAGGAAATGGATGTCTTCAGGGGAATCGATGCATCCGGCTTCGGCAAAGCGCCTTCCGATCTCCGTGACAATGCACCGTCCCAGAGCCCCCACGTAGAAATCACAATAATAGGTGTGATCTTCGCTCCAGTACCCTGATTTTTGCGCCGACTTCATCAAGGTGCCGAACCACTCCCGCTGCTCGGAAGGCAATTTGGCAAGCACCTCCTTTTCCGTTTTCTCCCTCTTCTTGATGAGGCGCTCCCGTTCCGTGTCAAAAGGGAAGGATTCCTGATGCATGTACAGCTTGACCCTGCCGATAGCCAGTGAGGGCTTTTCGATCCATGCAGGATTATCGTAGGCGTGCATGCGCTCACATCGCCATCCGTGCTCCATGAGGAATTGTCTGTAGGTCGCCAGCCACTTTTTCCCCTGGTCGCTCTTTTCAAGCTCTTTTAAGACGGCGTCGTTATCTTCGTTCCTGAAGGCGCTTTCCAATCCCATGTCAACGACCTGCCGTGATATTTTCCACAATTCCCTGTTCACCAGGGCGTCTTGAGCTTCGTAGCCGCCCATGAGCGCGCTGAAATCCGGATCGATGGGGGCCTGCTTGCCGAAGAGCTCAAACCACATCTGCTGGAACAACCCGTTGATGTAGTTGGTGGCAACCAGCGTGAGCATGTGAATCTCGGCTTCCTTGCGGTTGATGATGAAGGCGTAATCCAGGAAAAACCTGAGCAGTTCTATGTTTGTGAGCTTCTTGATGTCGTCCCACTCATGCAGACGGTAGGTTTCCTTGTACTGTTTATAGGTGTCCATCAATTCGATTTTGAGAGGATTCCACACGCCGACGAAATCCTCGATAAAGGGCCTGATCTTCTCTCTGAAGATGGGTTCACGGGCCTTTTGTTCTTCTTTGGTCGTTTTGAGGGCCGTGAGGTACAGGTATCCGTCTTTGACGCGGTAGCCCCAGCCCTTGGTGGTGGGAAGGTGGAGGGTCTCGGCAGCATTTGAGATGGCGTACACGTACCAGTACCAGCCGATGCCCAGGTAAAGGGGTTTGAGGGGAGGCTTACCGTGCACAAGATCGCACAAGAGGACATCCCACACTTTGGTATCCCGCTCATCATCGAACTCATAAAAGGTCAGATCATAGGCCGGATGCAGCATTTTCGTTCCTCCTTTCATTCTATTGAACCAAACCGTTGAGGCTGTGGTTCAGAGTTGAGGGTCATCGCGCTTGTTCGGAATGTCAAAAGGGGTGGATGTTGCAAAACCTATTGAAGAAGAGCCTTCCCTTTCTAAATCGCTGTTTCCTCTTTGTCAACAAAAAAGGATATCCGTGCCTGTAACATCCTCCAAGGGAGGCACGCAGCCGCAGCCAACTCTCCATGCGGACCCACGGGGAGGTCTTTTCAGAGCCTCAACTACATCCTCCGTAGCAGGCTACTGCGGAGGACGGGCATTTCTACGGGGGCATGAACCGGCGCTGAAAAGTCAGTGTGGTTTCGGGGTAGGGCTGGCAGGTAGGGGCTCCGTTTAGGGTGGACTGATGCGCCTACCTCGCGGATGACTTCAAAAACCTAGGGCGGGTGCGAGGCTGAATAATTTCCGGTTGTGGTTCTGAAAAGACCTCCCCGAGGGTCGGGTACATACAAGTGCCTGTGAGATTGCCGAAAAATTCCAAGTGGAATCCCAATGGACAGGGGCGACAAAGAGGATGTCGATTTTTTTGTTGACAATCTGGAAACAAATCTTCTTAATAACCTGGATGACGCCCACAAGGCGATCCGGCTTCGTCCTGCAACAAGTCTTCCGGAGCCGCTCGATCGCCCCTGAATGGATAGTCCCAGAAACAGCATTCCTGCTACCTTGGGTTTTGACAGCTCACTTCTACGCCCTTAGGGTAGAAGGGGCCGAAGCCTCACCGGCTGCGGGGCAAGGTTCGTCAAGGCCAGAGGGCTTGGCCGGGTCGAGATCGAGTCCATTGAGAGAGAAGAGCATAGTGAACGATCACCTGGGTCCATCGAGGGCAATCGCATTAGAAATACCTGCTGACCAGCTTCAAAAGGACCTGGAGCGCTTCAGGCAAAAGAGCCTGGAACTCGGCGCCTCCATGGCTGAGGTCATTGCCGCCGATTGGGTGCAGATTGATGAGAGGGTGAGGCTCAAGTGCTCTGTTTCCCTTTGCCCCAACTATGACAAGAGTGTCCATTGCCCTCCCCACACACCGTCCACGGAATTCATGAGAAAGGCGTTGTCCCGATACGCCCATGCCGTCTTGTTCGCCCTCGAGGTCAGTCCTGCAGATCACTTTTCAGTCCGGTCCGTGCAACGCCATGCGGCAGGCGACTGGACCAGGAAATGCTTCGAAATCGTGGGAACCCTGGAGACGCTCGCCTTTGGAAGCGGATACTACCTTGCCATGGGCTTTGGCCAGGGCAGTTGCCGAAAGGCCCTGTGCGGGCAGGATAAATGCCTTGTCCTAGAAGGCGGCAGTTGCCCTTACCCCCTTAAATCCAGGCCGTCCATGGAAGCCGTGGGGATTGATGTCTATGGACTTGCCACGAAAGTGGGCTGGGAAATCTATCCCATTTATAGAAGTGTTAATCCTGCGGAAGTGGGGAGAGCGTTGTCCGTCGGGATCGTGTTTGTCCACTAGAAGTCTGCCGGGTCGAACGGGCGAGGCTGTTGGCCGGAACGGCCCTCCCGGCTCAAGGAAACCAGAGCTTGTGACGTTAAGATCTTCAGCGATGAAGACGGCTGGGAGCTGCAATCCGCGCGCGGGTTGATCGGGGATGTGAAGGCGATAGGGAGGTAGGGGTCATTGTGGATGACCACCGGAGGAACATGGCGACGATCGAGGCGGAACCGGAGCCCATTTCCATCGATGTTTCGAAAACGGCCGTCATTGTCGTGGACATGCAGAATGCCTTTGTGAAGCGGGGAGGCTATTTCGACCTGGCCGGTTATGATCTGTCGGGAGTGGAAGGAATCATTTCGCCCTGCCGAAAGATCATCGCGGCGGCCCGACAAAAGGGGGCAAAGATCATCTACTTCCGGATGGGATGCAGTCCTGATTTTTCGGACAGGGGTCCCGCGGATTCGCCTTACAATCTCAAAGCAAAAGGACTGAAACTGATTCGCGAGAAACCCGAGGTGAAAGACAAATTCTACATTTACGGCGCCTGGGGCGCGGAGATCATCGAGGAGCTCAAGCCCGAGCCTGAAGACATTGTTGTGAGGAAGCAGAAGTATGACGGATTCATAGGCACCAATTTCGAGATCATCTTAGGCACCTTCGGCATCAGGTATCTCATTTTCGTGGGAACGGCGACCAACCTGTGCGTGGAATCGACCCTCCGGCATGCTTTCTTCCTGGACTATTTTCCTGTTCTCGTTTCAGATGCCGTGAGCCAGGCCGGGCCGAGTCTTACGCAGGAGGCGACCATCTACAATGTCAAGTCGAATTTGGGCTGGGTGACAACCTCTGAAAGCTTTGTAGGTGCAATGAAAAGCCTCGGGGCCTGAGGAGAAATTTGTAATGGTCGCATAATAATCTTGACACACATTGCCTGCTATTTGCATTCCAGTCCCTGTAGGAGTCCCGTCTGCGGCGGGACGATGGCATCGCGACCGGGAGGTCGCTCCTACAAGGGGGTGGGGGTGAGCTTTTGATTAGAACGAAGCGTCAAGACTATTTCGAGACGGTTAATAAAGGCTAGACTTTTGCTGAAAAGGGAGGGTAGCAAGAGCAGCATGTCCGGAGACTACATTTACAGGATCGAAGAGTTGGGTCAGGAGTTCAATTCCCTGGTGGGAAAGAAGTGCGCCAACCTCGGCGAAATGGCCAAGATCGGCCTGCGCGTACCCCCGGGGTTCGCGCTTTCCCTTGACGCCTACAAGAGATTCATGGTTGAGACGGGAGCGGCCGGAGAGATATGCGATTATCTTCAGAGCCTCAAACATGGCTTCGAGAAGATCGATCATTTCAATGACGCGAGCGTGACGCTGCGGGGAATCCTGGAATCAAAAGACATGCCTCTCGATATGAAGGAGCAAATCCTGGACTATTACCGGGAAACCTGTCAGGCATGTCAGATGGATGAGGTGGCGGTTTCCACCAGGTCCGCGGGCGCGGCAAGCCATCCCGGACAGTACGAAACCCATCTGAACGTCAAAGGAGAGGCGGACCTGATCAAGAAGATCATCAAAGTGTGGTCGAGCACCTTTAATGCCAGGTCCCTGTCTTCGAGAAAGCGGGCCGGGGTTCCCCTGGAAAGCGATCCCATCGGAGTGGCCGTAATCAAAATGGTCAACGCCCGTTCCGCCGGCGTTTTGTTCACCGCCGATCCCAATACAGGAGACCGTTCCAGGATGATCATCGAGGCCAATTGGGGGTTGGGAGAAAGCGTCGTCGGTGGGGAAGCCATGCCGGATGTGTATATCCTGGACAAGGAAAGCCTGGAGGTCGTGGAGAGAAGGCTCGGCAGCAAGAAGCGGTGCATCACGTGCAAGGAGGCGGGTGTTGCCGAAGTGGAAACCCCGCCCGATCAGTGCAGCGCTTTCTGTTTGAGTGACGAGGAATTGAAAGAAATAGGCCGATTGGGAAAAATCCTTGAATCCCATTTCGGCGTACCCCAGGATACCGAGTGGGCCGTCGATGAGGACCTCTCATGCCCTGAGAGTGTCATTTTGCTGCAGACCCGGGCCGAAATCATCGCGGAGCAAAAGAAGCCCGTTGACCGCATCCTGGATCTCATGCTAAGCAGGCTGGGATAAGGCGCCATCCTAAGAAACCGTTCAAAGGGGGTCCGTGCATGGGTGAAGAAATCATTGCCAGGAACATCGGGAATCTCAGGAAGAAGAGGAAGATTACGCTGGACAAATTGGCTGAGCTCACAGGTCTCACCAAGGGCTATCTTTCGAAGATCGAGAGAGCGAAAAAGGCGCCTCCCTATTCCACCTTGAACAAGATCGCTATCGCGCTGGGGGTAGACGCGGCTCTTCTTCTGGATGAAGATCATCGGGGAATGGGGGATACGAAGATCTCATTCACCAAGAAAACCCAGGGCAAGATCATCAAGAACGTGGGTTCCCTGGCAGAGGGTTCGCTGTACGGGTACAACTACGAGGCCCTGGCCTCGGACAAATCCGGCAAGAACATGGAGCCCTTCATCATCGAACCCGCCTTCGAGGAAGAGGCCATTTTCCAGCACGAAGGCGAAGAGTTCATGTACGTGCTGGAGGGCAAACATGATCTCATTTACGACGGAAAGCACTACCTCATGGAAAAGGGCGACTGTGTCTACTTTGACGCCAACGTGCCCCACACAGGAAGAAGCTTGGGCAAGAAGAAAGCTAAGCTGCTTGCCGTGATGTACAATTACAAGAGGTCTTGAACCTACCGCTTCACTTTGACCCCGGCTTTTTCCCGATCCCACGTGTTGGGTGTAATGCCCGCCTGCTTGAGGATGTATTTTTGGATGCGTTCCGTGGGAGTCTTGGGCAGACTGTCCATGAATTCCACGAAGCGGGGCACAGCAAAGTAAGGCATCCTTTCGACCGCAAAGGCGATCAATTCCTCGGGGCTGAGCGTCTCGCCGGGCTTCAGAACCACGCATATTTTCACTTCATCTTCCGGCATTTCAGCCTTTACCGCAACGGCCGCGGACTCTAGAACTTTGGGGTGGGTGTTGATGGCACGCTCTACCTCGAAAGAAGAGATGTTTTCCCCTCTTCTGCGAAGGGAATCCTTTTTCCGGTCCACGAAATAAAGATAGCCGTCCTCGTCCCTTTTCGCCAGGTCTCCGGTATGGAACCAGAGGTTCCGGAAGGTCTCGAGGGTTTTGTCCGGCATCTTGTAGTATTCAAGCATCATGGTGAAGGGCTCTTTCGGACGGAACACGATCTCTCCCGGCACTCCCGGGGGCACCTCATTGTCTTCATCATCCACGAGCTTGATGTCATAGATGGGCAGGGGCTTTCCGCAGGAGCCCGGTCGCCGGTCGTACAGGGTGGTGTGAACCGGGATGCCGATCTCGGTCATGCCGAACCCTTCCATACACGTCAGTCCGAACCTTTTTTCAAAGCGGTCCATGACGGCCTGGGGGCATCCGGCGCCGAAGGCGATCCTGACAGGATTGTCGATGTCGTCGGGCTTTTCGGGCTGCTTTTCGAGAATAGGGATCACGGCGCCCAGGTAGTTGAACTGGGTCGCCTTGTACTTGCGGATATCCTCCCAGAAGCGGCTGGCGCTGAATTTGTCGGAGAGGACCACCCGGCCCTCTGCAAGGAGGGCCGTGATGACGGTGAGACATTGCCCGTTCATGTGATAGAGGGGCAGGAATGTGTAGAAGATGTCGTTCCTGTCTCCCTCGCGGAGGGGAAGCAACTGTTCCGCCACCACGATCCAGAACTTGTGGGGGCCGAGAGCGCCCTTGGACAGGCCCGTGGTTCCGGACGTGTAGATGATGTTCTGCGGATCATGGGGATTGATCTTGATGTCCACCGGCGTCTCGGGGGCGTCGAAGAACTCCTCGAAGCTCATCAGGGGGATCTTGGAGTTCGCCGCTTCCTCTTTGGTGGGTTCACCGAGGACCACCACCTGCCTGAGTTTCTTCAGGTCGTTTTCGATCAGCTTCAGGCGGTCCAGCCACTCGCGATCGATGAACAGGATCTTTGAGTCCGACTGGTCCACGAGGTGGCGCAGGAACTCGCCCTTGTAGGACGTATTGACAGGGACCTCCACGGCGCCGACCTTTGCAGAGCCGAACCAGATAAAGATGAACTCAGGGCAGTTGGGGAGCATAATGCTGATCTTATCCCCCTTCACCACGCCCTGCTGGAGAAAGGCGTTTGCGCACCGGTTTGCGTACCGGTTCATTTCGTCATAGGTGAACGTGCGGTCCTTGAAGTGAAGAAAAATCCTGTCGCCGTTTCTTGCGGCCCTGTCTTCGATCAGTTCGCCGAGAACGTAAGGCGTTTTACTTTCCGGCATGATGATACCTCCTGCAGAGATGGGTTCACGATTCTAATTGTTCATTTCTATTCAGAGCTCTCAAGGAGCGCCTTTCTCAGTGCCCCGTAGGATGGGGGCATCTGGTATTCCATCTTCAAATAACCCGGGCTGACGGGATAGGTCTGTTTGCCCTCGTGGGAGAGCTTCAATCCGGTGATGACGTCTTCAAAGCGCTCCCGGGGCATGCCGAAGGCCAGCTCGCCGTCCGCAGCCAATCCCAGCCGCCGATCCCCGTTCCCCGGAAGACCGAACTTGCATTGCCCCTCAATCATGGAGGCCACGATCGGCAAAAGGCAACCCCCGCTTCCCGTGGACATGGAGGTCAAGGCTTTCCCTGAGGAAAAAACAGCAGCCTGAACCAGTCTCATGACCTGCGCGCCGCTTCCGTAAAATACGATGGCGTCCGGGTCAAAGGCGGCGGCCGTTATTGGGGCCGCCAACACCTGTTGATATTTTCCGAAGGGAAATCTCGGCAAGGATGCTGCGATCTTTTGCCTCGCTTCAGGGGACTGGTTGATAGGTGCAAGCACGAATTTACCGCTCAGGAATTCCTCCGGCCGCACCAATCCCAGCCCTGCCAGCGCAATGGGACAGGATTGGCTGTCCTTGTCCAGCACGATCGTTAAACCCTCCTTTCGACTCAAAGCCAGGGCCTGACAAAGACTGAAGGCCACTCCGAAGTCTTTCAGCGGGTTCTTCGCATGCTTTGGAATCTCATCCGGGCCATGAAGCATTTTGACGGCCAGAGGATAGGTTTGGGGCTTGATGTAAGCAGACATAGCCTCGTCGATTGCTTTGAGACTGACCATGCTGTCTTCTCCCTTTGTGATTGAACGATGGCCTATCGGGCTTTCTTGCCTTCCAGGGTCTCCTTGATCTTCGGCAAATTCAGGCGGGGCCATTTCTTCTGCTTTCGAATCTCGTCAGCCGCGGCAAAGATGGCGTAGTCGCGATCGAGCACGGAATTTCCCCACTTGTCGTCTTCAACAATCTCCAGGCGCGTGTAAGGCGGATCCCACCAGCGGTCCTTGACGTTGATGCCCCTTCGGCCCAGATCGCGGCCAGGCCCTGTGAAGCGCATGTAAAGGGGCGGGTACTGAAGGATCTGTCCCCTTCTTTCCATCTCGGCGGGACGGTAATCCTCTCTTCCGGTCCCGGGCGAAAAGTACCAGTGCTCCTTGCACGGCCCCACGGGGATCACCGTGACCAGGGTGCATCCCTCCATGTAGCCCATGCGCATGAAGGCGGTGGCCGGGATCATGCCGATCCTGCTCTCCACGTTCATTCGATGGGCGGCCGCGGCGGCCCAGTCGATGCTGATCCCCAATTCCATGGCCCTCCAGATGCAGCTCGGCCCCTTCAACAGCCACCCCCAGGGCTCCCCCCCGGTTTCATTCAGCCGATTCTGGCAGTTGATGACCGCCTCGCGGCATGTTTTGAATCCGCAAGCACCACAATCAAAACCCACCTGGTCGCATTTCAGGCAGCGCGTGGTTTCCAGCAGGGCATCTTCCTCGGTCAGACCTTCCTCATCTTTCTCAAAGCCCGACAGGGCCTGTTCGACAGGCAGGCGGCGGATCTGGGACCTTTCAGGCTCGCGGGCCGCTCGCGCCAGGGCCTCGGCCGAGGGAGAAACGTCCGGCATACGCTCCGGCGGTGCCAGGCTTTCGTCAATGATCCCCAGACCGCCCAAGGACTGATCGATCCAGGACGCGGCCCTTCTTCCTGCTGCAACCGCTTCAATGAACGATCCCGGACCGGTCACGGCATCTCCGCCGGAGAATACGCCCTCCCTGTCCGTGGCGCAGGTTCTTGCATCGACCTGGATCCGGCCGTCTTCTTTCATGGTCAATCCCTTGGCCGAAGGAGGCTCCGGGGTTTGACCGGTCGCGACGATCACCGTATCGGTTTCCACTCCGCATTCGCTTCCTTCAATGGGCTTCAAGAGAGATTTGCCGTCCACGCCTATGGGCCCGCATTCCGTGCGCAGACATTCCACGACCAGCCCTTTTTTCGCTGCGCCGATTTTTGAGATGGCGAACTGAAACTGGATTTTTATGCCTTCGCGAAGGGCCTGCTCCACGTTATCGGCATAGGCCGGCATGTCGGCCCGGGTGCGACGATACAGGATGGAAACCTCTTTTGCTCCCAGGCGCAAGGCGGTTCGGGCCGCGTCCATGGCCGCATTTCCGCCGCCGATCACGGCCACCCTCTCACCAACCTTCACGTTCTTTCCGAGGCTCACATCCCTCAGGAACCCGAGACATTCGATCACGCCGGGCAGGTCCTCGCCCGGGACATTCAGGCGGACGTCGCGGTGGGCGCCGACCGCTACAAAGACCGCGTCATACCCCTGCTGAAGCAGCTTGTCGACGGAATCCTGCCTGGCATTGAGCTTGATCTCCACGCCCAGCGCCTCGATGGCGGCGATTTCCTTGTCCAGGATTTGCCGGGGCAGCCGGTACCGGGGTATTCCCACCCGCATCATACCCCCTGCCTGGGAAAGAGCTTCGAAGATCGTCACCCCGTGGCCGCACACCTTCCTGAGGTAATAGGCGGCAGTCAGGCCGGCCGGGCCGGAACCGATGACGGCCACGCGCTTGCCCGTCTCCTTCACGGACGGGCTTTCGCTCTCCCCTGCGGTCCCATGATCCACGGCAAAGCGCTTGAGCGCCTCGATCGCAATAGGGCGGTCTCTCAGGGTCCCCCGCCGGCACTTGCTTTCGCAGGGTGCGTGGCAGACATAGGCGCAGATCGAAGGCAAGGGCACCCTCTCACGGACCACGGCCATGGCTTCATCATAGCGGCCATCGCCGATCAGGCGAATGTATCGAGGCACATCGATGCCTGCCGGGCAGGCCGTCCGGCACGGGGCTTGAACGATCGGGGTCACATCCGCTCCGATCAGGAGAAGCACCGGAGGCTCACCCATCTGATAGGCCGCCTTGTAGGTCTCGCCGGAAAATCTGGCCCCCAGCTTGTTGGCCGCATCCTGTACACGGAAATAGTTTTTGAGTTCTTCACCGGCGACGATTTGCATTTTGACCTCCGTCTTGCCGATGAGTTGGGGAGCGTGCAGCGCGGCCTGGGCGCAATGCTGGGCCACCTGCAACAATCCCTCCTGGGCAAACTGCTTTCCATCGATCAAGGGCACCGTTATCCCTCCTTATCTCTTTTTTGCCGGATCGCCGGCCCGGTATTCCTTGCCCGTGGCCGGTCTTACGCCCAGTTGATTCACATTGCTTCGGATCGCATCGATCGCACTGTCCAGATTGACCAGATGGTAGTCTATGGCCGGGTCCGAAGGCTCACACTTGGCCCTTGCGCTGATCGCGATGGCTATCACCAGCGCGGAATTGCGGCAATACCCGAGCTTTTGGGCCGCGAGGCCGATGCTGATGAAGGGCCGAGCGTCCACGTAGAGGTTCACGGCAACCATCAGGGCGCTGCCCACATTATAGCCGAGTTGGTGCGCATAGAGCGAACAGAGGGGACCTTGAACAAGGGTATCGCACCTTCGATCGGTGGCATCGATGATTCCTGCTTTCTGGGTTCTGTGCTCATAGACGAAGCTGCAGTCCGGTCTCCCGGCACACAGGCCGCATTCTCCGTTCCAGGGGCTGGAGTAGGCACGGGTATTGCCGATCAGCAAAAGGGAATCCGCCTGCCGGGCCATCACCGCCTCATAGAGAAAGATGTGTTTCCACGCATCCCTCTCGTAGGCGAGATCCTCCATTTTCCTGGCAATCGCCTCCTGTTCCTCTTCGCCGTACACGATTTCGCCTTCGGTCATGGGCAGGCCTCCCACGTTGGGCGCGGTCAGGGCCGCATTCATCATCAATTTCGCAGCCGCCACCGTGCTCTCCCGCCGGTTCTGGTCGGTGGGGGAATAAGGGGGCCAATCCCTGATCGTGATTCTTGGCATGATGTCACCTCCCATGAAAATCAAATGCCTAAGGTGTCTAAAGTGCAGCTAAAGTGCCTAAAGTGCCTAAAATGCCTAAAATGCCTAAAGTTCAAAACGCGGACACGCATGAACACAGATAAAGGCATGTTTAGCTGTGCCCTATGTCTTGTCCGGTTCGTTTCCGGTAATGCATACGCAGGCTACGCCGCCCCAGACGGTTCCGCCAAGGTTGTGAGTCAAACCCAGCCTGGGGTTCTTCACTTGACGGGGCCCCGCTTTTTCAAGGAGCTGGTTGTACACCTCGTACTGCATCCTCAAGCCGCTCGCGCCCAGGGGGTGGCCGAAACACTTCAGGCCCCCGTCCGTGTTGACCGGCAGTTCCCCCTTGAGCTGGAAGGTTCCGGCCTCGATGTCATCCTTTGCCCCGCCTTTGCGGCTCCAGCCCAAATCTTCGTAAATGCACATCTCGTGGATGGTGAAGCAGTCGTGAACTTCGGCCATGCTCAACTCGGCGCGGGGGTTCTTGATCCCGGCCTCGGCGTAAGCCAGTTTGGCGGCCCGCACGTTTTCCTCCACGTGAGCGAAATCATAATCCTGCACCAGGGGATCGCGTCCCGGTCCGGCGCTGATGGCCATGGCCTTGATGTAAATGGGATCGGCACGGAAGCTTTTTGCCATGTCCGCCCGGGTCACGATGGCGGCCGCCGCGCCGTCGCTCACCCCGCAGCAATCGAGCACGCCCAGGGGCGATGCGACAATCGGGGCCTTGAGCACCTGCTCCACCGTAATCTCATTCTGAAAATGGGCCTTGGGATTCAGGCTGCCGTTGTGGTGATTCTTTACGGCGATTTCAGCCAGGAGCCTTTTCCCGTAGTCCCGGTCCAGGCCGTGTTTATGAAAATATCCTGAAGCGAGGAGCGCAAAGATCCCGGGAGGGGAGAGCTCCAGCTCCGTGCCGGCCGTTCCCATAGCCGTTCTCCCGACCACGTTGGCCGGTTGGACCCCGGTCCAGCCCGTGTCCTTGAGTTTTTCCACCCCTACCGCCAGGGCGATATCGCAGGCGCCGGCGGCCACGGCATAGGCGGCACCCCGGAGCGCCTCGGTGCCTGTGGCGCACATATTCTCCACCCGGGTCACTGGGATGTACTGAAGCTTCAAGGGGGAGGAGAGGCTCAAAGCCGTCTGGCCTGAAAAGACGGTGCCCAACCAGGCGGCTTGGATATCCTTGAGATCGACGCCTGCATCTTCACAAGCCTCATAGGCTGCCTCGGTGACGAGATCATCGACGCCTTTTCCCCAAAGTTCTCCGAACCGGGTGCACCCCATCCCGATAATGGCAACCTTATCCTTGATCGTGCCCATGGGTATTGATCTCCAAAGTTTGACTAAAGCAAAGGTGACGGAATCGTAAAAAGTCCGAAAGCAGAGGCTCGGTCATTGCGAGCGAAGCGAAGCCGTTCGGCCCCGAGCTCACGGCCGAGGGGCAATCTCGTAACTAGCGGGATATCCGTGAGATTGCCACGGCGCTTCGCGCCTCGCAATGACGCTCTGGGACTTTGTACGAAACCGTCAAAGGTGATGATCTCGTACAAAGTCGAAAAAGGCCCTTTTCTGTCATTCCGGCGAAAGCCGGAATCCAGGAATACCAATGACTTCTGGACCCCGGCTTCCGCCGGGGTGACGACCTTGATGACTTTTTACGAAGGTGTCAAAGGTGTTCAATCGTTTGCCACTCGCCTCTCACCACGCCACCCGGAATCTACCCTGCTCAGACGGGCAACCCTCAACCTGTAGGAGCGACCTCCCGCCTTCGCCCCTTCGACATGCTCAGGGCTACGGCGAGGCAAGCCCGGTCGCGATGGTATCGTCCCGCCGCAGACGGGACTCCTACAGGCGAGGTCAAGAGTTTGCCTCGTCCCGGATCCGAGGTTTGAGAAGCAGCCACTACTCCATCACTCCAGGTTCAATCGGCCTGGCCTTCCAGAAGTAGTTCTGAATGCCTCCCCGAAGCCCGATTTTCCTGAAGCACATCTCCACCGCCATTCCCTCTCTGATTTCGGAAGGCTCGCATTCGGTGACTTCACACATCACCCGGCCGCCCCCGTCAAAATCAACGATGCCCACAAGTGCCGGCGCCTCGCGATTGGTGGTCAGGTAGTCCACGGTGTATGCAAAAATGCGGCCTTTCTTATCTGAAAAGGGGTAGTCGTCGAATTGATCTTTGGTGCGGCAATGGGCGCAAACCCGCTGCGGGGGATATTGGGGGGTTCCGCACTGCCTGCATTGATTGCCGTGAAAGGCCAGGACGCCCTTGCTCTCCCGCCACAGGCAGGTCAGAGAGGGTGGAGGCGAAGCAGGCCGGAAAAGCTCATGGACAGGCACCAGATTTCTCCAATTCAAATACCGTTCATAGCTGATCGGGATCTTGCGTTTCACGAACGGCGCGCTCCCGTCAACTTCCCTGAAGTCCTTGATCCTTTCGGTCACCCTGAGCAGGAAGGCGTCGCCCCCGTCTCCGTAATTCGCAGCCAGAATCAGGTCGCCCGGATCGGCCTTGTCGAGGGCGGCGACGAGCATCATGGGAAGGGCTGCGGTTCCGGTGTTTCCGATGTGGTGAAACTGAGGGTCTTGAACCTGAGCCGCGGCGTCGAATCCGAGCTTTTTTCCCAGCAGGGCGTGGCTCCTGCTGTCCGGACCCGCATAGACCACCTTGGATAGATCCTTTGGGGTAAGCCCGTGCTTTTCCATGACCCGGGAGATGACTCGCTCCATGGTATTCAGGTAGCCCTCTGTGACCACGAATCTCTCCTCCCAGGATCGGGTGAAGGGGTCGCCTCCCAGCCGCCACTGATCGATGAGTTCACTGGAGAGGGAATAGGTTCCTTCAACGGCGGCAACGACCTGCTCCTTGCCTACGGCGATGGCTGCGGCGCCCTCTCCGAAGAGCTGCTCAAAGGGGCTCTTCCCTTGTCCCATTCTCCAATCGGCCGCGGCCACGATGATGTTCTCCGCCGCACCGCTCCTGACCGCATCAACCGCCGCGTGAAGGGCGATGGTTCCAGCCCTCAGGGAGGCTGCGAAATCGGCTGTCCGGATCTCCCGTGAAAGATCCGCAGCCGCGGCCACCAGGGTGGCCACCTGTTTTTCCTGATAGGGGGACGAGGTGCTGGCAAAAAAAATGCCGTCCGGCCGGCGCCGGCTCCGTTTGAGGCAGGCCCTGGCAGCCTCAACAGCCATGGTCAGGCTGTCTTCATCGTATTTGGCAACCGCCCTGTCTCCTCCCGAACTTCTTGTTCCCCAGAACCTGGAAATAGCGTCTCTGCTCAAACGATAAGCGGGAACATAGGCTGCAAAGGACGTAATCCCAATCATGCGTGATCTCCAAGGACAAGATTTCAGGAAGCCGTGATCTTCTGCCTCCATGGCGAAAGGCTATAGCGTCTTGTTTCCTATTTGTCAACCTTAAAATGGAACCCTTGGCAGAGGCGTCCCGGCAGGCTGATTGCTCGGCGTGGTCAGCCTTTTGGCCGCGAGGGCCGTTCCCCTCAAGGCGATATCTATTTTTTCGTTGACAAAAAGGAAACTTCGGCTTCATTATACCCTGGAACCCGATAAACGTCGGGCAAGGCATCTCCTCGCGAAGATCACTTCGAAGGAACACCCTATAAACCATCTGGAAAGGAAGATACCGCGTCATGGGTGAGAAGATTTATTTCGTGGATCAGACCCTACGGGATGCGCAGCAGAGCCTGTGGGGATACACGATGAGGACCGATCACATGGTCCCGATCGCAGAAACCATGGATAAGGTCGGGTACCTCTCCATTGCGACGGTGGGCAGTCAAGCCTTCACCGTGCAGGTGCGCAATCTGAATGAGGACCCCTGGGAGAGGATCAGGACCCTTTCGAAGCTTATTACGAAAACTCCCCTTCGCGGATCCTACCAGATCGGGAGTCTTTCCTCCTTTGATCTGAGCACCCCCCGGGACATCATCACGCTCTGGATCAAGCGATCCGTGGCCAATGGAGTCAAAAGCTTCTGGATTTGCGATTACCAGCACGAGATGGAGAAATTCATCTACTTTGCGCGCATTGCCAAGGCTGAGGGGTCGGAGGTGGTGCCTGCCGTGATGTACACGTCCAGCCCTGTCCATACCCAGGAGATTTGGGCGCAAAAGACACGGGTGCTGATGGAAGCCAGGGAATGGATCGACCGGATCATGATCGAGGACGCCTCAGGAGTGATCACCCCGGAACAAACCAGAGACCTGGTGACCACCATCAAAAAGAACAGCGAGGGCCTGCCCCTGGAGTTCCACTCCCACTGCAATTCGGGACTGGCGCCCTTGTGCTATCTCGAGGCGATCAAGGCAGGCGCCACAACCGTGCATACGGCCGTGGCGCCGCTTGCCAACGGCACGTCCCTGCCCGCCACGGAGAGCGTGTTGAAAAATGCCAAGCGGTTGGGCTATTCCTCGGACATCGACGAAGACGCCCTGGCCGCGGTGTCGGATTATTTCAGGAAAATCGCCGAAACAGAAGGGATGCCGATCGGCGTGCCCATGGAGTACGACCTCTTTCACTTTGAGCATCAAGTGCCCGGCGGAATGATGACCAATCTCACACGACAACTGAGGGAAGTGGGCATGGAACACCGGCTCAATGAGATCCTGGAAGAGGTTGTTCTGGTCCGCAAGGAGTTCGGGTACCCCGTGATGGCCACCCCGTATTCGCAGATCGTCGGGGCCCAGGCCATAGAAAACATTCTTTCCGGCAAGCGCTATGAGAGCTTCACAGACGAGGCCATCAAGTACGTTCTGGGACTCTACGGAGAATCGGTTGTCCCTGTGGACCCGAAGGTGATGGAGCGGGTCATGAGTACTCCCCGGGCCAAGCAGTTCATCAATTGGAAACCCGAAGGATACGACAAACCCGCCGACGAGCTGCGTCGCGAAATCGGCCCGGACCTGTCGGACGACGATCTCCTGCTCAAGCTCCTGATCCCGGGAAAACCCGTGAAAAGGGCTGAGACCAGGAAGACAGCCGCTCCGGCGGTGACCAGGGCGAAGCCGCCTGTCGGCCCACCCGCCGACTTCCCGTCGGAATTTGCCGTGGAAGTGGACGGGGAAGTCTTCAACGTGAAGATCTCGCCCAAGTGGGACGGGGCCGGACCCATGGAAAGCACGATAGAGGCGGAGAAGGCGGAAGGGAGCGGCAAACCCAAGGCTCCACCCGCCGGGGCCATGCTTTGCGGCATGGCCGGGCTGATTCTATCCATAGAAGCCAAGGTGGGCTCTCAAGTTCGTGAGGGCGAGTTGGTGGCCGTCATCGAAGCGATGAAAATGAGAAGACACGTGAACGCTCCCCGGAGCGGCACGATCAAGGAGATTTGGGCCCACGAAGGGGACATGGTTACCCCCGATGACATCTTGATGGTGGTGGAATCATGATCCGTAAAATCCTTGTGGCGAATCGTGGGGAGATCGCCGTCCGCGTCATGCGGACCTGCCGAGAAATGGGCATTGCCTCCGTGGCCGCTTACTCGGAGGCCGACAAGGAGGCGCTCTTTGTCAAATATGCCGATGAGGCCTTGTGCATCGGTCCGCCGCCGGCAAGGCTGAGCTATCTCAACATGGAAAAAGTGATTGAAGCGGCAACGCAGAGCGGGGCCGACGCGATCCACCCCGGCTACGGTTTCCTTGCCGAGAATCCGAAATTCGCCTGTGCCTGCGAACAGGAGGGCATCAAGTTCATCGGACCGTCCAGCCGGGTCCTCGAACTCATGGGCGATAAGATAGCGGCTCGCCGTGAAATGATGAAGGCGGGGGTGCCCGTGGTGCCGGGCACGGAAGAATGCGTGCTGGATCCCGGTCAGGCAGGGGATCTGGCCAGGGCGATTGGATATCCCGTAATTATCAAGCCCTCCGGAGGCGGAGGGGGAATCGGGATGACCATTGTCGCCGATGAAGGGGAACTGGCCGGTGCGCTCAAATCCACCCAGGCCATTGCCACAACCACCTTCGGCCTTTGTGATGTCTACATCGAGAAATACCTGCCCCATCCCCGCCACATCGAGTTCCAGCTCCTGGGAGACTCCAAGGGCAATGCCATTCACCTGGGCGAGCGGGAGTGTTCCATCCAGCGGAGACATCAGAAGTTGATCGAGGAGTCTCCATCGCCGGCCGTGACTCCGGCGATGCGCGCCGACATGGGAGCCATTGCCGCCAAGGCCGCCGCTTTGGTGGGCTATGAGGGCGCGGGAACCATGGAGTTCCTTTTCTCGGACGGAAAGTTCCATTTTCTCGAAGTGAACGCCCGCGTCCAGGTCGAGCACCCGGTGACGGAGATGGTGACCGGGGTCGACATCGTCAAGGAGCAGATCCTTATTGCCTCAGGACTTCCCCTGAGCCTGAAGCAGGAGGACGTGCGCATGAACGGCTGGGCCCTGGAGTGCCGGATCAACGCCGAGGACCCTCTGAACGACTTTGCTCCATGCCCGGGCAAGCTCAAGGCCTACCACGCTCCCGGAGGAACCGGGGTTCGCGTGGATGACGGTGTGTACGCCCAATTCACGATCCCGCCGTACTACGACCCCATGATCTCGAAGCTCATCGTCTGGGGAAGAGACCGCAATGAGGCGATCCGCCGGATGAGGCGGGCCCTGTATGAATACGTGATCCCAGGAATCCATACCAATATTCCATTTCACAAGGCGATGATGGAAAACCCGCGCTTTGTGAAGGGTGATCTGGAAACCCACTTCATTGAGCAGGAAACCGGCCTGCTCGATGAAATCAGGGCTGTGCTGGAAAAAGAAGCGCCTCTGGAGAAAAAACTTTCCCTTGGCCGGGACGATAAGAAAAGAATCGCCGCAATCTCTGCGGTGGCGGCCATGACCCAGATGGTTGCCCGCAAGCGCGAAACCCCCTAGCCCTGTTTTTTGTTGACAAAAAGGAAACTCCGATGAATTATACCGGCACAGTATTCTTTCCTTTTCGCAGTCCATCATCCAATGCAGGAAACAGACCATCCGCGGCAGGCGGGCCGCCTCTCGCCGCGGAGGGCTTTGTGCACCGCTCTCTGAGAATCTGCCGGATATTCAGCCCGGTGGTTTGAGCGAGTCGAGACGAGGGAAGAGCCTCGTAACCGGTCCTGAGTACCGGAAGGCCCTTGGAATGAAGCCGTTTTGAGAACCTCAAAAAGCCCTCTCGCTGAAAGGAGAGGGAGTTGCAGGACAGGCTCTAAGGACTTGTAGGGAAATATGAACCGTCTCGAATTAGTATTGACGCATTGTTTTTCACGCTACCTCACCTCCCTGTAGGAGCGACCTCCCGGTCGCGAGCTTCTCGCAAGCAGGAGCTTGCTCCTACAAGAACGGGGAGGCAATGAATGTCAACACAATTATGGGACGATTAATAACATTATCAAGTTCTGCAGCCAACCGTTCGCCCTGAGGTATCGAAGCCTGTCCTGAGCTTGTCGAAGGGGATGAATCATCCGGCTATGCTTCGATACCTCAGCATGACCGGACATCCTCGCTAAATTGTAAAGGTTATTTCTTTTCCGTTTCTAAGAGAGGATTCCGGCTAAGGCATGCGATGCTTGACATGAAAGACGTGGAAAGGAGGTGCAAGGGCTTTTAGGCAGAGGGAGACGAAGGATTGGATGGATAAACCCTAACTTGTCCAAGGAGGGCCAAAATGCAATACAAAAGGTCTGCAACAACAGTGAGTCGTTCGTGGATGATTTTGGTGATCGCTTTCATGCTGGCGGTCGGTTGGGCGCTTCAAACACCTTTCGCCCAGGCTGCAGCGGAGAAAGCCCCGGATAAAATCCGGATCGGATGCGCCATTGCCCTCTCGGGCCCGAACTCCATGGGCGGTATCACGACCCAGGTCAATCCATACAAGCTGTGGGTTGCCCATGCAAACGAAAGGGGTGGAATCTTCGTCCCCAAATACAACAAACGCATTCCCGTAGACCTGATTTTGTATGATGACCGGAGTGACATAGAAACCTCCATCAAAATGGCCGAGAAATTGATCGTGGAGGAAAAAGTGCATTTCATGCTACCCCCCTGGGGAACAGCCTCCAATTTCGCCATCGCTCCTGTGGCCACCAAGTACAAACACCCCATGATGGGCATCACGGTCAGTTCGCCAAAACTCGACGAGAGGCTCGCCAGCACCCCCTACTTCTTCGTCGTTCTGGGGCAGCCTAACCGATTGGTCCCATCCACCGTGGGCCTCATGCAAGAGGTCGGCGTCAAGTCTGTAGCCGTCATCTATGTTTCAGACATGTTTGGATTGGAGCACGTGGATTTGGTGAAAGAATTTGTCGGCAAGACCGCCATCAAAATGCCCATCCTTCAGTCCTACCCGCCGGAGACTCAGGATCTCTCTCCTCTGATCAAGAGAATCGAGGCTGAAAAGGTGGATGCTGTCCTCAACTATGGTTATCCTCCTCACACCTTCCTCATCAACAAGCAGATGCCGGCCCTGGGCTACAATCCGAAGTTCTTCCAGAACGGTGTGGGCACCCAGTTTCCCGCGTACAGGAATGCTTTCGGCGCTGCCGGCGTGGATGGGGTCTGCGGGAACTGGGCCCTCACTCCAAAAATGCCGTACCCCGGAGCCAAGGAGTTTTTTGAGGGCTACCAGAAAATGTTTAACGAAGAGGCTGCGATGGGAGGAGAACCGGCCGCTTACGCTTCCCTGCAGATCCTGGAGCAGGCGATCAAAAAGGTGGGAGACCTCGATCGGGTCAAGATCAGGGATGTGATCGCCAAGGATACCTTTGATACCGTTATCGGCCCCATGCGATTTGAAAAGGGAGTCAATGTCCAGTGGCCTGGGGATATCGGGCAGTGGCAAAAAGGGGATTATGAGGTCGTGATGCCGAAGCAGTTTCGAACCGCGGCCCCCCTGTACCCGAAGCCCGATTGGCCGGCACCTAAGTGATGTCGAGCGGGCGCTGAGCGTCAAGGCATGTTTTCACCTGCCTCAAGCGCATCATGCTGCTCTTGAGGCGGGTAGTGCTATTCATGCACCCTGGACCTTTGAAAGCGAGATCCCCTGACGTATGAGCATCAAGCTGATTTTTGATGTCGCCATCACGGGCCTCATTATGGGGGGTATTTATGCCCTGATCGCCATGGGGCTCAACCTCCAATACGGCGTCGCCAGGGTGCTCAACGTGTCCCACGGCGAATTTGTCATGCTCGGCGCCTTCATCACCTACTTCGCCCATAAAATATTCGGAATCAACCCCCTTCTCTCTCTTGTCTTCTGCGGCCCACTGCTCTTCATCGTCGGCTTTTTCATGTACAGAACGCTGTTTCAGTACCTCAGGAGAACCTCTGGGTCCCTCGACGTGTTTGAGGGCAGGTCCATGCTGGCCTCCTTCGGAGCCCTCTATGTGATTCAGAATATCGCCTTGATGTGGTGGGGGCCCAATGTCAAGGCCTATTCCTATTTGAATTACCCCGTGCGTTTCCTGGGTCTTACCTTTGAGGCGAACCGGCTGGCGGCGCTCCTGTTCACCCTGGTCTTGATTCTCGTCTTTTATCTCTTTGTGGTGTATTCCAAGGCCGGAAAAGCCATCAGAGCCGCAGCCCAAAATGAAAAATCAGCCCAATTGATGGGGATCAACGTGCCGGCTGTGCTGGGATTCTGTTTCGGACTGGGGTCTTTGCTGGCCGGTTTGGCCGGGTCTGTGGTGAGCATGATGCAGGAAATCACGCCGCTCATTGGTTTCCCTTATCTGATTATCGCCATGATTGTGCTTGTCCTGGGTGGAGCGGGCAATATCCTCGGCAGCTTGCTCGGAGGGCTGATCCTGGGCGGCGTGACGACGGTGGTGATGTACGTGGAACCCGGTCTATCTCTCGTCGTCTCCTATGTTATCTTTGCGCTCATTCTTCTCATCAGGCCGGAAGGCGTCTTAGGGAGATAGCCGGATGGACTACGGAAAAGGGTTATGGACAAAGAGTTTTTTCTCTTCGCTTTTGGTATTGTTCCTGGCGACCTTGCCCTTTTACATGCCCCCTTACACCCCTCTGGCCGTTACAAGCATTCTCATGTATGTCGTTCTCACCGTGAGTTGGGCCATGTTCTGCGGCCCAACCCGGTACATGTCCCTGGCGACGGCCACATTTTTCGGCGTGGGGATGTATACGTCTGCGGTCCTGGGAGAGCGTTTGCCTTTCCCGGTGGTTGTCCTCTGCGGGAGTCTGGGCAGCTTTTTCATCGGGCTGTTGACCGGCTACATTTGCTTGCGGCTGAGAGGCTTCTACTTTGCCATCTTCACCTTTGGACTCAATGAACTGGTACGAAACTTCGTGCTGTGGTGGGAGGGTCGGGTGGCGCACACGGTCGGCAGGTGGGTTGTTTTGGTGGACTCCCTAACGATCTATTACTACATGTTAGCCATCGTGGTATTGACCGTCCTGGTGACCTTTTTCATCAACCGGAGCAAATACGGGCTTATTTTGCTGAGCATTGGAGAGGCGGAGGAAGCGGCCTCCCACATCGGGATCAATGTGACCCGGTATCGAATTGTCTTTTTTGCGTTGAGCTGTTTTTTTATGGGCATGGCAGGAGCCGTCATGGCGACCAAATGGGCTTACATCGATCCCAGAATCGCCTTCAACCCCGTGCTCAACTTCACACCGGTCCTCATGGCACTGTTCGGCGGTGTGGGAAAGATGTACGGACCCATCGTGGGGGCCGGCATCCTCACACTGGCCTCAGAGATTCTTTTGTCCAGGTTTCCCTATTACTACATGCTGCTGTACGGGAGCCTGTTCATTGTGATCATTTCGTTCCTGCCCGACGGGCTGGTGGGATTGACCGGAAGATGGAGAAGGAACCGGGGCACACGTTGAGAGGAGTTCCGCTGAATTCATATGGGGATCCTTGAAGGAGAAAAAGTTACCAAGTTTTTTGGAGGCCTGGCCGCCGTCTTCGACGTTGATTTCGACATCGACGAAGGGGAGATCGTGGGGCTGATCGGCCCGAACGGAGCGGGCAAAACCACGCTTTTCAATCTGATCTCCGGTTCGCTCAGCACGACGGGAGGAGAGATAAGGTATCAAGGCAAAAGGATCTCCAACCTGAAGCCTCACCAAATTTGCAGATTGGGAATCGCAAGAACTTTCCAGTCCGTGAATCTGTTCGGCAACATCAGTGTTTTTGATCACGTGTTCTTGGGGTCCATCTGCGGGACGGCCTCCAGGACAAAGGCGGTGGATGCCCGACACAAGGCCGCAACGATTTTGGAACTGGTAGGGCTGCCCGCAAGGAAATCAGAGCTCGCCAAGAACCTCCCCCTCGGAGAGCAAAAGCGTCTTGAGATAGGCAGGGCCTTAGCCACTGAACCACGGGTGCTGTTGCTCGACGAGGTGATGGCGGGTTTAACGGCGACCGAGTTGAACTCCTTCACGACGCTTATTCGTCAAATACGCAGCGGGGGAACCACCATCCTTTTGGTGGAACATGTCATGCAAGCGATTATGGCCATATGCGACAGAATCATTGTGCTGCATCATGGGGTGAAGCTGGCCGAAGGATTGCCGCAGGAAATAGCCAAGAACCAAAAGGTCATTGAAGTCTATCTGGGAACCGATGCGTATGCTGAACGTTAACCGCCTGAGTCTCTTTTACGGCAAGATCCAGGTCCTCTGGGAGGTGTGTTTGAGGATCGACGAGAAGGAAATGGTTGCCGTCATCGGTTCAAATGCGTCCGGGAAAACGTCGTTGCTCAATGCCATATCCGGTTTGTTGACTCCGTCCTCCGGAACCGTGGAGTTCCTCGGCAAAGGAATCGTCAAGATGCCTGCTTACCGTATTGCCCGGCTCGGCATCTCCCACATCCCTGAAGGCGGCGGACTTTTCCCGGATATGAAGGTCAGTGAAAATCTGGAATTAGGGGCCTATATCCACGCAGGGGAGAAGGAAAAACGGGAAACCCTCCAACGGGTTTATGAGATATTCCCGGCCCTGGCAGCGAGGGCCGGCCAGGTGGCAAGAACCCTGAGCGGCGGGGAGCGGCAAATGCTGGCCATAGGGCGGGGTCTCATGTCAAAACCACGACTGTGCATGTTGGATGAGCCGTCCTACGCCCTGTCTCCCCTGCTGGTTATGGAAGTTTTCAAGGCGGTAAGAGATCTGCGCGATCGAGGGACGACGATCCTTCTCGTTGAGCAGGATATTAAACGCGCCCTGGAGATGGCCGACAGAGCGTACCTCCTGGAAAACGGCCGCGTCGTCCTGGACGGACCTCGTGAACTCTTCCTGCAAAGTGATCATGTAAGAAAAGCCTATCTGGGACTGTAGCAGGATGCTGAAAAGGATTCTGCCGGAAAAGACAATGGATACATGGAAGGGAGAGCGCAGGACCGGGCCTTCCAGAGGCGCTACATGTTCTCACCGGAGGTCACGGTGACCAAGAAAAAGAACAGGCTCGTGGAAGAGGACGAGGGATGGACCCCCACCACGGCCGAAGGGCTGGCAAGACTCAAGCCGGTTCGTCCGGGCGGCTGTCTCAGCTACGGGGCCCAGACTTTCCCTGCCGACGGCAACTGCGGCATCCTCGTCACGGACAGGGATCGGGCCAAGGAGTTGAGCACGGATCCCGACATAGCAGTGCAGATCGTCTCCTACGGGTTTGCGAGGGTGAGGCCCATGTTCATGCCTGAAGCGCCCATCCCGGCCGCGGAAATGGCGCTGGCCAATGCAGGGCTGAAAATCAGCGACATCAAGGCGGTCAAGACCCACAACCCTTTCGCAGTCAATGACATCGCCTTTGCGAGAAAAACCGGCTACGACCTCATGAGGATGAACAACAACGGGTCGTCCTTGATTTACGGCCATCCCCAGGGACCCACTGCGGGCAGGGCCGTCATCGAGATGACCGAAGAACTGGTGCTCCTGGGCGGCGGCCCTTGTGCTGAAGGTCGGCTAGTGCCGTGTCTCAAAAGCTCAGCTCTTGAAAATGACAATTTAGAATCTTGGGCTAGGCTGTCTATTTGACCTCCTACCGAGAGGACGGAAATCCGAAATCCGAAGCCCGAAATTCGAAACAATATCCAATGACCCAAATTCGAAAGGCTAAAACAGCAGAACGGCAGGTTCGGTCATGGTTTGATGTGCATTTTGAACATTGCTGTTTTGGTATTGTTTCGGATTTCGAGTTTCGATATTCGAATTTGATTGCTCGATTCGCTGTGAATACACAAGAAACCAAATTGCCGAGAAATGACACACAATTTTCGGGCCATTATCCTGCTATCAAGTTATCTCTTAGAGGTTTCAGCTACGAAAACAACGCATGAACCCATCAAGGCGGTGAGTTTCGACGCCTATGGCACACTGCTCCATCTGGACAGGCCCTTCGAAAGGCTAGAGGATGAGCTGAACCGGATAGGCCTCAACGTGCCTTTATCGGTTGCGACAAGGGTTTTTCTCAAGGAAATGGTTTATTATCGGGACCACCACCTGGAAGGGAACAACCCTGAAAATCTCCTGGGTCTCCGTCGTCGCTGCGCCGATGTGCTTTTCAGGATGCTGGAGCAGGAAGGTTTTGCCGCGGAGGTTTCAAGGGAGCAGCGGCTCAGGGCCTTGATGGGCTCCATTCGTTTCGAGCTCTATGAAGACGCTCTTCCGGCGCTTGACTGGTGCCTGAACCATGGCTTGGCCACGGCCGTCATTTCCGTGTGGGATTGCTCGCTTGTGGCTACCCTGAGAGAAATGATCCCCCACTGTTTTTCCCGGGTCTTTGTCTCAGCCATCGAGGGCGCCGAAAAATCCGACGCGAGACTCTTTCTCAAGGCGGCGGAACACTTCGGCCTTTCACCCTCGCAGATCGTTCACATCGGAGATGAAGTGGACAGTGACCTGGTCGGCGCCGAGAAAGCGGGCGTGAAGGCTGTTTTCCTCGACCGGGACCGGGCACACAAAAATATCGCGCCCCACAGGATCGAGAGCCTGCACGAATTCCCCGGTCTTTTCGAACAGAGCTTCGGCTTCCCACACAAACCCTGAACGCCGATCAAGCTGCCTTGACTCAGGCAAATACGCCCTTGTATGGTCTTTTTTTTATTGACCTCCACTAACGAGTCAACTAAAATGTACAACCATAATGACCTTTTTATAAAACTATCTCAGGTGGTTTGTAAAAAGCTATGGACACGCAAGATTTTTCCATTGCAGAAGGCAAGAAGAATTTCAGCAAGATCATCAAGGCTTCCGAAGACAAGAAAGAGGCAATTGTTATCTCCCGGCGGGGCAAGCCTGTGGCCATTATCGTACCGTACGAAGAGTATCAGAGAACCAGGAAGAGGGAGGCGCTCCGGGAGATCCAGGAGGTTCGGGCCGTTTACAGCAAGTCCGGGCTCAAGGCAAAGGAAATCTATGAAATTTCGAAAGGAATGCTGGAAGAAAAGCAATGAAAGAGATTGTGGTCGATGCCAGCGTAATCCTGAAGTGGTATCTGCCGGATGAAGAATTCGGCGAAAAAGCCCTGATTGTTTTACGCAAGCATGTGAGCGAGGAGATAGAACTTCTCGCACCGACGATCCTTCGTTATGAAGTCCTAAATGCGCTTGTGGTGGCTGAAAGAATGGGTCGGATCGAGAAAGAGGTGACCGAGAAGTCGGTGAATGCCTTTCTCAAGCTGGGCATAGGCTTCCTGGATCCTTTTGGTGATTACGCCAATGTTCTATCTGTGGCGCGTTCATTCAACAGATCGGTTTACGACGCCGCTTACCTGTCGTTGGCGATGAAAAACAAAACAGATTTTGTTACAGGAGACAAACGGCTCTACAATGCCGTGAGCAAACAGTTGAAGTGGGTTAAGTGGATCGGTCAGGAAAAATAGGCTAAGTCAATTCTTTCCCTTCACAAAAAAACAAAAATACATGAGATTGATGATGCCGGTGAAGGCTAAACAAAGAAACATGATCCGGTAGCCGGTCGCCTGGATGACGATGCCCATGATCACCGGTCCAAGGGTGAGCCCCACATCCGAAATCGCCGTGAATGTCCCCATGGCCGGACCGGCGGAGGAAGCAACGCGATCCAGGACATAGGCCACCAGAGAAGGCATGGAAAAAGCATTCCCGATCCCCCAGATCACACCGACCAGAATAAACATGGGAAGGGTCTCGGAAAAGGCGAGGATCGCCGTAGAAACGATGTAGGCGATGAGGCAAGGCAGGATCACGCTTTCCCTCTTATAAAGATCCAGAATCTTCCCACCCAAAGAACGCCCCAAAAGAAGCATGACCGCAACGGTCGTAAAGAAAAGGCCGGGATTGTCCACCCCGTGACCGGCTGCGTAGATCGGGAAAAAGGCGGCCAAAGCTCCCCACATGAAGAGGGTAATGGAATTGGTGACGGACGCCGGGACGGCTTTTGCATTGAGCAGAAAACCCTCTTCGTATGAAGGGAACTCCGGCGGGGCTGTTTTTGTCTTTCCCAATTGATAAGAAATAAGGAGGGTACAAAGAGACAGGCCTGAGCACAAGAAGAAGAGCATGGTGATACTGAAGTGGTTGATGAGGAGCATCCCTATGGCAGGAGCCAGAGCAGAGGCAAAGGTCATGGACAGAGAAAAATAGCCGAGGCTTTGACCACGGTGGGCCTTGGATGCTGTATTGGCGATAAAGGTGAACGAAGACGTATGAAATAATCCGAAGCCGACTCCATGAAAGACTCTCACGGCGAAAAAAGGCCAGAAAGGCGGGCTGTAAAGATAGGCCAAGGAGGCCAGGAGGTAGAGAAATGACCCGAGGATCATAAATTTTCTCTCTGATGTTCTCAGGAGGGCCCTGCCGACAAAAGGCCTGCAAATCAGGGAGCAGAAGAAAAACACGCCGAGCAGAACACCGGTTTCAACTTCGCTGCACCCCAATCCAACAAGATAGATCGGCAGGGTAGGAATCAGTGCGAAAAAGATGAACGAGGAAGCAAATTGGGCGAGAAACGTGAGAACGAAATCACGGGTGAGGATTCGGTCTGTCATCGGAGTTGTCATGTCCTGCCATGGTGCATCATGCCGCGGGAGAAATCTACAAAGGGTTTCATGTGATTGTCAACTTCATATCACCGGGGCGGACAGGATTGCGAGCCTGGAGAACTTCCAGCAGCTCTTCGAATGGAGCGTCATCCGGGCGTGCATCGATGAGATGTTCAAACCCGGGCACCCCCACCCATGAATATGGCGGAGGCGTGCAGGAATGAAGCGGGAAATCGGTTCTCTCTCACGTCCGCAGTTTTCATGGTAAAAAGTCCATCGTCTCGGTCCGACTCCAAGGGAAAGGCGCTTGACAACACAAAAAGTGACCAGTATAGTTTAAATGGTCATTTTACAACGAGACGGCCAGGAGGTGAGGCATGTCGAGAAACCTTTCAATCGTGGAAGCCAAGACCCATCTCTCGGATTGCATCCGCGAAGTGGAGCGGGGGGGAACCGTCCTGATCACGCGGCACGGGAAAGCGGTTGCCGCTTTGGTCCCGGCGGAGATCTTGGAGCACGTGGAACGTTTGAAGAAGGCCGGTCCTTCGAGGGGACTTGCCAGTTTGACCGGGGGCTGGAAAGGGTCTGAAGATCTGGTTCGCCTTCTAACACGGTCGAAACGCACGAAAGCGCGCAAGCAAGCTGTTCTCGATTAGGGGGCGTCATGGCTTATCTCTTCGATACAGACGCCATCTCAGAATTATTACGCCCAAAGCCTTCGCCGCTCTATGTGGAATGGCTCAAGGGCATCCGGCGCGAAGATCAGTTTACGAGCGCTGTGGTTATCGGGGAATTGTTTCGAGGAGCTTTCCGCTCTTCTGCGAGAGAGCGCCATCTGGTCAATATCCGGCAAAGGGTGCTGCCGGCCGTGACTGTCCTGCCCTACGATGTGGCCGTTGCGGAGTTGTACGGATTGCTCTCCGCCGAATTGGAGGAGTCTGGACAAACGCTTGCGGATGCCGATCTTCAGATCGCGGCGACGGCCGTCTATCACAACCTCGAACTGGTCAGCGGGAATCTTCGGCATTTCAGTCGCATTCCTCAACTGGGGTGTAACCCGATTCTCGTGAAATCTCGCAAAGGAAAATTTTGATGACCTTGTAAAAAGTCCCACGCCGTCATTGCGAGGCGCGAAGCGCCGTGCCTGCGCGCTGACCTGCCCGCCGCACAAGACTTTGGCAGGCGGGAGCGCTACGGCGCGCAAGCGTGGCAATCCAGTGCAACGCACTGTCCCGAGCGCAGCGAGGGATCTCCTGGTGGCGCAAAAAGATCCTTCGATCCGCCTTCGGCGGCCTCAGGAAAATCCCCCCTTGCCCCCCTTTAGTAAAGGGGGGTTGGGGGGGATTCTAAGAGCTTCGCGGAGTTTATCCTGAGTTTGTCGAAGGGCTCGCAATGACCAAGTCGCTGTTTTCGGACTTTTTGCCGTGAAAATGCACCGGCCGGGCGAATGGCCTTGTAGGGATCGGCCTCCGTGCCGATCCATGGAACGGGATGCCCTTCGAGAACCTCAGGGTCTTGAGCAAGTCGAAAGAGAACCCGTTCCCTACGGAACCTTAAAACTGAATCCGCATGGCTCCCTTGAAGCCCGCCCCTGAATTCTTGTACGCCTCTGGCGTATTCATGGGCGGGGGTGGCCTGCGCCCAGGTCATGAGCGTTTACGAAGCCATCAATTTTTGGGCTTTTTCTTTATATGTTCTGGAATATCCTGGATAGGGCATGATGATTCATGTTTTTCGCAGTATCAAGGTATTGATGAGGTCCAGATGGAGACTGTTCAGCAGTGGGTTCCCAAACTGATCGATATCATGGCCGAGTCGAGATTGCTCGGCACCGTCATCATGATGGTGGAGCCTTGATCGCCGCGAAAGTGATCGATGTTTTCAGCGAGAGATATTCAAGCCATTCACCATTCCGCACATCCATTGGAGGAAATCGCAAATTCCCCTTGACATGAAGGCCGGTGTTTTATATAGAGAAACTGTGTTCTCCTCAGAGAACGACAGCCTCACGAAGTTCGAATTTAACGCGAAGACATGGAAGCGGCCCTGGACTCAAGCCCATGTGGCAGGACATTGGTGAAAAGATAGAAACCCGTTTATGGAATGGAGGATGATGCATGGTGAAGTATCTCGAGGGGTTTACACCGTATAAGAAAAAGGATGCGGACAAGTACACCAAGTTCCGGTGGTGGGCAGGGCTGACCTTTGGGGACATTCTGGACAGGGCCGCGGACATTCACCCTGACAAAGAGGCCTTTGTGGACGGCATGACGCGCCTGACCTATGGGGAAGCGCGGGAAAAGGCGAACAAGCTGGCAGTGGGGCTGATGGATTTGGGCATTCAGCCCCTGGACAGGGTCCTGGTTCAGCTCCCGAACTGGAACGAGTTTGTGTTTGCCTACTTTGCGCTTCAAAAAATCGGGGCCGTCACCGTGCTGCTCATCGACCGGTACCGGGAGTTTGAAATCAACCGCCTCATCAGCCTCACCGGGGCCACGTCGTGGATCGTGCCCTCACGGTACAAGAAAACCGATTATGTCCCCATCATCCAGGACGTGCTCAAGGAACATCCTGAGATGAAAAATGTCATCACCGTGAGAGGGGAGGGGGATCAAAGGCCCTTTCACAGTCTCGAAAAGCTCATCGAAAAAGCCGAATCGAGGTCAGACAACCTGGCCCGCCTCGCAGCGCGGCGGCCCGACCCCATGCAGGTGGCCCACATGGGGCCGACCGGCGGGACGACCGGGGCGCCCAAGATCGTTCCCCGCAGCCACAACAGTCTCATCAACGGTATCGAGTATTGCTCCAAGTCATGGGAGCAGAGCATCGACGACATCAACCTGCTTGCCGGCCCGATCGGGCATGATCTGACTTTCTCCAAGGGCTTTATAGGAACCGTCATCACCATGGGGAAAGTCGTGTTCCTGGATTCCACGGACAATCAGGACATCTGCTCGACCATTGAGCGGGAGAAAGTCACCGCCATCATCTGGGTTCCCACGCTGGCGCAAAGGCTGCTTCAATACGAAGACCTGCACAAGTACGATTTGAGCTCCTTGAAAAAGATGCACAGTGCGGGCGGGGCAAGCCATCCGGGCCTCGTCAGGGATGTCACTGAAAAACTGAGGATGAAGTTTTACAACGGCTATGGCGGCACAGAAGGCATGACCACCATCACCCGCACCACCGACGACCTGGAGGTCATCTGCGCTACGGTGGGAAGACCCACGTGCCCCTACGACACCTACAAGGTCATCGACAAAGACGGAAAGGCCCTTCCCGCAGGCGAGCAGGGCGAACTCGTGCTCAAAGGCCCTGGCGTCTTCACGGGCTACTACAACAATCCTGAAGAGAACAAGGTGGTCTTCACCAAGGACGGGTTCTTCAAGACCGGCGACGTGGCCAAGATCGATGAAAAGGGCTACATCACCATCACAGGCCGCATCAAGGAAATGATCAACCGGGGCGGTGAGAGCATCAGCGCCACAGAAATCGAGAGACTTATCACCCGACATCCTGAGGTGGCGGCCGTGGCGGTCATTCCCATGCCCGACCCGCTCATGGGCGAAAGGGTGTGCGCCTACATCCAGCCCAAAACCGGCGCTCGCCTGAGCTTCGAAGGGATCATTTCTTTTCTAAAGGAGCAGAAAGCTTCCGTGCTTCAACTTCCGGAAAGGATCGAATTCATCGACGCCATGCCGTATACGGGCGCCCAAAAGACGGACAAGAGATACCTCCAGGAGGACATTGCGAAGAAGCTTCAGCAATGAAATCTGCCAAGCAGATTTCATACAACGCCCCTTCCGGGGCTTCATTCTTTTATTATAGTTTGACGAAAGCCCAGGGAATCTGCTAAAAGAGCGACATGATCCCAGAGGCACAATCAATGGGAGTGTGCAGTTCAATTCATGGAAATAGGAGGCGCCGAGATGTCTGACACGACGTTGCTGGAAGGCAAAAAGATCCTGGCTGTAGATGACGAGCCGGATGTGCTGGAAGTCATGGTGGATCTGCTTAGGATGTGTAAGGTCACCACGGCCACGAACTTCGAAGATGCCAAGAAGCTTCTGGAGACCCAGACCTTCGATCTTGCGGTCCTGGATATCATGGGCGTCGACGGATACGGCCTCTTGAAAATCGCCAACCGTAAGAAGATCCCTGCGGTCATGTTGACGGCCCATGCTTTCAATCCGCCCAATCTCGTGAAGTCCATCAAAGAGGGCGCCGCCGCCTATGTTCCCAAGGAAGAGATCACGAACATCGCCCAATTCTTGAATGACGTACTCGTGGCCAAGGCCACGGGGAAAAACCCCTGGGGCGCCTGGCAGGACCGGCTGCCAAGTTCCTTCTTCGACCGGCGCTGGGGCGCCGCCTGGCGCGACACGGACAAGGACTTCTGGGAGACGTTCCGGAAGAGCCTCAAGGAACGCACTTCATCCAACTGATTTCACCACAGAGACACAGAGGACTCAGAGAAGTCTAGTTTTGTCTGTCGGAGAGATACCGACAGACAAAACGGGGTCTCTGTCGAAGAAGAGGGCTGGGTAGATGAGCAGGAGACATTCTGGAGAATCGGTATCTCCCGATTCTCCAGAAAAATTTCCCCTCCGTGCTCCCCGTGTCTCTGTGGTGAATTCTTCTACTGGGCGGCGATGCGGTCGGAGAGGGTCCCTGCCGCGACGGCGAAGTGGTGGGACCGGTTCCATTGGAGAAGGGCCCGATAGTTGTTGTTCGTCAGGTAGGCGCAGCCTTTCTTGCCCTCCGGCTCGATGACAGACCACATTAGCGAAGCGTCGCTCCCGCTCTTTTCTGAAGACTGCACACCCAGGGCATTCCAATCAGCCAGCGATTTTCGCACATCCAGACCGGCGGAAGAGGAGTCGAATCCCTTGGGCAAGCTGACTTCCCAGCCCCACGTTTCATCCTTCACCCATCCTGCTTTTGATAGGTAGTTCGCTGCAGAAGCGAACACGTCAGGAAGGCTGTTCCACAGGTCCACCCGGCCATTCCCGTCGTAGTCCACCCCAAAAGCCTGGAAACTCGAGGGCATGAACTGAAGTTGACCCATGGCCCCGGCCCAGGAACCCATCATTTTGTCCGGTGAAATGTGACCCTGATCGACGATGCGTAAGGCCTGCAACAATTCCTGGCGGAAGAACGCGGTGCGGCGCCCCTCGTATGCGAGGGTGGCGACGGCGTCGATGACCGGGTAGCCGCCGACGCTCCGGCCGAAATCCGTCTCGATCCCCCACAACGCCACCAGGATGGAGGGCTGAACGCCGTAGCGCTCGTAAACCTTTGTGAGAAGGGCGCGGTTCTCCTCCAAGGCTTCCCGGCCTTTCGCAACCCGGGTGTCCGGCACCACACGCTCCAGATACTCGATCACCGTGAGCTTGAACTCCGGCTGACTCCGCTCCAACTCGATGACGCGGGGAAGGGGCTTCACACGGGAAAGCGCAGAGTCAAGCGTCTTTTGGGAGATGCCTTTGGCAAGGGCTTCGGTCCGCAAATCCGCCAGCCACGCGTCAAAGTTTTTTTGTTTTTGAGCCGGGGCGGGGGAGGGGATGAAGAGCCAGGATAAGAGGAGGATGAGCAACACAGGAGTCTTTCGTGTCATAAGAGGCCGTTCCTTTCGTGGAGAACCATAGTATGGTTGCACGGGCTGTGTCAACCTTTTGACATGGCAGGAGGTAGGAGAGGTTTTGGTCCCGCCCCTGCATTTCGCGAGCGGGAGCTCGCTCCTACAGAACTGGGCCTGGGGAACTTGATGGCGGACATGCCGGCTTGTCTCAGAGGATTTCCACTTCGAGGATGTCGCCGGCGTTGAGAGGAAGGGTCTTTCGGATGTGGACCGGAGCGATCAGCTCCATCTTGTTTTTGGGATAGTCGTCGACCAGGAGGAAGACGATCGCTCCTTTCAATTTGCCGGCGATCAGGACTGGATAGCACACAGCGCTACAGAAGGAAGGCTGCTCGGAGGTGATTTCAATGCCCTTGGAGGCCGTGAGGTTTTCGAATGCCTGGAGATCTTCGGGCTCGGTGATCTCCAGGTTGAGGTTTCCGGGATAAGCTTCGACGGACAGCTTGGATGCAAACGAGTTCTTCACCCGGGGGACCTGGGTGAAGTCCGGAATTTCGAGGGAGGGGTGATTTCAGGTTCTTGGGGGTAATCGACACCCGTCATTTCTTATTTGCCCCACCGGTATTCAATCCGTAATCGCTCGCGCATTCCGAGAAAATCTATTGCCATCCAAAGGCTTATCCATTATCTTTGCAAGGGATCTCACCTTTAGCCTCCAATAGGACGTACCATATGGTATCACAAGGCTGATCATTCGTGGACCTTGGAGATCAGACTCGATAGTGGAAATTGTTGAAATATGAGGCATAGGAAGAGAAGCGGATGGACTTCACCCAAAGGAGAAAGCTATGTATTTTAAGAATATGCTTTCGAAGATGGCAAAAGTATCAATACTAATTTTATTTATCGTTTGTTATTACACTGTTGGATTTGCTGAAATGTTTTATGACAGTTTTGATTCTCATTTTATCGACTTGGCCAAATGGCAGGAGAAAGATCACAGCGTCAGGGAAGTCACCAATGGCAAATTACGATTAAATGAATATGGAACGACAAATCGATTTTCGACGTATTTGCACTTGACGGCTCCGGTGACCGGTTACCTTGAAGCGAAAATAGCTATAAAAAGCGGTAGCATGGTAATAGGAGCTGGGACCGGATATTCTCGAATTGGAGCGTATTTTTACAATAGCGAAAGAGGACCAGGTAGTTATAATGCCTATGTGGGTAATGTGTGGAGTGATGTAAGAATAGTCTTAGAAAATGACAATTCTCTAAAAGCAAAGGCATATCTTTGGAAAGCAACTTTGCCTGATCAGTCCGCAGGGGAGACGCTCCTCTATCAAGAGTTTTCCATGAACATCGAACCTGATGTCGAATACAGGGTTTCCATGGAACTGATAGGATCTCAACTAATTTTTCGCTGCGATGATCAAGAGATCATTTACCAGATACAGACCCCAGTATATGAGCCGTATGGTCCTTATCAGCATCTTTGCACGCGAATTTATCCGGAGACAGGAAGCGCTGTTTCTTTAAAAGCGTCATTTGATGATGTGTATGTCGTAAGGAACGTTTTATATGATTCATTTGATTCTAACCTTATTGATTCCGCCAAATGGGAAGAGCGCGATCACATAATAAGAGAACTCTTTAACGGAAAGTTGCGCATGGGGGCAAGTGGCTTGTCTTATCGTTATTCTAATCATATCCATCCTAGTATTCCAGTCGCAAAATATATGGAAGTAAAGACAACCATCCAGAACACCAGTCAAATCATTGGAAATGGAACTGCCTATACTCGAATTGGAGCGTATTTTTACAATAGCGAACGAGGTCCTGGAAACTATAACGGATATGTGGGCAATGTTTGGAGTGAATTGAGAATAGTCTTAGAAAACGGCAATTCTCTAAAAGCAAAGGCATATCTTTGGAAAGCAACTTTGCCTGATCAGTCCGCAGGGGAGACAATTTTCGAACAGGCTTTTACAACACCGATTAATTTTGAAACTGAATACCAAATTTCCATTGAATTAATTGGCTCAGAAATGATCTATAAATGCAATGGAGAGAAAATTACATATCAGATTTCAAGTCAAGTGTTCGAGCCGTTTCAGCCATATCAGCATCTGACTTGTAGAATCTATCCCGAAGAAGGAAGCAGCGCTTCCATGATGGCATTGTTCGATGATGTAAATTTTTCCAACGGAAGCGTCGACGTAAATGGAGATGGTGACACAAACTTGATAGATGCTATATTGGCCCTAAAAGTTATTTCTGGTCTTCAATCGGTCGGTGTGCAGAGAAATGCCGACGTAAATGGAGACGGATGTGTTGGAATCGAAGAAGCTATTGTCATTTTTCAAAAGCTTGCAGGCCTTCGTTAAAGCGTTTGAGGGGAGATGCTACCAATTTCAATTTAGTAGGTGGGAATTATGACCTGGTGGGGCGCAATGGCCTGGGTGCAGGAGTTAACCTATGTATTTCTGGGCTGTTCGTGCCGGAGATGTCCCCGATACCTGACTCGTTCCCGAACCTGCCACCATGCTCCTTCTTGGTTCTGGGTTGGTAGGGCTTGCAGAGTTGAGGAGGAAGTTGAAGAAATAGCCCACCTGAAAACAGACCGAGCATGTTGAAGGCGGAGCGAGACCACTCAACTCCGCCTTCCTATTTCTTTGCTCAGGTTATGACTCGTCGTTGTAAGCTATCGCTCCGGACGACAGCCGAAAAGTCAACAATGCGATACGAATGTTTGAACCAGAAGTAGGCCCGAGAATCTGCAAAACAAGAGCCTCTCACCGACCGGATTGACGCTTGGCTTGTTATCCTGTCCTGAAAGCCACAACCGCGCGCACATGTGTTGAGCGAGCTATTGGGAGTTCCTTCGAGAGTAATACCGGTTCATGCGCGAAAGGATCTGGGCGATTTCCTCCAGGCGATCATAGATCCGGATGCCCTCTTCGTTGAGGTCGTGGGTCACCTGACTTTCGCCTGGAGCATAAATGCTGCCGATCAGTACGGGGATGCCGTGGTCTTTTTCCAGTTTGGTGTATCCCCGCACGATCTCTTTGTTGATCTCCAGGAAAATCCGCAGCCGCTGGGGGGCGTCTTCATCCAGCATGCCGGGCCGGCCCATGCCGTGAAGAATCAGGGCGTCCGCCTCGCCCGATGCCAGGATCTCCCGGCCCAGGCCGATAAGGAGCTCCTTATCGAAAAAAAGCCCGGATGCGCCGATGTCCACCGGGTTTTTCACAGATGCCCGGATTGGCATTCCCATTTCCCGCATCCTTGATTGCAGGCCGCTGCTCAATTCGGCGACGCGGAGTCCCTCGGCGCCGAGGGCGTCGGTCAGGGCCACCCCCCAGGAGCCCCCCATGGTGAGGATGACCACCCGGTTGCCGTGCATGGGAGGCCGCTCCGCCATGGCATCACCCATCGGGAGAAGGAGTTCCATGGTGGGAGAGGACACGACATTGGCCTGCGTCAATGCCCCTTCGTACAGGTCGTGAGAGCCGGCCAGGGCGCCGGTGTGGCTCTGGGCGGCGCGGGCGGCATCCGCCGTTCTTCCGGCCTTGTACACAATAACCGGCTTGGTTTTGGATATCTCCCCGGCCGCGTCCACGAAGCGCCTTCCCTCTTTCAGTGCCTCGATGTACATGATGACGACCTTGACATTGGGATCGGGACCGATATGTTCCAGGAAATCCGTGGTGGTGAGATCCGCCTCGTTTCCGGTGTGGACGAACATGCCCACGCCCATGTGCCTGTAATAGCTGTGGGCGAGAAGATCATAAAAGGCAAAGCCGCCCTGGCAAACGGCCGCGATGAGGTTCTTTGTGAGGTGCCGCTCCGGGGCAGCGGATCCGTTGAACTCGGCATGCAGATTGAAGGTCCCGCTGACGTTAGGCCCCAAGACGCGCATGCCGTAGGAGCGTGCCAGGCGCACGAGGTCCGCTTCCCTCTGTTTGCCTTCAGCCACGGCCTCTCCAAAGCCGGCCGTAATGATGGTGATGCCGCGGATCCCTTTTTGTCCGCATTCCCGGACGGTTTTTTCCACCCACACTTCAGGGATCGTGAAGATGGCCAGTTCAGGGGATTCCGGGATGTCCTGAACACTCTTATAGGCGCGAAGACCGAAGACGGTCTCGGCCTGGTGGTTGACCGGGTAGATATGGCCCGGGTAGGGCCTGGAGAGCAGCCCTTCCATGATGAAGGAGCCCCAGGAACCAGGCCGTTCCGTTGCCCCGATGACCGCGACAGATTTGGGGTTGAGAAACACGTTCAACTGTTCACTTGCAGACACCGCAATCTTCCTTTCCCACGTCTCCTCTGCCCTCGTTTTTCCATCTCCTTTTCTCGTTCAACGGACAGGATAACAGCATATACTGGATAGATCCGAAAAGGTAAAGGGGCCCTTGTTAACCCCTCCCGAGGGATGGATCAAGGTCCCTGCCGAAATCACCATGACGGACGGACCCCGAAGCGTGCCCCTAAACAAGCACAGTGAGGCCCTCTATCAGCGATTTAAGAAGGAATGAATGGATTTGACGGTGAGGTCAACCGATCCCCTGTCTTTCGCGAGCGCGAGCTCGCTCCTACAGAGAGGGATTGTAAGGCATTCGATCTCGGGATTCAGAGGATTTCCACTTCGAGGATGTCACCGGCGTTGAGAGAAAGGGTGTTTCGGATGTGGACCGGAGCGATCAGCTCCATTTTGTTTTTGGGATAGTCGTCTACCAGAGGGAAGACGATTGCCCCCTTCACTTTCCCGGCGATCAGGACCGGATAGCACATGGCGCTGCAGAAAGAAGGCTGCTCGGGGGTGATTTCAATGCCCTTGGCAGACTTGAGGGTTTCGAAAGCCCGGAGATCTTCGGGCTCGGTGATCTCCAGGTTGAGGGTTCCGGGATAAGCTTCGACGGACAGTTTGCATGCAAACTGGTTCTTCACCCAGGGGACCTGGGTGAAGTCCGCTGCAACGCGGATGCCGTCCACGATTTTACCCCGGATCTTAATTGGAGGTTCCTTTCTTTTTCAAGGCGTTTTTCAGTTTCTTGCTGCCCCAGCGATTGAAAAGCGTGTGATCGATCCCGAACACATCGAGCACCCTGCCGACCGTGTGATTAATGAGATCATCCATGGTCTTTGGGAGAAAGTAGAAAGCGGGAATCGGTGGAAGGATCACGCCTCCCGCGTCGGCCACGTTCAGCATCAGACTCAGGTGACCCCTGTGAAGCGGGGTTTCCCTCACGACGAGCACCAGCTTGCGCCTCTCTTTCAACGTCACGTCGGCTGCGCGGATCAGCAGATTTTCATTGTACGAATTGGCGATCGCGGAAAGGCTCTTGATGGAACAGGGGATCACCGCCATGCCTTCCATGTGAAAGGAGCCGCTGGAAATGTCCGCGCCCACATCCTCCATATTGTACGTGACGTTGGCGAGGGCTTTCACCTGCTCCAGGGTCCAGGACGTTTCCATGCGAATGGTCTTTTCCGCAGACCTCGAGACGACCAGGTGGGTTTCCACATCGGACTTGGAAAGGAATTCGAGCAGTCGTATTCCGTAAACAGCGCCGGTGGCTCCTGTGATGCCCACGACCAGTCTCTTCATGCGATCCTCCCCTTGAGATCCTTCAGCACGCCGGATAATCGACTTTTTACCTCTTCAGGAACATCGACTTTTTCGAACCCTTCCTTTTTCGGTCGCGTGGCATCCAGCCCCATCTTGGCGGAGAGAAAGCCCTCTCCGGTCCATCGGGCAGACGGATCAATGGGCTGGCTCCTCAGGTCGGGAATCACAATCAAGTCCCGGTCGGCCTGGAATCGCGTGGCAAGGGCCCACTCGACCTCCTGTTCGTCCTCCGGATTGACATCCGCGTCGACGACGAGCGCTTTCTTGACGCCGGTAAAGGAAAGAGCCAGGGTCAGAGCCCTCCGTATTTCACCCTTGTGGTCCGTGTCGATGCTCATGACCACATGGGAGCCGAAGGTCATGGGGACCAAGTGGATCTTACCGAGGGAAGGGATTTCCCTCCTCATCTTGGGGATGAAGTCCAGGCCATGAACCAGGTACAGAAGACTGTCCACTTCGCGGGCCCAGGGGACCACGGCATGATACATGGCGCCTTTGCGGTACCTGAACCCGGTGACATGGATCGTCGGGCTCTTCCCGAAGGCCATGTAATACCCGCTCGACTCCCCGAGGGTTCCGTCCTCCTCTTTGTCTCCTGGGTCGATGTACCCTTCGATGACGATCTCTCCATGGGCGGGGATATCTATATCAACGGTCCGGGCTGCCGTCGTTTCCACCGGTTCGCTCTGGAGACCCCCTGCAACGGAGAGCTTGTCGATCCCCCGGGGGACTTTGAAAATGGATGCGATGAAAACAGCAGGAGGAACACCGATCGCCGTGGCGATTTCCATCTTCTTGCCTTCCCGCCTGTGCTGTGCGTAGATGTCGGCAAGGGGAGGGTTGAGGAGCGAAATGCCGAGGGTGTTCTTCCCCCTCACCTCCATGCGGTGCAGCCCCCGCCCGGTCACCCCGGTTTCAGGATCCCTGGCCGAGGAGATGCCCGAGGTGATGTAAGGCCCTGAATCCTTCGAGTAGTGTGTCAGGGCAGGAAGGACTTTCAGAAGGTCCAGCTTCCCTTTCGGGATGCTGATCTCCAGGGAACGGTCTTCGGAAACGGAAACCGGAGACACTCTTTTTTCCAGCCTCTGAATGACATCCTCGAGAAGGCGGTCTTCTTCGATCCCCAGGGCGAGAGCAAGACGTCTCACGGTGCCGAACAGGTTTCCGATCACGGAGATCTGAAACCCCTTGGCCTTTTCGAAGAGGATGGCCGGCCCTTTTTTCTTTCCCAGTTCCGAGAGGACCGTGGAGATTTCGTATTTCGGATCAAAGGGTTTTGACAGGGAGAGGAGCTCTCCCCGGCCCTTCAACACATCGAGAAAATCCCTGAGCGTCCGATGAGCATTCAAAACCACCTCCACCATTATCATTGTTTCGCAAAAAGCCGAGCAATACTCTTATTCGTCATTCCGGCGGAAGCCGGAATCCAGTGTTTTCAAACTGAAACAAGAACGAACCTGGACCCCGTTTTTCAACGGGGTGACGGCTTTTTGCCTTTATTGGAACTTGTCCACCTCTTTGAGAATCTTGACGGACCACGGCATTTCCTGGAGCTGTCCCCTGCCGAGGCGGACCCAGAGTGTATCGGGGTATTTTGCCTCGTCTCTCGAGACCATGGCGGAAGCAAAGAAGCTGCGGTATTTGTACCGCCGGTCGGAAGGTGTGAGATCGCGAAGGATCATTTCCATTTCCTTGTCTTCAGGAACCAAAGAAAGGTCGGTCAGGACGTAGGTATCATATTCTTTTCTTGCCATTGATTTACTCCTCAATCTTTGTACCCGTAGTTTTTCCAGTTGGCGAGCACCTTTTCCTGGATCTCCTTGGGATAAGCCGTGTTGAAAGCAACCTTGATGGGCACATCCGACTTGGGCCAGCTCAGCGGAAAAGTGCAATCGAAAAGCACTTTAGCCCCTCGGCTCCATTTCCGATCCTCGGGGCTCGCGTAAGGATTCAGGGGGGTGCCGGGAGCGTTTTCATATTTGTGAATCCCCGTGATCGGATGGCACTTGGTCGACAACGCGTGGATGACCTCATCCTTGTTGTAAATGTCCGTATCCTGGTCCACCACGATGACCATATGAAACCAGGGACTCAGCTTGCTCCCATAGATCAGGTTTGCGATCTGACCTGCGATGCCGCTGTATGCAGGTTTTACCCCCACCACGACCAGGTGATGGGTGGATTCCGGGAGCATGTAGACCCCGGTGATGGGGATCCCCTGGCTTTCCAGCAGTTTTCGCATCTCCAGGCCCAGAGAAAAGGATCGTAGAAGCTGCCCTTCATCCGTGGGTATGCCCATGTTGGAAACCGCGATGATGGGGTTGTTGCGATAAGTGATGGCCTTGATTCGGTATACCGTTCGAGGCTCTCTGGGGGATGTCCGGTATCCCGTGTACTCCCCGAAAGGGGCTTCTTCGATCATGAGATTGGGGATCACTTCCCCTTCGATGATGATCTCTGCGTGGGCCGGGACCTCGAGGTCGCAGGTTTCGCACTTGACCACCTCGATGGGCTTGCCCATCAACATGCCCGTGAACTGATCCTCGGGGATGGGAGAAGGGGCGCAGGCGGCCACGCCCGCCACGGGATCGCAACTTATGACCGTGGCAAAAGGCATGGGTTTGTTTCGAGGGACATACTTGCCGTGGAACATCTTGCCCATGTCTGAGAAGGGGAGCACCGGGCCGACCATGGTCTTCTCGTCAAAAACCATCTGGCGGTACATGCCCCAGTTGATCATCCCGTTGTCCGGATCCTTGGCCACCACGAAGTGCCACGTGCACAGGTATCTGCCGCCGTCTCCCTCATGGACCATGGGCCCCGGAAGCTTGAAGAGATCGGCGTCATCGCCCAGAAGGATGTTCTCCTTGCAGGGAGCATCCTTCTTGTCCACCACGACGGGGTTGATGGGAGCACTCGACGTCCGCTTGATGTATTCGTCGGCAATCTGGGGGACCGTGGAAGCCGGATCCATGCCCAGAGCGATCGCCAACCGCTTGTAGGTGGCGAGCGGTGCGCCCAGGGCCTCGAAGCCCGGATAGTCCTTGATCTTTTTGAAATAAGGGGAGGGGAGCTTTTTCTCACACACTCTCCTCACGATGGCGCCCATCTCCATGTCCCAGTCCACTTCCTGGTTGACGGTGACCAGTTCACCGTATTTCTCGAGTCCTTTGATGAACTCTCTATTGTCTTTGTAAACGGGATATCCTGCCAAGGTAAACCTCCTTCTGTTCTTTAGTGTCAGGTTGAATATACAAGTCTGACCTTAGGGCAAGGTCAGGTTTCGGTGGCTCTGCCCGGGTTTTAAATCCGAAGCACGAAATCCGAAATCCGAAACAATCAAGAAATGTCAAAAACTAAAATGAAAGGGATCAGCCTTCCTTGCTCAGTTTGTCCACCACCGAGTCCCACTTTCCCTGGGCCTGGAGGATGAACTGGGCCAGTTCCCTGACCACGCCTTTGCCTCCACCCGCCTTGGTGACGTAGTCGGCATCCTCCTTGGCCTGGATCGATGCATCGCCCGGGGCCACAGAAAATCCCGCTCTTCTCATGACACCGAGATCGATCATCTCATCGCCCACGTAGCAGATGTCTTCATCCTTCAGTCCGGATTCTTTCTCAAATTCTTCGAGCTTGCCGATCTTGGCGGAAGAGCCCCAGAGTTTTTCCGGGGGCACGCCGTAGATGCCGCCCACCTGCTCGTCGGTCCGCGTGATCTTGCTGGTCAGAAAGGCCACGCCGATGCCACCCTCGACCAGGGCCTTGCATCCCAGGCGGTCGTGGAGGGAGAACACTTCGGACTTCTTCCCGTCGTCGGCATAATAGAGGACGCAGTCCGTCAACACGCCGTGGATATCGAGGACCACAAACCTGACCTTCTTGGCTTTCTCAATGGCTGCCTGTTCACTCTTCATTTTCCGTCCTCCTGCATGGCTCTCCAAAATAAGATTTTTCACCACAGAGCACGCAGAGATCGCAGAGGATTCTTTGAAACAATGATCACTGCGTTCTCTGCGGTGAATGGATAGTTAAGCTATTTGTATCCCATCTTGGTCACCTTATCGACCCATTCATCCCACTTGCCCATCGACCTCAGTATGAATTCACAAACCTCCCGGATGGGACCTTTCCCGCCCGGTGCGGCCGTCACGTAGTCGGCAATCGCTTTGGCTTCGTCAATAGCGTCGGCTGTAGCCACAGAAAAGCCGACCTTTTTCATGATGGCCAGGTCCGTGATTTCGCACCCGATGAACCCGATGTTCTCGTCGCCGATGCCCATTTCCTGTTTGAGTTCCTCGATCTTGGCCCACCGGTCCTTCACCTTGAAGTAGTGCTTGTCGAGCTTGAGTTCCCTGGCGCGATAGAGCCCCTCGTCGTCGATGGACGAGGCGTCCAGATAGACGGGCCTGACACCGTTCATATTGAGGGAGAGGTCGCCGAACCCGTCCATGTGCCAGAAGATGTACCTTCGTTTCCCTTCGATATCCACCATGAAGGTGTTGGGCGTCAGGACCCCATGGATGTCATGGGCGAACAGCTTGACGTTCTTTGCCTTCGCTTTTGCTTTTTCAAGATCCTTTTCAGCGGCCATGGTTTCCTCCTTAGTCCTTGAATCCGTATTCTTTCCACCGGTCCTTCACCTTGGCCATGACGCTATCCGTGAGCTTGATCTCCGTGGGTTTCACCTTCCAGTCAAAGGGGATGGTGGCATCCATGATGATCCGAGAGGTGATGAACTTGTTCTCGTCAGGCCCGATGGCGGGGTCCAGGGGGGTGGATCGACCCCTGTTGATGATCTGCGTGCCCCGGGCCGGGTTGTAACGGGTGCCCAAAGCCCACCACACCCTGGGAAGGTCGTCCGCGTCGATGTCGTCGTCCACAATGATGATTCCCTTGATTCCGTAGGTCCCAGTGTTACTGGCAATGACCGCGGCCGCCACCTGATCGGCGTGGCCCGGGTACATCTGCTGCACCGAGATGACCACGAAGAATCGTCCTGAGGCTTCCGGCATGGTGTAAACCGACTTGATCCCGGGGATCTTCATGTTGGTGAGCTCGGTCCACAGGCTGGCATTTCGCACAAAGGCATAGAGCATGTGCTGATCCCCTACCGGCCTGCCCACGCTCGTCTCCCAGAGAATCGGGTTGTTCCTGTAATAAACGCGCTTGACCTCCAGGGCAGGCTTGGGAATGGGCTTGATGAGCTCTTCCGTGTAGTAGCCCGTGTACTCTCCGAAGGGCCCTTCCTCTCTCAGTTTCTCGGGATCGATTTCCCCTTCGAGCACGATCTCCGCAGCCGCCGGAATAGGCAGGCCGCTGAGTTGACTTTTCACGACGTCTACGGGAGCGCCACGCAGGGATCCCACGACGTCGTACCCGCTCTTCGCTCCGGGCACCGTGGCGGCGCCGGCAAAGATGTGCAGGGGATCTCCGCCGATGATGGCACATGCAGGCATCTTCTTGCCTTTTTTCCCGTATTTCTTGAGGATCCGGTCCCCTTTCTTCCCCTTGAGAATTTGGACCCCCACGGTTTTACTGTCCAGGACGCCCATGCGGTAGGTGCCAAGGTTCACATCCCCCGTGTCGGGATCCTGTATGGCCATGAACACCGCGGTTCCGAAGTAACGTCCCCCGTCCAATTCGTAAAACTTGGGGGAAGGGAAGGCGAAGGTGTCGATCTTGTCGCCTTCAACGATGTTTTCAAAGATGGGGCCGTCTTTAACTTCCTTTGCAGGGATGACTTCTTTGGTCGCGAGTGCCACCCACTCCTTCGTGAGATCGACCATGGAAAGGTTCGTGCTCTTTCCAAGGATGATGGCGAGCCGTTTGGTGGTGGCGAAGGCGCCGGTGAGGACAGGGCTTTGGTATCCCTTGATGTTTTCGAAAAGCAGCGCGGGGCCTGCCTTCTCCTCAACGACTTTGCAGATATGGCTGAGTTCAAGATCCCAGTCGACCTCCGCCTTGATCCTGTGGAGCTCTCCCTCTTTCTCACACGTTGCGATGAAGTCTCTCAGGTCTTTCATAGCCTTCATAACCTCCTCTCTTAAGCTTTTCCCGCAAAACGTCGCAGCGGGATTGGTTGTACCGCTTTGGTCTCAACCAAGATTGACCAACTTCGGATGCGTGTCAATTCGTTTTTCTTTATGATATTCATAAGTTCAACTTATGATATTGGTGGTGGAGGAAAAAATTGAGATCTCACCGTTGCCACCGGCCTAAATAACCCTCTTTTGTTATTGCGAGCCCTTCGACTTGGCTCAGGATAAACTCCGCGAAGCTCTTAGAATCCCCCCCCAACCCCCCTTTACCAAAGGGGGGCAAGGGGGGATTTTCCTGTGGCCGCGGGAGGGTCGGATCGAAGAATCTTTTCGCGCCATGAGGAGATCCCTCGCTTTGCTCGGGACAGTGCGCTGCACTGGATTGCCACGCTTGCGCGCCGTAGCGCTGCCGCCTGCCAAAGTCTTGTACGGCGGGCAGGTCGGCGCGCAGGCACGGCGCCTCTCGCCTCGCAATGACAGGTTAGGGCTTTTTGCGAAACCTTCGAAATTCAGGTTCGGAAGAAAGGTTTTAGCTGGTCTTCAGCTTTACGGGGGTGGTGGCCTTTTCGAACAGGAGTTCCCAACCGGTCTTCTTGCCAAGCACCGATCCCTTTTTCTTCTTGCCCCACACGGACTCAGGGCGAGCCTGGACAAGAAAAATGCTTTCAGGAAAAGCCATGCTGCCGGAGATGGAATACTCGACGTCCTGGGGGCAACCGAAGTGTTCCTCCACTTTCTTGGCTATTTTTGTGAGTTCCAGGATCTCACGGTCTTCAAGGCAGGGAAGCTTTCTTTTGTCGGGAGGCAGTTCCTTGTACTCCATTTCCCTGGTTTTGGGGTTGTAGGCGAACTCCGTTCCCTTGTCGGATACGACTCTCTCGTCGATTTCATAGGTGATCTTGTCGATGAGATACCGATCCGGGGTCACATTCCCAGAGACCACCGCCTCACCGAAACCGAAGCTGGCCTCGATGGCGACCTTTGATTCATCGCCGTTCACCGGATTGACCGTAAACAACACGCCTGCGGCCCTGGCATCCACCATGGTAAGCACAGCCACTCCGATCGGGTCATAGTGCAGCGGGAGGCCCAGCCTTGCTCGTGCGATGACGGAGCGGGTGTTGAAGGTGCTCGACCACACACGAATCACGTTCTGCACCACATCATCGCTGCCACTGACATTGAGATAGGTTTCATATTGACCGGGATGACTCGCCGGACCTGCCGATCGTGTGGCGACGAACAGGTTCTCCTTTCCTGTCTCTTTGCAGAGTCCGGCGTAGTAGTTTCTGACTGTTTCTTCCATGTCCGGGGGCATTTTGACGGACTCCACAATCTTTCTCATCTCATTGGAGGCCGCCTCGAATTTCATGGTATCAGCGACATTTGTTGCATCCGCTTTGAAGGTTTTCAGGAATTGGAGCAGCCGGTCCGTGACCTCCGTCTCTTTCATGAATCGATCGTATGCCCCTACACCGAGGGCGAAACCCGGCGGTACATGAAACCCGGCTTTGGTCAATTCTCCGAGATTGGCGCACTTTTTTCCCACAATGTCGTTGTGTTCCGTGCCCAATTCTCTGAGCCAGAATATCCATTTCTCCGCCATGCTTGTCTCCTCCTCATGTACTCCTAATGCTCGGTTTCTTGAACCCCCTCACCCCATCCCTCTCCCCCGCGTTCGGGGGAGAGGGGGAAGGTGGCCTACGCTCTTTTTACAATGGTCACAATGCCGGTGCTTCCATCGAGCTTGATGATGTCACCGGTCTTGATGACCGATGTCGCCACGCCGGTCCCTGTCACGGCAGGGAGACCATACTCCCTTGAAACGATGGCTGCATGAGATGTAAGCCCTCCGATATCCGTCACCGCGCCCTTGATGTTTGTGAACACAGGCGCCCACGAGGGGTTGGTGCAGGGGGCAACCAGGATTTCACCGGGCTGCAGCTTCACAATGTCTTCGAGCAACTTGAGCACCCGTGCAGGTCCTTCAGCAGTCCCGGCCGATGAGGCAAACCCCTTCAATTCGTTGACGTCTTTCGCTTCGACATCCGCGCCTTTCAGCCACTCGGCCACGGTATCGGTGGTGACACCCCACAACATGATGGTGAAGGGTTCGGAAACCTCGGCAGGGGGGACTCCAAGGGCCGGGACGGGGTTCCAGTTTCTCGCAGCCTCGAGGATCTTCTCCCGTTTTGCGGCCATTGCCTGCCAGTACTTGCCCCTTGTGGGAGCACCTATGCCCAAGGCCCAGGCTGTAGCCAAATCCTCGAGCAGCATGGGGACCTCGAACCGGTTGAAGAGAAAAATGTCGTCCGGTTTGGCCAGGGCACCGTATTTTGTCAGCACGTTTCCGAATTCCCGGATCTTTTGGAACCAAATCGTGTGCAACCAGTGCTCAACCCAGAAGAGATGATCTTCGGCGTACACGTAAATGGACCGGACTACATTGTATGCGTCATCGAAGGATTTCCTGTCGTCGTCCGACTTGATGAGTTTCCTGTATTCTTCGACGATCCTGTCCCTTTCCTCGGAAATCGCCGTGAGGGACCTCTCGATCCTCTCGCCTTTTTCAAGCCTCTGGATGTAGCTCTTGAGGTAGGTGAAGGGCACGTCCATTTTGTTGATCCAGCTTCCCTCGTAGTGATACCACCCGCTACCGCAGGAGACATTAAACCACGGGTCCTTTACCCTTTCAAGCTCTTCCAGCCAGATTCTCCCCGCATCGTTGCCCTGCAAAGCCTTGATCTTGTCCGCTGCGGGAATATCCTTCCTGAGGATGTCCTGGACCGCCCTCTGCCCCATGGCCAGTCGGCTCAACCGGCAGAGTTCTTCTTCGGGCCGGAACATGGATACATCCGCGCCTGCAACCATTTTCCCGATGGTGCTCTCTTTGATGCCCGGGAAAAGCTTTCTGGCTGTGTCAACAAACATGAGATAGGCAAGGTAGGCCAAGTTCAGATACTGAAAATGGTACTGCCAACCCCTGAAAATGAGGTTGATGATGGTATTGAAGCTTTCGATCAGGACATTGGCGTCCGTGTATCCCCTCGGGACAGGCATGACCTGCTCATCGGGCACGTAGTTGCCGAGATCTTGCGGGACGCTTAGCGATTTCATTTCCTCGCCCAATTTTTTGAATGTCTTGATCCATTCATCCCACAATTTATTGTAGTTCTGAAAAACGTAAGGAACCCTTTTCCCGAACAAGCCGGCTTTTTCCTGGATCACTTCTCCGGGGGGCGGCTCCACCGGAGCGATGTACATATAGCAGCCCACGATTCTTTGAGCAATTCCCTGGGCCGGGGGGATGCAAAAGACCCTTGTCGTGTACCCGGAAAGGGCGATCTGCCATGCCTCCTGGAAGATATCGTCGAGGGGATACAGGGGCTCGGGTGCATGGATTTTGTCCTGAAACCAGAAATGCCTTTTTTCCCATTCCGCTCTATCCTGGCTGAACAATCGCTGTGGTGGATACATCTCTTCCCATCCTTCAAGCTCCTTGGGGACCTTAAACTCATGGGGATCAGGAAACCTTGCTGCACTGGTATTGGCCATTTTCACCCTCCTCCTTAAAGGTTTACGTTAGTGACTGCCGATACGGGGTCTCCGAATACCTATGGGCCTCCGGCATTCAGAGGTTGAAAGCGCCTTGGTCCTCTCCCCTGAACAAGGAAGAGCCTTTGGAAGAGAGGGAGAGTTGATCAGAATGGACCCGGAACAAGTCATTTTTGAGCCGTTCGTGAAAAAAAGGTTCTGATAAAAGGTTGGAAACTTAAACGAAAGGAAAATTCAAACCTATCATATTGAGGAAAGGAAAAATTATGTCAATTAGTTTTTTCTTATGATATGTATAACTTTGCTTTATGGATTGGAATCGTATATAAGAGAAGGTTAGCGTTAGGATTCCATGGGGGGCGAGCCATGATCAACCTCAACCAGGTTCGGGTCTTCTACGAAGCCGCACGATCCGGGAGCTTCACGAGCGCTGCGAAGAAGCTCTTTATCACCCAGCCTGCCGTCACCGCGCAGATGAAGGCGTTCGAGGATCAGTGCAGTCTCAAGCTCTTCAAGAAGAAAGGGCGCAGGCTCTACCTCACCGATGAAGGAACAACCCTTTATGAGTATGTGAGAAGGATCTTTGAATATGAAAGAGAAGTGGAAGACGTGATCGAGGAAATGAGGGCGCTGAAGCGGGGGATTCTTCGCCTGGGCACGAGCAAGGCCTATGCCCGCTATTTCATGCCTTTTCTCATTTCCGGTTTCCGGGAAGCCTATCCCCACATCAAGGTGTACCTTGACGAAGGGAGCTCTTTTGACATTATTCGAAGCCTTGTGAATTTGAAGAACGAGGTGGCCGTGATTGCCAGGGTTGAGGATGATCCCAATGTCACTTTTTTGCCGTTCAAACAGGATCGTCTGGTGCTCATCCTGGCTCAAGGCCACAGCCTGGCCAAGAAAAAGAGCGTTTCCGTGGAGGACCTGGTGAAGGATCCCATCATCATGAAAGAGGCGGGTTCGGGAACCAGAAAACGGGTCAACGAGTTGTTCAGCAAAAAAGGGCTGACGCCCAACGTGCTCATGGAAACGAGCAATACGGAATTTATCAAACAACTGGTCCAGCGCGGGGAGGGGATATCCTTTCTGGTGGAGGAAGCGGTGGCCGCCGAGATCCGTGACAAGAGATTGGCCACCGTCCCTTTGGCCGGGGAAAACCCATTCCTGGACGTGAGCATCGCCTATCTCAAGGACCAGCACCTGTCCCATCCTGCAAGGGCCTTTGTGGACATGCTCAAGAAAATGGCGAACAAAGGACCCGAAGAGCGCGGAATACGAAAGATCATGGCCGACTATGTCGCCGATTGGCAGGCCGCGAAACTCTAGCCGTTTCCATCGCAGATATTAAGCTTTGTCCGCCCGAGGCGAATCGATGTCAAGGTCTGGAGGGCAGGGATGGCCGTTCGCCGAAAGGCGATATCTCAAAAAAATTCCCCGGAGATTGCAGCGAATGGATCTTTGAGGGTTTGCTCCACAAAAGCCCTGGCAGAACCTCTGTTTCCGACGAGCTCAAAGGTCTCTCAAACCCTCAAAGTTCCATTCGTCTCCCCCGACGCGCATAGATATCGCCTTGAGGGGAATGGCCATCCCTGCCAGGCCCCGGCTCGTCCGACTCAGTAACCTGCTAGGTCGGATGCATCAGTTTGAGGCGCAGCTTCGCTAGCGGGTGGACTCCTTCATCATTCCTTCCAGGGCGCCGACGAGGGCTCCCGCGAACTCAGCGGAGTTCATCTCCATGGGCAGCTCGGACACCTCGATGCCGGGCCGCAGGCGCTCTTTGAGGGCAGGGGCGAAAACGGCGTCGGTCTCCGGATCGTAGAGGTCGGCCCCTTCCACGCTGAGGGTTGACCAGCCTTTGACGGGGATCAAGATCTTCACCGGACCTTTGGCCTGGTTGAGCTTTTGCGCCACCAGGACCGCAATGTCTCGCAATTCCTCGGCCGACGTTCTGGCCTGGACCCTGAACTCGTCGGGGATAAAAATCTTCCGCTTTGCCAGTTCCCGGGTCGTCCAGAGGGGATCTCTTTTTTCCCTGCGACCTAGGGGTCCGCAACTCAGCATGTCGAATCCGCAGGGCGTGACCACCTGAGGGATTCCGGCCCGACCCGCCGCCTCCAGACGGTGGGGACCGGCGGCCCGGTTCCCTCCCAGGAGCTCTTCGCTGACTCCGGCCGGCACAAGATCAAACACGGCCTGGAACAAACCCTGGTCGATCAGTTCTTCCATGGCCTTGTCGCCCATGCCCTGGGCATGAAAGGGAATGACCGTGTATGCTTTCTTCTCGAGAAGGGCCATGGCATGCTGCCCGCACTCCTCTGCGAATTTGAAGGTGCTCAGCGCGATGAGCGGGGAAGTGCTTTTGGGTTTGACGGCGCCCTCGCTCGCGGCCGCCATCCCACATATGCCTCCCGCGGCCCTTTCGAGAACCGCCTTCGTGAGATCATTGAGCCCGGAGATGTCCACCACGGAATGCATCATGGTGATGTCCTTGGTGCCGATGTACATGGCGGCGTAGGCAGGCATGGAAGCCGTGCTGGAGACCATGAGCTTGGGGATGCCGAAGGGAAGGGCTTTCATGACCGTGGTTGCCGACGTGGTGTTCGAGGCCCCGCCAAAGGAGATGATGCCGTCCAGCTCGCCCCTGGCCAGGAGTTCCAGGACCTTCAGACTGGCGCCCCTGACCATGATGGGAGTCACCTCGCCGGTGTTTCGTGAGGCGCGGATGTCGCGGATGTTTCCTCCGCCGGCTGCGGCCACCTCCTCCGATGAAATGTCCGGCCGAATCGTCGGTTCACCGCCGATGGAGGTGTCCATGAGAATGGTCTTGAACCCCTGGGCCTGTATCAGGCCTTCGAGGTATCCGGCCTCTTCGCCCTTGGTGTCCAAGGTGCTGAGGATGACGATGTGCTTGGGCATGGTATAGGGTCTCCTTTTCTGTTAGCGATCAGCGGTCAGCATTCAGCTCTCAGCGGGTTCACGGAGCCTTGACTGCATACTGCTTACTTCTTACTGCTTACTCGGAAAGGTCCGGACCACACCCGCCTTTTTCCGAGAACATTTCCTTGGCAACCCGGAGCACCGCGGCTGCAAACGCCGGGTCCTCCATGTTGGCATCCACCTCCACGACCCGAATCTCTTTCTTGATCGTCTTTCTGAGCTCTGCGGTAAAGATGCGATCTTTGCCCGGATCATAGGTCGGATTGCCGGGTGAATCCACGGAGGACCATCCCCTGAGCGGGATGAGAACCATGACCGGGCCCCGCGCCTGATTCAGTTTCCGGGCGAAAAGGGCGGCCACATCCTTCAGCTCCCTAGGCGACATCCTGATCCAGGTGCGGAGCTTGTCCAGGTCGTATTTCCTTCTCCGCTCGAGTTTGCGGGTGTACTCGGATTTCCGGGGTGTGATGTGGTTCACTCCACACGTGGAGACGATCTGGGGAATGCCCAGGCTGCCGGCAGATTCCAGGCGGTGCGGCCCCGCATCTCTCATAAATCCGTAAAGGTTCTCGCCCACTCCGCCGGTTGCCAGGTCAATGACCCCTTGGAAGAGTCCTTTTGAAATCATGGCCTCCATGGCCCGGTCACCCATGCCGGTTGCATGAAAACCGACGACTCTGTATCCCCGCTCTTCCAGGCCTGCTCTCACCGACCTTGCGCATCTCTCGCAGGGGCTCAGCATGGTCATGGCAATCGCCTTGGCCCCATGGGTTGACGGTTCCGTCACTTGCCCCTGCAGCATTGCCAGCATGGCAAGAACCGCCCTGTCCAAAACATTCCTGAGCAGGCTCGTCAGCCCGGCGATCTCGATCACCGAATTGAACAAAAGGATATCGCTCGTTTGAAGAAACCGGGTGGACAAACCCGGAGCGGCCGCCGCTGATGAAACAAGCATCTTGGGAAATCCGAAAGGCAGAGATTGCATGACCTCCGCTGCCATGAGAGAGGCGCTGATGCCGCCGATCCCGAGAACGCCCTGAATTCTGCTTTCCCGAAAAAGCCTGTCCGTCATCTTGAGTGCGCCGCAGACCATCGCCGCCATGTTATGTTCCCTGTTCTGCGACAGGGCGAATTGCTTGAGGCTTGCGCCGCCGGCCCTTGCCACGTCAGCCGAGGTAATGTCCGCTCCGCTTCTTTTTCTTTCACCCCTGGTGGACAAATCCATCAGGATCGGGTTTCCTCCGTGTTCCTTGATCCTGCTGCGGACATAGAGAGCTTCCGGACCCTTGGTGTCCATGGTGGCCAAAATGAGAACGCCTTTTGGATTGGAGGTCATGGGTGAACGCACTGTTTAAAGTTGAGTCTTCGGCGACATTAAATACTTCTTCATGAGCGACGTCTTCATGATCTCTTTAAAGGGGACGTCTTCGAAAACCCCCCGGTCTTCGACATATTCGATATGGCGTCTGCCGTCGAGGGTCAGCGAGGGAAGGAGCGCGTCGTGTTCCCCGTCGAAATCGACGGGACTCAGCCCGGCATTCTTGCAGCAAATCATGTCGAAGGTCGGTGTGGCTTTTACCCAGGACCCCTCGAGGTACAGGTCGGTGTACCCATGGTAGGCAAAGAAGTTGGTGCCCCGCTTCTCCAGGAGTTCTGAAGGCATCAGGTGATTCCTGATCGCCGCAAACCGCAGCCGCGCCGGTATCGAGGCTGCACGGCTGAGAGCCACAAGAAGGATTGCCTTCTGAACGCAATACCCCTCGCCGGTCGACAGGATGTAGCCGGCGCGGAAGTGCTCCGGCAAAGATCGTTTGCCGTAGATGGTGTACCGGATAGCGTCCCGAACAGCGTAAAAGATGGTGATCGCTTTTTCGCGTTGAGCCGTGACGCCCCGGACAAGGTGCTGCGACCTCTCTCGCACCAATGGCGCATCGGAATCGATGTAGAATGTGGGCTCAAGGAATTTTTCGATGTTCATCTTCGGCCCCTTGCCGGGAAACCGGCGAACACGATATTATGCGAGGCGACCGGCGCGAAACCCAGGAACATTCATTCATAAAAAGATAAGTGGAGAGGGAGTGTCAAGAATATTTTTGGATACGCTTCGGGCAGGCATAGTTTAAGCGCTTCATCTATGAAGACGGCTGATCGTCCTGAGCGGGCTGGATCTTTCCGACCAAGTCGAGAAATGCCCTGGAGGGCCTTGACAGGGTGACGCCTTCTGGAACCACGATGACCGTCTGCAGCAGAAGAGGTCCCTCGGAGATTTCGATGGACCTGAGAAGACCCATTTCTGATTCCCGTTGGACTTCGGGCTTGTAGAGGAAAGAGATCCCCCGGCCTTGAATGACATACTCCTTGATGAACTCCACGCTGCCTGCTTCGACAAGCACCGAAGGCTCTACGCCGTGGGCTGAAAAAAAGGAGAGAATGAAGTGCCTGGATCCGGAACCGGGCTCCCGTATGATGATCGGTTCGTTTTTAAGCTCCCGACACGAGATGGCCCCTCGCTTGGCAAAACGGTGATCCGGCGAAACGACGAGGCAGAACTCCTCCCTGGTGAAGGGGACGGATTTTACCCTGCGTGGAAGGGGAAGCCTCCCGACGATGCCGAGGTCATACTTGAAAAGAGCCACGCCTTCGGCGATCTCGCTGGAACTGCCCACTTCAAGAGAGATCTTGATGCCGGGGAATTTTTCCTGAAAGCGGGAGAGGACATCGGGCATGAGATGCCTGGCAAAGCTGCGTGTCGTTCCGATGACCAGGGACCCTTGCGTGAGGGTTGCAAAGCCCTTGAGCACATGCTCCATTTCATCCACGATCCCGAAAAGCTTCTGTGCATAGGTGAACAGGACATTGCCCTCCTCGGTGAGTTCAAGAAACTTGCCCCGTTTCCTGAACAGGGCAACTTCGAGGTGCTGTTCCAGGGCCTTGATCTGCATGGTCACTGCGGGCTGAGAAACAAAGAGAACCTCTGCCGCCTTGGTGAGATTTTTCTCTTTGGCCGCATAGTAAAAAATTCGAAGGTGGTTGAGATTGATTTGCATATGGAATCTATAAGGGAAACTTATAGATATATAAAACTTATTGTTTTGACAAGTCAATAGGTTTACGAGCTAATAGGATCGAAGTGCACTCTTTCAAAGAGAAAAAATGGAGGACAGGGCTGATATGCGTCTCAAGGATAAAGTCGCCATCGTGACCGGCGCTGCAAGAGGCTTGGGGAGATCCTTCGCCTTAAAGTTGGCGGAAGAGGGGGCCAGGGTCACGGCCATGAACATCGTGGCCCGGCCGAAGGATCAAGAAGATCTCGATGAGACGGTGAAGCAGATCAAGGCGCTTGGAGGGGAGGCGGTCCCTTTCCATGGGGACGTGACGGACGTGAATCAAACGCTCGCCATGGCCGAGGCCACGGTGAAAGCCTTCGGCAGAGTGGACATCCTCGTCAACAATGCCGCCATTTATGACGGACTCAGGCGAAAGCCCTTTTACGAGCTCGATCTGGATGAGTGGGACCTGGTGATGAGGGTCAACGTGAAAGGGGCGTTCCTTTGCACGAGGGCTGTTTTTCCCGCCATGAGGGATCAAGGGTACGGCAAAATCGTCAACATCGCATCCGAGGTGTTTTTCACCGGGAGCCACGGTTTTGCACACTATGTCGCGTCCAAGGGCGGCATCATCGGCATGACCAGAGCCCTGGCGATCGAGTTGGGACCCCATGGGATCCGCATCAACTGTGTAGCGCCGGGATTTACGGATACCGAGGCGAGCCGGGGCATCGCGGATGTGGCGAAATACGACACCACCAAGACGCCCTTGGGCCGGGTGGTGATGCCGGAGGATTTGACGGGCGCAACCGTCTTCCTTGCATCGCCTGAGAGCGATTTCATGACCGGCCAGACGCTGGTAGTGGACGGCGGAAGAGTGATGCACTGAGCAAGGTGCACGGGACACGGTGCACGGGACACGGGGCACGGGGCACGGGACGAGATGCAAGGGACACGGGACACGGTGCACGGCACTCACTGAACCATGAACCAAAGTTTAAAGGTGAAAATAGAGTTGGAATACCTGGCGCCGTTCAAGGAAGGAATCGATCTCATCAAGGAGGCTGGAGGGGATGCCTTCAAACTCTGCTGGCAGTGCGGGCTCTGCTCGGCAAGCTGCCCCTGGAACACGGTCAGGACCTTCATGACCCACAAAATGATCTGCCAGTCCCGTTACGGCCTCGTAGACCTTGAGGACGAAGACTGGTGGCTCTGCTCCACGTGCAACCTGTGCGTGAGCCGCTGCCCCCGAGGGGTGGCCATCACCGACATCATCCGGGCCGCCAGGAAGATCATGCTCGAGTTCCAGTACGAAAGGGCTCCGGCAAGCCTCCGCAGTGCCATCGGGAATCTGACCAGCCAGGGCAACCCCTGGGGCAATGAGCGGAGCGAGCGGGCAACCTGGGCAAGGGACCTGGAAATTCAGCCTTTTTCTTCCCAGGAGCATGACGTGCTCTATTTCCCTTGCTGTGTCCCGGCCTACGACCCGAAACTCGGGAGTGTGGCAAGGGCCACAGCCCTTTTGCTTCGATTGACGGGAGCGTCTTTCGGCATTCTCGGAGCAAAAGAAAGCTGTTGCGGCGAGAGTGTTCGAAAAGCAGGCCACGAGAGCCTTTTCGAATCCCTGATGAAGAGCAACCTTGCGTCATTCAAAGAAAGCGGGGTCAAGGAGATGGTCGTCACCTCTCCCCATTGCCTGACCACCTTCAAACAGGACTATCCCGGACTGGAAGGCGGGACCAGAGTCCTTCACTTCACACAATACCTGGCGAACCTCTTGGACCAGGGGAAGCTTCCCCTCGGAAAGAGACTGGAGAAAAAGATTGTCTACCACGATCCCTGCTACCTGGGACGGCACAACAGCATCTACGATGAACCGCGGAGCGTGCTGGGGAGCATCCCGGGCGTCACGCTCATGGACGAAGTCGAGTGCCGCGAGAACAGTCTCTGCTGCGGAGGAGGGGGCGGAAGGATCTGGATGGAAACCCTCAAGGGGGAGCGCTTTTCCGACATCCTGGTGGAACAGGCCGTCGAGATGGGCGCCGATATTCTCGTCACGGCTTGTCCTTACTGCCTGTTGAACTTCAAGGACAGCGTGGTCACGTCGGAGAAGGAAGGCGTGCTGGAGGTCAAGGACATTTCCGAGGTGGTCCTGGAGGCCATGGGGGATGAGTAAAAGATTCACCACAGAGGCACGGAGGACACAGAGAAGTCAAGTTTTGTCTGTCGGAGAGATCCCGACAGACAAAACGAACTCTCCTTGGAGGGAAAGAAGTTGTTTTCTGTGACCAGGAAAAGCTACGAAGAGATTTTAATATTTGGTTCTTTCGGGCAGATCTTTTCATTTGCCCCGGTGGATTCCACCGGGACAAATGAAAATCTTCTCTCTGTGCTCTCCGTGCCTCTGTGGTGAAAATGATGTCTGGTGATGCACAAACCATGAAGACCGGCGATGAGAAAATAGGAACCGTCATGGTGGTGGGGGCCGGCGTGAGCGGCATCCAGGCTGCGCTCGACGCTGCCAAGGCCGGCTTCAAGGTCTACCTGGTGGAAAGAGGGCCTGCCATCGGCGGCAAGATGGCTCAGCTCGACAAGACCTTTCCGACCAACGACTGTTCCATGTGCATCCTCTCCCCCAAGTTCATCGAGTGTGCCACAGACCCCAACATTGAAATCATCACGGACGCGCACCTGCAACGGGTGGAGGGCGAGGCGGGGGACTTCCGGGTGACCCTGATCCAGCAGCCCCGATATGTGGACGCAGAAAAATGCACGGGGTGCGGAACCTGCGCAGAGTACTGTCCTGTCCAGGTCCTGGACAGGTACAACGAAAACCTTGCGACGCTGAAGTGCATCCACCTGTCTTTTCCCCAGGCGGTGCCCGCAGTCTCCTTCGTGGACCCGGAGCAATGCCTGTTTCTCAAAAGAAGGATCTGCCAGATCTGCGTCCCCACCTGTAAGAACAAGGCCATTGATTTTCACCAGAAGGAGAAGACGCGCGAAATCAGCGTGGGGAGCCTGATCCTGGCTCCCGGGTATGAAACGTTTTCTCCCCAGGTTCAAAGCCAGTACGGGTACGGAAGATTTCGCAACGTCGTCACGAGCCTGGAATTCGAGCGAATGTTGAGCGCGTCCGGGCCGAACCGTGGAGAGCTTCGCCGGGCCTCGGACGGCCGTCACCCCAGGAAGATTGCCTGGATTCAGTGCGTGGGGTCCAGGGACAAAACAGCAGGGAATCCCTACTGCTCTTCCGTGTGCTGCATGTACGCCATCAAGCAGGTGCTCCTCAGCAAGGAACATGACCCGGAGATGGAAGCGCACGTCCTTCACAACGACATCCGCGCCTACGGCAAGGGATTCGAGCGATACTATGAGAGGGCGAAAAACACGCCGGGCGTGCGCTTTACCTGGAGCAAGGTCTCGGTTCTGGGAGAAGACAAGGAGACAGGCGCGGTCAGCCTCAGATACCGGGTGAACGGCACGGGCATGAAGGACGAGGATTTTGATCTCGTCGTCCTTTCCGTAGGGCTCCTTTCTCCGCAGGCGAACCGGGATCTTGCGGACAAACTCGGCATCACCGTCAATGAATACGGATTTTGCGAAGGCTCGCCCTTTTCCCCCATGGAAACCTCCAGGCCGGGCATCTACCACTGCGGCGTCTTTCATGCTCCCATGGACATCCCCGACTCGGTGACCATGGCCAGCGGGGCCGCCTCCCTGGCTTCGCAGCTTTTGAACGAAGGCCGGGGAACCCTGGTGGAGAAAAAAGAATATCCCTTGGAACGCAATGTCAGGGGAGAGCCTCCCAGGGTGGGTGTCTTTGTGTGCGACTGCGGCACCAACATCGTCAAGACCGTGGACGTGAAGAGGGTGGTCGAGTACGCCCGGGGGCTCATGGGCGTGGTGCACGCCGAGGAGAACACCTTTAGCTGTTCCATCGACTCGGTGACACACATGGCGAATGTGATGAAGGACAAAGGTCTCAATCGCCTCGTGGTTGCAGCGTGTACCCCGAGAACCCATGAACCTGTTTTTCAGGATGCGCTTCGCGAGGCAGGGCTGAACCCTTATCTCTTCGAGTTTGCCAACATTCGGGAACAGTGTTCCCTTGTCCACATGAGTGAGAAACGGAGCGCAACGGACAAGGCGCAAGACCTGGTCCGAATGGCCGTTGCCAAGGCGACGCTTCTGGAGCCCCTCTACCAGGTCGCTTACCGTGTGAACCGCGCGGCCCTGGTCATCGGCGGAGGTGTGGCCGGCATGGTGGCGGCCCTTGGCCTTGCCGACCAGGGGATCCCGGTGCATCTCGTGGAAAAGGAAAAAGACCTGGGCGGAACGGCAAAGAGAATCCATGACAACTTCGCGGGGACCGACATCCAGTCCTTTCTCCGGGACCTCATCCGCAAGGTTTACAGGAATCTTCACATCCAGGTTTACACAGGGGCGCGGGTCGCGGATTTTTCGGGCTACGTGGGGAACTTCGTCTCCCGAATCGCGGTAGGGGAGCGGGGCGCGGTCAAGGAAATCACGCACGGCGTCACCCTGGTCGCAACGGGAACCGAAGAATTCAAGCCTGCCGTGTACCTCTATGGTGAAGATCCTCGCGTGGTCACCCAGCTTGAGCTGGAGAAGGAGATTCACGAGAGCCGTGACCGGTTGAAAACGTGCAACACCATGGTGATGATCCAGTGCGTCGGTTCGCGGGACGAGGAAAGGCCTTACTGCAGCCGGGTATGTTGCGGCCAGGCCGTCAAGAACGCCCTGAAACTGAAGGAACTCAATTCCGCCATGGACATTTATGTCCTGTACCGGGACATGAGAACCTATGCGTTCAGGGAGGACGACTACCGGCAGGCGGCTGAAAAAGGGGTGAACTTCATTCGCTACGAGAAGGAAGACAGTCCGGATGTGGCCATGGCTCAGGAAGAAGGCCGCTCGGTCCTGAGGGTCACGGTGACCGAGCCCACCCTGGGCGGGCGTCTCGTGGTGAATGCCGACATGGTCGCCCTGGCGGTTGCCTCTGTTCCGGCCGCTGGAAACAGATCCTTGTCGCAACTCCTCAAGGTGCCCCTTAACGAGGACGGCTTTTTCATGGAGGCGCACATGAAGCTTCGGCCGGTGGATTTCGCCACCGACGGCATCTTCATGTGCGGCACGGCCCACAGTCCCAAGTTCATCGACGAAAGCATTGCCCAAGCTCAGGCCGCAGCTTCCCGGGCCCTCACCATCCTCGCTCAGGAGGAATTGAGGGCAGGGGGGCCTGTTTGTGGGGTGACGGTGCGAAGGTGCAGCGGGTGCGGGCTCTGCGCCCAGGTTTGTCCTTATCAGGCCATCGCCCTCGGAGAGGAGGGGGTTGCCGTGGTCAACCAGGCCCTGTGCAAAGGGTGCGGCGTGTGCGTCTCCTCCTGCCGCAGCGGCGCCCTGGATCTGGGGGGAGTGAGTGAAATGCAGACCTGGTCGATGATCCAGGCCCTGTAGTTTTCATTAATCTCTCCATCTCTGGCGGAGAACCCGAATAGGTTCTACCGATGCGAGGAGAGAAAGGGATCGCTCGAAATCCGAATCTCGAATAGCGAAATTCGAAACAAATCCGAAATCCGAATTTTCCAATGAGAAGAGGTGCGCTATCCACCGTGCAATTGAGAAGAGCCGGACTTTTGTTTGGAATTTCTGTCATTTGAAATTGTTTCGAATTTCGTGCTTCGGATTTCGAATTTGGCACGTGCCAGCGGCATGCATGAGGTCGAGAGATGGCGGGACCTGACAAATGGGAACCGAAAATCGTGGCTTTTCTCTGCAACTGGTGCAGCTACGCAGGGGCGGACCTTGCAGGGACCAGCAGGATCCAGTATCCGCCCAACGTCCGGATCATCCGCGTGCCCTGCTCGGGAAGGGTGGACCCCTTCTTCATCCTGGCCAGCCTGCAGAAGGGCGTGGACGGTGTGCTGGTGAGCGGCTGTCACCCCGGCGAATGCCACTACCTGACAGGCAATTACAGCGCAAGAAGAAAATTTGCGCTCCTGAAGAATCTCCTTGAATTTGCCGGGATCGAGGAAGGGCGAGTCCAGTTCAGTTGGGTCTCTGCATCGGAGGGCGTGCGATTCGCCAAGGTCATCGCGAAGGTGACCTCGCAGATCAGAAGCCTGGGTCCTGCAAAGAAACTGGTGAAAACTCCGCCTCCCTACTCCGCTCTCTCCCTGTAGGAGCAAGCTCTCCCTCGACCTTGCTCGGGACCCTGAGCCTGTCGAAGGGCTGCTTGCGAAAAATCGCGACCGGGAGGTCGCTCCTGCAGGGAGGGGGGGTTATGCGAGAAATGGCGACCATGGAACACTTGTTAACGACTGAAATCAGAAAGACCGCCCGCAAGCTCCTCCGCGACAAGCGGGTGGATGTGGTCATCGGCTTTGAGCCCGGGAGCGTTCCCCTGCGCAGCAGGCCCTGTTTTGTCAGGAAAGAAGAGGACGTGGACCGGCTCGTGTGGGACGGGTTCTGTGAAAACAGTGTGGCCCGGTACGCGGCAAAGAGAAAAGAAAGAATGGCCCTTGTGGCCAAGGGGTGTGACAGTCGGGCCGTGGTGGAACTCATCAAGGAAAAACAGGTGTCCAGGGACCAGGTGATCATCATCGGCGTTCCTTGCAGCGGGATGATCGACCGGTCCCGAATCGAAGCCTGGGCCGGCCCGAGAAGAGTCCTGCAGGCGGAGGAGAAAGAGGATCTCCTCATCCTCAAGGGCTCGGATTTCGAAGAGGCTGTGCCGCGTTCCGACTTTCTCTGCGATTCGTGCCGGACCTGCACCCATCCCAATCCCGTGCTGGCTGACTTTCTTGCAGGAGAAAGGGTGGCTGAGGAGAACCAGGATCTCTTTTCGGATCTGGAAGCCTTTGATGCGATGAAACCCGAAGAGCGATGGACTTACCTGAGCGGGGAAATGAACAAGTGCATCCGGTGCTATGCCTGCAGGAATGCCTGCCCCCTGTGCTATTGCCCGGAGTGCTTTGTGGATGCCACCCAGCCGCAATGGGTCGGGAAGTCGACGGACCCTTCGGACACCATGATCTTTCACCTCATGCGAGCATACCACCTGGCAGGGCGATGTGTGGCCTGCGGCGCCTGTGAGCGCGCATGCCCGGTGGGCGTGGATATCCGGAAGTTGAACAGGAAGCTTCTGAAAGACGTGAAGGATCTTTATGGCTACGAAGCGGGGCTGAGCCTCGACGAAGTCTGTCCTCTGGCGACTTTTCGTCCCGATGACCTGGAACCGTTTATCTTGAATCCATGATTACAGGCGGTGCCGATTGATCTCCTTACCCAGGACACTGAAAAAAGACCGGCTCGAGCGTTTTCTGGAACGCCTTCTCGAGGAGCGGGACGTTTTTGCTCCAAAGAGGAGAGACGATTTGGTCATGCTTGAGAAGATCGATTCCGTGAGCGACGTGGTCATGGACTATGAGAACACGAAAGCATCTCCCAAATTCGTCCTGTTCCCTCAGCGGGAGACCCTTTTTGGATATCGGGCCGGCAAAGGCAGGGTGGAAATGGATGTGCCTCCCGGCAAAGAAAAAGGCCAGGTGCTTTTCGGGATTCGTCCATGTGACGCCAGGGGGCTCTTGCTCCTGGAAAAGGTATTTGGAGGCGATTGCAGCGATCCTTACTATGCGGATAAGAGAGCCAGGACGGTCGTGGTCAGCCTGGGGTGTGTAGACCCGAACCCCGCCTGCTTCTGTCGTGCCACGGGTGGAGGCCCATGCTCATCGGAAGGGTCGGACTTGTTTTTTATGGATCTGGGAGACCGGTACCTGATCGAGGTGGAAAGCGAAAAAGGAGCGGCGTTGCTGGAAGCCCCGGTTTTTGACGATGCTGACGAAGAAGCGCTTGCTCTGTCGGCGAAGATCAGAAATCAAGCCGAGGCTTCCATGAAGCCTCTGGTTCTGAAGAAAGATCTGAAAGGGCAACTGGAGCGGCTTTTCGACGATCCGGTGTGGAGCGACATGGCCGAGACCTGCCTGGGCTGCGGGATTTGCACCTATCTGTGTCCGACCTGCCACTGTTTTGACCTATGCGACGAGGGGGCGGGCCTGAGCGGAGAAAGAATCAGGGTGTGGGATTCGTGCCAGTTCCCCCTTTTCACCCAGCAGGCTTCGGGCTTCAACCCAAGGCCGACGGTGAAAGAACGATTCAGGCAGAGGATCATGCACAAGTTCAGCTACCTTCCGGAAACACAGGGGATGCCGGGGTGTGTGGGATGCGGACGGTGCGTCACGGAGTGCCCCGTCAATTTGGATATCCGTGAAGTCATGATATCGCTTGCAGAGGGGAACACGCGGTCATGAAAAACCCTTATGTCCCTTTTCCCATGAGAATCGAAGAAATCCTCGTCGAGACCGAGGATGAGACCATCAAGACCTTTGAGCTTTCATTCGTGGACAAAGAGGAGGGCGAGCGATTTGCTTATACTCCGGGCCAGTTCGCCGAGATCTCGGTCTTCGGAAAAGGAGAGGCTCCATTCGGCATGGCCTCCACACCGACCCTTCCAGGCCGCCTCGCTTTCAGTGTGAGCAGGATCGGCGTGGTGACAGGGGCGCTCCATCAGATGGAAAGAGGAGAGGTGGTGGGTGTGCGCGGACCTCTCGGCAACGGGTACCCTCTCGAAACCTTCAAGGGCAGGAACCTGGTTCTGATAGGCGGGGGGTTCGGGTTTTCCACTCTTCGGTCCTTGACGAATTTCATTCTCCACGAGTCGAACCGCGGGGCCTATGGGAACTTTACCGTCATCTATGGGGCGAGAAAGCCCGGGCTGCTTCTTTATAAAAAGGATCTGGAGGCCTGGCAAGAGCGGGGGGATGTGGACCTTCACCTGACCGTCGATCAGGGCGAGAACGGCTGGCAGGGCCATGTCGGCTTTGTGCCGGATGTCACTCGCTCTGTGGCGCCTGCCCCCAAGGACGCCTATGCCGTGGTGTGCGGGCCGCCGGCCATGATCCACTTCACGCTGCCGGTTCTGAAGGAGCTTGGGTTCGGCGACGGAAATATCCTGCTCTCCCTGGAAATGCGCATGAAGTGCGGCATTGGCAAGTGCGGACGGTGCAATGTGGGGAGCAAGTATGTTTGCAGCGACGGTCCCGTGTTTTCACAGGCCGAGCTTTTGCGGCTGACGGCGGAAGCCCATGGGTGAAGACGGGGCACGGGGCACGGGACACGGCGCACGGGGCAAGGCGCAGGGAAAGACAAAGGCCTGCGAGGTCTGCGGTGAACAGAGAACGGTGAGCGGAAGAAGGGTAGACGGTGCAAGGTGCAAGGAAAAGACACCTGAGGGAATGGGGCGTTACCGTGAACCGTGCCCCGTGCGCCTTGTACCGGAGGTAGGTGAAACATGTATGGTTGGACAGGAAAAATTCTGAGGATTGACCTTACCAGAGGCAACTGCAGCGTCGAGGACCTGCCCTCCGGTTTGGCAAGAAACTACATCGGCGGACGCGGTCTCGGGGTCCGCATGCTTTTCGATGAAATCGACCCCCGCACGGATCCCCTGGGCCCTGAGAACAAACTGATCTTTACCACGGGTCCGATGACAGGGACCGGTGTTCCTGCAGGGGGTAGGTTCATTGTGGTGGGAAAATCTCCCCTCACCGGAGCCATCGGGAATCCGTGCTGCGGAGGATACTTCGGCGCCAATCTGAAGTTCGCCGGATATGATGCCCTGATTTTTGAAGGGAAGTCTCCCGAGCCTGTTTACATCACCATCATCAACGACAGGGTGGAAATTCGGCCTGCGGCCCATCTGTGGGGAAAGGGAGCCACGGAAACGGAGCATGCCATCCGCGCCGAAATGGGCCCCGAAGCGGACCGCTGGGAAAGGAATATGCTGAGCATTGCCGCTGTCGGCCCCGCAGGCGAGAACCTGGTTCGCTTCGCCTGCATCATGGCGGACGGCGGCAGGGCGGCCGGTCGCTCCGGCATGGGAGCGGTCATGGGGTCCAAGAATGTGAAGGCTGTTGCGGCCCACGGGACAGGGGACGTGAAAATCGCCGATCCGGGCGCTTTCACCCAAGCCGTGATGGCCTTCTACCGGGAGGCGAGAGAAAACAAGGAGCTCGAAAAAAGATCCATGTGGGGAACCTGGAGCTTGCCCGGCCGGGCCAACAAATCCAGGACCCAGGCGGCCTTCAATTTCCAGGACGGCTACTTCGAGCCTTTCACGAAGTTCGAGGATCCCGCTTACATCCGGAACATGCTCAGGGAAAGGGACGAGGGGTGCTTCTCCTGTCCTTTTCGATGCTCGAAGCGGTCGAAGATCGACGACCCGGAATATCCATGGACGACCAAAGGGCCTGAACACGAGACCATGGCCCTGGTCGGCGCCAACTGCGGCATCGGAGATCTCCAGGATATCTTCAGGGCCAACTTCCTGTGCAACGAACTGGGCATGGATACCATCACCGCCGGCGCCACGATTTCCTGTGCCATGGAGCTCTTTGAAACAGGGGTTCTTCAGGAGAAGGACATCGGCTATCCGCTCCCCTTTGGAAACGCGCCCAATATGTTTCGTGCCTTGCGGGAGACGGCGCTGCGCCGGGGATTCGGTGATTTGCTCGCCGAAGGAGGCGCGGCGGTGGCGGAAAAATTCGGCCGTCCGGAACTCTTCATGGGCGTGAAGAACCAGGGCATGCCTGCCTGGCATCCGCAAGGCATCGAAGTGATCGGACTTCAATACGCGACAAGCAACGTGGGCGCTTGCCACACCAAGGCAACCCTGCCTTTCTATGAAGGAAGGAAAGATCCGGCCCACCATGTGGAATTGACAAAACAGGACCAGGACTACATTGCCGTCGTGGATTCGGGAGTCCTCTGCTGGATCATTTACCACGGCCCGCTCTGGAATGAAAAACCTCTTCAGTGGTTGAGGCTCACGACAGGTCTCGACTACTCGGAGCAGGAAGTGGCTCTCATCGGGGAGAGAATATGGAACCTGGAGCGGGTGTTCAATTTCAAGGCGGGTTTGAGCGGGAAAGATGACAGGCTCCCCAAGCGGATCACGGACGAACCCAGGGTCAAGAACCAGGTGGTGCACCTCTCCCAAATGCTCCCCGAGTACTACCGCCTGCGGGGATGGGACGAGCAAGGCGTTCCTACCCGGGAGAAGCTTTGCCAACTGGGGTTGGAAAAGGAGGGGGCAGGGGTCTCATGAGAATAAAGATCGATCACACCAAGTGCAGCGGGTGCAAACTCTGTGAGGTCGCCTGCGCGCTGAAACACACGGAGGCCGTCAACCCGCAAAGGTCGAGAATCAAGGTATTCATCGAGGAGACCTTCTGTCTGCCTGTCATTGCGGGACCGTTCACGGAAGCGGCATGCAATTCAAAAGACACGGTTCTGGTGGAGGGTGTCGAGGTCGACGGGTGCGTGTTGTGCCGGGCTGCTTGCCCTGAAAAGACCATCTACAAGGAGCCGGATACCGGCATCCCCCTGAAATGCGATTTCTGCGGTGAACCTCCTGATCCTGAGTGCGTGAAGTGGTGTGCCGCGGAAGCCCTTGTCCTGGTGGGGGACTGAAAGCGTGGAATTGGATCGCCTGTTAAGAAGTTCCGGGGAGTGAATCTGTCATTTCGACCGCGGGGAGAAATCCGGTCCTATGGGCTCGTCGGCGCTTCAAGATTTCTCGCTTCGCTCGAAATGGCATAAGAGGGGGGCTTTTTACCCCGAAAATCCCCCCTGTCCCCCCTTTGGTAAAGGGGGGAAAAGCCAGGCACCACCTCACTAAACCTCGCCCTTTATTAAAGGGGAGAAAAGCTGGCCAGCACCTCACTAAACCTCCCCCTTTATTAAAGGGGGATCGAGGGGGATTTTCATGGGCGGGGGTGACCCTCGTGAGGGTCATGAGCGTTCACGGACGCATCAAAGTTTGACGGATGAAGAGGGGTTATGACACCTGAAAGGGAACTCTTTTGGAAGATCGGGGAAGGATGGCTTTTCTATATCCTGGCCGGTTTGGCCGTGTGCCTGTTTCTTGCGGGTGTGGCCGCCCACGTCGCTGTGTGGATAAAAAGCGTACCAAAGGGCAGGGTGGCTTTTTCACGCCAAGCCCTGAAAAGCGCGCTTTCGGATGTTTTCCTCGGCTTGCGCGTGCTCAAGGGTGAACTGTCCGCCGGCATCATGCATGCACTCATATTCTGGGGATTCGTCATTTTGACGATCGGGACGACCTTGCTGCTCATCCACGAGCATCTGTTCCCATACCTGGTGGGCAAGGCCCATCTTGTTTTTGAGCTGTCCATGGAGGTGGGAGGACTTGTCCTTCTTGGCGGGATCCTGTGGGCATTGGTCCGCAGGTACGCCCAGCGTGTCCCGAGGCTGGAACGCAGGGTGGAGGATGCGGTCGTGCCCTTGTGGCTTTTGGTGGTGGCAGGTTCGGGCTTCCTCTTGGAAGGGGTCAGATTGGCTTCCCAACAGCCGCCCTGGGAGCCGTGGTCCTTTGCCGGTTCCTGGGTCGCGGGCTTGGTGTCGAGCGGGACGGCCCAAGCGACCTATCCCTATCTTTGGTGGGGTCACGCGCTGTTGAGTCTGGGTTTCATCGCGGTCATCCCTTTTACCAAGCTCTTTCATGTGGTGGGAGCGCCTGCCGCCTATTACCTTCATCACGCCGCACAAGGATCGGGAGTTCCGTCGCCGTCATTGCAGGAACCGGTGGGGGCCGCGTTGAACACGGATGAAACGGCGCTGGATGCCGACGAAGGGGAGATGGGTTTCGGCGAAAGACCGCTGAGCCTGAGCGAGATGGTTTTCTATGATGCCTGCATGCGATGCGGCCGCTGCGTGCAGGTTTGTCCCTCGGCAGGCGCAGGAGAGGTGTTTGCACCCCGGGATTTTATCCAGGCCACGGTCAGGAGGCTGTGGCAGGAGCATTCTCATGTGGGGGATATCCGCTTCCTCACCAAGGATGCCCCCATAGACCCCAAGGCACCCTGGAACTGCACGACCTGCGCCGCCTGTTTGGAGGTTTGTCCGGTGTACGGCGCCGCCTTTGAGGCGGTTTCAAAAAAGCGGACAGAACTCATCATGGAAGGAACAGGGGTGCCGGATCTCATGAACCAGACCCTCGAGAGACTGTTCAACTACGAGAACCCCTGGGTTTCTTCCAAGAGGGAGAAGGCAGCCTGGACAAAGGATCTGGATATCCCCAGCCTGCCAAAAGGCGGAAAAGAGGGTCAACTCTGCTATTTTGTCGGATGCACCACCGCCATTGACGCAAGAGCCCAGGGCATTGCCAAATCCTTTTCCAGCATCTTGAAGCGCTCAGGGGTGAGCTTCGGGATTCTCGGCGAAAAGGAGCCTTGCTGCGGGGACATCGCCAGGGTGGCCGGCGAGGTCGGTCTTTTTGAAGAAAAGAAGATGAACTGCATGGACCTTTTCGGCCGGTACGAGATCAGGGACGTGGTGACTTCCTCTCCCCACTGCTTCCATGCATTCCTCAACGAATACCCCCAGGAAAAAGGTTTCGAGGTGAGGCATTACTCGCAGCTCTTGAGGGAACTCGTCGGCGACGGTCGGCTCAAGTTCAAAAAGAACGGGAAGCTCAGGGTAACCTATCACGATCCCTGTTATCTCGGCCGGCACAATCGGATTTTTGATGAACCAAGAGAGGTGATCCGCTCCATCCCCGGGATCACCCTGGTCGAGATGGGACACCACGGTCCTGACAGCCTTTGCTGCGGCGCAGGTGGAGGAAGGATGTGGCAGGGCAAAGAGCTGGACGGCCAGGCAAGAATGAGCGAGATCAGGATGAAAGAAGCCCGCGCCACAGGCGCAGAGGTCTTGATCACCGCGTGCCCCCTGTGTCTCATCATGCTGGAAGACGCCCTGAAGACCCTGGGATATGAAAAGGAATTGAAGGTGATGGACCTCAACGAGCTGGTTTTGCAATCATTGGAGCAGACGGGCAATCCAGTTGCTAACAAGTAATGGCGATCTGGTGAGAAGTCTCCCAAGCCGTCACCCCGGCGAATCCCGGATCAAGTCCGGGACAGGCGCCGGGGTCCAGAAGATCTTGCTATTCCTGGATTCCGGCTTCCGCCGGAATGACAGCGATGGGCGGTTTCTGGATTTTTATCAGGTCATCAATAATCTACAGAACGTGTTAAAACCATCAACAACAAGGAGGGTTAACAACAATGAGTGACATCTTGATATTGGTTGAAAGCAAAGGGGGGGCTCTGGAAAAGATGACCCTCGAACTGATACGGGGGGCCGGCGGCCTGGCCAAGGACCTGGGCACCGGCACTTCGGCCGTGGTGGTCGGAGCTGAAACGTCCCAATTGGCCGAGGCGGCTGCAGCCTATGGGTTGAACAAGGTCTATCGGCTGGAACATCCGCTGCTCAAGGATTTCCAGCCTGATGCCTGGGTAGCTGCCTTGGAATGGCTGTGCAAGCAGATTGCGCCCAGCATGGTTCTCATCAGCCATGCGTTTGTGGGCAGGGAAGTTGCTCCCAGGCTTGCCTATCGGCTGAATACGGAGTTGACCACGGACTGCACGGGGTTGAGGATCGACCCCGCGGACAAGGGGCTCATTCGCACCAAGCCTATCTACGGCGGTAACGCTGTGGCCATTGTGAAGGTGCAGGGAACTCCCCAGATCGTGACCGTGAGGAAAGGGATCTTTGAGCCCGCAGAACCGGCACCGGCGAAGAGTGAAGTGGTGCCCGTGGCCCCGCCTCTCACCGACTCCGTCATCAAGGTCAAGTCCCTGAAGACCGTGGAGCAGGAGGTTGTGGAACTGGACAAGGCCAATGTGGTCATCTCCGGCGGACGAGGCATTGCGGAGAAAGAGGACTTTGACCTGCTGGCCGGCCTGGCCAAGGCGCTGAGCAAGACCCATGGGAAGGTGCTGATCGGCTGCAGCAGGCCGGTGGTGGACAAGGGGTGGATGTCTTCAGACCACCAGGTGGGTTTGACGGGTTCGATGATTTCCCCGGATTCCTATGTGGCGATCGGGATTTCAGGGGCGGTTCAACACCTGGTGGGAATGGTCCGATCGAAGAAGATTATCGCCATCAATACGGATCTGGGCTGCAATATGTTCAAGGTGGCCGACTATGGCGTGGTGGGCGACTACAAGGACATCCTGCCGGCACTGATCAAGAAACTGGAGGAATAATCATGAAAGAGCCGAAGATCATTGTTTGCGCGAAACAAATACCGGATCCGGAGGCGCCGTTCTCGAACGTCAGCGTGGACGTGGAGAAAAAGGAGGTCATCGTAGACGCTCCGGATGTCATCAGCCCCTATGATGAAAACGCCCTGGAAGCGGCCATCAGGATCAAGGAAGAGCTGGGCGGGAAGATCACGGTCCTGAGCATGGGCCGAAAGGTTTCGGATACGGTGCTGAGAAAGACCGTTGCCGCAGGTGCCGACTCCCTCATCCTTCTCGATGATCCGGCCTTTGCAAGGCTGGAGAGCCGTTCTGTCGCTCAAGTGCTTTCCCTCGCGATCAAGAAGATCGGTGAATATGATCTGATCCTGACCGGGAGGCAGGCCGGAGACTGGGACTCGGGCCAGGTGGGCCTGATTCTTGCGGAGGTGCTCGGCATTCCGGCCATCAGTTTGGCCCGTTCAATAAAGGTCCAGGACGGCAGCGTTGTGGTGGAAAAGATTGTTCCGGTGGGTTACGAAGTGGTTGAGGCGGCGCTGCCGGCTTTGGTCACCGTGAGCAACGAGGTGGGGGAGCTGAGATATGTGGCGAGAACCAAGATGATGGCCCTTCTCAGGCGGCCCATGACCATCCCTAAATGGGGGTCGAAGCAACTGGATCTGAGCGTGGAGGCCCTGCATCCTGTGCAGCTCACGGAGCTGTGCCCGCCGCCGGACATGAGACGGGAGTGTGTGTTCATCGAAGGCGCATCACCTGATGACAAGGCGGGCAAGCTCGCGGCGGTTTTCAAGGAACTGAGGTAAAACGCGGAACGAATGCCCTCCGGCCTCCCTTTACCAAGAACGACTTTCCCCTCCCTTAACGGGCGGGGATAAAGGGGAGGGGAAATTATTAAGGTAGTGGGACACCCTCGATAGGGAATTTAGAGAATGCCGGCGGAATTCATTCAATGTGGTTTCACTCATATCAACAAAATAAAAAGGAGGTAAAGACATGGCGGACAAGGTTTACGATGCAATCATTATAGGAGGAGGACACCACGGAACGACCATCGCGCCGTACCTGGGCCAGGCGGGCATGAAGGTCGGGGTTTTCGAGCGCCTGGACCATCTGGGGGGTGGAGCGGTCACGGAGGATCTGCCGTCTCCGGGATTCCGGGGAAATTTTTGCGCCCATTTTACACGCTATTACGGTCATCCGGCCTACAAGGAATTCGACCTGCGAGACGAGGGGCTGGAATACACCTTCCCGGATACCAACGAGGCGATCATCTTCGATGATGACACCAGCTATGTGGCCTACGCGGCCTTCACCGTGGTGGATCCCCAGACGGGCGAAACAAAGTTCAATGAGGAAAACGTCAAAAAGACCTACGATCAAATCATGCGTTTTTCCAAGACCGATGCGGAGACGTACCTGGACCTCACCGAGAAATACAAAAACATATGGCGTCCGGCCTACGGCAAGTATCGATATTCTCCTCCCACGCCCTGGGGCGTGCCTGACCCCCTGGAGGAGCTTTTCGACGATCCTAAGAGCGGATTGGAACTGCCCATGCAGTTCATGACCTGCAAGCAGCTTTCACGCTATTTCTTTGAAAGCGACGAGCTGAGAATATTGACCGAGAGAGGATTCTGTACCTCGTGGGGTTGTTTTCCCGACGACGTACCCGGGATCTACATTGCGATTTCGACGATTCATCTGACCCTGGGCTGGGAAACGGCTGCGATTGCCAAAGGCGGAACACAGGCCATCACCGACGCTCTGGTTTCCGCGGGAAAGAAGCGCGGGGTTGAATACCACATCAACTCGGAAGTGCAGAAAATACTCATGGAAAACGGCAGGGCCACGGGAGTCAAATTGATGGACGGCACCGAGATTGCCGCCAAACAACTGGTGGTCTCCGACAATGCATCTCCCCAGCTCTTTCTGCGCCTTATCGGGGAGGATCGGATCACGGATACCATGAAACGCAAGGCCCGCGTCTACCAGTTCGATCGAGGAGAGCTTTTCTGGGGCACCGTGGGGGTTCATGAACTACCTGATTACAAAGTGGCAAAGGATAACCCCGACGTCAACAGAACGCCTCGAACTTACTTCGCACCCAAGGATCTCGCGTTCTTTGAGGACAAATACCAGCATGAGATCTTTCTTTTCGGCATTCCTTCCAAGATGTTCATTCTGACCGCGCCCGACAGCATTTGGGATCCCAGCAGGGTCCCCGCAGGAAAGCACTCTTTGCATGTCGAGGAATTTACCTGTCCTGCCAGGATCTTTTCCAGGAAAGAGTGGAAACAGATGACCGAGCAGTTTGTGGATGTCCTTTTCGAGCGGTGGCAGGAGTATGCTCCGAACATGACGAGGGACAACCTCATCGTCGATCGCATCACCAACCCGGCGGACATCCAGGACACGCACCTGGACATGAAGGAAGGGGGATGGTGTGAAGGCAACTGCAGCGGCGTGCAGAACGGGCGCTTCAGAGGAATCCCTGGAGGGTACAGGACCCCTTTCAAAAACCTCTACCAATGTTCATCCGGCGTCTACGGGGGACCGGGCATCGCACGCGGATCAAGCTACAATTGCTACAAGGTCATCGCGGAAGACCTGGGGCTTCCCAAGCCGAAGTATTAGCGAGCCCCAAGGAATTGTTAACAACCAGACTTGGCAAAGCAGGATGGGTCCCGTTCACCCTGAGGTATCGAAGGGTGAACGGCCCGCCCATGCTTCGATACCTCAGCATGAGCGAATGTATTTGGAAAAGGGTATAGGTTTCGATCAATCACTCTCGAAGATGCACCAGTACAGTGTTCAGAGTTCAGGATGAGCGAACTGAAGAATCTTTCCTGAACGCTGAACCCTGGTCGCCTCTCCGAAGGAAAGGCGGGTAAACCCCTGAACATCGGTGCTCTCGCCTTTCACGGATCTCCTTCTCTCTCGAACCTCTTGGTCTGCCGGGGCCGTCAAAATCCACCCCCTGACCTCCCCCCTGCACTTGGGCTGGAGGGAGGGCGAGGGGGAGCTGGAGACAATCCGCGTGGCGCGGTTCACCATTTAAAGCCTCTCGCATGTGCCATTGTTGACCGTCTCGAAATAGTATTGACACTTCATTCTTGGCGACATGTCGCCTCCCTGTAGGAGCGACCTCCTGGTCGCGATCCTGTCGCCCCGCCAGGGGCGGGGCTCCTACAAAAATGCGGAGACAATCTATGTCAATACTATTAAGAGACCATTAATATCTGATGCGGATGAGAGACCTTTGGAACCTGCCACCGAACAGCTTTGATTGAAAAGATTGCCCGGTCAAATTACTTCCCATGGTAGGAGACATCCTGTAATCCTGCCTCATGGTGTGTCTTTCCGGTGTTCTTCTAGCATCGTATGCATTTTCTGCTGGATCCGCAGTCAGGGCACAAGAGCGGATCTGTCAGACGTATCCCAGCCTTTTTCAGGTGTTTGATATTGAGAGGTATGAGAAAGAGTTGGAGCGAGAGATGGATGAGCCTTGACGGCCCGATCCTGGTTTAGAAAAACTGTCATTCCACGATTGAGAATAATGAAATAGGGGTAAATCCAAACTAGCCCTTGACTTTAGTTTGAAAATATGGTTATTTGATGAGCATGCCTAACGAAAAAACATCAAAAATAAACCGCCTCGTCAGTCAGTGGACAAGAGGTACTCCCGCCACCGCATCCTACTTGAATACAAAGGGATTCAGCCATGATCTCCTTACCCAATATAAAAAGAGCGGTTGGATCCAGTCTTTCGGAAGAGGCGCTTACGTTCTGAGTGGTGATCGTGTGGAATGGCGCGGAGCTGTCTACACCCTTCAAAAGCAACTCGGCTTGAATGTGCACCCCGGGGGAAAAACCGCCCTCGAACTGAAGGGATATGGCCATTACCTCCCTTCTGGCAAGAGAACGATATTTCTTTACGCACCGCAGGGTTTGGTCTTGCCCACCTGGTTCAAAGGGGAACGGTTAGGGGTGGAGATCTTCCTGGTTCGCACCAATCTGTTCCGCGAAGCCCCGGAACGGGGGTTCGCGGAATTGAAGGAAAAGGAGTTCACCGTCAAGATATCTGCACCGGAACGGGCCGCTATGGAGATGCTTCACCTGGTGCCGGGGAGCGTCGGGTTTGATGAGGCCCTCCGGATCATGGAAAGCCTTGCGACCCTCCGATCGGAAATGGTTCAAGAGATGCTATGCGCATGCCGGTCCGTCAAAGTCAAGAGACTATTTCTGGCCATGGCGGAGAGGCATGGCCATCCATGGGTGTCTGAACTGGACCTCTCGTTGGTCGATCTCGGAAAGGGCAAGCGAATGATTGTCCCAGGGGGACATTACGACAAAAAATATCAGATAACGGTCCCTTTAGACAGTTATGAGGAGGCTGTGGAATGAGGGATACCGTTTTTTTCAAGCAGGCGGAACTGCTTCTGAGAATCCTTCCGCTGATACACAAAGAAGAGGCATTTGCCTTGAAGGGAGGCACGGCAATTAATTTTTTCGTGCAAGATCTCCCTCGGTTATCCGTGGACATCGATCTGACCTATTTGCCCTTGCATGAAAGGGATCTTGCTCTGGATGAGATTCGCAAAAGCCTTGCCAGGGTAGTGGACGCGATCAAAGGCAGGATGCCCGGCACGGGAATCCTCCAAAAAAGGATCCATGGAACCGATGTCGTCAGAGGGTTGATCGTTGAGCGCGAGGGCGTAACGGTCAAGATAGAGCCAAACCTGGTACTCAGGGGATCTGTGTACCCGGCCGAGACGAAAACACTGTCGAAAAGGGCTCAGGATCTTTTTGAATTGTCTTTCCAAGCGCGAATCCTCTCACCCCATGATTTGTATGCGGGCAAGATCTGTGCCGCCCTTGATCGCCAGCACCCAAGGGATCTCTTTGATGTTCATTTGCTTCTAAAGAGCGAAGGTCTTAAGCCTGAAACAAGGAGGGCATTCATTGTCTATCTTATCAGTCATCCAAGGCCAATGGTTGAGATTCTCAGTCCCCAAAAGAAAGATATGAGAGATATCTTTGAAAAGGAATTCAAGGGCATGATAGCTGAAGACATCTCATTTGAGGCGCTGGAAACGACCGGAAATGAGCTGGTTGAGATACTGCGAGAAGAGTTGACGCCTGATGAAAGGAGATTCGTCGTTTCAATGAAGGAAGGGCGCCCTAGATGGGATCTGCTTGCACTTGAAGGGGTTGAAAATTTGCCGGCCGTTAAATGGAAGCTCTTTAATATTTCAAAAATGAACCCGGCAAAACATCAAAAGGCCGTTCGCAAGCTGAAAGATTATCTGGGTGTTTGATTTCCCATCTCCTGTAGGGCTTCATTCCAACCTGGAGGGTTTGTGAGCACCCGGCGAGCCTTTTCAATGGCGTCTTCCATCACCTTGAGGGTGTCTTTGGATTAGGCGATGACCCATCTTTTTCATATCCTCTGTTATTTGGTATATTTGATTAGAGATTTCTTAGATCCCAAAACAATGAAGACAGGAGAAAACCCATGGGTATATCTGTTGAACTGCCTGAAATGAATGTAAGGGAAGACGAAATAAAGCTGCTACTTGCTATAAAGCTTTTGGAAGAAGAAACGGTTTCTTTAGGAAAGGCTGCTGAAATAGCCGGATATACAGAAAAGACCTTTGTGGAAGTGCTGGTCCACCGGGGTGTTACGCCGATAAAATATACCAACCTTGATCTCAATCAAGAATTGCGAAATGCCTGAAAAAGCCATCGTTGATACTTCGGTTCTTATAGCACTGGAGAGAATCAGGCTTCTAAATGTTCTCTGCAAGATTTATTCACACATAATCTTGCCGGAAGACGAATTATCAAAGTTTAGACAATGAGAAATTACAAGACAGACTGAATCTCATGTTCAGGTATTTTGTCGGCAACCATCGGTTTTCGCGCCGGCCAAACCGAAGTATTAAAAGATCAGTGTTCGGTGTTCAGGATGATCGTACTGAAGAATCTCTCCTGAACGCTGAACATGGCCGTAACGCGCCGGACCATCATAGCTGGCGAAAAGCTCCCCGTGTGTCATCCGATCGGGGTCAAGGCCTTGTTATGCGCTCTCGATGGGCTTGCTTTTCTCGTAAACGAATTCGGGGTCCAGGTCCACGCCCTCGTCCCATTCAATCATGTCAAATGCCACTCTGGCACGCTTGAAGCTCTCGTAGTCTCGGAGTTTCCTGAATACCCCAAAGTCTAAATACGGCTTCATGTCGAGAAGTCTCCTTTCGCCATTATCGAGAACGACGTTCAATGAGAAATCCTCATTCGGCGTGACCTCACATACAGCAGGGTACATAAAATCCCTCTTATTGCAGCGGCTGGATCTTGAAGGGGTCCTCCCCGTTCATGACAAGCTTCCAGTTCGCCATCAACTCGTCTTGATGTAACTCGGCCCATGCCAAAACCAATTTGGCTTGCCTCTTGGGCAAGTCACCAGTCAGCAGCTCGCAGGTCCGGATATCCACAGTAGCCTTATACTCGTTGTAGTATGCATGGAAGTGAGGAAGGCTATTGGCTTATATCATTCTGCGAGTTTCAGATAGTTTTTGCATGCTCCTATTTTACCCGGAAACTTATCCATTTGGAAGCCCCTTGGAGACCCTGCCGTAGAAATCAGCCACGCGGGTTTTGGGCCGGCTGCGGGAAATCCGAGACGGACAATGTGGCACATCCGTAGACGCCCGTTTATCGGCATGGGTTTTCCCTATTGACGCACAATAGCCCAATCCTTTATTTTCCTACCCAAAGAAAGCGAGTTCTTATCACCTTGTCACCTCACCTCTGAGACACCCCAGGTGTCCTGCTTTTGACGGAATTCGAGGTTTCCTCGAAGGGTGATAAATTACTTGAAGGAGGAAAACGCCATGCAGGATAAAGACCTTCGCCCCTTCCGGCTGGCCGTTCCTGAAGCGGTTCTGGAGGACCTGAGGCAGCGATTGGCGCACACGCGCTTCCCTGACGAACCGCCCCTCAATCCCTGGTCTACCGGAACCAGCGTTGCCTATCTGAAGGAGTTGATCGACTACTGGCTCCACGGCTTTGATTGGCGCGCCCAAGAGGCCAAGCTCAACGCCTTTCGTCAGTTCACCGTGCCAATGGCGGGGATCGACCTGCATTTCATCTACGAGCAAGGCAATGGCCCCAATCCGATGCCGCTCTTGCTGTCTCACGGCTGGCCCGGTTCGGTGATCGAGTTTCACAAGGTACTGCCGATGCTCACCGACCCGGTTCGTTTTGGTGGGGACCCCGCGGATGCGTTCACCGTGGTCGCGCCTTCTTTGCCGGGCTATGCGTTCTCCTTCAAGCCGGGCCAGAAACGATTCAGCATCGACGAAATCGCCGGGATCTTCGCCTCGCTCATGACCGAAGTACTCGGATACAAACGCTTCGGGGCCCAGGGCGGCGACTGGGGCGCCTTCATCACCTCCCGGATGGGTTTCGCTTTTCCGGAACACCTCATCGGCATCCACCTCAATCTCCTTCCGGTGAGGCGCGACCTGAGGATGGGGCCTGACCCTACGCCTGAGGAAAACAGGTATCTGGAGGAACTCAACCATTTCGTCAAGGAGGAGACAGGGTATCAGTGGATCCAGGGTACCAAGCCGACCACGCTTTCCTTCGCTCTGACCGATTCGCCGGCCGGCCTTGCCGCGTGGCTGGTGGAGAAGTTCCGAACCTGGACCGATTGTGACGGCAATCCCGAGAAGGCACTCACCCGGGATGAGATGCTCACGAACATCATGCTTTACTGGGTGACCGGTGCCATCGGTTCATCGTTTTGGCCCTACTATGCCCGTCTGCACGGGCCCTATCCGATTCCTCAAGGGGTCACGGTGGACGTGCCCACCGGCTACGTAGAGTTTCCCAAGGAGATATTGCGACCGCCGCGCTCAGTCGGTGAGCGCATGTACACCAATATCCGGCGCTGGACCGTGATGCCCAAGGGGGGCCACTTTGCGGCCCTGGAGCAGCCCGGTGCGCTGGTCGAAGAGATACGGGCGTTCTTTCGGCCCCTTCGGTAAAAGGGATCGCGTCACCCATACAAGGACATGAATTTCCTTGCAATTCAGCCCCTTCCCCTCCCTTGATGCCTTTTCGGTGTCCAGGGGTGTACCCCTTGACATGTTTCTTTTTCAAACCACGATGGGCGCAGAGCCGTGACGGGAACGAGTATTTGACCCTGTGATTTCAGTGACAAAGGGTTTCAGGGCAGAATCTTTCTCCGTGCCTTTCGTGCCTCCGTGGTGAAATTCTATTTTGGACAGGGATGGTTTATGGAATATGTTAGAAGACACATCCAGAATGGAGGGAGATCAATGGACGGAAAGAAAGTTAGCGAGAGTGCAGTACTGACGGCCCAACTCATGTCACCACAGGACGCGAACGCTGCCGGCAATGTTCATGGTGGCGTAATCATGAAGCTCATTGACGATGCAGCCGGTGCAGTGGCGTACCGCCATGCGCGAAGCAATGTCGTAACGGCGTCCATAGACCGTCTGAACTTCCTTCACCCAATCTTTGTCGGAGACCTCGTGACTTTTAAAGCCAGCATCAATATGGCCGGCAAGACCTCCATGGACATCGGTGTGCGGGTCGAGGCTGAAAACCTTATAACCGGGCAGGTGCGCCACACAGCGTCTGCGCACCTGACCTACGTAGCCCTCGATGCTCATTTAAAGCCAAACCCGGTTGCACCCCTGATCCTAGAGACGCAAGAGGAAGAGCGTCGCTTCCGTCAGGCTTTGGCTCGAAAGGAGATTCGAAGGCAGGAAAAGGAACGCCATACATCCTGAGAGGCGAGGTGATAAGAACTCCTTGAAAAGCTAAAGGGTTATTTGGTATATTTGATTAGAGATTTCTTAGATCCCAAAACAACGAAGACAGGAGAAAACCCATGGGTATATCTGTTGAACTGCCTGAAATGAATGTAAAGGAAGACGAAATAAAGCTGCTGCTTGCTATAAAGCTTTTGGAAGAAGAAACGGTTTCTTTAGGAAAGGCTGCTGAAATAGCCGGATATACAGAAAAGACCTTTGTGGAAGTGCTGGTCCGTCGGGGTGTTACGCCGATAAAATATACCAACCTTGATCTCAATGAAGAATTGCGAAATGCCTGAAAAAGCCATCGTTGATACTTCGGTTCTTATAGCACTGGAGAGAATCAGGCTTCTAAATGTTCTCTGCAAGATTTATTCACAAATAATCTTGTCGGAAGACGAATTATCAAAGTTTAGACAATGAGATCTTACAAGACGGACTGAATCTCATGTTCAGGTATTGTGTCGGCAACCACCGGTTTTCGGGCTGGCAAAACTCAAGCATACGCATGAGGAGGCTATGAAGGCCATTTGTGATTTTTTCGAAGCTCCTGCTCCCTGTCGCGGACTTCGCGGTCTGCGAGTTCTTTGCCTGTTTTTGTCAGGAACCACTCCTCTTTCTTTTTCAGCAGGTGGGGCCAATAGGTTTTGAGATCCACCTCGAATCTTTCGCAGTCGACCCGAAACCCGAAAACGCACAGCCGGAACAGCTTGTCCGAGTCTTTGGTAACGGCGTCTTCAAGGGATCGGGCATGGGTGGTGGTGTCATGGCCGTCGATGATTTCGAGGATTTTCTTGGCCAAAGAGCCGTTGTAGCCTGCCTGGGAGAGAATCTGTCCGGCGATAACGACCCCCTCCACCTCGTGCTTCCGTCTGGCCTCGAAATCCTCGATGTTGGGTCCGAAGGCCTTGAGCTGCTGGTCTTCCGGAACGGCCGACCATCCCACGTCATGAAGAATGCATGCGGGAAGAATGATTTCCCTGGATCCTCCCTCTTCCCGAAGGAGGAGTTGGGCGTACTGGTAGACGATATAGGTGTGGGGCAGGTTGAGCCTCGTCTTGAGAAAGGGTACGGCTAATTCAAAAATTTTTTGAAACGGGCTCTCGATTTTCTCGAGATCGAAAACCTCATCGATCGAATAGGTTAAAGTCATGTCAGTCAGTCTCCAAAGCAGCAGGGATCGTCTGAGTAGATCGTCATCTCGACTCCTTCGCCAAGACTTGGCGGCGAGCTCAAGTCGTGCCGCTCAGGGTAAACTCCGGGAGAAGTCTTACAAGATCCCTCAGCCGCCACGGGCGGGGTTCGGGATGACGCTTCGCGTCAGATTTCTCCCCCCGCTTTGCGGGGGTCGAAATGACAATCCTCGAAAGGGATTACCGTCACACCCTGCTACCCCTCCAGCCTCACGATAAATTCCCCTTGGGGCGTGCCTGTCTCTCGAAAGACCGGGTCGCATTTGGATTTGAGGAGGAAAAGCATCTTTTTACCGGGATATCCCTTCAGAGCTTCGAAGTTTCCAGTGCCCTTCGAAATGACGAGATCGCTGTTCTTAAAGATAAGAGTCAGCTCAGGATCCGCCTCTTCCGGGTCAAAGATGCCCTTCACGTAGAAGACCTGGTGGGCCATTTTTTCGAGGCCGAAGTAGCGAACGTCCGTCAGGGTCGCATCATCGAAAAAGGGTTCCTCTTTGACAACGAGCGTGACCTTTTTTCCCATCTCTTTGAGCAGGGCGATCAGGAGCGAATCAAAGCCGATCTCGCCTGCGTTATCCGCCACATAGAAAACCCGGTCAGCCTTCACAACACCGTCATAAATGTCCCCTGCAGGCACAGGGAGGGGGTCCTGGCCTCGGATCATCTTTTCGACATGAGAGAACTCGAAGGGAGCCGAGGGTGCGCCGATGGGGGCCACGTTGCCGACCGCCGCGATCGCGCATGCCCTCACGAGCCGTTCTCCGGGGGTAGCGCCTTTTTCAATGAACGCCTTTGCTTCTTCCATGACTTTCTCCGCAGCCTGGTTGCACTTGGCCCTGAACGCCGTGTAGCCGGCGGCAGAGGCTGGAAAAAATTCCTCGACGGCTCTGAGGCTTCGGTTGCAGAGCACTCCCAGGTTGATGGACGTCCCGAGATCCTTGGACAAGACGGACATCACGTTTCTCAAGACCGTAAAGCGTTCGGCATCGCTCAGGGGCTCGGCGAGTCTTTCGTAAACCCATTTAAGAATGCATGGGCCACACTCGGGGTAGGGTGTCATTTCTTAAAACCTCCTTATCAGGTTTCGCATCTGATTCTTTTCAGTCAAAGGCCTTCGAATTGCCTTTAACAGAACATTCTTCCGAGGTCAACAGGCAGGCCGACTCATCTATCCCCGGTCGCCTGAGCAATCGGAGCATAGAAACTGGATTCCCCGGTCAAGCCGGGGAATGACGAAACAACACATTCTTTCGAGTCCTTACGAACGCGTCAAACTTCATAGAGGAAATCACTTCTCCAGGGAGCCCAATTTCTTGATCAGGGACAACAGGCTGTCTGTGGCTTCCTGCAGAGAGCCGGAGTTGTCACAAACGAGGTGGCTTTCGTCAAAGGCCTCACATTCTTTTGCAAAAGAGCGGTACATCTTCAAGGGGTCTGTGAGGATGTGGTCTTTTCTTTCTTTTTTCTCAAGCCGCTTCCGAATGACCGCTTCATCGGCCGTGACCCAAACGATCACATAGCCTTCGAAATGAACCCTGGCGGCCTCCAACAACACCTGCCTCGGTTTTTTCAAGTGCAGGGTTTCGTCAACCACTAGATGCTTATGGGTTTCGGCCAAGCGCGCGAAATCCCCGGCCACTTGTCGGAATACTTTCAGTCGCGTTTCTTCTTTGAAGGGAATTCCCTTTCTTATGTTCCGTTCAAAATCAGGGTCCTGAGGGTAAATCACCTTTTTGACTTCGTCGACGTCATAGTAATAGAAGGAGAACCTGTCAGCCAGGAATTTTGCAATGGAGGACTTTCCTACCCCTACGAGCCCGGCTACGAAGATGACCATGGTTGGAATACCTCTAAGCTATTAAGAACCCACTGCGTCATGACTGCTCGACTTTGTAGACCTTGCAGAACGTGCCCCTGAAGGTGGCGCTTCCCAGCTCACGGCCATAAGGGGGACTGTTGCTCGTAATGGCATTGATGCATGATTCCGCAAACCCATGCAGCTCTTCATCGACACCTTTCTCCGGGTACCACCAGCCGTGATCGCCTACTACCACTCTCGGATCAAGGCTTGGGGTATATTCCGCCTTATGGGTTATCCTGCCGCGTTTGTTCTCGACATAGACCCAGTCTCCATCGTCGATTCCCAGTCCTTTGGCGGTCTCAGGATGGATATTCAGGATCGGATCCGGGCGCCGAGCCCTGAGGCTCTCTATCTGCCGCAGGTTAGCGTGTCGGAAAACGGCCGGCTTCCTGGAGGTCAGGATCAGGGGATACTCGAGGGCGAGGTCAGGCTCACTGTACATGGTTTCCGGGGGCTCGCGATAAACCGGCAAGGGATCGCAACCGGCCTCCTTCAGGGCATCCGAGTAAAATTCGAGCTTGCCCGAGGGGGTATTGAAGCCGCCCCTCTCATAGTGCCTGTACTGCCTGACACACTGAAGGACCCGGATTTTTCGAAATTCGTCCAGGGTGATCCCTGCAGGCCTCAGCATGTCCTCCATGAAATCGTATTCATCCTTCCAAAAATACTGGCCCAATCCCAGTTTTCGCGACAGCTCCATATAGATCTGGGTGTCCGACTTGCACTCCCCGGGATCGGCCACTTTCTGCTGGATCTGGGCCAGGAAGGGCAGGTCCGATGATTGGCGTATGGCGTCGTGCTCAAGAAAGTGGGTGACAGGCAAAACCACATCGCACATCTCGACGGTGGGTGTCATAAACAGATCGGCTGTAGCGATAAAGTCGAGTTTCCTGAAGGCCTCCAGGGTTTCTCTGGAATTGCTCCAGGTACACAGCAGATTTCCACCCTGAAGGTAAGCCACATGAGGCATGTAAGGCTTGCCGCTGTTGATCGCTTTGACCACGCTCTGGGGCAAGGCGTAGTGGATGAAGGGTGCCAAATACTCCGCCCCCAGTCTTCTTTCCCGTCTCTCCTTGGGAATATGATCCTGCAAGGTAAATTCCGGAGCGGCTCTGGGGAGCAGGGGAGGGGTTGTCCACTGGACTTTCCCGCCCGGTGCGCCCACATTGCCGCAGAGGCCTTCGAGGATATAGATGGCTCGCTGTGTCTGCATAGAAAGCGCGATATTCTCATTGGCATTTCCCACCAGAACGGCTGCGGGTCTATGGGCGGCATAGAACCTTGCCGCATCCACGATGGTCTCCGCCGGCACCCAGGTGATTTCCGAGACTCTCTGCGGAGAATAGTCCTGGACATGGGCCTTGAGTTCGTCAAACCCTACCGTCCAGTTTTCTACGAAAGGCTTGTCGTACAGGCCTTCATGGATGATGACATGGATCATTCCCAGGGCCAGGGCCATATCCGTAGCGGGCCTCGGCTTTATCCACCGGTCCGCCTTCTTGGCCAGGACGGTTTCAAAGGGATCGATCACCATCAACTTGGCCCCCTGGGAAACGGCCCTTTTCAGAGGCTCATAGTTCGGCGTGGACGTGGACGCGGGATCCATTCCCCAGACAACGACCAGGGCGCTGGAATTGCTGTGGTCCTCCATGAGAAAGTTGCCGAAAGTGAACCGCATGGCGGTCACATGGGGGAAATAGCAGATCGATGCCATGGAGGTGATGTTGGGAGAGCCGAACACATTGGCCAGGCGGGTAAAGACATTGTCCTGAATGCCCTTGGCAGCTCCCCTGAGCCAGCAAACCGACTCAGGGCCGTATTTTTCTTTAGCCCTGTTCATTTCATCGGCGATCTTGCCGAGCGCCTCATCCCAGGAGACCTGCTGCCACTTTCCTTCTCCCCGGTTGCCCTTTCGCATCAAAGGATGCCTCACGCGGTCGGGATGGTTGCGAATCTCCAGGCATGACTGCCCCTTCACGCATAGGGCCCCCATGTTGAGAGGGGCATCAGGATCTCCCTCGATCTTGACGATCTCGCCTTCCTTCATGTGCACCAGCATGCCGCAATCCTGCAGGCAAATAGCGCAGGTCGTCCTCACGATTCCGGTGTTCATCGTCTAGCCTCCTAAAGCAGATATTAACCGTCTCGAAATAGTATTGACGTTTCGTTTTTGTCGCCATCCCACCTCCCTGTAGGAGCGACCTCCCGGTCGCGATCCTGTCGTCCCGCCCCTGGCGGGACTCCTACATGAGCGGCGAGGCAATGAATGTCAATACTATTATGAGACCATTAATAAGAGATATTTACTTCAGCCGGGTCATGTCAATGACCGTCTTCAGTGTTCCCTATCAATTTTAGTCTACCACGTTCAGCGATCCCTCACCGCGTGTCCGCCCTGACTCTCAGGGTCACACCCAGGCCGGGGTCGACCCGGTCCCAGTGAAACTTCTCAATGGGTATGGGAATTCGGGTATTGCCGAGAAGTTTCAAATAGGAGCCCTGCCAAATTCTCTCCTCACCTGACCAGGCTTCGAGCATCGGTCTCAGTAGCGTTGTTTCCAGTTGGATCTCAGGCCATGGGAACAACTTGGAAAACAGGCGTTTGGGCAAGGCCATGATCCTCTGAGGCACCACGTAGCGAATGGGCCTTTCGGTGCTCACTGCAACGGAGGGAGTCTTCGCGGGCCTGGTGGTTTCCATGTTTCTCAGGATGCTGCGGGCTGCGAGCCTCCCCTCCAGGGCGCAGAGGTCGTGCAAGTCGGCTCCCCGCAGCACATTCCCTGCAGCAAAGATATTTTGAACCGAGGTCATCAAGGTGGTGTCGACGGCAGGGCCGAGAGTGCGGGGATCTTTTTCTATGGGCGTGCTGTCGATCAAGGAAGAATCAGGCCGGAATCTTCCGGTGATGACCACGGTATCACATTCAAGCTGAAGGGTCTGTTCGGTGCGTCCGTTCAGCAGTTCAACGCCTTCGACTCGACGGTTCCCGAGGATTCGATGGATGGTGGTGTTCTTCAGGATGGGAAAGCCGAAGAGGCGACTCATGGAAGCGGCGACTGTTGCGTACGTGTGAATTCGGGGGTCCTTTTCAACCAGGCCGGCAATGGAAATCCCTGCGCGCTTCAGGGTGAGAACACTGGAGAAGGCCACGTGTTCGCTTCCTACGATGAGCGCCCGGTTCCCGGGTTTCAAACGGCGGAGGTTGGCCAATTGCTGGAGGGTGCCCGTCGTGAAAATCCCGGAAGGACGGGAGCCGGGAAGCCGTCTCTCTGAACGGGAGCTTTCGAAACAGCCTGTGGCCAGGAGGATATAACGGCTCTGAAAGCTTTGAATCCCTTCGGTGGATAGAACTTGAACCTCATGAAGCTCGCCGGGGCGTCCCGGAGTCACGTTGAGTACCCGTGATCCGGTGTACACACGGACTGCGGTTTTTCGGATGAGGGTATCCAGCTTTCGAGCATAGGACGGACCGGTATACAACCGCATGCGATCCCGCATGCCGAAGAAGATATGGCAGGAGCGGGGCATGCCGCCCAGTTGTTCCTCGCCCTCAAAGAGTCCGATACGCAGACGTGACCGGGCACAAAGCTCGAGGCAGGCGGAAATTCCTGCCGGTCCACCGCCGATCACGGCGACATCCAGGGCTTCCAGGTTAATGCTCATGAGTCCTCGCCGTGTTTTCCTTCACGATATAAACGGACCCGGGCCCTTTCTTGGTGACTTTCTCATAAGGCTGGTGGAGCTCTCTTGCCAGAATGGCAGCGACCTCAGGGCCGCAGAAATTGGACTGGCATCTTCCCATTCCCGCCCGGGTCCGAAATTTGATCCCATCCAGAGTGGTGGCTCCTCGTTGAATGGCATCGACGATTTCCGCTTCACTGACGTTTTCACAACGACAGACGGCGCGGCCGTAACGCGGATCCCGGCGCACAAGCTCCGCGATCTCCGCCGGGGATGACTCCCGTATTCTTTTTGTCTTTTTCCGATAAGGATTAAAACCGGATTTTTCAATGAGGGGCAGGCCTGCCGTCCGAAGAAGCTCGACAGCCTGTTTCCCGATGGCCGGCGAGCATGTGATGCCCGGCGGAGGAAGGGCGACATTCACAAAGCCGGGGCATTGTTCAGGCCCTTCGATGATGAAATCCCCCCGGCTGTTGCGGGCCGTCAGACCTGAGAAAGAGGCAATCATATGGGTTTCGAAATCAACATCCGGAACGAGGTATTTCGCACTTTGCAGGGTCAGATCAACCGCTCGTTTTTCTGTGGCGCGATCCTCAATCCCTCTCGACGGTTCCGGAATAGGCGTGTAAAGCAAAAGATTGCGGTGAAAGGTGGGCATCACGACTTTGAAGCGGCTGAACGCTTTTGGATCGGCTACGCCGGTCACAATGTGCTGTACCAGGTCTCCCAAACAACGATCAAGAATCAGACAGGTGCTCTTTGTCTCATGGGAGATGCTGAAGTTGTCGGCACCCGCCATTTGAGCGATTTTTTGCGCAAAGAGGCCGGCAGCATTCACCACATACTTTGCGCGAATGTCCCCGCCATGGGTTTCGACGATAAAACCTCCCTTTTGCGGAAGGATGCCTGTGACCTCCGTGCCGATGAGCATGGTCACTCCGTTGGCGCGGGCGTTCTCGAAAAAGGCGTATACCACTTCAAAGGGATTAAAGACGCCTCCGGTCGGCATGTGCAGGGCAGCCAGGACGGCAGGGTTCACATGGGGCTCCAAACGACGCACCTCGCTTCCGTCGAGTATTTCGAGACCTTGGATTCCGTTGTGTTCCCCCTGTTTTTTCAGCGTGTCGACATATTGAAGGTCCCCCTCGTTGAAAGCCAAAACCAATTCGCCGATTCGCGCGAGCTCGATGTCGAGCTCATCCACCAGGCGGTCCCATATCCGATGGCTTTCAACCATCATTCTTTGGGCCAATGTGCCGTGGACCCATCGCGCCCCCGGATGGCAAATGGCGTAGCTTGCTTTGCTTTGACCCCAACCCACGTCCGACTCTTTTTCAATCAGCATCACCTCGAGCTCATATCTGGAGAGCTCGCGTGCTATGGACACCCCGGCGATGCCGCCGCCGATGATCACGACATCTGCTTTTGTTGCCATCAAACTGCTTCCTTCAGACGAATACAATGAAATCTGTTTTGGCAGATTTCATTACGCATACCATCCAAAGTCATCGATCGCCTTCCTCATCACATACACATTGTGCGGCGGAGTGTCGGGCGGCACCTCGCAACCCGGCATGAGCATAAAGCCCCGGGGGGCCTTGAGGCCCTCTAGGACGGCACGCTTGCAAAGGTCGTACACCTTTGCAGGGCTGTCATTCTGCAAAGCTGAGGGGCTGATGTTTCCGGCGATGATGGATGATGTTCCGAAATGATCAATCGCTGTCCGGATGTCCACTTCCTGCCCGATGCTGCAGATGCCGGGGTCGCCCATGGGGACCTCGGCCCACAATGGGAGGTTCTTATTCTGCTCTCCGCAGATATGGTAGAGAAGATGCTTCACTCCCAGGTCCAGTATTTTCTTGCTTGATTCCAGGAGGTAGGGAAAGACGAAGCGCTCGAACTGCTTTGGGGATATGATATCATTGGATGCGGAGGGCTCCCAGATTTGAGGGAACACCCGTTCGGCGCCGAAGGTCTCTGCCCAGTGTCTCACAACGTCCACGATATGGTCGGTGGCTGTGCGAAGAATCCGATCGGCCAATTCAGGCTTTTTTAACATCCACCTGGAAAGCTTTTCCACAGAGCATATATTCCCGGCCATGGTGAAATTGCCGGCCACAACAACCGTGATGGGGGTCCTGCTGTTCTCCTGCAGGCGCGAGAACTCCATGGCCAACGGAAGACAGCCCGCAGTTCGAACATCCGGCAATCTCAAGTTCTCCACATCCGCTTCAGCCTGAACCGGAAAACCGGTGTGCATGGGGGCTTGCTCATATTGGCCGGCCGGCATTTTCACCTGCCCGCCGAACTCCCAGGCGCCATAAGATGCATACCCGTACATGGGCCCCCAGTCAAAACCGTACTGGTCCAAGGTGCGCTGCTGCGCGTCAAAGCTTTTGGCAGGGGCATCATACATGACCCGGATGGGATAACCGACGTTTCGTGCACAGAAACCCAGGATAAAGGGGTAAAAGGGGACCCGATCTATGGGGTGTCCCTCCAACAGGGTCTTCATCCTTTCCCCGGTGTTCATGCGATCTTGTTTGAATGGCATGCTGAACCATCTCCTTGCTTTTCCGCTGAGTTATTAACGGTCTCATAATAGTATTGACATTCATTGCCTCCCCGTTTTTGTAGGAGTCCCGCCAGGGGCGGGACGACAGGATCGCGACCGGGAGGTCGCTCCTACACAGAGATGACATGTTGGCAAAAACGGAGCGTCAATACTATTTCGAGACGGTTAATATTTCTTGATCAGGCTTGCCGCCTCCCGCACGGCGGATACGGCGTCCTCCGCGTACCCGTCGGCGCCGAATTTCGCTGCAATCTCCGGGTTCAGGGGAGCGCCGCCTACAAGGACTTTCACTTCAGGATCCGCGGCCTTCAGCATTCCGATGACTTTTTCTATGGCCATCATGCTTGTGGTCATCAGAGCCGATAGACCGACAACGTCGGCTTTCGTCTTTTTCTGTTCTTCCACGAACCGGTCGAGTCTTACGTCCTTCCCGAGATCGAAAATCTCCCATCCGGCTGCTTCGAACATGGTTTTGACGAGGTTTTTCCCAATGTCGTGGATATCGCCCTCAACCACGCCGATGAGAAGTCTGCCTTTGGTCAGAGCACCACCCGTTTTGATATGGGGGCGCAGGATATCCAGGCCGGCATAGAGGGCATCCGAACAAAGCAGAAGTTCCGGAACGAAATATTCCTGCCTGGTGTAAAGTTCGCCAACCCGGTCCATTCCCGCTGCCAGGCCTTCCATGGTCGCTTCATAGGCATCAAGACCTTCTTCCAAAGCTGTTCTGCACCATGCCGCGCACTCATCTTCTTCGAACCGGACGACCGCATCCCTTATCGCATCAAGGATTTCCCTTTTTCTCTCTTCCGAAACCATCCCCTGTTTCCCCCCCCCGAAATTTTTTTGTCTTTCGTTGGCAAAGATGATGCTCACATTTTTTGCCGGCGCCGCGCCCGCTTCCACTTCTATGGCCTTGATGACGGTCAGGGGAACCGGGCAGGCAACATGTTTGAGTTGGCACAGTGCCGATTCATAAAATTGAAGCGCCTCTTGGGGGTTGAGTATTTCACCCAGTGACAAGGGTCGAAGGTGATCGCCCCAGTTGCAGACCGTTTCGCAGCCGCTGGAAACAGCAATGCGAAAATTCCTTGCCTCTTTAGAGACAACCACGATCGTCTTGAAACCGCAACTGCCGGCATGGACAATCACCTCTGTCAAATGACGATCCCCCTGAACCTGTCAACCCTTGTGAAGCGTCCCTTATTCATACCATCCGAAGTCGTTGATCGCCTTTCTCATCATCCAGACGTTGTAGGGTGGAGCCGTGGGAGGAAGCTCACACCCCGGAGCCAGGGCAAAGCCGCCCGGATGCTTTTTGCCTTTCTCAATACAAATCCTGCTCAACTCATAGACTTCCTCAGGCTTGCCTGTTTGAATGACCGCAGGTTCCACATTGCCGACGATGATATGGTCGGGGAAGTATTTGGATGCCGTATCGAGATCCACCTCATGCCCGACGCTGACAATCCCGGGGTCTCCCATGGGGATCTCGGCCCAATAGGGCAAATTCAGATTCTGCTCGCCGCAAATATGGGTATTGATGTGTTTCGCGCCCATGGCAAGGATTTTCTCATAGACCTCTTTCTGATAGGGGAGGCTGAATTCCCGGAAGTGTTTTGGGGATATCATCTGATTGGATTCTGTCGGTGCGGCGGTCAGGGGGATAATTCGCTCAGGGCAGCCGAATGCACGGATCACGTGCTCTGCCACGGCAATATGGAAGTCTGCCACCACTCGGCAGAGCCTGTGAACCACCGCAGGTTTTTTCATCATCCATCGGCACATGGTTTCAGCCCCGGTCAGGGCCTGAACCACTTTCAGAATACTTCCTGAAGAAAAGGTGATCGGAAAGCCATGACTTTCCTGAAGCTTGGCGAATTCCATCACCAGGGGAATCGCACCGGCTGTTTTCACGTCGGGCAGGGTAAGGTTCCAGGCGTCCTCCTCCGATTGGACAATAGATTTCACGGGAGTTGCGGCCTGCGCGTATTCGCCTGTGGGCAGTTTTGCCTCACCTCCAAACTCCCTCACCCCGATTGCCCCCGGGCTGTAGTAGATATAGTGCCATGCGTCGTACATCTCATGGGTTCTGCGGAACGCTTCAAAGCTTTTGACCGGGTCTGCAAAGGTCGTGGCTCTGGGGTATCCGACCGTCACTGCCGCGAAGGAAAATTCCCACATGTAGAAAGGAACCCTGTCCAGGGGTTCCCTGTTCAAAAGGGCTTCAAACCGCTCTTTTTCCGTCAATCGGTCCTGTCTGAAGCGGGCCATGATGACCAACCTCCTCCAAGGTGTCCCCACCTTCAAGCTTGCTCACACCTCGGTATGTTCCCTGCCGGTTCAAGCCTTCTGAACCCGCCATCCGAGGGATTTCAGAATACCTCACCGGATCGAAGATTTCTCAATCCCTTCGCTCCTTCAAAATGACACGCTGATTAGCACGGGTTGTTTTAAGCAGATCGCTGAAAAACACCTGCTAATGCATGTGACGACCGCCGTCGACGACAAGCACCTGTCCTGTGACAAAATTACTTTCATCGCCGGCAAAAAAGAGGACGGTTCCAACAAGATCCTTGGGTTGTTCGAGCCGGCCCAACGGCGTCAGGCCGACGTTATACTTCGTGATATCCTCTGTAATCGTTCTGCTTGCCTCCGTATCCGTGAGTCCCGGCGCGATAGCATTCACGCAAATACCATGAGGGCCCAATTCGGCTGCCAGGGATCGGGTGAAACTGATGAGCCCGCCTTTGGATGTCACATAGTGAATCAATCCCTTGGTTCCGGTAAAGGCGGTTTCGGAAGAAAGGTTGATGATCTTGCCGTTATTTTGTTTTTTCATGTAAGGGAACACGGCCTTGGAGCAAAGAAAAGGACCTTTGAGATTCACCGTCATGAGCCTATCCCATTCCTCCGGCGGAATCTCATGAAACGGTCTGCGCCCGAGTCCAAAATACATGCCCGCATTGTTCACCAGGATATCGATGCGGCCAAAGGCTTTCGCCGTCTCTTCGGCCATCCTTTTGGTCTCTTTTTCGGAAGTCACATCGACCTTCAGAGAAAGCGCGGATCCGCCCTTGTCATGGATCTCTTGAGCTGTCTGGAGGGATTCTTTTTCGAGGATGTCTGCGGAGACAACTTTTGCCCCTTCATCCGCCATGGCCATGCAGAAAACCTTACCCAACCCTCGACCCCCTCCGGTAACAATGGCAACCTTTTCTTGCAGTCTTTTCATGCTTTCTCCTCACAGGGGTCGTATCTTATCAAAAGAGATCCGGCATTGCAAAAAAATAGGCCCCGCCTTCCACCATCATCAAGGAAGGTCACGGAGCAAAATAGGCGCAAGGGCACTTTACAACTCAGACTTGCTTGGTGATGATTTTCCTGGAAACGTCCACGGCAAATTTGAAATAGATTTCCTTGAAGGGGTCGGCTTCTTTGAGAGACATGGTTTCCTTCATTCCGGACATGGTCTCAAAAAGCATCTCTTTAACAAAGGCTGTCTCATTCTCCGCAACCTGCCAGACCGTGTAGGATTGACAGCCATGGGTCTCCCAGAAAGGCTTGATTTTGTCTCGGGTTTGTTGAAGATATTCAGCCTGCTTTTCTTTGGGGACATTGTACTGGAATACCACCTTTACCATCTTCTTCTCCTGTTCTTTTGATCCGTGTTATGAATCATGACGACGTCGAATGAACCCGGCCTGTGAAATGCCCTCCTTAAGCGCGTCCGACAACTTGCGTTGACCTGGCAAAACAGACTGAACAGCTTTTGCGTTCATGGTTCGATACCCGTTCGACACGCTCACGGTCCGGAGTCTTTCGACTTTGCTCAAGACCCTGAGGCATCGAAGGGTATCAAGGGTGAACGGAAACATGATCCCCGGTTGTCGGACGGCCTCCCTTGCCCGGTCAAATCTCTACGCTTGCGGAACCCCCGGCAGGCGAAATGCGACAGGGCAAAGGCTCAACCAAGTCTTATCCCTCGCTCGGAGGCGCAGGCGGGGGCGGCGTTGGAGGCAACGGCCAGAAATCCCAAAAGGCGGAATAGGCGGCCCATGCGGGGAACGTCAATCCGAGCATGAGATTCGCCGTTGCAAAAATATCGAATGGATATTTCATGGCATCAGCCCCAAAATGGGAAATACACCATGCCCCGAGTGCATTGTAGGCGATGATCCCTACGATGATAGACAAAATGATGTTAAGAATTCCACCTCCCACAGGGTTCTTGAGGGTGCGCCCCGGCCACATTTGAAACATGAAAATAAACATGAGCAGCCCGAAGAGAAAAGAAACGAGGTAGAGGAGGAACTTGAGCGGTTCTATGTTAAGGGCTCCAGTTCCGATCAGGTACAAAATGGCGCCCAGGACAATGCAGACAATGGTCACGACAATCCCCATCGTGGGCTGCTTCATCACGCTGGCGGATTTGTTGAAGGGCCAGAATCCGAGCGCCAGGAAGCAAAAGAGGAACAGGAGGACGGAAAAATAAAAGGCGAGCGCACACTCCCAGGCAAAGGCGCCTGTCGGTGCGATTCCGGCAAAGGCAGCCAGAGGTCCTCCCTTGGCATAAAAGGGAACGGGACCCGTTGGAGCTGCAAAGGACAGCATGCTGAAATTGAAGAAGAGCCGAGTGATGATCCATGCAAGGACATAGGCAAGAATGAGGGTCCAAAATCCTTTTCCGGGAAGCGATAGTTTCTGAAAGGGCCACATGCCGAAGGCAATAACGAGGAAGAAGGTTGTGATCACGGTGTTGATCGCTTGCACATGAATAAAGGGCGTGGCCGCCCCATCAGCTAAAAAGTCAACCAACAAGAAGCAGGCCAGGAGTCCAACGAGTACCGAAAAAGCGGTCAGCAGAAAACCTTTCCAAGGTTGCGGTAACCCTTCGGTCGAGGGGTATTGGGCGTGCCACCCTGCACCGATGATGGCCAGGATAGGGACATTGGACATGATAAAGGTCGTAAATGTGCCGAGGTACGTTTGAAGGTCAAAGATAGAGGTGATGATCATGGCCGAGCCCAGGGTGATGATGACCCCGAATATTCCCCGCCAAGGTTGCGTGATGGTCCAGCGTGCCGTAGGTGTCATTTCGTCCATTGCCTTTCCCCCTTTCTTGGTAGGACCTTCCTGAATTGGAGGGTCCCGGTGTTCTTGTTAAAACTCCCCGAAAGAACCATGGTGCTCCCGCAACTTTGCCGAATGAGAGGACTACATCCTTTGCAGCCCCCTTGCCGAGAATGGCCTTTCCTCCAACCCCCTCACCCCTCCCGATCCCCCACGGGAGAGGGGAAGGGTGAGGGGGGGTCCGGTCATCGATCAAGAATGTGGACGGCGCCGTCTTTGGCATTCATTCTGATTCGCTGCCCTGTCTTGATCTTTGCCGTGCCCTCGCGTGTGTTCACGATGGTCGGCACGTTGTACTCGCGACCGATGATGGCTGTGTGGGCGAGGGTTCCCCCGCTGTCCGCGATGACGCCCTTGACGATTCCAAACACCGGCGTCCAGGCCGGATTGGTGTTGGGACAGACCAGGATCTCTCCAGGTTGAATGGTTTTCAGGTCCTCATAGTTGATCGCTACCCGGGCTATGCCTTCCACTTCCCCCGGACACCCGCACAGTCCGGCCAGATCCGCTTGGAGTTCAGGTTTTGTAGAAGGGGGCTCGCCGACGACAACCTTGATGGCAATGGGATCTCCCGAAGCGAGCAGATCATTGACGACCGCTTCCTCGAAACTGCTTCGATCCGTAATCAGAGGCGGGTTCGGTCTCGTTTGCCAATGCTCCCATTCCGCACGCCGCCTTCTCGTGATCCAGCGCATGTCATAAGACTCGGGAACCATCATGACCCTGTCGATTTCATGGAGATTCAGCATGAAGATGTCTTCGGGCCGGTCAATGGTTCCCCTCTCGGCAAGCCGTCTGCCCATGCCGAGATAGCCCCGGCGCATAAAAGCCTGGACCATGAGTTCACAATAAAGGTCATGTTCCTCGCTGAACGCGCTGATCTTTCCCGATAATCGCACGAGACCTTCAAAGAAGTCTTTTTCGTCCGGGGAGACCTTGCGGAGAAATGCGGCTATGGCCTCTTCCCTCTGTTTGGCCAGTTCCGACCTGGTTGTCGCAAGTTCATAATCCTCGCCTCGGTTGATGAAATCCTTGATCACTCCGATCGGGGTAGCGGGATCCTCCAGCCAGTAGGGCTCCGTGAAGTCGTTGGCCCGCCTCATGCGCCACCCGCCGACTTCATCCGTTTCAAGGTAGTTCATGAATTTCTTGTACCAGTCTTTGCCCTTGGCGGATTCCTGTAATTTCGTAATGATGGTTTGAGGCTCGTTTTCCTTGAAGATTTCTCCCAGGCCCATGGATTCGGCAAGACGGCCGAAATCCCACAGGTCCTTGTCCATGTCGTAGACCTTGTTCGAAAAGCCTCGCAACATGTTCTGGAACTCGGGGTCCTGGTCACTCATGCCGAAGCGTTGTTTGCACAGGTCTGTCAGCAACAGGTACGCACTGTGGGAAGAGAAGAGTCCTTCATGATGAATCTCCCACATCCTCATATAGGCCATCATCAGGTCATAGTGGTGGTGAAACAATTCGAAGTTCGAGGCTTTGTCGACGTCCAGTTCCTTGAGCTTTCCGTAAATGCCGAGAAGTTCTTTCTTCCCCTCCGCCCATTTGCCGTCGAAATCTTCAATATAAGGGACAAGAGCTTTGCGGAACCTCACGGCCCGTTCTGCTTGCTCCTTTTTGTCTCTCACAATGTGAAAGGCATTGTAGGACCCCCCGTCCTTGTACCTCATCTCCCAGCCTTTGCAGGTCGGGGTGCTCAGCTTTTCGCAAATGGCCTTGGTTCCATGGGGGCAATAGTTCACCCAGTACCACCCAAAAAGCGGGGTCCATGGCGGGATACTGTGGGTTCCATCCAGAAACCAGGAATGCATTTCAGGGATGTCGACCTCATCGATAAATTCGAATCCCGGTGTCGCATCCCAGACCTTGACCTTTTCACTCTTAGCTCCGGCCATTTTTCCCTCCTTTGGTCTGCCGCGCTTGGGTTGGTGCTTCAATTCGCAAATGCGGTATTATGTTTATAAGTTTTGAACCTGAATCGATTTGTTGTCGGTCCTGGAAACCGGAAGCGGTTGCCCCCGTGGTGCGCTGTTTTGGTAAGAGGTTATTTCAACAGGAATCGAAACACGGGCCACGCATTCGAGTTTACATATAGTATACTGCAAAGCTATAAGTTGCCGTTTTGGTGGTAGGGAAGGATTTCGTTTCAATGCTTATTGCCTATCAGCAAATACTCTTATGTTTCCTAACTGTCAACAGAAAAATGCGAACCTGCTGCGATACTTTGAACAAGTCCCAATCCCTGGTTCAGATAAGGATTTGGCGGGAGAAACAAACCGAAGAACCGGGTGGTCCGTGGTCGAGCTCGCAAAGCGCAACACGGCGATCATGGTTTAACAACCGTCTCGAAATAGTATTGACGCTTCATTCTAACCGAAATGTCCTCTCCCTGTAGGAGCGACCTCCCGGTCGCGATGCTATCGTCCCGCCGCAGACGGGACTCCTACGGGAACGGGGACGGGACAAGGAGGCAAATGGGTGTCAATACTATTATGATATGAGATCATTAATAACAGGCTGGGACTGGTCGTACGGGCCTGCTTTTGCATCCCATGGAAATGATGTTCCATGGAGAGAACCCCTCCCTTGTTTCCATGACCGCAGCAGGGGGTGTTTTCTGTTGACAATTAGTAAACAGTGTTGTATCCGCTACAAAAGAGGAAAATTGACACCAGGTTCTTCCCGCTGACAAAGACATCACTCTACATCTTTATTCGCTAGTATTCGCGCGGTTGGTTGACAGAGCCCCTTCGTTTCATGATTCATCGTCATGACAGGGGGGTGCGAAAAACATGAACCGGCACAGACCTTGTTTGTTTCCTAAAAGGATAAGAATCCTGCTTGCCCCGTCGGCATGAACGGCCGGAGCGGCGGGAACCCTGAAGGTGGGGTGGCGTTGGCCCCTCGATTCATTTCAGAGCCTATTCAGGATAGAAGGAAAGCGCCGGCTGATCTGGAAATAGCAAGGGAGAGATGGACATGATCAAGGATTACGTTTTGCACTTCCCACCGGTTTTAATCTCGGACCAGGAGCGGATGCTCCATGAGGCGGTTCATGGTTTCGTGAACAAGGAGATCATGCCTATCCGTGAGGAACTCGAAGATAACATCGCTTTGCAGACCAAAATCCGGCATCTTCTGGTGGACATGGGTCTCCAGAAACTCTCTATGCCGAAGGAATATGGCGGGGAAGGGGTTCGGGGGACCCTCTTGAATGGGCTCCTCTGTGAGGAATTGAGCCGGGGCGACGTGGGGATCGCTGTTTCCCACATGTGTACGGGGTGGGCGTGGAAACCTGCCGTCAACGGGAACATGGAGGCGGTCCTGGAGCGATTCATGCCTGATTTCTGCAAGGATCAGGTGCAGACCGCCTGTTTTGCCATGACGGAACCCGGGGGTCCGCATGGGGGCGGCGGATGTGACATTGAGAATGTCGCCTATCGGGGAACAAAGTTAAGGACAACGGCCCGGTTTGAGGGTGGGGAGTGCATCATCAACGGCAGTAAACTGTGGGCGACCAACAGCGGGATTGCCGACTTGTACTGCGTCGTATGCACGATCGACCCCGGCCTCGGTGAGGATGGGATCGTCATCGGTTATATCCCAAAGGAATGGCCGGGATTGACGGTCGGCCCGGACGAGAACAAGTGCGGGCTCAAGACAGACCACAATTGTCCTGTCTATTTCGAGGATGTACGGATTCCCAGAGCCTGGGCCATCGGTCCGGGCGGCAAGGCGGCCGAGCTTTTTTGGGCCCAACTGCCGGGGGTTTCCAGCGGCGCCATGGCCACGGGAATCATGCAGGGAGTTTTAGAGACGGTGCTCGAGTACACAGGACAGAGGATTGTGGCCGATAAGCCGATCAGGCACCATGGCGGGCCCGCGGAAACCATTGCAGAGATCGCCATGGATACGGAGATGGCGAGAACGTGGTATCTGACCACCGCTTATATGTGTGATCACCCGGAGGTCTACGGCCCCAAGAGGGGCTTTCTGGCCGCCAGGATGAATATGGCACGGATCACGAGCGAAAAGGCGGTGAGGTGCGCGGAAAAGGCGATTCAATTGATGGGCAGCTACGGATACGTGCGGGAGTATCACGTTGAAAAATACTGGCGCGATTCGCTCATGATCACCTTGTGGAAGGGAGGCACCCGCCTGAGCAGACACAATGTGTGCCGAGGATACTACGATCTGGACATTTAAACGGCCTCAACGCAAAGGAGGAAAAGATGTTTACGAGGGAAGTTTTGGGACTCAGAGAGGCGCAGGCGTCTGTGGAAGCAATTCTTGAAGCGGCATCCAAGGATCCTGGACAGCCGGTATCGGTCGCTGTTGTGGATCACCAGGGAGAAGTCGTGTGTGCCGCGAGGATGGACGGCGCCACCCCCATGTTCAATTACATGGCCCTCAAGAAGGCGAGAAGCAGCGCCATGACAGGACAGAACACCCGTGCCTGGCTCGAATTCCTGGGCAAGAGGAACTATACCGCCCATGACTTCGTCCCCGATGCGACCCGCATCCCCGGCGGCACGGCCATCGTGAAACCCGGCAATGTGGGCGGCGGCGATGCGAGGCCCGGCGAGAAGGTCGTGTTCGGCGGCATCGGGGTGAGCGGCCGCAGCGGGAATGAAGACGAAGCCCTTTCCCTGACAGGCCTTCAAGCGCTGCAAAAGGCTGCGTGGGGCTGAGAGGGCTTTGGGGGGGATGAGATGACCTATAGCATGTGTAGACCTGCCAGCAAGTATTTGGATGTCTTCATCGGCGACGACGACATGGCGATGCTGGAGACCATAGTCAAGTACGTGGAAAAGGAAGTTTTTCCCAGGAGGCTGGACCTGGAAGGAGGCTGGCACAGGGACGAGAAGCTTGCCGAGGATACCCTGGATGATCTCTATGCGAAGCTCGTTGCGTTGGGGTACCAGAAGGCGGGCGTTCCGACCGCCTACGGCGGCCTGGGCATCTCTACAGCCTTGCGGCTGGCCTTGAACGAGGAGCTGTCCCGCGGTGATGTCGGCTTTGCCTTTCACAGTGCAAAGCCCCATGCCGTGATCGGGCCTTTCCTCGCTACGGGAAACACGAAAAAGGTCAAGGAATACGCCGACAAATTGGTTGGCGACGATTGCTGGACCGCGGCCCTCATGATCTCCGAGCCCCAGGGGGGTGTGAACATCGAAGACCCGGCGCTCAAGGGCAGAACCATCAGGACCAGGGCGAAGCGCAGGGGGAATGAGTACGTTTTAAACGGGCACAAGATATGGGCGGGGCCCGCAGGGCCTGCGGAGGTCTTCCAGCGGGAAAAGCTCAAAGGGCACCTGGGGTACAGCGTGGTTGCCACTACGGATCCGGCGGCCGGAGACGAAGGGATTGCGGTTTTTCATGTGCCTGCCGAGACACCGGGGCTTTCCTTCTCAAATCCGATTCAGAAAATGGGGATGTGCTTCACGGATCGAAACTGCGAGATATGGCTCGAAAACGTTGTCATCCCGGAGGACCTGAGGACGGGGGGCGTGGAAATCATGCGTTCACGGCTTACAACCGGGAGGCTGGGCCTCGCGGCACGATGTGTCGGCGTGGCCCAGGCGGGATTCGAGATCGCCCTCGAGTTCATGAAGGATCGGGAAATAGCGGGAAAGGCTGTGAGGGAGCATTCCCTTTTTGCGGCTCAGCTCGGAGAGATCGCGTCGGAAATCGAGGCTTGCAGGGCCCACTATCTCTATGTTGCAGGCATGCTCGACAATCCTGAAAAATACGGCGTCAAGTGGTCTGACCCAATGGTCGGCAGGGCTTCGGCCGCGAGGCTCATGGCCGGAAGGATGGTTCTCAGCACGCTCAGCAGGATCATGGAGTTCATGGGCAGCTACGGCTATTGTTTCGAGTATCAGATTGAGAAGTACTACCGGGATGTCAAAATCGTGACGCAAGGTTTGGGCGGCCCCCAAAGGGATCCCCTGGACACCATCCGGTGTTACTACCCCTTTGACTGGAGATGACAGGACAATCGGAACAGGAAATTGCTTCTAATGACGCATTTCCACGGCGGCCTGCTGGATGGCTTCGTGAAGACAGGGATGCCCGTGGAGGGCACGTGCCACATCCCGGACCGTGGCTCGCGTTTGCATGATCATGACGGCTTCATGGATCAGTTCCGTTGCCTGGGGTCCGAGGATATGTAACCCTAAAATCTCTTCCGATTTTGCATCGGCGATGATCTTTACAAAACCGCTGCGGTCCTTCAAAATCGAGGCCTTGGCGTTTCGTTTCAAAAGGTATTTACCTACCTTGACGTCCATCTCCCTTTGCGCGGCTTCCTGCTCGGAGATGCCGACCGCCCCGATCTCGGGGAAGGTCCGAATCGTTCTTGGGATCACGCGATAATCGATCGTTTCATTTCCGCCGGTGGCGTTCTCTAAGGCCACCATGCCCTGGGCCATGGCCACATTGGCAAGCATCATTGCGCCGGTGACATCGCCGGCAGCATAGATCCCGGGCACCGTCGTTTCCATCCTCTCATTCGTTCGAATTCCTTTCCGGTCAAACGCCACGCCTGAGTGTTCCAGCCCGAGACCTTCGATCCGCGCACTCTGGCCTAGGGCGAACACCACGACCTGTGCCTGGAGCTTGTGTTTTCCTCCCTCACCGGCGATCGTGATCGATTTTCCGTCCTTGAGATCCTCGATGTCCTGCACTTCAGAGCCGGTGTAGACCTGAATTCCCTGCGCTCTGAGAATTTGCTCCAAAGACAAGGACAGGTCGACATCTTCGCCGGGAATGAGACGCGGCATGATCTCAACGACCGAGGCCCTGCATCCCAGGCTGGCCCAGAGAGTCGCGATCTCCGAACCAATGACCCCTCCTCCTATAACGACCGCGCTCTTGGGAACGGCACTGAACTCAAGAACCTCTTTCATGGTCACGACCCCTTCGCCGTCGGACCCTTTCACAGAGAGCTTTTTCGGGATGGATCCCGGTGCCAGGAGGATCTTTTCCGCGTGGACAAGGCACCGGGTGCCGTCTTCGAGGTCAATGGCGACCTGATGGGGTGATGTGAGCTGCGCGGAACCATGGAGGACCTCGATATTCCTCTTCTTGAGGTTATCCCCGATCCGCTTCGTTGAAGAGGCGACAAAGGCATCTTTTGCTTTTTTCAATTTTTCAAAATTCACGTGTAGGTCACGCAGGGAGATTCCCTCTTCCTCCGCCCGGCTGATCGCCCGGACAAGTCCCACGTGGTGCAGCAAAAATTGCATGGGGATGCATCCCCAATTTACGCACGTGCCCCCGAGGTGTTCTCTTTCAACCACGATGACTCTGCCGCTGAGGCGAGAAGCTCTGGATACCGCCGCGTACCCGGCAGCGCCCCCGCCGATGACCACCATGTCACTTTCCACCATTCCTTTTTCTCTCCTTTCCGCGGGGAATCCTTGTATGCATCTCCCTTGCGGAATAATCAAAAAGCGGGGAGAGGATCAGAGTCCGTCCCCCCGCTTCCGGAGCATTCACACCATCATGTCGTGGTCAGACGTTATTTGCCTACGCTGGAATACCCTGCAGCTTGCCGCAAGGGGCCTCACTTATCCAGGATGTAGAGGGCTCCTTCGGTCGCGTCTACCCTGATCCTCTGCCCTGTCTTGATCGTGGAGGTGCCTGTAAAAGTGTTCACAAGGGTCGGCAGCCCATACTCTCGACCCACAATAGCCGTGTGGCTGAGTGTCCCTCCCCGGTCGGACACCACCGCCTTGACCAGTCCAAAAACAGGGGTCCACGCAGGATTGGTCCCCGGGCAGACCAGAATGTCCCCTTTCTGGACCTGATCCAACTGGCCGTAGCTCATGATGACCCGCGCCGGTCCCTCGGCCACACCGGGCGCTCCGCAAACCCCATAAATGTCGGCCTTCAGCTCCGGCCTCACCCTGGGCAGTTCTCCCACGACGATCTTGATGATGATGGCATCCGCTGACGGCAGGAGGTCCTTCCCTACCGCTTCCTCAATGCCCGACCTCGTGGTGAATACCGGAGGAACCTGAGAGAACCTTATCTCCTCCCAGCGTTTGCGCCGCCTGTTGGCGATGTGCTGCAGCTTGTGAAACTCAGGGGCTCCGAGGACCCTCTCCACTTCGTCCGGGTTGAGGAAAAAGACGTCATCCGGCTTATCCAGGGTCCCGGCCGCGGCCAAACGCCTTCCGATGCCGAGAAAGCCCCGGCGCATGACCGCATGGCAGTGCAACTCGCAGAAGAGGTCGTGCTCCTCGCTGTAGGAGCCGGTCTTCCCTCCGAGCATGATGAGGGCCTCGAACCAGGGCCTTTCATCCTTGGGCACTTTCGCCAACAGGTCGGCTATGGCTTTTTCTCTTCCCTGGGCGAGCTTTTTCGTCATGTCATCGAGGTCGTAATCCCCGCCTTTCTTGATAAAGGCCTTGATAGGGGAGATCACGGCCGAGGGGTCTTCAAGCCAATAGGGCTCGTCAAGGTCCATCATGCGAACCATTCTCCAGCCGTCGACCGCCAGAAAATCATGCAGTTTCTTGAGCCACTCCTTGCCTGCCTTGTCCTTGTCGAGCTTCCCCATCACCTCTTCGACCGGGGTGTTCATGATCAGGTCTTTCAAACCCATGGAAACCGCTTCCCGGGATAGTTCCCAGACCCTTCGGTCCACCTGGAACACCTTATTGTCAAAGCCCCTGAACATGTCCTGGAATTCCGGGCTCTCCGAGGTCAGGCCATATGGTTTCACCAGGTCCTCGAGCAAGAGGAAAGCGGCGTATGAAACATTCATCCCGAGGAAGTGAATTTCCCACATGCGGCGATTCGTGCTGATCATCTCCCAGAGATGATGGATAAGATCGATGTTCGAAGCCTTGTCCAAATCAACGGCTTTCAGCTTGTCGTACATGGACACCAGTTCCTGTCGCTGTTTGGCCCACACGCCGTCGAAGTCTTCGATCCAGGGGATTAGGGCCTCCTTGAACTTGGCCGTGCGTTGCTCGACCTCCGCCTCGTCGCGAACAATCCGCATGCCTATGTAGGTCGCGCCCTCGTTATCCCTGAAGGTGAACCCTTTGTATCGGGGCATGCTCAGCACTTCAGCAGAGTACTGCGACCCGTGGCCGCAGTGCCGGATCCAGAACCAGGCATACATCGGTGTTAACAGCGGTACACTGTGCGTCCCATCGAAGAACCACGAATTCAGTTCAGGCAGATCCACCTCCTCATTGAAGTCAAATCCGGGTATTGCATCCCACAGCTTCACCATGTCCTGTCCCATTTTCCCCCTCCTTCTTGATCGTCTAAAGGTTTCTGTTTTGTTGCCTCTGCGACCGTCTTTCCTTCTAAATCAGAAGTTCCTCCCGTCACTGAAGTTCATCGCTTCGTGACGCGGCAGGCCCAGCACTAAAACCCTCGAAGCTTCTTGGCGATCAAGTCAGCGATATGACTGGCCGCAGTTTCCTTCTTCTTGGCCGCCACCTTCGCAGGGCGAGTCTGGAGCCAGAAGAGGCTCCCGGGAAAAGCCAAATCCTGATCAACGGCCCACTCCATATCCTGCGGGCCGTTGAGGGTCTTCTCCGCCGACCTGGCCACCTTGGCAATCTCGACGATCTCTTCGTCACTGATGCAGGGCATGCCTTGCATATCAGGGGGGACATCGGCCCAGTCGGCGCCGTCTTCGGTGTAGACCACACACTTGCTCTTGATGCCCACGTGCCTGGCCGCAATCTCCAGCGTCTCCTTGTCAACCACAAACCCATCAACGCTCTCGGCCCCGCTCACCACGCCTTCGCCCAGTCCCCAGTTCGCTTCCAGGAGGATCTTGGAGTCATCCGCGGTGACCGGATCTACGGTGAAGGTGATTCCCGAGGCTCTCGCGTTGACCATCTTGGGCACCGCCACCCCCAACTCGTCGCCAAGAATCGGAAAGCCTTTGTTCGCCCGGAAGGCTATGGCCCTGGAGGTATAGGCGCTGGCCCAGACCTTTTTAATCTTTTTCAGCAGATCTTCCTGCCCTCTCACGTTGAGGTAGGTTTCAAACATGCCTGGACGGCTTTCCGTGCCCGCTGATCTTACCGACACAGCAGGGTTGTCCATCTCTAACCGATGGGACAGGTCCTCATAGTAACCGAGAATTTGGGTTTTGAGGTTTCCAGGAATTTCTCCGGCTTCAATCATGGTGCGCAGGGCCTGGCTCATCTGGTCGAAGACCGTGATGCCTTGCCCCTTGAGATCTCCAAATTGCCGGACATAGTGTTCCATTTCTGAAGCGAGCCCGGATTCCTGAACGAAGAGCCGGTAAGCATCGAGGGAGAGGGCAAAACCAGGGGGAACGGCCAGTCCCATTCGCGTCATTTCGCCGAGATTGGCGCATTTTTTCCCCACCATATCATTGTGCTCTTTTCCTATTTCCTCAAACCAGTAGACGAGTTTCTTTTCCGTCATGTTTGCTCCCTTCGACCTTTATCCAGGCAATATGGTTGCTCATCAACGCGATGCATTCAAATGAGTTGCCCTCTCTGCGCCCACCCCGCTGTGGCGGTGGAGGCGCGAGAATGAACATTCTTTATCGGTGAGCTGTTCGTGGAAAAGTGAGGAACCGGTCCCGGTCTATTCCTTGGGGAGATCATGCCATGCTGTCGAGAAATCGAGTCGCCCTGCGTTTTCGAGAGGCGGCATTTCCGAAGCCGAGAATAGGGAATAAGGCCGATACAACTTAGCAAAGAAGGGAAATAAAAGCTCATACCCGACCAGAAATTCCTTAGAAAGGGTCAAAAAGAAATGGAGGCCCTAGGGTGAAACTGCATTTCCGTCGAAATCGGTTGATTTGTCAAAACAAAAAGTTTTATGAGTCCATAAGCTTTGCTTATGGAAAGAATGACGAGGTCCTGCGTCGTAATCTGCGATTCCCCGTTCAAACCACTTCCCGCCGGAAAACGTTTACCGTGGAGACCGCCCGGCCCGCTATTCCTGCGTGCTTTGCGCTCTCTGCGGTGGAATTTTACCTCATGATCAAGACATTTACGTGGTGTGTTGGTTTTACGGTGGAGCAGCTCTTTTCAGGGAGCCTAAGACGGAGCGATACACGCTTGTTTCCTAATTGTCAACGGAAAAATATCCCGGTCCGTCGCCAAGATCACAAAGTAAAAATCCGGGTCCAGAGGGCCCGGCTTTGGTCTAAGCCCAGAGGGCATGATTTGCTGGTGTAGCCTCGCCAAAATCCGAAATCCGAATATCGAAATACGATACAAATTCGAATACCAAATGTCCTAATGACAAAAACAAAACGAGAATCGCTGTACCAGGTAAGCTTATTGCTTGGGTCATTCGAATTTTGGTCATTATGTATTGTTTCGGATTTCGAATTTCGTGCTTCTAATTTAGAGCCTTCTCACTCCCACAGGCATAGCCAATGGTCTCTGACCTGGCCCTGAGGACCAGGGTTCGTGAACTGCAGTGAATACTCCTTTAATGCGCCGTCCATCCGCCGTCGGACGCAAAAACCTGGCCTGTCGTGTAACTGGAAGCATCCGAGGCAAGAAACAGCAGAAGACCCTGAAGCTCGTCGATTTGCCCCCGTCGTTTCATGGGGGTTAGGGCGATGATCCTTTCTTCCCTCAGAGCCTTTTCTTCGCTGGTTTGAACTTTGTCCCTGTCTCTGCTCAAAGAGGTGCCTGCAAACCAGGACGGAGCCATGGCATTCACTCTGATTCCGGATTCGGCGTATTCAACGGCGCCCTGTTTCGTGAGGCCTGCCAAACCATGTTTCGATGCGATATAATTGATCCGCGGCATCAAGTGAGGATCCAGTCCCACGAGTCCCAAAACCGAGGAAATGTTGATGATGCTGCCCCCGGTTCCTTGCTTCAGCATAAGCGCAATTTCCTTTTGCATGCAAAGAAACACACCCGTCAAGTTTACCGAAATGACCTTGTTCCAATCCTCAAACGGCATTTCATGAAAACGGGCGGGTTTGGTGATAATCCCCGCATTGTTTACGGCAATATTGAGTTGCCCGAATCGGGAGGCGCAGGCATCCACCATTCGGGCAACATCCCCGGGGCTGGACACATCAGCAAGAATCTTGAGGACCTCTCGGCCTGTTGCTTTTAGAACTCCTTCTGTCTCATCCAGATGATCTTTGTCGATGTCCGCAATGACCACATTCGCTCCGGCCTCAGCCAGGGTTTGGGCAAAACTCCGGCCCAAGCCTAAAGCGGCTCCCGTGACCAAAGCCGCTTTTCCCTCCAGATTGAAAAGCTTCTTTTCCAAATGCATCGCCTTTCTCCTCGACTCGGGATCTTCTTGTTTTTTGTGGTTTCGTAGGGAACGGGTTCTACCCCGTTCCGCGGATCGGCACGGAGGCCGATCCCTACAAAACCTCTGGAATGCGACACTGGCGCAGGATGACGGAAAAGAGTGAGTTATACCGGCTTGGGCAGCCCCAAGTCTTCTGCGATCGCCTGGTAACAGTTGAAGCTCGAACCCCGCCCGATGCCGCCGCCGCCGGTCAAGGCTGAAGAACACATGTAGAGATTTTTGATGAATGTCCGGAAACCTCCGGGCACCCCTCGGAATCGTCCGCTCTGGGATGCAGCCATGGTCCCCTCACACCAAGATCCGTCTTTCATGTCCAAGTGCGTGTCCTGAAGGTCTACGGGAGTTATGACACGGTATCCGATCACATTGTCCCTTGTCATGTTGGGCGCATATCCTTCCCATTGCTGCAGGAGGGAACTCAAAAACTCTTCTCCCATTTGGCGCCACTCACGCCTCGAGTAAAAAGAGGCAGGGCAGGAGTATTCCTCAAAGAGGACCGTGTGTTTGCCTTCCGGTGCCCGAGAGGGATCCCAGATCGTGTCAGGCGCCGTCAGACAGAAGAACTTGGACCCCATGCCCAAGAGAAACAATTCGTGCATGTACTTGTTTTCCATGTACGGGAGATCCTTCGGTGCCCAATAGGTGCGCGGTGTCGCGTTGATGTCCGGGTTGGCCTTTGCCACCTTGTATTGGGGAAGTTCGTGAACGGCCAGGGTCCCCCAGAAAACATGGCCCCTGTCATAGAGATTCGTTTCAAGCCTGCGCTTCATTTCGCTATTGACGAGGTCTTTGTCGAGGAGACGAAGAAACAGTTGCGGCGTGCCGATATCCCCTACGACGAGTTGCCTTGCTTCGACCTGGGTGCCGTCGGCGAGCCGTATGCCTTTGGCCTTGCCGTTTTCCACCACAATCCTGTCCACGTCCGTGTTGATGAAATATTCAATGCCCAGCTTTTTGCCCGCCGAGACGAGGGCATCGGTGATGGCCTGCGTTGCCCCTTTGGCTACCGCCGCGGGCTCCCACCCGAGCACCAGGTGGATATTAGCAATGATCATCGCGAGCCCCGGCACGTCGTCGGGAAAGATGCCGCCCGAGGTCATGAACCCCCGGAGAGCCAATATCCTGAGCTCATCGCTTTCGAAGAAATAATGGGCGATCTGCTTGCAGGTCATGAATTGCATGGAGGGATCGAGCCCGCTCTTGGGGTCGGAAAGGAGTTCCTCCAGGGCGTCGGGGGTCCCGTAGGGAGTCGGCAATGAATATCGATGCCTGCGAAAGGCGGGCCGCCATTTTTCATCGTAGACCTTTGTCAGGTGAAGATAGTTCTCTGCGTCGGCCTTTGAAAATTTTGCGATTTGCTCATAGGTCCTCTTCATGTTTTCTTCGCTCAACGCGGTCTCTCCCGTTTTCGGATTGACCACCGGAAAAGCGGCGTAGCTCACATAGGCGGTTTCATCATCAAAGACAATGGCCTCGTTCGTCTCGGGAAAGGTATATTCAAGTCCTTCCTCACGCAGATTGAATTCCTTGTAAGCATGGTGGGCATAGAATCGCGTCCAGTTGGCGCAGAAGTTCATTCGAAACCCCGGCGCAGGCCCGTCTTCGGTAACAGCCCCTCCGCCGAGATGATCCAGCCGTTCGAAAACACCCACTTTCATGCCAGCCTTGGCAAGATAGGGGGCAATAATCGTCCCGTGGTGGCCTCCGCCGATCACAATCGCATCATAAACCTTGTCAGCCATGTCATGACCTCCTCACGTGGTTTTTCTCTGATCTGACATTTTTCAGCCCTGAAGGGCTGACCTACGAATCCTGTCGTAGTACAGGCAGGGATTTATCCCTGGCCGATTACCTTAGGCCTGGAACGGCGATAAAACAAATCAAAAAAACTAAAAGGGTTTTAAGAAAAACTAAAATGTGCTCGCGAATGGTGACGGCCTCGGAAAAAGACCCGCAGCGTCATTGCGAGGTGCCAAGCGCCCCTCCAGAGGCGGGCAAGCGTGGCAATCTCACGGATATCCGACCAGTTAGGAGATTGCTTCGCTTCGCTCGCAATGACATTCTGGCGTGTTTTGGACTTTTTATGAAACCACGAACATTGGATCGTCAATGCTTGGGCAACGTGTGGGTCGGCGCTTATGACTGCGGCCATAGGGTGCCGGTGAAGCGGGTGGGGAAAAACCCGGACGGGAAGCCCGGGTTGTTTCCTATTTGTCAACAATCGCTCTTTCGCTTTGCCTTATGAACGTGAAGGTTTTCCCTCCTTTTTCAACCCTTCGACGAATTCCTTGAAGAATTTGTCCTTTTCGTTCCAACCGGATCCGAATTTGCGGTCGAAATAGGGGCCCGTTTTCTACCATGATTTTAACCACCAAAGCTCCACGCCCTGCCTCATTTCTTTTGCGGTATAGAATGCGTTTCTTGGGTTGAGGGTGAACATATCACACCTCACGGATGATCGGCGTTGTAATGCTATCGTACTTTCTTGAATATCTTAAACAGGAATGTATCCTTTTAGCCACGAATGAATTGGGACCATATCTTTCGTGGGCATTGAGGACGCTAGTGCCTTGGTAGCAAATCCGGTCGTCTGTAATGAATATAGAATTCGTGTTATGGAGATTTCTGTTACATAATATTCTTGACAAAATGAGAACCAAATAGATTAATTGAAAAATTGAGGAGGCAAAAATGAGAGATTTTATCAAGGTAATGAAAGCGTTATCTGATCCGAACCGCGTGAAAACAATTAAAATGCTTCAACGGAAAACCATGTGTGTTTGTGAAATACAGGTAGCGTTAAGGCTTGCGCAACCTACGGTATCCAAGCATTTAAGAGTGCTCGTTGAGGCTGGCCTGGTAGATTATGTTAAAGATGGACTATGGGTTAACTACTTTCTTGCAAAAGGAGGGAAAAGCCCTTATGTGAAGGGTATTCTGAGAAAACTGAAAAACTGGCTTGAGAGTGATTCGGAAGTTATTGATATAATTAAAAGGTTGCCTTCAATTGAAAGAGAAAATATTTTGAATTTGGAAAAGTGACATTTTTTGCTTGACTTCATTCATGCATGCCCATATAGAGATATAGCAATGGATATTTCGCAATATACTGCTGCACGATAAACTCTACTATAAGGTACGCCCAGGGAGAAAGCATTTCGAGCATTGTGCAAAGAGGCAAGCCGCTTTTTATCAAGACGATAGTCTTTTGCTGCTTTTATAAAAATGGGCAGGTACTCTCACAAATCGTTAATACCGCGTTAGTCCTAACTGGTGCCCAGCCAGAAATGGGTTTTTTTTAACATTTAGACAGAACCGACCATCATCATTTTGATCAAGATACCCTATTGAAGAAGGTTTTCCACTTTTTCATCAGGCTCGACGCACGAGTGTTTCTAACGGCATTCAACACTTTGATGAGCTTCGATACCCCATCCTAACCGCGGCCGCTGACAAAGGCCCTAAACAGACTTGATAAGGAGATCACCCGGTTGCGTGAGAAATTTGTTCCTTTTGGAAAGGCAGTATAAAAACCTACAACAAATGCTAGGATCTTGAGCCATGAAGACGGCTAGCGTTCCAATTCATAATCGTTGAGGTGTTGTTTTTATGAACGAACGAACAAAGCTAATCCTAATCCTGATAATCTTTCTCGTTGCATATTATACGCCATGGGGAGACGAAACCATTCGCAGATCGGGTCTTGAAGCCTTCATGATGCTCCAGGAGTATGCTAGAGAGCATGTGCTCACGTGTCTGATACCGGCCTTTTTCATTGCCGGCGCCATCGCCGTGTTTGTATCTCAGGCATCGGTGCTCAAGTATTTTGGGGCAAATGCCAGAAAAATCCTCTCCTATTCCGTAGCATCCGTCTCAGGAAGTGTTCTCGCGGTCTGCTCCTGCACGGTTCTCCCGTTGTTCGCCGGTATCTATCGCAGGGGGGCCGGTATTGGCCCTGCGACAGCATTTCTTTACTCAGGGCCCGCCATCAACGTTCTGGCGATTGTGCTCACAGCAAGGATTCTCGGCTGGGAGCTGGGGCTGGCCAGGGCCTTAGGCGCTGTTCTTTTTGCGATCGTGACTGGACTGCTGATGGCCTACATTTTCAGGAGAGAGGATGCGTTACGGACTACCGGACACTTGTACCTTCCTGATGCAGAGGGAAAAAGCCGTACTCTCGCCCAAGACGCTCAGTTCATGCTCGCCTTGGTGCTGATCTTGATCTTCGCCGCCTTTGCAAAACCTGCTGATGGGTCCGTAGGTGTTTGGCCTGCAATCTTCGCTGCCAAGTGGTACATCACGGCTGGGCTTTTAATTATCCTCGCTTTCATGCTTAAAGGCTGGTTTAGAGGAGACGAGCTTCACACCTGGGTCCAATCTACCTGGGGATTTATGAAACAGGTTTTCCCTCTTCTAGGTGGCGGAGTCCTGGTTGCCGGGTTCATGCTTGGAAGACCTGGGCATGAGGCGCTCATTCCCGAGCACTATATTCAAAATCTCGTGGGTGGAAACTCTCTTGGAGCGAATTTGTTTGCTGCTCTGGCCGGCGCCCTCATGTATTTCGCCACCCTCACAGAGGTACCGATCCTGCAAGGTCTTATCGGAGCGGGAATGGGCCAGGGACCGGCCCTTGCTTTGCTTCTTGCAGGGCCTGCCCTTTCTTTACCGAACATGCTGGTCATTGGCGGTATCATAGGAGCGAAAAAAACTCTCGTTTTTTGCATCATCATCGTTGTGCTGTCAACGATTGCGGGTATGCTTTATGGATGGATTGGATAGACAGTTACTCAAAACCAAAGATAAAGTGGGAGAACAATGGAAATTAAAGCTTTAGGTCCAGGATAGGTACCGTGGGAGGATAGGGATATCCTGAAATCATTTCATTTAACAAGAATAAAGGAGGGGCAACAATGAAAAAAGTATTCCCAGTTCCATTGATCCTTCTATTTGTAGCCGGCCTAGTCTTAAGCGGATCTGCCAGACCAGCCCTAGCCAAACCAATAAAGCTTTTGTTCGCTACTTTTGAGAGCGAACGAGGTTTTATGGTTGAAGGAGTAAAAGCATTTGCAAAGGATTTGGAAAAAAAGACTAATGGCAAGGTTGAGGTAGAAATTTCCTGGTCACAGGCTTTGGGGAAAATTCCCGAATATTATGACCTCACGGTCAACGGTGTCTGTGATGCCGGTTTCTTTGCTCCTCCGCATGTTAAGGGCCTTTTCCCTCTGTCAGAAATCGTCGGCCTTCCTCACATATCGCCCAAGGCTGAGACTAATACGAAGGCTTTGTTTGAGCTACATAAAAGGGGTTATGGGGATAAGGCGTTGGATGAAAACGTGAAGTTACTTTGGATGTCTGCCGCCCAGTGGGATCCGCTTTATACCACTGATAAGCCGGTTACCACCCTGGCAGATTGCAATAACTTAAAGGTGAGAACTTCAGGTGGGCAACATAATCCCAGAGTAAAAGCGATGGGAGGTGTGCCCGTATTTATAATAGGACCGGAAACCTACATAGCGCTGCAAAAGAAGACAACAAATGCAATGATTATGAGCTGGGCCGCGCTGAGACCTTGGAATTTGTGCGAGGTTCTACGTTATGCAACCTTTCCGGGTTTTGGAACGTTTAATTTCGCATTTGCGATGAATAAGAATAGTTATAATAAACTGCCTCAGGATGTTCGAGCAGTGATAGATGGAATGGCCCAGAACAACGAATATGGCCTAATTGCCGCCAGGGATTATGATGCTGCGAGTGAAAGGGGCGAAAAGTGCTTTCTTGAAAAGGGTGGGAAGATCGTCCAATTTGAACCGGCGGCATTGAAGGAACTAAGTGAAAGGTTTGCGCCCATTTGGGATTCATGGATAGCCGAGCAAGAAGCAAAAAAACTGCCAGGCAGAGAGACTGTGGAGGCATTTATCTCCATCTTAGAGGGTCTGGGTGTCAAGCCGGCCGCTGTCGGATATAGTGCGAAGAAATAGGCACAAATCCTGAAGGTGGAGAGGTTTTCTAGGACATTATTCGCCTTGATTTTGCGAGGTCTTGTTGTGGATGAAAATGATTAGAAAAGTGGCTTCAGCAGTACAGAGTGGCATACGAACTACGGAAAAAACGCTTAGGTTCATGGGCGCGTGCATGCTCCTCGCGATGATGTTTTTGGGAGCAGGCGACGTTATAGGCAGGTATTTGTTCAACAGCCCCATACATGGAACCATGGAATGGAGCCAGATGCTGATGGCCGGGTTAGTTCTGCTCAGCTTGGGATATGTTCAAGCAACGGAATCGCACATAAGTGTCGTCTTTATCGTTCTGCTTTATCCCCAACGGGTAAGGTTAATGGTTCACATCGCGACTCTCATTCTTTCTCTCTTTATTCTTGGTGTTATCGCCTGGCAATCAACAATCATAGCGTTGACCGAAATGGAACAGAAGCGACTAATTGAGACTATTTTACTGCCTGCGTTTCCCTTCAAGTTGCTTGTTTCCGTTGGAGCTTCTATCGCTTGCCTTGAGTGCATTCTCCAGATAAGCCATCTTTTCTGCAGGCTGAAAGAGAAAGGGACGGTGAGCTAAAATTGGATCCTCTTCTTGCATGTATCTTAGCTGTGATTCTCTTTCTTCTGCTTGTATCCCAAGCAGTGCCTATTGCCTTCTCCTTTGCCGTTGTGGGCTGCTTAGGTCTTTTCCTGTTTAGAGGGCCGCAGGCGGGGCTGACCGCTCTTGGAAGCGTGCCATTCACCTGGGCATCGGCACAGATGCTTATACCCGTGCCTCTATTCATCCTTATGGGGTACTTTGCTCACGCGTCTGCGATGAGCCACGATCTTTATCAGGCGAGCTATAGGTGGTTCGGAAGGCTTCCCGGTGGGATCGCAATGGCGACAACTGTAGCCAGCGCTGCCTTCGCTGCATGCTGTGGTGCTGTTCCAGCCGCGGCAGCCACCATGTCGACTATAGCCTTCCCTGAGATGAGAAAACTCAACTATGACCCCCGGTTGGCAACTGGTTGCATTTCTGCAGGGGCATGTATTTCCATCGTTATCCCCCCCAGCGTCCCGCTTATCATTTACTCGGTTCTGACCGAGACATCTGTCGCTGAGTTGTTTGTAGCTGGTATAATACCTGGAATAGTTCAAACGATCCTGTTTCTGGTTGCCATATATGTCATATGCAAACGAAAGCCAGAGATTGGCCCACCTGGGCCTTATTTTAAATGGAAAGAAAAGATTATCTCACTGAAGGGCGGCTGGGGTATGACGCTTCTCTTTGTTTCGGTTATAGGCGGCCTGTATATAGGTATTTTCACGGCTACAGAAGCTGGGGCAATAGGCGGGTTCGGGGCGTTGGTCATTGCCTTGGTCGCAGGGAGACTAAAATTATCGAACATGATTGCCGCTGCCAAAGAGACAACGCGAATTACCTCCTTTGTTTTTGCCCTCATCATAGGGGCGCAGATATTTAACATGTTTTTAGGGATAACTGGAATTACGGCAACCTTTACCCGATGGGCAACCTCATTAACTTTTTCACCTTACGTCATTTTGACCGGAATCGTCATCTTATACTTGTTCCTTGGCATGTTCCTGGATATCATAGCGATTTTCTTGCTTACCATTCCCACCGTGGCACCTATTATCGCAAATCTTGGATTCGATCTGGTATGGTTCGGGATTGTAGCGATTGTAATAGCCGAGATAGGTTTTCTTAGTCCCCCGATTGGTTTGTGCTCTTACATCGTCCAAGGCGTGACTAAAGTCCCCTTAGAAGACATTTTTCGAGGCACCATCCCTTTTATTATTATGATGGTTGTGTTCATAATAATCTTGCTGGCTTTCCCGCAATTGGCTCTGTTTCTACCCGGAATCGGCAAGTAAACCCTATTGTTGCATTCTGATGAGCTTTGAGATCGCCGATAACACTTTATGAGAAGCACAAAAACCAAGATTATCGTCAACGGCTTGAATCAACAGATGGTTTAATCCAGGGGCGATCTCATTTAAAGGCGCAGAAGCCTTGCGGAACCGATTTTCGGGTTTTCATGGCGAGGCTCTTTTGCAACAACAGGGTAAACAGACAAGGGAGGGGGTATGTATGGATAAAAAACGCATAGTTTTGCTCGGAACGCTGGATACGAAGGCCAACCAGTTCGCCTTCTTGAAGCTGGAGATCAGCAAGAGAAACTGTAAGCCTATTATTCTCGATGTAGGCATGGGAGGTCAGCCCCCATTCGAAGGCGATGTGACTGCCTCGGAGATAGCCCAATTAGCCGGAAAGACCATAGAGGAGATCAGGGCTTCGAAGGATAGAGTGTGGGCAAGTGAATTTATGCTGACGGGTGCAAGAAAGAAGCTGGAGCTATTGAAGTCCGAGGGATCATTGGACGGTATTATAGCCTTGGGTGGATGGTCCACGCTTTGGTTCGCCTCGAATGCAATGAAGGGTTTGCCTTTTGGTTTACCAAAGCTAATTATCTGCGCAGACGTTCGGTCAGATATGCACAAGTTGTTTGACCTCATGGATGTGGCAATCATGCAAGCCTTGATAGACCTCAGTGAGCTTAACGAGCTAACCCAGGATGTGCTTCTGCGAGGTGCAGCGGCTATTTGCAGTATGGCAGAGAAGCAGCCCTTTGCCCTGAAATCCGGAAAGGCAATAGCCATGACTGAAATGGGGATATGTGAAAAATGCGCTCAGAATGTAAGAAAAGAATTGGTAGATGCCGGGTTCAGCGTTTATTCCTTTCATGCCGCGGGAGTTTCCGATGCGGTAATGGAGTCCCTTATACGCCAAGGCCACTTTGATGGTGTAGTAGACATAGCTTCTGCCGGTGTTATCGAGGAGCTTTTCGAGGGTCCACGCGCTGCGGGTCCCAGGAGGCTGGAGGCGGCAGGGGAAAGAGGGCTAGCACAAGTAATAGCGCCGTCGTGTATCAATATTACCAATGCAAGTCCCTATAGAAAAGGGTATGAGGAATATGCATCTCGTAGCAGAAAAATAGTATGGGATGAGTTTCGCATAGCTACAAGATACAATACCGAGGAGTTGATCGAGGCTGCAAGGGTTTATGCCGAAAAAGTGAACAGAGCCAAGGGACCGGTAAAGTTCTTGATCCCCTTACGGGGCTGGTCAAGCATGGACGCGCAAGGTTCTGTTCTCTACGCACCTGAGGAGGACAGAGTATTTGTCGTTGAGCTGAAAAGGAACCTTAAGCAGTCCATCGAGGTTGAGGAACTTGATTGCAACCTAAACGATCCTGAGTTTGCTGAGGCAATAGTGAATAGCTTCAAGTTATTGTATCAAGCCGCTGAGAGCTGAGGAGCAGCTAGAGGTTCCGTGATTAGCCTGGCGGCGTCTACCAGAAGGAAGGGAGAGAAAAGAGGAATCATTTACCAGCATCCGGGTCCAAGTTGCATTATTTAGCAGCTTGGTTTATGTGAAAGGTCCGAATGAAGACAGCGTTTTACGGGGAAGTAAATTTCGGCAATAAATATAAAGGAGAAGAATTATGGAAAGCCAGGTCAAACTTAACGAGAAGCGTCAGCAGAACCTCGACAAGTTCCAGCAGCTACTGCCCGCAGTTTATAGCGCTGCGCACGATGGTGTGAACGCTCCACTACGTACAGATGGAGCACTGAGCGCCAAGGTGAAACGGTTAATGTGCTTAGCTATAGCCCTAGGAGTAGGATGCCATAACTGCATTTTGGCGCAGTTTCACGGCGCTCTTAAGCTCGGCGTTACCAAGGAGGAATTTTTGGAGACTCTAAGTGTAGCTGTAGCAATGCGTGGCAACACTGGTATGGCCGAGTCAATGCGGGTAATCGAGTTGATGGATGAACTGGGCATGCTATAAGGTAATTTTTCAGGGTGGCCACCTTTGCTCCAGCGAAAGGGGAGTTTCAAGTGCCGAAGTATGAAGATGTTTCGGTTGGTTTTCGAAGCCAACGCGAATACGAACGTGATATATCATATGAGATCATCGCACTCTCTAACCCTCCTCCCTCGATCGAGAGGGGAGGATTTAGGGGGCTAAAAAGAGTAGGTGTGTTTGCTGCGAGCAAGCTGAGGTCAGAAAGGAGGCACGAGAACTGCATGGGTTACGAGGAAATAAAGGTGAAGGCGCAAAGACAGGCTGAGAAAATCTGGGATAGGTCGACGATAGAGGCCTCTTTGAAAAAACTGAATGAAGGAGGTATCCCCAGGAGGAGACTTAATGGGGAAGAAATCGTCACCAATAGGAAAGCGATTTTATCGCGAGTTCAGCATCAAGGTGAGGAATATGAATTCATGACACATAACTGCGCCAAAGGTGCTGCCCTTGCGGTAATGGAAGAGTTCGGGCTTGGCAACATGGCGGTCGTAAAGGCTTTATCGCCCTTTCCCGGGTTCAGCCTCAGTGGACGGATATGTGGGGCGGTATCTGGAGGTTTGGTTACACTTGGACTGTATTTTGGTAGCGACGACCTGCTTAATTACAAGGCCAACCGCGCTGCCATGTCTGCAGCTCGCAAGTTCCTGGAGCGCTTCGAGGCGAAGTTGGGCTCCGTTCAGTGTGAGGAGATACAGGCCCTTGTATTTGGTAGCTACTTGAATCCCTGGGCAAACAGTACGGCTTTCACAGAAGCAAAAGGCTACGAGAAATGCTCCGTAGTAGCCGGCACAGGAGCTAGACTTGCCGCGGAGATAATCCTTGAAAGCATAAAGGGAAGCGAGGCTACCTAGCCGGCAAGATTGACTGCTGCGGCTGGACAGAGGGTGTACCAAGTGGTGTTGCTGTTTTGATCAATCAATGAAGGCTTTGAGACGAAATATGAATAAGCACAAGAGGAGGTAGGGATGGAGATTTTAATAATAGGTACGGAACCACCATGTGTTCGGTGTCAGAGGGCCTTCAAACTTGCCAATGAAGTGGCTCGAGCATTGACGGCTGAAATAGCGGTTAAAAAATTGGTTTTCAATTCAGAAGAGGCTAAGAAATTTGGAAAGATTACAGAGTTTCACCAGTTGGAAAAGCTTACAGAAGTATCCCACGATAGAGCCAAAATAAGTAAGTTAGCTCATCAGGACTATACAAAAGAGCTGGATGATGCACTCGTGCCTGCTAAAGATAAGGCGAGGGAGATGGGATACTTATTAACTCCTGTTGTGGTAATCAACGGTCAGGTGAAAAGTGCTGGCTTTGTTCCCAGCAAGGAACAAATTCAGGAGTGGGTTGAAAATGAGCTACTGCGCTAGATGAAGTCATGAGAATGCTATCTCTTTTCTAATATCGAAATTGTGATCTTAGAGGGATCAACTTGGAATATTAATGGGATATATCAGCGAGGTAAGCATGATTAAAATAAAGGTTTTCGGTTCCATGCCACCCTGTGCCAAATGCAAGGAAGTAGAGAATAGAGCCAAGAGAGTGGCTAACAAATACCCAGGGCTGATCGAGGTCGAAAAATTTGATGCCCTTTCCAAGGAAGGTGATAAGTACTCGGTAATGCTGACGCCCACCGTGGTGATAAACGAGAAAGTTATCGCTGTAGGAAAGGTGCTCACTGAGAGCGAGTTGGAAAGGGCAATCAATAAGGCGATGGAGAAGGAATCATGAAGGTAAAGATGGAAGTATTCAGCGGAGATCCTCCCTGCCAGGGATGTGTTGCTATTCTTGCACTGGCTGATGAATACGCAGAAAAACATAAGAGTAATCTTGAAGTGATCAAACTTGTGGGGAAGGAAGCCGGGCCAAAATTCCAGGAATATAAGCTGGGATGTACACCGGCTGTTGTCATAAACGAGACAATACGGATTGAAGGGATATGCCCGAGCAGCACCACTCTGGACAGCGCATTAAGGGAGGCTGGACTGTGAATACTGTAAGAATGGAAGCTTTTCTTTCAACGTCAGGTTGTTTCGGGGACGACTGTCTTTGCAGGTTGCTCGAACAAATAGGAGGAGAGTTCCGCGGCAAGGTTAAGATAACTGTTCACCGTGGACACAACGATCTATTTGAAGAGTATAGTCTCACCAGAACTCCGGCTTTGGTTATAGAAGACCTGGTTAAGATAATGGGTTTCTGCCCTAGTAAGGAAACAGTGGTGGCCGCGCTTAAAGAAGTAGGGGTGGAATAATAGGTTGTTGACTAGAGGAAGAGGGCTGTTGCCTTGGCTCTTTGGCTGCAGGTAGACCCCGTGCTGTATTCCATGAACAATCGAATTGCCTTGCGTTAGGAGGAAAATGCAGAGTCTTGAGAAAATATATTACAGCGATGAGTTCCGGGATACTGCAATGAAAGCTAAGGGGTTGTCCGGAGAAGATTTCAATGGGTTGGTATTAAGTATGAAGGAACAGGTTATGAGTGCCACCCTGAAAGACCCCATAAAATTGTTTTTTCAAATAATTGATCGCTCAGAAAGAGAATGGAAACCTGGCGTCCCGTTTCCTCTGCTTGGAGACTGGCATCATTTTCTGGTGCCTGGGATAGTACTATCGGCCTTGCGAAACAGTGGCTATGAAATTAGCGACAAAGATATAGCGGAAGGAATAAAGCGAGCTGAACAGGCCAAGGTCTCTTGCGGTTTCACTGGAGTTTGCGGTGGAGCCAACAGCATCGGGATCGTAGGAGCGATTGTTAAGAAAGTCACTCCCCTTCACGATGACGAAAGGCAGGAGTTAATGCGTATCGCTGCGCGAGTTCTTGAGAGTATTTCAAGAGTCAAGAGAAGATGTTGTCTGATGAGTAGTTTCATTACCCTCAAGGAAACAATAAGATATTTATCGGGAAATAGTTATTTCTTACCCCTAACGGAGATTGTCTGCCCATATTCTTCGCAGAATAGCAGATGCGCTAAAGATCAATGCCTTTTCCATCATACGGGAAGTGTTGCGACGAATGGCAGAGTTTAGCAGGGTCCCCCATGAGGATCCTGCCAATTTGTGACGGCCGAGTTGGCCGAAAAGCGATGCATGCGTATATCATAAAAGAAGGAAAGGAGTGAGTACTATGGCTTTCAAGGTAGCGTTCATCAATATGGCCCCTGACGGGGATCCCGAGAAGCACAGGGCTACAATAAAGACCTCTACACTTGAATTAACTATGGTGGTCATTCAGTTAAGAAATTTTGATCAGGCAGTAAAGGTGTGCCAGAATTTGGTCGAAAAAGAAGGAATTCAAAATCTAGTCTTGTGCCCAGGTTTTCGGCACCAGGCGGTAGGCAAGATCGCCAATGCCGTCGGAGAAAGAGTAGCCATTAATGTGGCCAGGGGCGACCATCCCAGTGACAGAATAATAGATGAGATATTGAAGAAAGAAAAGTGGTTTTAAAAGCCGTCCATGGTAAAGGCCGAACTGCCATGACGGTATTTGGCGTATGCCGCGGTCGTAGTTTGAAGACTGAATAATGCACGGTCGCTTGAATGCCCCATAGCTATTCTGATTCTGAGTTGGGCCAAAAGGTCAGGAAAAGGGGTGGGGGGACTAATAAGAAGAGCAGCAACGTAAAGAGAAACAACAGCCGGGGGGTGTTCCAAATGAAAAGCCTGAGAGAAAATTTGTGTGCTTTGCTCCCTTAAGCTGCGCGACAAACTGGAGTTCAATGGGTTCCTTCGTCACTACTCTTTCTGGGGTACAAGCGAATGGGAGGAAAACATGAAGGCTCTGACCATTTATGATTCACTTGGGGGCAACACCGAAAAGATCGCAACCCGCATCTATGAGGTATTGAGCAGTGCAGGCGTCGAGTCCGACTTAGTCAAGATAGCTTCTGAGATCGATGTGGAGTTTTTAGAGTACGATATAATTTTCATCGGCTCGCCGGTCATCAATTGGCTCCCGACTCCTGCCATGATGAATTTCGTGGTGAAAAAACTTAAGGAATACCGGAAAAGCGGTAGACTCCCGTCATCTGTACCTTTGCGACCGGGGAAATTTGCTGTTTGTTTCTGCACCTATGGCGGCCCGCACATCGGCAAGAATGAGGCAGTACCCCTAACAAAGTGGTTTCGGGCTTTTTTGGAACATCTGGGATACGTGGTTTTGGATGAATGGCACACGATTGGCGAATTTCACGACAAGGAAGTCTTGAGCACCAAAGGCCGAATGGGCGATACTCGAGGACGTCCTAACGAGAAGGATCTAACAGATGTCGAAATTCTGGTCAAAGGCGTCTTGTCGTCCCTGGCAGCATGGCTACCGTAGGCGACATAGTAGCCTTTTGAAAACAGCCAGAGGTTTGTCGTTTCGGGTCCGGACGAATGAGCTTTTTTTATCGGTAAAGCCATCCTTGCCGATTGCTTCAAATCTTTTTTGCTGAGGGCACGGGCTTCTTGAGCCGGGTTGGGCACAGCAAGGATTAGACGAAAAATGGTAAGGATTGTAATGTTTATCTGATTCTATCGAAAGCGAGGGATTCAGCATGGCTGAGCTCAAGAAAACAAAAAAAGAAATAGTCGATAAAGCGAAAGAGTTGGGGGTAGAATATGAGACGAAATACCAGGGATGCGGCCAGTGCACGTTTTGTGCGATAATAGATGCTCTGAGATGGGGAGGCTTGGAACTACTGCCGGAGGATATGCAAGAGAGGCTTTTTTGTGGGTTAACCCTCTTGTCCGGCGGTGTTGCCATGACAGGAGAGGGCTCATGTGGAGGTGTAACAGGGGGCGTTTTGGCAATAGGGGTCGCTTTGGGAATTTCGAGAGAGATGCAAGCAGAGGATCGATCCGTGAGGCGTGTAGGTTATGAAACTGCATGGAGAGGTATTGTGGACAAGTATTTCAAGAAATACAATTCTCTGCTGTGCAAGGATGTTCAGAGGAAAAGCTTCGGAAAGGCCTATGATTTGAGAGCTCCAGAGGTGAGCAAGGAGTTTCTAAGAACATCGGGAGTTTTCGATATCAGTGAGAGGACCCCCGAGAGGGCAATTTGTTTGACTCATAATTGCACCATCGCAGTGGCTGCTGGTTGGGCTACTGAATGTATTTTGGATGAATTTTATAACGGTAATTTAAAAGGCAAGCATGAAATTTTGTAGATTTATGGGGGATTTATCAACTTGTTCAGCCCTTAAGGTTAAACGAATAAACGTTTGGCAGATTCCTTAAGTTGCTGATACCTTACCCCTTTCGGAAAATGGACGCAGCGTTTCGTTTTCAAGTCAAGCGACATAAAAGGACGTCATTAGAGCAGAGAGCGAAGCACATCCCCAACGGAATACGGCGGAAGAGGCTTTACATTTTCTTGGTGTAAGCCTCTAAGCACCCCATCCTATAGCGGTCGGCGGATTTCGCAAATAGCCCTTGCTATCGTGAACGCTAAGGTTTTCCCTCCTTTTTCAACCCTTCGACGAATTCCTTGAAGAACCTGTCCTTTTCGTTCCAATCCGATCCGAATTTGCGGTCGAAATAGGGGCCCGTTTTCTGCAAAGATTTTAACCACCAAAGCCTCTTCCCTCCCCCGAGAAGAACTTCTTCGACCAAATCCTTCAGCTCCACCATCAGTTCTTTTGGCAGAAAGGACACGGCCCCGAGTTCGACCGATTTCTTGAGCGCTTCCGGAGTCACGGCGTGGGCCGTCAGCATGATTGCAGGGAAGCCTCTCAAAACCGCATTCTTCAGAAGCTCGAAGCCGTCGACGCCCATGATGTCCAGGACCACGGCGTCATAGGTGTTATTCGTGATCAAGCGGAGGCCGGTTTCAAAATCACTTGCCGTGTCCACCTGGCACATGTCAAGGATTTCAGCGACGGTGGTGAGCACGTCAGGTTCATCATCGACCACCAGAATCGTCTTGTCTTTCAAAGCGCTCTCTGCATTCATGGTTTCTGCTCCCTCCTTCTTTAACCTCAAAGTCTACCCTTATACCAAAGACAAACATGGGGGTCAAAACGAAATCGACCACTTGGGTTTTATGGAGCACCACCCTTGAAAAGCCTCAGGGCGGTGTCCGTAACTTTTTCTGCATAGGCCGGATCATTGATGTGACAGTCCATGGTGATGAACTCGATGCCGGGGCTGAGGTGGTTTTTCAGCGCATCGATGAAAGCCTTTCTCCCTTCCGGGTAGTCGAGCTTTCCCCCGGGCCGGTCGTATCCCATAAATCCGACTGCAGGGATCAGGACGGCCACAGGACCGCGAGACCTGTTGAGCCTGGAGGCGATGACCTTTCCGGTTTCGGCCATCTCTTGGACGGTCGCCTGAATACCGGATGCGATTTCGTTGTGGGCAAAGGTCAATCTCCCTTTAAACCGTTCCGGCAAATCCTTCAATGCACCGAATGAAAAGAATCCCAGCCCTCCGGGTCCGAGGATCTGGGGGATGCCTTTTTCCGAGGCAGCCTCCACCCTTCCGGGTGAGGCGCAAAACCCTCCGGCAACCTCGGCGAGAACCCCCTGGGGGCAGAGGTCCAGCACCCCGCGCACCTTGTCCTCCCTGATGAGCCTTTCCATGAGCGCCCCTTGCATGCTCGAACTGACGGCGTGAAAGACGGCCACTTCGTAACCTTCTTTTTCCAGGGCTTCTTTCACCGGCGTGGCATAGGTGAGAAAAGACCCTCCAAGGGTGGTCATAGTGATCAGAGGTGCGCTGTCCCCGGCCGGTTCCTCTTCGCTCTCCACCATGCTCGAGACCGCCACGGCCGCTTTCTTGAGGTCTCTCTTTTCCAGGCGGTTCATGCCCCAAAGGTCACAGGTGGCTTGGATCAGGACCACATCGTTCAGGACGCTCTGGGGAGTCACGAAATCCGAGAGCGCGACCGTGGAGACCAGGACTTTTGTGAGCCCTGTGGGCAGTCCCCTGAAAACTTTGAGGGCCAAAGAACTCCCCATGGAGCCGCCGATCGCAATGACCCCGTCAAAAGCGCCGTTCTTGAAAATGCCCTGAACAATGCTTTCAGCCCCTTTGGCCATTTCAGCCATGGCCTTTGCCTCGTCATCGAATGAAAGCAGCTCCGGCAGAGTCCGGGAAGCGGCCTTGGCCACCTCATGGCTGGGGATATCCGCGCTGAAAAGAGACTTGCCCGTGGTGCCTATGTCCATCACAAGGGTTCGGAGGCCCTTTTCTTCTATCACCTTCTTGACGAAGAGCGCCTCAAGGCCTTTGGTATCAATGGTCGCGACTATTAGAACGGTCTTCCCCTTTTTCATGGTTGCTCTCCGCACGCCACCTTATCAATCGTCTGAGAACAATATGGACAATCCGCACCCCCTTCCCCCAACGTCGGGGTCATAAGCGCTAACTTAAGAAGGGAGGGCGACAGATTTGATGTTTCGTCATTCCGGCGGAAGCCGGAATCCATGGGTCTTAAACAGTTCTGGACCCCGGTTTTCACCGGGGTGACGGCTTAAGTTAGCGCCTATGACTGTCGGGGGAGAGGGGAGGCTTTTATTTCTTGTCTAGAATATAGAGCGCGCCTTCCGTGGCGTTCACCCTGATTCTCTGCCCTGTCTTAATGGTCGTGGTCGCTGTAAAGGTGTTGACCAGGGTCGGCAGCCCATACTCGCGGCCCACAATGGCCGTATGACTGAGCGTTCCTCCCCGGTCGGAAACAACGGCTTTAACCAGACCAAAAACGGGCGTCCAAGCAGGATTGGTTCCGGGGCAGACCAGGATTTCACCCTTCTGGACGTGATCCAGCTCGCTGTAATTCATGATGACCCGGGCCGGCCCCTCGGCCACACCGGGCGCTCCGCACACGCCGTAAATATCGGCTTTCAACTCCGGCCTCACCCTGGGCAATTCTCCCACAACGATTTTGATAATGATGGCATCGGCTGACGGCAAGAGGTCCATTCCTACCGCTTCCTCGAGGCTTTTCCTGGTGGTAAAAACCGGAGGGTGCGTCACATCTTTCACTTCCGGCCAGTTTTTATTCAGATACTCCCACCGTGCCCGCCGCCTGTTGGCAATGTACTGCAGTTTATGGAACTCGGGGGCCCCGAGGACCCGCTCCACTTCGTCCGGGTTGAGGAAAAAGACGTCATCCGGCTTGTCAATGGTCCCTGCCTCGGCCAAACGCCTTCCGATGCCGAGAAAACCGCGGCGCTGGACTGCATGGCAGTGCAATTCGCAGAAAAGGTCGTGCTCCTCACTGTAGGACCCGGTCTTGCCGGCCAGTTTGATGAGCGCGTCGAACCAGGGCTTCTCGTCCTCGGGCACCTTTGCCATCAGATCGGCGATGGCCTTTTCCCTGCCCTGGGCGAGTTTTTTCGTCATTGCATCCAGGTCGTAGTCACCGCCCTTCTTGAGAAAAGCCTTGATGGGAGAGAACACCACGGAAGGATCTTCAAGCCAGTAAGGTTCGTTCAAATCCATCATGCGAACCATTCTCCATCCGTCTACCTGAAGAAAAGCATGCAACTTCTTGAGCCAGTCCTTGCCGGCGTCGCTCTGTTCGATCTTTCCCATCACCTGTTCAACCGGGGTGTTCATGATGATGTCGCCCAACCCCATGGACACCGCATCCCTGGCCAATTCCCACGTTTTCCTGTCCACCTGGAACACTTTGTTGTCATAGCCCCTGAACATGTCCTGGAATTCAGGGCTCTCGCTCGTCAGACCATAGGGCTTCACCAGGTCCTCGAGCAAAAGGAAGGCGGCGTAGGAGACGTTCATTCCCATGAAGTGGATCTCCCACATGCGGCGATTGGTGCTGATCATGTCCCAGAGGTGATGGATGAGATCGATGTTGCTGGCCATGTCCAGATCAACGGCTTTCAGTTTGTCATACATCGCCAGCAGTTCCTTGCGCTGTTTGGCCCAGATGCCGTCGAAGTCCTCAATCCAGGGGATCAAGGCTTCCTTGAACTTGGCCGTGCGTTTCGCCACCTCCTCCTCATCCCTCACAATAAGCATGGCGATATAGTCCGAGCCTTCCACGTTTCTAAGCGTAAACCCTTTATACCTGGGCATGCTGAGCTTTTCCGCGGCGTATTGAGATCCGTAGCCGCAGTGCCTGATCCAGAACCAATTGTACATCGGCGTCAACAATGGCACGGCGTGTGTTCCATCGAAAAACCACGAATTCATCTCAGGCAGGTCCACATCTTTGTCAAAGTCAAACCCGGGTACTGAATCCCATAGCTTCACCATTTCCTGTTTCTCCTGTGCCATCTTCTTTCCCCTCCTTCTTGATCTCTAAACGGTTTACGATTCTATGATCCTTACCCCCACTCCTCTTCATCGAGAGGTATCTCCTCCAAGCGAAACCAGGTGGAATTCTAGAGACCCCCAAATTTCTTGGCGATCAACTCGGCAATATGACTCGATGCAGACACCTTCTTCTTTGCCGCCACTTTGGCCGGACGGGTTTGAAGCCAGAAAAGACTCCCGGGAAAGGGGATATCCTGGTCCACGGCCCACTCCATGTCCTGCGGACCTCCCAGAGCCTGTTCTGCGGATTTGGCAACCTTCGCGATTTCAAGGATCTCTTCATCGCTGATGCAGGCTATGTTCTGCATGGGCTCCGGCACGTCCGCCCAGTCCGCCCCGTCTTCCGTGTACACCACGCACTTCCCTTTGTTCCCCACATGTCTCCCAACGATTTCCAGGCTTTCCTTGTCCACCACAAACCCGTCGACACTCTCGGCCCCGCTCACCACGCCCTCGCCCAGACCCCAGTTCGCCTCCAGGAGGATCTTGGAGTCATCGGCGGTGACCGGATCCACGGTGAAAGTGATCCCCGAGGCCCTTGCATTGACCATCTTGGGAATCGCTACCCCCAGCTCATCCCCCAACACCGGGAACCCCTTGTTGACCCGAAAGGCTACGGCTCTGGCCGTGTACGCGCTGGCCCAGACTTTCTTCACCTTCTCGATCACTTCGTCAATGCCCCGCACGTTGAGGTAAGTCTCAAACATCCCGGGCCTGCTCTCCGTTCCCGCAGACCGCACTGAAACAGGTACGTTTTCAATCCCTGTTTTTTTGCACAGCTTCCCGTAATAGGAGGCGATCGCCTCTTTCATGGAAGAGGACATTTCCCCGGCCTCGATCAGGTCGCGCAGGGTCCTGCTCATTTCCTCGAAGACCGAAATCCCCACCCCCTGGAGGTTGCCCAAGCCTTTGACATAGGAGGCCATCTTCTCGTCCGTACCCGTCTCATGAATGAATTTCTCGTACAGGGCGATGGAAAGCGCAAAGCCCGGGGGAACCGCCAAGCCCATTCGCGTCATCTGGCCCAGATTGGCGCATTTCTTTCCAACCATGTCGTTGTGGTCTCGTCCCAGCTCTTCAAACCAGTAAATCATACGCCCTCCTTTCAGAAACGTAAGATTCAGCCACAAAGACACCAAGCCACGAAAACTATATGATCATTCTGTTGATTCCATTATTGATTAGAAAGACGTTGATATCCCTTCTTTGTGCCTTTGTGTCTTAGTGGCTAAGCCGTCTCCTCCCTCGCTAAAAGGGCGGCCCCCAAAGCTCCTACGATCTGTGGCTCCTCGGGAACGAAGATTGAACTGCCGACAGCGATTTCCAGATACCGCTTGACCCCGATGTTCTTGGCAACACCGCCGGTGAATGCCACATCTTTGTGGAATCCGACGCTTCGTCCCATGGTGATGGTTCTGGACGCCACCCCCTTGTGGATGCCGGCGATCAGGTTCTCTCTGGGTTCACCTTTGGCACGGAGGGAGACGACTTCCGATTCAGCGAAGACGGTGCAGGTACTGCTGATCATGCACGGTTTGCCGCTGCTCAATGAGAGGGCTCCCATGTCCTCTAAAGGAACTTCGAGCACATTGGCCATCACCTCGATAAACCTGCCTGTGCCTGCAGCACATTTGTCGTTCATCACAAAGTTGGTGACATTCCCATCCGCATCCAGCGCGATCACCTTGCTGTCCTGCCCCCCAATGTCGATCACGGTGCGGGCGGAAGGCAAGAGGGAATTGAGCCCTTTTGCATGGCAGATGATCTCGGAGACCGCGCGATCAGCAAAGGGAACAGCATGGCGGCCATACCCCGTGGCGACCACGCGAGCAAAATCCGCAATTCCGGGCCCGAGTTTTCGGGTCGCTTCCTCCAGCACTTTATCCGTTGCCAGGTTGACGCTCCGGCCGGTCGGCAACACAGCGTAGGAAACCATCCCGCCGTCGCTGAGAATCACCGCCTTGGTGGTTGCCGCACCGATGTCCAAACCGCACACCAACATCCATCAATTCTCTTTCAAATCCCCCCGGAGAGACTTTCCGACAACCTTAAGTTTCCCTCCCCCTCGACGGGGGAGGGTTAGGGTGGGGGTGGAAAGGCTGCCCGTTTCGCCTTTTTTGCGGCCAGCAGGTGGCCGAAGGTTTCAATTTTTGTTCTCATGGATTCCCCGCTGAAAACCCGGTTGTCATACCAGTCGACTTCCAGACTGAGCACAGGAATTTTCATCTCCTCTTCTAAGGCCTTCTTGAAGAAGTACCCTGTCCCGGACATGGGTCTGCAGTGAATGGGTTGAGTCCACAGGATGCCGTCCAGCCCGAAATCCTCCACCGCCTTCTTGGTCCAATGGAGAACCGCCGAAGTGCTATGGTACAACCCTCGCTTCAACTCCACCTGGGCGTTTCTCTCGGCCAGAGAGGTGTGAGCGGAATCCAGGCTCGCCGTGTAAGCGTCATAACTCAGGAAAGTGACCGGTATGGCGATACCGGCCTTCTCGATCAAATGGGCTATGGACTGGTCTCGCTGGGGGATGAGGAAGCTGCAGACCCTTGGGCTTCCTTTGGGCAAAGGACCGATCCCATCGTTGACCCTTGCTTCGAGTTCCGGGACGAGGGTCTCAATCGCCTTGAGCGCCTCCGGGAAACGATCATAGCTGATCCCGTTCCTGAGGAACCGTACCACCTGCAGGTTCGCCTGCGATACAGGGGGCGGGTCCGCCTTCATGGAACGGTTGGTCTTTGCAATTCCCTCATTGAACTTGCTGTATAAGTCGTAATAAGCCGCCCAGTGCTCTTTGTTCGGCTGGTAGCCCAGGATTTCCGCGGCCTCGATCCAGCCGCTCTCCATCTCCGCGGCGAGGTAGGAGACCCGCTCAGGATTGAGATTCGGGAATTCGCCCCAAGGGGAATCCATCACATTGTCCATGACCACCCATGGGATCCCGTAGACTTCGCGCAGCCATTCATCGGTTTGTCCCCCCTGGTCACAGTAGAAACTCGAGGCGAGGAGCAGGTCAGGGACCGGGATAATCCCCTGAGTCACAGCGCCTATGCGGATTTTGTTGAGACCGCACAAGGCCCGGCCCGGTGGAAGCGCTTTTTCTTCCCCGGCCTCAAGGATCGGATCGATCCGGTCAAAAACGGCTCCCAGGGCGATGTCGAGAATGAACTCAGGGCAGACACAAAGGATTTCCCCTTTTCCGATCACGGAGATGACCCCGCTCAGTCCACCCAGAGGAGGGAAGGAGTAATAGACGAGTCTCTTGCCCTCCCGTTTGCTGAGGACCACATCCACCATTCCGCCGATCCAGACACCCAGGGCTTTTCTCACGCCCATCAAATCCACATCATACCCTTCGATCACCCGTGCTTCCGCGGCCTCCATGTCCTCAGGCCCCAGGCCCAGGATACCAAAGGCCTGATCGAGTCTCGGTCTTTCACGGCTGATTTGCTCTTCTTCCCAGCCGCACAGTTTCAAGAGAGCCGAATAGTGCATGACTATTTCCTTTTGATCATTTCGATGAACGTTTCTACGCGGGTTCGAAGGGGGCCCGCTTCCTGCTCGTCGTAATCGGACTCGAGGACCAGGGTCGAAAGGCCTGTCGCTTCTTTGATCAATTTCGGGACCAGCGTGGATTGGACCGTATAGCTGTCCCTGTACATCAGGCCGTACCAAACAAGGCCGTCTGCAGAGAATTCTCTGGCCAGGGTGATCAGCAAATCACGATATTCTTTGGATGGTCTGAACCATGCAGGTGCTACCCTGTGCCGGAAATAGGAATCGGCAAGGGCGTCCATGGGGTTTCCATGCGTGGCCACATCATCCCGGTAATGTCTGAGACCTTCGGCAAAGTGCTCCATCACGACAGCGCCGCCGGCCTCTTCGATGAGATGGAGGATCTTGGTGTCTCCGTAAGCCAGTGTGGAGCCGGTCAGCAAAACCCTGGGCCCGCTTGTGGGTGAGGAGGCCGGTTGCTCCAATTCCTCACTCAGCGATTCGAGGGTCTTTACCATGAGCCTCTTGTCAAGCCACATCGAGGCATGCAGGAGCCTGACAAAATCCGAACCCTTGAGAGGCGAGGCCCCGCTCTTACGCATGACGCCTATTTTTCGGAAAAGCTCCCTTTCCCTGTTGCACAGGACAGTGGCTTCCCTGAGGGCGTGATCCGTGATCCTTGCCCCGGTTTCCTTTTCCATTCTTTCTTTGAGCGCCGTGATGCCATGGAGATAGTACGCCAGTGCCCGTTCGGTTTTGCGGTGAGGGACACCGAATCGAAAGATCTCTCCGAGATGGTAGAACTCCCACGCGTCGCCCAGGATCCTGACGTTGTTGTCGGTGATGGGAACCACGAACAGGTCCATGAGGTCATAAACGGGCTCGCCCCTGAGGACCTTGAAACCGATCTGGGAGCGACAGAACGTGTCGTACCAGCGGGGGAGATAAGCTCCGGCAATCAAAACCGGTTCATGCTCTCCTCCACGATGAAGACCCACCGGAATCGCGCCGGCCGCCAGGATGATTTCTTCAGGGACATATCCTCCAGGGTAATAGCCGATGATTTTGCGGCCTTCCTCTTTGAATCCTTCCAGTTCCTGAGTCCGGTTTTTCAGGTGAAGGTCCAGCGCTTCGAGAGCTTTCATTTTCTTCTCCAGCCGATCACTGCTTCAGTCCGAAGTCATCACGGATCACCTGATAACAGTTGTAGGAGCATCCTCTCCCGGTGCCGACGCCGTTGTGGGTTGCGGCCGAGCAAAGATAGAAGTTCTTGACCGGAGTTCGGTAGTTCGAGAGCTCAGGGGTCGGCCTGAACCGGTCCATCTGGGAGACGATCATGTCCCCTACGGCGATGGATCCCTGGTGCATGTTCGGCCGGCGCAATTCAATGTCATAGGGCGTGAAGACACGGCAGCCTATAATGTTATCCCTGGCCATGTTGGGCGCATAGATCTGCCACTGCTTGATGATGGCGTCTTCGAATTCCTTTCTCAGCTCCTGCCACCTGGCCGCAGAGAAGAACCGGGTGGGTGCGGCAAATTCCTCCACCCCGATCATGTGCTTGCCTTCGGGCGCCCTCGACTTGTCCCAGATGGTATCAGGTCCGGCGAACATGAAGAGCTTGCTGCTGATTCCGTTGACCAAAATCTCGGAGAGGTACTGGTTCGCCATGTAATCCGCATTCCTCGGCCCCATGTAGAGCCTGGGTTGAGGCCCGCAATCCGGGTTGAAGGAGGCGGCCTTGTACTGGGGCAGTTCATGCATGGCAAGAACCGCCCAGATGACGTTGTGCCTGTTGTATCGGATGTTCTTGACCCTTCTCACGATCTTGCTGTCGAGATGCTCTTCGCCGATCATCTGGATCGTCTGAAGGGCACTCAGGCCGCTGACCACGAGACGCTTCGCCTCGATCTCGGTCCCGTCCTTGAGGCGAATCCCCTTGGCTTTCC
>Ga0209163_1000143_pt1 | contig 171397 bp, 140 predicted proteins | sample MTBAKSrepl2MetaG_FD_187457 | JGI IMG/M metagenome (GOLD analysis project Ga0209163, IMG submission 187457) | Enrichment culture microbial communities om Arthur Kill intertidal strait, New Jersey, USA, that are MTBE-degrading - MTBE-AKS2 (Arthur... | ecosystem: Environmental > Aquatic > Marine...
CACAGTATGTTAAAATTATAAATCAATATGTCAAAGAACTTGATGTTGCTGTTTAAATTGTTAATATTTAATTTGAAAAAAATGCAATTTTATTTGTTTAGCCATATGGCTTTATTTTCAGGGCAAAACATTATACTACTTTATCTAAGTTTTTATACCCGAATTATATAAAACTAGTAAAAAATCATTATCGAACCCATGTTAATTTATTAAATCATACCCCATGCATTCTAAGTTAATAATCCCATTCACTAACCATGCTTGTAACTTCCCCCGGGTGCTGAGCCTGTCGAAGCACCATCTTTCCCCAGAATCCTTCTTGTCTCTTCCCTGTCCATAACCAACTGGTGCTTCAATTGTTCAATACTTTTGAACTTTTTTTCATCCCTTATCCTTTTTCTGAATATGATTGTTATATCCTGTCCATATAAATCTCCTGCGAAGTCAAATATATTTACTTCTATGGTTTTTTCAGATAATTTTGAATGAATCGTTGGTCGCATCCCAATATTAAGCATACCATTATATATATTATTATCTGTTTCAAGGTTCACTGCATAAACTCCATCACCCGGGATAAGTTTGTGTTCATCATGTGGTGTAAGGTTTGCGGTTGGGAATCCAATCTGCCTTCCAATCCTGTTTCCCCCGGTAACACGTCCCTGTAGAAAATAATTATATCCCAGGTATTTGTTGGATTCATCAAGTTTTCCATTAATTAATAAATCCCTGATAAGAGAAGAACTGATTATTTCTCCGTTATTTTTTACCGGTTCAGTTTGTTGGATGGTAAAGTTATATATTTCAGCACATTCTTTCAGATTTTGATAATCTCCCTCCCTGTTCCTCCCGAATTTATGGTTAAAGCCAATAACCAGGTGTTGTATTCCAATCTTTTTTACCAGCATATCTTCAATGAATTCACAGGATCCAAGCTGTGCAAATTCCCTTGTAAATTCAACAACTACCAGATGATCAATTCCTGTTTTTTCCAATAAGATAATTTTCTCATTGAAAGATGATAAGTATCTAAGTTTTTTACTTTCCTTATTCAGAACCTGTCTTGGGTGAGGCCATAATGTCAGAACAACTGATTCCCCTTTACATGACCGGGCTACGGATTTAACTTTCTCCAGAATAGATTTATGACCGGTGTGCACACCATCAAAAATACCAATGGTCACGACAGGATTTCTGAAAGAAACAGACTCGGTATGTTTCCAGATTTTCATTGATTATAATTGAATTGCAAAGATATAAAAATAAACTTGAGTGAATTCCTTGCATATGTGTAAGGATTTCTTTCTCCGTAGAACCCTTTAATGACTTAATGGTTTTTTTTAGTATATTTCCCGATAATTAAAATATTCTCCTACAACATGAAAAATCCTTCATTAGTATTGAAAGATCCATGGCTTTCACCTTATGCTAAAATTATTGAAAGAAGGATGGAAAAAACTGCCATTAAAAAAAAGCAACTTACCAGGCAAAGCGGTTCCCTTTCAAAGTTTGCACTGGGACATCTCTATTTTGGCTATCGCAAAACTCAAAATTGCTGGGCATTCAGGGAGTGGGCTCCAAATGCAACAAAAATATTTCTAATAGGTACTTTCAATAATTGGAAAGAACTTGGACTTTTTCAATTTAAAAAAGGTGAAAATGGCAACTGGAAACTTAACCTTCCTCATAGCATTATCAAGCATCTGGATCTTTATAAACTTTCTGTTCACTGGAAAGAAGGTTCCGGGGAAAGAATTCCAGCATGGGCAAAACGAGTGGTACAGGACCCTGAAACTCTTATTTTTAATGCACAAATCTGGGATCCTGCTAATCCATATATCATGCAGCACAATCTCCTGTTGAAAACTGAAGAAGCTCCCCTTATTTACGAAGCACATGCAGGAATGGCCACCGAAGACTACAAAACAGGTACATGGGATGAATTTCGTCAAAATGTATTACCGCGTATTATAAAATCCGGTTATAACACTCTTCAGCTTATGGCTGTTCAGGAACACCCCTATTATGGATCTTTCGGTTATCATGTATCCAGTTTCTTTGCAGCTTCTTCACGCTTTGGAGACCCTGATTCACTGAAAAAACTGATAGATGAAGCCCACGGAGCCGGTTTGCGTGTAATTATGGATATCGTTCATTCCCATGCCGTTAAAAATGAAGTAGAAGGAATTGGCAAATACGATGGTTCCACTTTTCAGTTTTTTCACGAAGGAAACAGGAGAGAACATATTGCATGGGATTCATTATGTTTTAATTATGGTAAAAATGAGGTTGTTCATTTTCTCCTTTCAAATATTCATTTCTGGATGACCGAATACCAATTTGACGGGTTCCGTTTTGATGGGATTACCAGTATGCTGTTTCTTGACCACGGACTAAACAGAGACTTTACAAACTATGAAATGTATTTTGACGGGCAACAGGATGAAGACGCAATAATTTATCTCTCTCTTGCAAATGAGCTTATTAAAGAAATCAATCCGGAGGCTATTACAATTGCAGAAGAAATGTCAGGGTATCCTGGCCTGGCTGCTCCTGTAAATGAAGGTGGTATGGGATTTCCCTATCGAATGGCAATGGGGACGCCTGACTATTGGATAAAAATAATTAAAGAAGTCCCTGATGAGAAATGGAATGTTGATGAAATATATCAAGAGCTGACAAAGAAACGGATTGAAGAAAAAACTATAGGTTATGCAGAATCTCACGATCAGGCATTAGTAGGAGATAAAACAATTATCTTTCGACTTATAGATAAGGAGATGTATTTCAACATGAGTAAAACTTCCCAAAATATAAAGGTTGACAGAGGTCTGGCATTACATAAAATGATCCGCCTTATCACAATTGCCACTGCTGGAAATGGTTATCTCAATTTCATGGGAAATGAATTCGGTCACCCTGAATGGATAGATTTTCCGAGAGAAGGCAACAACTGGTCATACCAGTATGCCAGAAGACAATGGAGTCTTGCAGACAATGCTGAACTTAAATATCACTACCTTGCTGACTTCGATCGTGAAATGGTAACTCTTGCAAAGACATTCCGTTTACTGGAAAAATATTCCCCCATCAGAAAACATCTGCATACTAAAGATCAGACACTTGCATTCGAACGTGGCGAACTGTTGTTTATATTTAATTTTAATCCGGTCAGATCATTCCCTGACTATGGAGTAAAGTGTTCAGCCGGGAAATATGAAGTAATATTTACTACTGATTCTTCAATGTTCGGTGGCCAGGATCGGGTAACTTTAAATTTATCATATCGTGCTTATCCTGAAAAAACATTTGCCCCGGATTATATGCTGAAGATATATATCCCTGCAAGAACAGCTATTGTTTTAAAAAGAGAAAAAATAAAAAGAGTTCACGAGTTTATTTAAAGCCACTTCACAATATTTAAATCCTGCTTATGAGCTAATAATTCATTTTTCGGATATAGTCGTATTCCGAAATCAAAGATTCCGGGTTGGGTCGGAGTAGTTTCCAGTTTATACCATGCTTTTGATCCTTCTGATTTTTCAAGCTTAAACTCCTGTCTGTTTACAATATACATTTTTGTTTCATCACTTTCGTGATCCCCGAATATTACTTCAACGCCAACCTCATCCGGATTTAATGTTTTAAGATCAAGGACTATTTCAGAAGCATAATTACTTCCCAGCGATAATGGTTTGTTATTATCAGGAAGATCTATAGACACAATCTCAATATCATTCCAGGCATTCAGAACTTTTTTCTTCCATGATGCAATAACGGAGGCCATTTCAAATTCATTCTGCTTCATCCGGAATGTTCTGGAATAAAGTGGCTCATAATACTTGCTGATATAATCCCTCAACATCCTGTTCATTGTGAACTCAGGGCATATTGAAGAAATTGACTTTTGGATCATGTCGACCCACCCGACAGGAACGCCTCTTGCATCCCGTTTATAAAACAATGGGGTAATTTCATTTTCCAGCAGGTTATAAATATTTTCAGCATCAAGTAGGTCCTGGAATTCCTGGTCATCATATGTCTTTTCCTCCTGTAATGCATATCCTGCACCTGAAACATATCCTTCTGCCCACCAACCATCGAGTACACTGAAATGAATAAGACCGTTCATAATAGCTTTTTCTCCACTGGTACCTGAAGCTTCAAGTGGTCGTGTTGGAGTATTTAGCCAGATATCTGCACCATGCAGGAGCTTTTTTGCCAGTTGGATCTCATAATTTTCCAGGAAAACAATTTTTCCAAGAAATTCTTTTCTTCTTGAGGTTTCGACGATCAGTTTTATCAGATCCTGTCCGGCTTTATCTTTGGGATGTGCTTTACCTGCAAAGAAAATCTGAACCGGCATGAAAGGATTATTTACTATTGAAGCAAGCCTTTCAGTATCCCTGAACAATAAATGAGCTCTTTTATATGTTGCAAATCTTCGTGCAAATACGATGGTTAATGCATTCGGGTCAAGTCCTTCCTGAATTTCTCTGATCACTTTCGGATTTTCATGGCTTACTGCGGCAGTTTCGGAAAGCCTGATTTTAAGGAAATCTATCAGTTCTTTTCTTTCCTTATTTTTTATTTTCCATATTTCTACCTGGTCCACATCCTTAATTTTCTTCCACATTTCGCGATCTTCCTGTTTATTCAGGAAATCAGGATCCAATTCCTTTTTATATAATTCCAACCAGTTTTTTGAGATCCATGTTGGTACGTGAACACCATTGGTTACATGTCCTATAGGCACTTCATCGGGCAAATAACCTTTCCACATATCGGCAAACATATGCCGGCTTACTTTTCCATGTAAACGGCTTACTCCGTTTACTTCCTGTGAAAGATTGACAGCAAGACAGCTCATGGAAAATTTCTCACCCGGTGTATTGGGATGCATTTTACCCAGGTTCATCAGCTGGTTCCAGGTAATTTTAAGTCTGTTCGGATAATGTGCAATATAAGCACGCATAAGATCTTCATCAAAATAATCATGCCCGGCAGGAACTGGAGTATGGGTGGTAAATAATGTAGAAGCTCTCACTATCTCGAGGGATTCAGGATAAGTAAGATTATTCTCCTGGATATATTCCCTCATTCTTTCAAGACCTATGAATGCAGCATGACCTTCATTACAATGGTATATATCGGGAGTTAATCCCATAGCACGCAATGCACGTATACCTCCTATTCCCAGCAATAATTCCTGTTTAAACCGGTTTTCAATGTCTCCGCCATAAAGTTGATGTGTAATATACCTGTCGGATTCAGTATTGTCCTCAAAGTCCGTGTCTAACAGGTATAATTTAACCCTTCCTACATTTACCTGCCATACCCTGGCATGAAGGTCTCTCCCCGGGAAAGCGATATGGATTACCAGCCAATTATCTTTTTCATCTCTCACCGGAGTAACAGGGCTTTTTGAAAAATGTTGTGGTTCATAAACATTTAATTGCTCACCTTGTGAGGAAAGTACCTGTTTGAAATATCCGAAACGATAAAATAATCCAATACCTATAATTTTGTAATTATAATCACTGGCCTCTTTTAAATAATCACCTGCAAGAAGCCCCAATCCTCCGGAATATATTTTCAGTGAATCATGCATTCCAAATTCCATGCTAAAATAAGCCACCTGTGGTCCTTCTTTTGGCGGTTCTGCCAGGTATTCTTTAAACCGGGAATATATTTGCGTCAGCTTATTTATAAATTCCATATCTTTTTCAAGCCTTGCCATACGTTTATATGAGATGCTGTCTATCATCTGTATTGGATTCCCGTCACACTCTTTACAGAGATCTTTGTCAATAGATTCAAAAAGATCTATAACATCCTGATTCCAGCACCACCATAAATTTTTGCTTAATTCTTCCAGAGGTTTCAGTTTCTTCGGAAGATTTTGCTGAACAATTACCTTTTTCCAGATTGGAGCAGCACCCTGTACAATTTCTACAGCAGGTAATTGTTCAACTCTCTCAGTCTCAACAAACCGGTCAACTCTTTTCATCACTTTATCAAGTGCAATCTGAAAAGCCTGTTTATAATAATCCACAAGATTTGACCATAATGCAATCCGGGATATTTTAAAAGCAGTTTCTCTTGCAAATTCTGTTTCTTTTTCATTAAGCGATTCAACTACTTTAATTGCTTTTGCAATATTCCCGACAACTTCAGTGTCATTAAAATCATTTCTTTCTACCACAAAAATTCCGTGATCCGGATCAGAAAATTCATTTTTTACCCATAAACCAAAGCCTGTAAGAGTTGTAGTTACAGAAGGAATTCTGAATGCAAGGCTTTCCATTGGTGTATATCCCCATGGTTCATAATATGATGGATATACGGTAAGATCAAATCCTATGAGCAGGTCGAAATATGGCATATTGAATATACCATCATTCCCATTTAAATATGAAGGAACAAAAATGATTTTTATCCTGTCTTCCGGTTCATTTTTTATATTATTAACAGCAATCCGGTTAAGAATGGGGTCATGTTCCGGGTAATGCAGATTATGAGTAAGAAATTTATTACCACTTAGCTGGAAATCCTGCCCGTTTATTTTTTCGGAAAGATCTTTCCTTGGCCCGTAATGGTGTGCAGGTATTAATACAAAAGCAATAACAGGTCTCTTTAAATCCCCGTTCTTTTTTAGTTCACCAAGTGCATCAATAAAGAGATCTATTCCTTTATTTTTAAATTCATATCTGCCACTGCTTGATACCAGAAAGCTATCATCGGGGAGTTTCTCATTTAATAGTGCTGAAGCGACTCCCAGTAATTTCTCTCTGGCAGCTTTGCGGTGTGCATCAAACTCTTCAGGTTCTGGAACAAAACTATCTTCAAACCCATTTGGTGTAATTATATCCGGCTCCTTACCTAAAAAATGGACACATTCACGGGCAGTAAGTTCACTTACAGTAGTAAAAGCATCGGCATTGCCGGCACATATTTTTTCCATCGATTGTTTTGATGAAATATGAAATTCAGATGCCTTGGCTTCAGCATTATATTCTTTCATTTTACTGTACAACGGAAGCAGGTTACCAGCTATTGATCTGCCAATGACAGTTGCATGGGTTGTAAATAAAGTTCCTACCTGGGGAAGGTTCTTTTTAAGATATAACAACCCGGAACCTGTCATCCACTCATGAAATTGGGCGACAATCCTGTCATGTGAAGCAAGATGATATTTTATAAAACTCTCGATAACCATCCCTGATGCATACCCGAAAAGAGTAGGTTCAATGTAATCCCACTGCCCGCTGATAGAATCCAGTTTGTAAGTTTCCCAGAATCTGCTGAATACTTCATCTTTTCTCGGGAAAAATGTAGTAAAATCAATAAGTATTACCAGGGGTTTTGCTCTAATGCTCCACCTCCCGACTTTCACGCGTAATCCTTCATTTGCCGCTTTTTGTTTCCATCCGGCAAGTAGATTAATGTCCTCAATAAATTCAGGATGATCAACACTATCCCGATAAACATCAGGGCCGATCAGAATATACTTGTCCCCATATTCCCGTTGTATAGTTAAAGCTTTTGTAGAAATAACAGTATGTATTCCTCCGACTTTATTACAAACCTCCCAGCTTACTTCAAAAATATAATTTGGTTTAGTTAGTTCTTTCTTCATATATTATCAGAATTATCAGATTATTTTTTATGAGATGAAATATTTTCCGAAGGTAATCATAAGGATGAATAATTTTTCTTCAGGGAGGTATTTATTTATTTTTTTATCCTGGAAGTAGTCCTCTTCGCGGTCACAGGTTTCAACGATATATCTTTTTTGATTTTTTCCCCAATATCCTCTTGTTTAACGATCTTATTTCCAGCGGTGAGTTTTCTTTTTTTACCAGAAACTTCAGTTATTATTTCTTCATTCTCGGAAATTGATTTTTTCTTGCGTCCTGCCACTTTACCGGATTTTTTTATATCACTTTTTACAATTGGTTTCTCTCTAACAATAGATGGTTTTTTAGCCTCCTTGTCCCTTAAACTGGTAGTTTTCCGGGTAATTTTTTTCCTTGCAGAAGCTTTTAATTCGGCCAGTTCTTTTTCGTATCGTTCGATAATTTCATCTTTTTCAGAAATGATCTGACTAAGTTTTGCGATTTCACCGTCAACAGGCTGGGCAGTTAAAGCATTCACCCTTATCTCAAAATCACTCAGAATATTCATATAGTTGATAAAAGCATCGTAAGGTGAGTCGTAAGGATTAAAATAAGAATGTACTTCCCCGTCTGAAAAGAACTTTGTGCTCATATAATAAAAATGGTCACTGATCTGCAGGTTCTCAAAATCTTTTTTAATTACCGGATCATCAACAGAATCTGTTTTTTCTTTGATCTCATATAATTTATTAAATGCCTGTTTCTGCAACTCATTACCCAGCCATGCTGTGAGATCCCTTTCTTCATCAGCCCATGAAATCGGATATGGTACCTGCAAGGGAGCGACAGGTTGAAGATGATCAGCGATCTCTGAAGGCGTGCAAAATTTAAGATCAGTATTTTTTAAGACTTTACCTGGGAGGGCTTTTAAAAAATCGAATATACCTGTTTCAGCCCACTGATGTTCTCCGAATGTTTCATAATCCATAAAAATATTTACGGTTTCCTCTTTTTTGTCAATCGCTTTCAGCCAACTCATGAATTTCCCGGCTCTTAACGGGTATTCAGACCACGACTTGTTTGAGAACCTGAATGCAATATCATCACTAAGCTTGTAATTCCTCAGCAGTATTTTAAGTTTTGGATTCAATGCGTTATAATACAGATAATTAGGACTCTTCCATCCTAGTATATGTTTTGCCCCCTCGGTTAGCATCGCTGTATATCCCATATCTGCCACCATAGCGCCTATTTCATCAGAATAAACCAGTTCAGTCATTCTGAAAACCTTTGGTTCATAATTAAAAAGTTCTTTGATCTTCTGGCTATGTTTATTTACCTGTTTCTGGAATTCACTTTTGCTTATCAGTGGAACAAGTGAATGGGCATATGTTTCAGAAAGAAATTCAACACAACCAGTAGCAGAAAGTTTTTTAAAACTGTCAATTACTTCCGGAGCATACATTTCAAACTGATCTATTGCAATTCCTGATATGGAGAATGCTATCCTGAATTTCCCTTTATGTTTTTTAATGAGATCGTACATTACTTTATTTGCAGGTAAATAACACTTGTCAGCTACCTTCCTCAGGATGGATTCATTCAGATAGTCATCATAATAATAATGTTCATTCCCTATATCAAAAAACCTGTATCTTCTGAATCTAAGAGGCTGATGAATCTGGAAATAAAAGCATAATGTTCTCATATTTAATAAATTACATCTTTGTAAACTTGATAAACTTTTTGTGCAGAGGTTTCCCATTTTATATTATCAACTTCCTCTTTCCCGAGTCTTTTAAACATTTCCGAAAGAGCAGAATAAGTTAATAATCCATAAATAGCATCCGCCATGGCATCAATATCCCAGAAATTGATTTTAACAGCATACTGGAGGACTTCTGACACTCCTGATTGTTTAGATATAATAACAGGAACGTTTGATTGGATGGCTTCCAGCGGAGATATACCAAATGGTTCAGAAACAGAGGGCATTACATACACATCGCTGATTGAAAACATCCTGTATACATCATCACCTTTCAGAAATCCTGTAAAATGAAATTTGTTAGCGATCCTCAGGGACGCAACCCTGTGAAGCATCCTGTTAAGGAGTTCTCCGCTACCAGCCATTACAAACCGGACATTTTGTTTCTTCTGAAGGACTTTATAAGCTGCTTCGATAAAATACTCAGGGCCTTTTTGCATGGTTACTCTTCCCAGGAATGTTACAATACTGTCGTTTATAGATCTTTTAAGACTAACTTTCTCCAATTCGTCTATAGGATCAACTGCATTATGCACTGTAACCACTTTTTCGGGTGGAATTCCATATTTTTCGATGATTGTATTTCTTGTAAAATTGGAAACAGCGATTATCCTGTCAGCCATGATCATGCCTCTTCTCTCGATCTCATATACAGCGGGATTTACATTACCACCACTCCTGTCAAAATCTGTTGCATGAACATGTATCACAAGGGGTTTTCCTGAAATTCGTTTAGCAGCGATACCTGCGGGGAAAGTCAACCAGTCATGTGCATGGATGACATCAAAATCTTTTGCTTCAGCCAGTACTGAGGCAATGATAGCATAACTGGCAATTTCCTGGAACAGGTTATCGCTGTATCCTCCGCTGAAATTAAGTTTACCCTGTAAGCTGGTGTTAAAGAAAGTATTTCCTTTATTTCTGGCATCTTTGATCACTCGTTTGTATTCTTCAGGATCAGTATATGGGATTATTAATGAACTTATTTCTATGAATTCCACATGCCTGAGGAAGGTTTCATAATTAATGAAGCGTTCGCTGATTTCAATTGTATTGGCCCCAACTATATTAACCTTACTTTGATCTTCATCGCCATGTGCTTTTGGGACGACAAAGCGTATCTGTAAATCCGGAATTTTGGTCAGTCCTTTGGTAAGGCCATAACAGGCTGTCCCTAACCCTCCCGAAATATGCGGAGGGAACTCCCATCCAAACATTAATACCTTCATAACCAGATTACTTTATTGTATATGTAATAATTCCTGTTCCAGGTCGAGGATCATTTCATAGATCCGGAGTAATGCAGCAACACTCCACGCCTGTGATATTGCTCCTTTTGGATTATGCGGAGGATCTCCGTCGTAAATTTCCGAAATAGTTCCGATACCTGCAACTGTCATGTCCTCCTCAAATCCGTGAAATATTTGTTTTGCAACACTTAATCCTGCTTTTTTATGAACTTTTAAATATGCTTTCACATAAAATTCAAGTAACCATGGCCATACTGTTCCCTGGTGGTAAGTATAATCCCTCTGTTCCTGGTTACCTTCATACACCCCTGAATAATTTTCATTTTTTGGTGTTAAAGTTCTCAGTCCTTTAGGAGTAAGTAACTCCTGTTCAATAACCAGAAGTATGGTTCTTATTTGTTCCTTATCAAGGGGTGTATAATCGAGTGCTGCAGAAATTACCTGGTTTGGTCTTACTGAATAATCTTTTTGATCTCCATTAACATAATCAGCCAGGTATCCTTTTTGTTCATCCCAGAAAACTTCAATAAAAGATTTTTTAATCAGCTGCGGGATATTTTTCCATTCCTTAATAAATTTTTTGTCCCCTGCTTTTTCTGCCCATTCAAGGCTTACACAGACAGCATTGTACCAAAGGCCATTGATTTCAACAGGCATACCCATCCGGGGTGTAACCGGACCTGAGGAGATAACGGCATCCATCCATGTAAGTGCTTTCCCTTCTTCCCCTGCCCAGATTAATCCGTTTTCCAGCATTCTGATATTATATGAAGTCCCGTTTCTGTATGCATTTAGAATCTGACATATTGGATCATGATAGGTCTTCCATATCTCAGCATTTTTTTCATATTTTTCATATTGCTGAAGAGCATGGAAGAACCAGAGAGGAGCATCAACAGAATTAAAAGCGGGATTCTGAAAATCTCCCATATTCGGGAATAATCCGCCTTTCATCCTGTTTACCATAGTATCAATAACTTCCCTTGCAATTCCGATATTACCAGTCGTCAGTGTAAGCCCGGGAAGTGCAATGAAAGTATCCCTTCCCCATGCTCCAAACCATGGAAAACCAGCAATAATTTCTGTTTTTTCTTCTGTTCTGTCAATGAATTGTTCAGCAGCTACCTTTAAGCAATTAAAATAGCTATTCCGGGGAGTCCGATTTTTCTTTTCTTTAGTATAAATTGTTCCGAAAGATGAAGGAGATTTTGATTCACTTGTACTAGCTGAAAATATTATAGTTTCTCCTTTTTTTATAGGGCATTCAAAATAACCCGGAACAAAAAGATCTTCTTTAAAATCATATCCTCTCTTTTGCTCTTCAAGATACTCCACATTGTAATACCAGTCAGGGGTAGGTATAAATTCAACCTGTTTATTAAATTGCATGGACAGCCCGGGCAGATCATCATACAGTTTTGACCTGATCCCATTTTTAATAATCTCATATTTAGTGTTCGCAAAAAGATTTGTTTTTGCCAGGTCATGAATTCTTCTAAAAGCAAGAAAGGGCCGGAATCTTATCAGGGTATCAGAATGTGCTTCAATTAATTTAATTTTAATTAAAATCTGTTCTTTATTCATCAGTAAAAGACTTTCCTCCTCGAGAATAACGCCCCCTACCCTGAAAGTAGTAACAGCGGTAGTTTCCGTATCAAAATTCCTTACATATTTATGCCCGCGGGGAATATATAAATCACCCTGGTATTTATGTATCCCCAGGTTAAACTCCTGATCATGTTGAATAACAGAAACATCAAGCGTTGATAATAATACATATTTTTCCTGGTTTTGTTTATAACACGGGCAAATCAGTAGTCCGTGATATTTTCTTGTATTACAGCCGATTATTGTAGTTGACGCATAGGAGCCCGATCTGTTTGACCTTAAAATCTCCCTGTTGAGTGAATATTCAAGATTAATAAGTTGATCCTTATCAAATTGCAGATATCCCATAATTCGTTAGATAATTAATTTTGAAGAGTTATCTTTTAAATATCGAAATAAAAATTAATATAATAATCCCCCTGTATTTTTTTCTACAAACATAATTTATGATTTGTTTCTGCAGGTGACAATTAAATCAAAGCTACAATATACTAAATAAGTTGTAATTTAGGATGAAAAGAAAGTATATTTTTTATTGGTTTATGGATTTACGGTTAATTATGATAAAGATGAAATTAATAATATTGTTTATGTAACTATGGTGAAAGACAGAAAATTAAAAAATAACCAGGTAAAAAATTATCAATAAAAAACAATGTAATTCCCGTGATCAAAATGTGCATCTAAATGATCATTTTATCTATTGACATTAATTAATACAATTACTATTTTAATTGTCATTCTGATTATGATAATACTTTTTAAATTCAAAAAAAACCATTTATAAATTACCCTGATTATTCTTACTTCAACCGAAAAAATAAACTATGACATCAAAAGAAAGAGTTATTAAGACGATTAATCATCAATCACCTGACCGTCCTCCCATTTATGTAACCTTAACCTCCCAGGTTGCTGAAAGACTATCGGATTATTTGAATATACCTTATGAACCACCTATGGATTCCCTGCTTTCTACAAGAATCTCCCATATGTATTTATTAACGGAACTTGGGAACGATTTGGTCGGGATTGCAGCATGTGCACCGGAATCACACCCCACAATTACTGACAAAAATGGCATAATAACAAATGAATGGGGAATGCAATTTAAAAATGCCGGCCTGTATAATGAATTTTACCAGTTTCCCCTGGCCTCAGCTATGTCAGTTGAAGACATAAAGAAATATCCCTTTTTTGATCCACACGATCCAAGTCGGTTTGAAGCTGCAAAATCTACTGTTAAAAAATACTCTAAAAATTACCCCATAATTGCCGATCTGGAATGCGCAATATTCGAAACATCATGGTATTTGACAGGGCTGGAAAAATTCCTGACAGACCTGATCATGGAAACTCCATATATTAATGCATTACTTGATAAGGTGCTGGAAATTAATACTATTACCGGAAAACACCTTATTGAAGCAGGAGCTGATATACTTTGGGCGGGAGATGATTTCGGAACTCAAGGCGGTTTGATAATGGATCCGGATTTATGGCGAAAATACTTTAAACCCAGAATCAAAACTATGTTTGATGAATTTCGGAGAATCAATCCTGAATTAAAAATAGCCTGGCATACTTGTGGATCTGTTTTCCCTATAATACCTGATTTTATAGAGATCGGACTCGATATCCTGAATCCTGTGCAACCATTAGCTAAAGATATGTCTCCGGAACATCTTAAAAAAACATTTGGGAAAGATCTGGTTTTTTTTGGGGGTATTGATGTTCAATATCTTTTACCAAATTCTACACCTGAAAATATAAAGAAGGAAGTGATAAGGATTTCAAAAATATTGGGAGAAAACGGAGGATATATTATCGCTCCTGCACATAATATTCAGGATGATACTCCAACGGAAAATATATTAGCCTTATTCGAGACAGCTAAAACTATGTAACCGGAAAATAAACTATCACAATTTGTAAAGTATTATAAAAAACTATCCTTCCGGGGTGATCTTTCCATAAGGAGGGAATCGCAGGTACATAGGGATATACATTTAGCGCTTTTTACTCTGTATTCATGCTGGATAATCATTTACCATACAGAAATGTAGTATTAAAAGACTTAGAAAATCTGTATTACTATAGAAATTTTAAGTGGGAAGGAGATAATGATTTAAATCTGCCTCTTCCCTTTCCCTTCCTGAATCTTTCAACCTTTTTAATTAAATTTACATGCTTATTTTTTTAAGATGGTAAAATATCTTCCCTTTCTTCTGATCTTTTTTGGAATATCTGCCTGTAAATCAGATTACAATAAAACTGCATCCGGGAATAAAAAACATGTTTCATTTCTTATTCAAGGTCATCTTAGCGGGGGAAGCAATAAAAAACTCTTATTCCAGGAAATTCAGATCAACTCCTTTACTACAAAAGATACTATTTCCCTCGATAACAAAGGATCTTTCACATTTGAACATAAAGTAAATTTCCCTGTTTTTTATGCCCTGAAAAATGAAGCAGGGGATTATATTATCCTGTTACCGGATAAAAACCAGTTAATAACAATAAAAGGAGATTATTATTTTAATGAATATTCTTTAAGTGGTTCTCCTGATTCAGAGTTAATTGCAAAACTCCATATTAAAACAAGAAAATTTCTTGATGCTGTGAATGAAATTTCTGCCATTACACGCGACAGCGTTGACAGCCCCGGATATACAGGTATTAAAATGAAACTCCAGGAAAAATATAATGATCTTTATTCTGAATTGCGTCAATATTCTATTGACTTTATTGAACAAAACCCTGCTTCTCCTGCAATCATTCTTGCCCTGAATAATAAAACAGGCCCTGATACCTATGTTTTTAACCCGGTTAATGATCTGGATATATTTATTCGTGCTGACTCAATATTATATTATCTTTATCCCGAATTTCCTCATGTAAAATCCTTACATGATAAAATTAATCTTATTAAAATCCAACTTTCAGTAAAATCTTTAAAAGATCAAAATACAGATACTAATATTAAAAATTTACCCGTACCATGATAAGGTTGAAAAATGACATTCTTACTTTACTGATTATGCTTGTCATACTGTCCTCCTGTAACCAGAAGCAAAATATTATCATTAAAGGTTCCCTGGAGAATGGCAAAAAAGAAATGATCTGGCTTGAACGGTTAGATATCAGTTCAACAACTGCTGTTGATAGTCAGTTTATTAATAACAAAAATAAATTCCAGTTTAAAATTAAAGCTGAGTATCCTGATATTTATATGATAAGGAACAGACAGGGGAAATTTATTAGCCTGCTGGCCTCCCCTGGTGAAAAAATAAATATAACCGGAGATTATTCTGCTATTTTAAAGAATTATAACATAAACGGATCCAAAGAATCAAGAAAAATTAAAACGCTTGTGAATAAACTGGAAGAAACCAGGTCCCGTTTAAAGGATATTGAAAGGAATATTGAAAAAATATCCACATTATCTGAAGAACAGGCTCTTGAATATATTAATCTCAGGGAAGAAATTATCAGGGAACAACGTGACTTTTCCATAAGGTTTATTATACAAAACCTGAATTCATTATCAAGTATATTTGCTTTATATCAGACATACAGTCCCGGCAACTTTGTTCTTGGTGAAGCTCTGGATCTGCAATATATGAAAATTGTCGCTGACTCCCTGTCCAAATATTACCCTGATGTGCCGCTTGTTACCTCATTTGTAAATGACGCAAGAACCACAGAACGCAGGTATTATAATCTTATTGGTTTATCAGATGCTTTTCGTAATGCTGATACCAAAATGCCCGATCTTGTAATTCCTTCCTTAAAAGGTGATCCAATCAAGCTTTCCTCACTTAAAGGGAAAATAGTATTGCTGTATTTCTGGTCGTCCCTTTCCGAGGAAAGCCGTCTCCAGAATCCTCAACTTCTTAATATTTATAAAAAATATCATTCCAAAGGTTTTGAAATTTATGCTGTATCCCTTGATAACAAAAAAGATCTCTGGGAAAAAGCTGTCTGGATGGATGAAATCAACTGGATAAATGTTTGTGAACTGACTTACCCGAATTCCAGGGCTTCAGTATTATATAACATCAGCAAACTCCCAACCACATACCTGTTAAATAAAAACGGAGAGATACTTGAAAGAGATCTTTACGGGAAAGAATTGGAAAAATGGCTGGATAATCTTTTATAATAATGAATTTAGCACAGGGAAAAAAGATTTATTTTGTTTCCGATGCACATCTGGGTTTACCCCCGGAAAATAAAAGCAGGGAAAGGGAGAAACTCCTTGTCGAATGGTTTGATATGATCAGTAAAGATGCCCAATCTGTTTTTATGATGGGAGATATTTTCGATTACTGGTTTGAATATAAAAAAGTTGTCCCAAGGGGTTTTGTCCGGCTGCTGGGAAAAATGGCCGAACTTACTGATAAGGGAATTGAAATTAACTTCTTTACAGGTAACCATGATGTCTGGGTATTTGATTACCTTCCTCAGGAAACCGGAATTAAAGTTTTTAAACAACCGGTCATCAGGATCATAAACGGTAAAAAATTTTATCTTGCTCATGGTGATGGACTGGGACCTGGTGACCTGAATTATAAAATTCTTAAGAAAATCTTTCACAGTCGTATTTTACAATGGCTCTATGCCAGGATTCATCCAAACTGTGCTACTTCTTTTGCACATACCTGGTCGAAACATAGCCGGCTGGCCAAAGGGGCGTTTACTCCATATCTCGGAGATGATAATGAACAGCTTATTTTATATGCCAGGGAAATCCTGAAAAAAGAACATATCGATTTCTTTATTTTCGGACATCGTCATATTCCACTCGACCTGAAATTAAATGAATCAACAAGAATTATTTATACCGGAGACTGGTATGTTAATTTTACTTTTGTGGTTTATGATGAAAATGGACTAAAACTGGTCCCTTACCTGAAATAAAATACAACTGAATATTTCATATTTCACAATAGAAAAACGTCTTACTGCTGAAAATATTTATTGTTATCCTTTAATCAAGCCCCGTCATTCCGGAAGGATCAACCCATTTATCAAAATCTTTTTCCGACACATAACCTGATTTTATCGCAGCTTCCCTGAGTGTTAAATTTTCACGGTGAGCCTTTTTTGCTATTTCAGCAGCTTTTTCATAACCGATATGCAGATTGAGTGAAGTAACCAGCATGAGCGAATTATTCAGATTTTTATTAATATTTGAATAATGTGGTTCTATTCCTCTGGCACAATTGTCATTAAATGATAAGCATGCATCCCCTATCAACCTGGCAGACTCGAGGAAATTTTTTATAATCAAAGGTTTAAAAACATTAAGTTCAAAATGACCATTACTGCCTCCGATATTAATAGCTACATCATTACCCATAACCTGGGCACATACCATTGTTAATGCTTCCAGTTGGGTCGGATTAACTTTTCCGGGCATAATGGATGATCCGGGCTCATTCTCAGGAATGAGGATCTCTCCTATACCACATCGAGGGCCTGATGCAAGAACCCTGATATCATTGGCAATTTTCATCAGGCTTACTGCTAATGTTTTCATAGCTCCGGATGACTCAACAATAGCATCATTTGCTGCAAGTGATTCAAACTTATTTCCGGCACTTATAAAACGAATCCCTGTGAACTGTGAAATATATTCTGCTACTTTTTCGGCATATCCACGAGGTGTATTTATTCCAGTACCTACTGCGGATCCTCCAAGAGCAATTTCAGCAAGATGAGAAAATGTGTTCTCCAACGCTTTAATCCCATGATCCAATTGTGAAACATACCCGGAAAATTCCTGCCCCAAAGTCAGAGGAGTCGCATCCATCCAATGAGTACGACCTATTTTAACAACCTGCATAAAAGCTTCTGATTTTTCCTTAAGAGTATCCCGTAATTTTCTCACCCCGGGAATCGTTTTGTCAATCAACATCTTGTATGCAGCAATATGCATAGCTGTAGGGAAAGTGTCATTTGAAGATTGTGATTTATTAACATCATCATTTGGATGAATATCTGGCATTCCCTGTCCAAGTGTATACCCCGACAATACATGTGCCCTGTTCGCAATTACCTCATTAACATTCATATTGGTCTGGGTACCTGAACCTGTCTGCCACACAACCAGGGGAAACTGATCGTCAAGCTTGCCTTCAAGAATTTCTTCACAAACTGCGGAAATTAATTCCGATTTATCCTTTTTTAATACACCCAATTCATAATTAGTAATTGCCGCTGCCTTTTTTAAATATGCAAACGCCCTGATGATCTCAACGGGCATTTTCTGATCTCCAATCTTAAAATTATTAATTGATCTCTGTGTCTGAGCTCCCCAATATTTATCAGCTTCAACCCTTACCTCCCCCATTGTGTCTTTTTCTATCCTGTAATCCATGTCGGAAAGGTTTAATCAGGTATATTTAAAAAAAGAATAGTAATATAATTAATATTATCATCATCTGCTGCAACCCCGACACCAGCCTGGGTAAATGTTCCAAGAGTTATAGCATCAGTCTGCTCATCTGTGAATATTCCTTTCGTTATGGAATCAGAAATAGCATACTGGCTGACATCCAATATATAGGCGGCATCTGTACCCCCTAATTTACTCGTAAGATCATCAAAGACAGCATCAAGACCTTCATCTGATATTGCGCTGTTATTCGCCATCTTCATACTGTGCTTTTTTGCTTCCTGGAATAAAATAGGCTGAAAAACCAGGGCATTTAGCTGGTTTGCAACTCTGTGATCATTGATATCCTCGTGTATCAGTTTTTCCAAAGCTGATATCTGGTGAAATCCTCCATCATCTTCACAGGAATTTATTACAAATACAATAATTGATGTCACAATCAATAACTTAGCAAAAATTTTTCTATTCATGAGGGTGGTTTTTAATTTATGTATTAAAGCATTGACTAATAATAATTTAATCCCTATTTTTAAAAAGTATATCTATATTTTCAACCGGATCTCCAAAAACTGCTTTATGTTTTCCGACTATTAATGGTCTTTTGAGAAGTTTAGGGTTTTCACGTATTATTATTAACCATTCATCATCCGTAAAATTCCTTCCCTTCAATTCTTTTTTAAATATTTCTTCATTTTCCCTTACTAATGTTGATGGTTTTACATTTAATTTAAGCACAACTTCCTTTAATTCCTCCAGGGTAATTCCATTTTTTATATATTCCGAAATAACAAAATCTGTAGTTTTTAATTTCAGGTAATTTAAACCTTTCCTGCTTTTGGCACACTTAGGATTATGATAGATTTTAATTCCCATCAATTGAAGATTAAGTCCGCATCGAAAAGTCGAATTTACGATTTTCAATACTTGTCCCCCCCAACCCCCTAAAGGGGGAGAGCCTATAAATCAGCAACTTGCAAAACGTCCCCCTTGGGGGATTTAGGGGGAACTGACTTTTCGGAGTGGACTCAGGATTTAAATTCAAATTTACTCCTTTCTTCCGTATTCCATTAAATAAGCTTTAATAAAATCATTGATCTCTCCGTCAAGAACATCCTGTACATTCCCTTTTTCCACTCCTGTGCGCAGATCTTTCACAAGCCTGTATGGTTGCATCACATAATTTCTGATCTGTGAGCCCCATTCGATCTTTTTCTTTTTACTCTCTATCGCTGCCTGTTTTTCCATTTTCTTCTGAAGTTCCATTTCATATAAATGTGACTTCAAAATACGCATGGCATTTTCCCGGTTTTTTAACTGGGAGCGGGTTTCGGTATTTTCCACAACAATCCCCGTAGGTAAATGTCGTATTCTTACACCGGTATTAACTTTATTTACATTTTGTCCACCTGCTCCCCCGGAGCGAAATGTATCAAACTCAATATCCGACGGATTAATAATAATTTCTATATCATCATTTATAACAGGCGACACAAAAACAGAAGCAAAAGAAGTATGTCTTCGCTGGTTGGAATCGAAAGGTGAAATTCTCACTAACCTGTGGACTCCTGTTTCAGCCTTTAAATAACCATAAGCATAATCACCCGAAAGCTCCAGTGTAACTGATTTTATGCCTGCTTCTTCACCCCTGAGCATACTTACTTCTTTCACCGAATAATTATTTCTTTCCCCCCATCTTATATACATACGCATCAGCATTTCTACCCAATCCTGGCTTTCTGTACCTCCGGCACCTGCATTTATTTTCAGATATGCACCAAGGATATCCTCCTCCTCTCCCAACATATTGCGAAGCTCTAATTCCCCAATCTCTGCCAGGGTGTCTTCGTAATATTTCTCAACTTCCTCTGCAATGGCCTCTCCTTCATTATAAAAATCTATCAGAACCTGGAGGTCCTCGGTCATTGTGCTGATTTTCCTATAATCATCTGTCCATCTTTTAAGGTTCGCAATGAATTTTAATTTATTCTCTGCTTCCTTCGGATCATCCCAGAATCCGGGCAACCTTGTTTTTGCTTCCGCATCTTCTATCACTTTTAGTTTTTCATCAATGTCAAAGATGCCTCCTCAGCGCATCCTGACGCTTGATCAGCTCTTTTACCTGTTCAGGTGTAATCATGTTTTGGTATCTTTAATAATTTCAAAAATACTAAATTCCTTCTAATCACCCATTATTTTATTTAATATCCTGAAAACCGTTTCAGGCTCAAAACCCCTTCCTACTGCTAATCTGTATAACCGGGCCTTTTTCTCATGTATCGTCATTGACTCGTTAAACGTTCTGAGTTTTTTATTCAGGATCTCTTCCAGCTTGTCTGTATATTCTTCATTTATTAGACGATCAAGACTTTCTTCTATAATATCTTCCTGGATTTTTTTTGCCTGTAATGCATATCTTATTTTCATCTTTCCCCACTTTTGAAATGTTGACCTGTCGTTTACAAACGCTTCTGCATACCTTCTGTCAGAAAAAAAATTCTCTGTAGCGAGATGTTTCAATATTTTTCCCTGTTTTAATTCATCTATTCCCCATTGCAGCAGTTTTTTCCTTATGTCAAAACTACACATTTCCTTAGCAGAACATAGTTTCATTAATTTCTGCATGGCTTCTTCAGGTGTTAATTTAGTTTCTTTATGCATTGGATTATAAGTATATTGTGTGTGTTGGAGAGGGAAACTTTGAACCCAACAGTTTCATCATCGGATACTGCAAGAACAAGGTTTTGGACTTTCAACTCAACTAAAAATATTTCTTCTTCCTGTTTTGTTTTTTCTTCCTGAAACTTTTTACATAGCTGAGAAACAATAAAACTGTAGTGTTATTTCTTTTTATCAAGCTTTTTTATTTCGCCTTCAAGGTTTTCAATGGCTTCCTTGTTAGCTAGTTCAATTTGTGTTTTATTGAATTTATCGAACTCTTTTTCTGCCAATTCCACGGCCAATTGATGGGAAATTTCCCCAACATCCAGTAATATCTGTTTTTCATTTAATGTTAGAAAATCATGTAACTTCCTTTCCCAATCAGCCATATACATGGGCTTCCGGTTACGTGCCTGCAATTCGGCAAAGCTAAGGTACTGGTCAACAATCAGGTTTAATTCAGTTAATTCTTCTTTGGTTAAATAGTTTTTAGCAATACTTACGTCTGATTTCCTGATTTTTCCCTTAGGGCTGTTTTTCCAGGAGGTCAAGCCCATATTGGTATTTTCAGCATTTGCCCTTTTATAGATTACTTCTGCTGCTGTTTGCCCGTGAATTGCCCAGTGCATTTTATTTTGTACCGATGCAAAAAAAGTTCGGGCTTGCTCGCTATTGGGAGAATAATCAATACTTGTGGCATAAATATCTTTGATTTTTGCATAGAAAATTTTCTCCGAACTACGAATATCCCTTATTCTCTCAAGCAGTTCATCAAAATATTGGTTGGTGTGTCCGGTTTCTTTGAGCCGTTCATCATTCAGAATAAAACCTTTTATCAGAAATTCTTTGAGTATATGTGTTGCCCAGATCCTGAACTGTGTTCCACGGTGCGATTTTACACGATACCCAACTGAAATAATTACATCCAGGTTGTAATGGTTGGTTATGTATTTTTTCCCGTCTGTGGCAGTTGTCAAGTATTCCTTGACAACTGAACTCTCTTCCAATTCTCCCTCACTGAAAATATTGCGGATATGCAGACTAATGTTCTGTTTGGTGGTTTGGAAGAGCTCAACCATTTGGGATTGTGTAAGCCAAACGGTTTCGTTTTCCAGACGAACTTCAACTTTGGTTTGTCCGTCTTCAGTTTGATATAATAATATTTCCGTATTTTCTTTCATGAAAGCATATTGTTGTGTTCAACAAAATGGTATGTTACCTCCTTTGAAACAAATTGTAAGGAATACCAAGGCGGTAATATTTAAACCCCGAATTATAACCGTATTTATTAATTGCCCGTTTTACATATTCGTGGTCAATTGAAATAAAATCTTTGGCATGTTTTATATTATCTGCTCTTGACATCTTTTTTCTCGGCCTGTTTTTTACATAATAATAGTGTAAATCTTATTAATCTTAACACGTTGTGCGATTGAAAAATTAAACTTTTATAAATAAATGTTTTTAATTCTCAGAGATTCCTCATTATCATTCGGAATGATATGATTCCAGGTTTTCACCGGGGCTGTCTCATAAGTCAAAATATGTTTAACCACAAAGCACACAACGCCTCCGCAGAGTAGCTTTGGCGCTCGCGGAAAGAATAACACAAAAAACGCAAAGTATTGTATGTCAAGAATATATGCTTTGTGTCCTTCGTGCATGCTTTGTGTCCTTAGTGGTAAAAAAACATTTATGATACAGCCCCCATAAAGGTAATAAAAGTTGTCATTCCGAACGATAGTGATGAATCTCAAATGATCGCAAAGTATGTTGAAACACACCTCATTATTCTTTCTTTTCCATGAATATCCTTTAAGATCCTTACATTCTCAAATCCATACGATCTCGCCAGCTGTTCAATCTCCCTTCCCGACTTTTCATTAATTTCGCAGTATATATAACCTTCATGGTCCAGGTGTCTTTCTGAAAATTCAAAGATCTTCCTGTAATACAGGAGTGGATCGCTTCTATCGGCCATTAAGGCTTGTAATGGTTCATAATCAAGAACATTGGGTGACATTTCCCTCTTATCCTCCTCTAATACATACGGAGGATTACTTACTATTATATCAAACTTTTTGTTCTTCCATTTCCCGGACGGATTTAATATATCATCCCTGTAAAATAAAACTTTTGCATCATTATTTACCGCATTTTGCATGGCAATTTTCAATGCTTTTTCTGAAATATCAAAAGCATATATATTTGCCTTTTTCAGGTTAAGCGCCAGGGTAATTGCAATGCATCCGCTTCCTGTCCCAATATCGAGGATAGCAGGATTTTCTTTGTTATTTTCTTTTATTATCAGATCTACCATCTCTTCAGTCTCAGGTCGGGGTATCAGGACATCTTCGTTCACAATAAAGCTTACCCCATAAAAATCGGTTTTTCCCAATACATATTGCACAGGTCTCCCTTGTATTATTTCATTAAGTATTGCTTTTAGAAATGTATACTGGTCATTTGTGAGAACAAGGGAAGGTTCGAGAGATACCTGGAGATCACTGAAACCGGCAGCCTCAATTAAAAGTTTAGCGATACTCTGACTTTCCCTTTCATTATAAATTATCGCAAGTTCATTTATTAAATGCCTGTATGTTTCAAAAAGCTGCAAAAAGATTATTTTTGATCAAATTTAATAAATACTGGTTTGTCTGTCACAATTCATAATAAATATATGTCAAGGTGCCTTGAACTGGCATTAAAAGGATTGGGAAAAACCAAATCCAATCCTCTTGTGGGTGCAGTTATTGTATATAAGGATCTCATCATTGGTGAAGGATATCACAGGGAATTAGGGGGATCTCATGCAGAGGTTAATGCTATTAACTCAGTTACTGATCATTCTTTATTAAAAAAGGCTACACTGTATGTTAACCTTGAACCCTGTTGTCATTTCGGGAAAACTCCCCCCTGCACCCAGTTGATAAAACAGTCCGGTATCCCTCTTGTAGTCATTGGAACCAGGGATCCAAATCCACAGGTAGCCGGGAAAGGTATTAATTTCTTGAAACAGAATGGCATCCAGGTAATTACAAAAATACTGGAAGAAGAATGCAGATTTCTTAACAGGAGATTCTTTACTTTCCAGGAAAAAGATCGTCCGTATATAATCCTGAAATGGGCTCAGTCTGCCGATGGATTTATGGATACAAGAATTTTTCCGGGAAAAAATAAGAAACGTTCCGTCATCACAGGAAAAAGATCACAGATATTAGTGCATAAATGGCGTTCAGAAGAAATGGGAATCATGATAGGCACCATTACGGCAATTATGGATGATCCTTATCTTAATGTCAGGTACTGGAAAGGAGATGATCCTTTGAGGATAAGTGTGGAAAGAAATAAAACCATTACAAAAGATCTTCATTTGATCAGGGACAAAATAAAAACAATAATATATACCGAAATCCCAAAAGATAATTCAACATATGTTGAATATATCTGCCCGGAGAATAAACCTTTATCGTTGCAGTTCATTATGAAAGATCTTAGGGAAAGAGAAGTTTTAAGCCTCATTATTGAAGGAGGGGCAACGCTTTTAAACAGTTTCCTGGAAGATAATATATGGGACGAGGCAAGGATCTTTACAGGAAATGACCTTCTTTACCACGGACTGAGAGCTCCGGTTATAAATATCCCGGGCAGAAAATACCAGGTACAAGAAGATACTCTCAATGTAATATTTAATAATTTTCAATGATTTTAATTAATCCTGGTATTTACTTTGGTGTAATTATTGCATATCTTTGTATGTTTGAGAGTTTATATCAAAATCTTTTTTATTTATATTATTAATAGAGAATACGTTATGAAGAAAGCTGTTTATATATTATCAATAATCCTGATTGGATTTGCGCTGAATGTTTCTGCGCAGAATGTAAAACAATTGCTGAAAACCGGTAATGAATTTATGACCAGGGGTAATTATAATGATGCTTTACAGCAGTTTACAAAAGCTGTGGAATTACAGCCGAATAATGCTGTCCCTTATATTAAAAGGGCTGATGCATATGAAATGTTGGGTGATTATGAAAAAGCAACTGAAGATCTTGACCGTGCAGTTATTTTTGATAAAAATGATGCAGATGCTTTTTACAGGGCAGGAAAAATGTATTACAAAATAGGAAACTTTGAAAAAGCTCTTGAGAGAGCCACCAGCGCCCTTGATATTCAAAGAAACAACCTGGACGCCCTTGCACTGAAAATTGATGCCGAGATAAAACTTAAACAAAATGCAAATGCACTGTCAGATGCAAAAATTCTTCTCAGATACAAAGAAACTGCTGAAAACTTTTACAGGTTCGGTATAGTCAATGAGATTAATGGCATGATGCCAGATGCTCTTAAAGCATACCAGGATGCTATATCAAAAAACCGCCGTTATGTGGAAGCTTTTACTTCACTGGCCGATCTTCAGCGAAGAATGAAAAATATTAACCCGGCTTTGGAGAATGTAAATACCGCTATTCAGCTTGACCCCAAATATGCTGAAGCTTATGTTGTAAGAAGCCAGATTTACAGCGAACAGATGAAATTCCCCGAAGCTATTAATGATATTTCCACGGTTATCATGATACAACCTGAAAATGAAGACATGTATTTTCAAAGAGGTATCTACTACCAGAACTTCGCCCAGCATCTTTATGCAATAAATGACTTCAGTAAGGTAATCTCCTTAAATCCTAAAAGACATGAAGCATACATCAAACGGGCCCTTTCCTATGAACAAACCATGAATTTTAAAGAAGCGATCCGCGATTATAATTGCCTTGTTAAATTGGGAGGAGATGATCCTAAAGTATTACAACTATTATCAGAATCAGAAAAACGACTTTTCGAGTTAAACAGAGAAACCGATAAACCAGTTATTACTCTCGTTGATCCTGAAGAAAAACCTCAAAGAACTATCCTGGTTTCCAGGGGTAAAAATGCTTTTACACTCACTGGTATCATTAAAGACCAGAGCCCGGTTAAATCTTTAATTATAAACGATTTTTCTGTCCCGGTTACCAAAAAAGACGATGGTTATGAATTTCTCGCCAGTGTTAATCTCACCTCCGATCAGGTGGTAATTGAAGCTAAAGATTTATATGATAACACTGAAATAGCATATTACAAAGTTCTCAGGACAGAAACTGATCCACCCAAAATAAAGATAATAGCACCTTATGCATCTGATAATAATATGATATACCTTGATAGTAATGAACCTAATATATACATTGAAGGCAGTGCTATGGATGAAAGTCATATTGCCTCTATATTTATTGACGGGGTTCTTGCAAGTTACATTCCCCAGGATCTGAATCCTTCTTTCCAGGCATATCTGAATATTATGAATAAAGACAAATTTGTTGTGAAAGCTGAAGATAAGTTTGGCAATGTTTCAGAGACGACATATACCCTGAACCGTGAAGGAGCTGCAATTGCCGAAAGCAATCCAATGGGTAAAAAATGGGTGGTCTTTATTGAAAATTCAAATTATCAGAATTTTGCCAGTCTTGAAGGCCCGGTTAAAGACGTTACTCTTATGAAACAGGCGCTTGCAAAATATACTATTAATAACTTCATCCATAAAAAAGATATGACAAAACAGGATCTGGAGAAGTTTTTTGCTATTGAACTCAGGGATCTGATAAGAAGCAACCGTGTAAACTCTCTTATGATCTGGTATGCCGGTCATGGAAAATATGTTAATGAAACTGGTTATTGGGTACCGGTAGATGCTAAACGGGATGATGAGTTTACGTATTATAATATTAATGCGCTCAGGGCATCAATGCAATCATACCCAAATACAATCACACATACACTCGTTATCACAGATGCCTGTGAGTCAGGTCCTAGTTTCTACCAGGCTATGAGATCAGGCCTGCAAACCAGAAACTGCAATGATCCTGTCACATCCAGGTTAAAATCTGCACAGGTCTTTTCTTCAGCCGGATATGAACTGGCCGTTGATAATAGCCAGTTCACACGTACTTTCGCAAATGTCCTTGCTAACAGTCAGGACGGCTGTGTGCCAATTGAAAGTATTGTCCAGAAAGTTACTACAGCTGTCGTTTCCAATAACCAGCAAAAACCACAATTTGGTAAAATAGCCGGACTTGAAGATGAAGGAGGAACTTTCTTTTTTATTTCAAAATAATCCTTTGACTAATACCTGAACTACCTATGAACCTTCCATTTTCTGAAATTATTCGCTCTATAAAGCGAATAATTTTTTTTATTATTGCTGCTATTCCTTTCTACTCCCTGTCAGCACAACAATATTTTTTTGATAACTATAGCGTTGCCGAAGGACTTGCCCAATCTACCGTATTCGACATCTACCAGGACCATAATCATTATATATGGCTGGGTACCCGTGCAGGTGTAAGCAGATTCGATGGTATTGAATTTAAAAATTATTCCATCGATTATGGACTCGCCCCTAATGGAGTAAGAATAATTTTTCAGTACCAGGAAGACACTATCTGGTTCGGACATGCAGGAGGAGCTGTAAGCTATTTTGACGGAAGTACATTCAAAATATTTACAGGTCCGGGGGAACATTTCAATAGCGATATAACTTCCATGAATGTTGATTCCTCTGGCTTTTTCTGGATATCCTCAGAACTTTCCGGTGCTGTAATGATTAAAAATCCAGGTGAAACTCTTAAGGAATCTGCATTTGAACACTTTATCGGCGATAAACTTAGTGACAGGATTTTCGGAGCATTGACTCTGAAAACCGGTAATATAGTCGTTATTACTGATGCGTTTCTTAAAACCTATGACTATAATTCCGGTACGTTTAAAAATTATGAACTTAACGGAATGCCACGGTTTTTCCAGATAACCTGCTTATTTGAAGATTCTAAAAACAATATATGGCTGGGCACATATAATGGTGGACTTTATCAATATGTCCCCAAACAGGATACATGTTTCTTCTGGGATTCAGTTCGCGATGGAATAGGATCAAATTTCATCAGTACAATAAGTGAAGATGCTTTTGGAAACGCACTTATAGGTACCTGGGGCGGAGGACTGACAAGAATAACCAACAACGGATTGATCAACTTTAATTTATCCAATGGCTTACCCGATGCTAAAATCAGGAAAATCCTTTCTGATGCTGAAGGAAATGTCCTTATCGGCACCAATGAACATGGATTATCTATCTTTAAAGGAGATGAATTTGTGTCATTCTCTACTAAAGACGGATTGTCTAATCCCCAGGTATGGGCTATCATGGAAGATAAAAAGGGAGAATACTGGTTCGGCACAAACGACGGTATCAGTATCTATAATCCGCTCGCAAAAAAAGGATCCCAATTCCGTGATTTCTTCAAATTATCCGGAAACAGCATAAGAATGATCAAGCAAGATGCCCGTGGACGTATCTGGATAGGAACTGATAATGAAGGCGTCTTTACATATATCCCGGGTGAAAATTATTTTACTTATGAAGCAAGACTTAATTCATATATCTCAAGCCTTGTTGTCACTGCCCTGGAAACTGATGATAAAGGAGGAGTCTGGACAGGGACTCTCGACGGTCTTATTTATTATAACTTCGACGACAGAAATGCCAGTTATTATACCCAAACATCTGGTATCGCAGCCAGTGGAATAACAGCTCTGTATTTCGACAATAAAAACAGGTTATGGATCGGTTCAAAAGGAAACGGAATTACATGCTTCTCTGATAATGAGTTTTTTATTCCTGAAATAGATTCAACATTTACACCAACAACAATGAAGCTGGACAATAAAGGATTACTCTGGATAGGAACAGAAGCACATGGTATAAAAGTTTATGATCCTGAAAAGAAAGAAATTGTTAAAACATATACTGAAGAGGATGGAATATTGGCAAACCTGATAAACCTTATTAATATTGATAAAAATAATAATATTTATATTGGCACTAATAAAGGACTGAATATTTATAATACTACTATTGATAAGATCTTTACGTATGGTAAGAAGAATGGTTTTCCGGGTATTGAAACCAAACCAAACTCTACTTATCTGGATAAAAAAGGTTTAATGTGGTTTGGTACAGTTGCAGGAACTACCTGCTTTAATCCTGAAATAAAAAGAGAAATCAATGATGAACCCCTGACACATATAATCAGGATGCGGGTAAACCTTAAAGACCGGAAAATGGCCCCTGAACTGAACCTTAACTATAGGGAAAACAATATCATATTTGATTATGTCAGCATCTGCCTGAATAATCCCGATGCTGTCAAATATAAAATTTACCTTGATGGTGCCGATAATGAGTGGAGAACAACCAACGTCACAACTGTAACCTATCCTGCTCTCTCTGCAAAAAAGTATACATTCAATGTTGTTGCCCAAAACAGTGACGGAAACTGGAACAAGGAACCTATTGCTTTCAGTTTCCAGATAAGACCACCATTCTATAAAACCTGGTGGTTTATTTTAATATGCGTTATCACTGGTACCATTATTATTGTTGTTTACATCACAATACGCGAACAAAACCTGAAACGGGAAAACAGGATCCTGGAAGAAAAAGTCAGGGAACGAACTGCTGAAGTTGTAGCTCAGAAAGAAGAACTGGCTGAAAAAAATAAAGACATTACTGATAGTATCCGTTATGCAAAAAGGATCCAATTTGCTATTTTACCACCAGAAATTCCTTTTAGAGACACCTTTATTTTATTCAAACCAAAAGATATTGTAAGTGGTGATTTTTATTGGTTACATGTTCAGGATAACATGGAATTCCTCGCGGCGGTAGATTGTACAGGACATGGCGTACCCGGAGCCTTTATGTCAATAATTGGTTATAACCTTCTGAATAAAATTATAAAAGAGAAACATATATATCAGCCAGCCGCAATATTAAACTCCATGAATAAAGAACTTATTCTAAGCCTCCAGACCCAGGATGAAGTAGGGTCAATAAAGGACGGAATGGACCTGGCCCTTATCTGTTATCATACTGACACAAAAGAACTTGAATTCTCGGGAGCATTTAATCCTCTTTATATTATAAGAAATGGTGAGCTGGAAGAAGGAAAAGCAGACCGCTTTTCTATCGGCCGTGCTTCACTTGAAATGGAAAAACAATTTACCAATCATTCTTATAAAATGATGGAAGGAGATACTATCTATTTGTTTTCTGACGGTTATGCAGATCAGTTCGGCGGAGATACCGGTAAAAAATTTAAAACAAAACCTATGAAGGAATTGCTCCTGGCTATACAGGATCAACCAATGGAAATTCAAAAAGTAATCCTTGATAATACCATCGAAGCATGGCGTGGTGATATCAACCAGGTGGATGATATTTTAGTTATAGGAAGAAAATTTTAGTTCTTTATTCATCAAATGAAGCATACCTGATAGATTCCTTATCCCATAAAGGTGAGGTTGAAATCGCATTTAAAACCTGTGAAGGCTTATCCACAACAACCCAAAGATCCTGGTGTATATGATGCATAAATTTTTCCTGTATCATTCGGGTAAGAAAAAGCAGGAATTCATCATAAAATCCTTTGGTATTCAGTATAATAACCGGATGTAAATATTGTCCCAGTTGTTTAAGCGCTATAACCTCAGCAAGTTCTTCCAGCGTACCTATCCCCCCCGGTAATGCAATAACTGCATCAGTGCCTTCTATCAGTAAACGTTTCCGCTCATGCATGTCTTTTACAACAACAAGTTGTGATATATTTTTATGTGCCCATTCCTTTTCTTTCATAAATAAAGGAATAATCCCGGTTATTTTCCCATTATTCCGCATAACCGAATCTGCCAACTCACCCATTAAACCAACAGCACCACCACCATAATTGACTTCAATGGCATTTTCTGCAAGGATCTTTCCTAATTCCCCTGATGCATCGAAATATATCTTTTCTATCTTCGGACTTGAAGCGCAGAAAACACAAACCTTTTTTATGTTCATTTTTATACCACTGGCATTACTTCAAAAGAGCTTCCAATTTGCCTACAATAGTACTTTTTGGCACAGCACCAACCTGCTTGTCAGCAACCTCCCCATTTTTAAAAAACAATATGGTGGGGATATTCCTGATCCCAAAACGCATCGTTATTTCAGGATTACTATCAACATCCAGTTTCCCTACAATTGCTTTTTCTTTGTAATCTTCACCAACTTCATTTACAATTGGGCCAACCATCCTGCAAGGGCCACACCATTCAGCCCAGAAATCGACTATTACAGGTTTATCCGACTTTAATACAATTTCATCGAAATTTCTGTCAGTTAATTCTAATGCCATATCAATAAATTTTAATTCAATGAATAAATAATTTCTTTATTATTTTCAAGATAAGTGATCAGATTATCCGAGAGCTCAATATAGTTATTTCTTGAAAACAAATCAATCTTCATGTTTGTTTCATTATCAACAATCTGGAACCGTAAATGTTTTAATTTACGTCCTTTTTCAGGTTTCATAATGTATTCTGAAATATCTTCAATTAGTCTTTCATTAACAGATTCAGCAGGAAGTGTTATCCTAATGGCTTTTACAAGTTCATCCCTGACTTCAGATAACATATTTATGCTCTTTATTTTCAAATCAAGTCCTTTTCTTTTATCTTTCTGAGAAAACCACTCTTCAACTACTGCTTTAATTAACAGGCTCATCCCGGGATTGAAAAAATTTTTAAAATTCACAAAATCATTCCCCCAGAGCCTTAACTGGTAACTGTCGTAATAATCTTCAAGCATTGCAATTCCATATGGCCTGTCATTTTTCTGAGAAATTCCCTGCCGGAAGGACTTAACGATTACCGGGAATGTAATTTCTTTATTCTTTAATTTTTCAAGATCATTATTTATAGCGTGCAGGTCACTATTACAAAAATTTTGAATTTCAACTCTGAATCTGTCAAGTGGATGAGCTGTCAGGTACATACCTATAAGCTCCTTTTCCATTTGAATTTTCTCCAGCAGTGGCCAGTCTTCTGCATCAGGAGGTACTGGTTTTACAATAGTATAGGATTGTGCAGTCCCGAATAATGTTTGTTGCACAGTATTTCTCTCACTTTGGATCTTTAATCCGTATTTGATCAATTGCTCAATAAAATTGATGTTCCCTTCTGCAGTTGCGAAGTACTGTCCCCTGTTAACTTCTTTGAAGCAATCGAAAGCACCTGCAGCTGCAAGACCTTCCAATGTTTTTTTATTAGCTGAATGAAGGTCTGTTCTTTCAATAAAATCATAAATATTTTTATAAGATCCGTTCCTTTTCCTTTCCTCGATAACCTGGAAAACTGTATTTTCTCCAACTCCTTTTATTGCTCCAAGTCCAAACCTTATATTCCCGGAACTGTTAACTGTGAATTTTACATTACTTTCGTTGATATCGGGGCCTAATACCTGGATATTCATTCTCCTGCACTCATCCATGAACATCCCTATCTTCTTAATGTCTGTTATATTCCGGCTTAATACAGCTGCCATAAATTCGGCCGGGTAATGAGCTTTCAAAAAAGCAGTCTGGTATGATACAAGTGCATAACAGGTTGAATGCGACTTATTAAAAGCATATTGTGCAAAAGCTTCCCAGTCAACCCATATTTTCTCCACAAGCTGTGAGTCAAATCCATTTAATTGGCAGCCTGTGAGAAATTTTTCCTTCATCTCATCCATCATTCTACGTATCTTTTTCCCCATTGCTTTTCTTAACAAATCAGCTTCACCCCTGGAAAAACCTGCGAGTTTTTGCGAGAGCCTCATTACCTGTTCCTGGTAAACCGTAATACCGTATGTTTCCTTAAGGTCTTCTTCCATCTCCTTCAGTTCATAAAGGATTTTTTCTTTCCCATGTTTCCGGTTTATATAGTTTGGGATATATTCCATAGGACCCGGCCTGTAAAGTGCATTCATCGCTATCAGGTCCTCAAACCTGTTTGGTTTCAGATCCCTGAGATGTTTCTTCATCCCTGCTGATTCAAACTGAAAAATTCCGGTGGTATCACCCCTGGAGTAAAGCTCAAAGGTTGATTGATCATCCAGGGGTATATTAGCTATATCAATATCAGTCCCTCTCGAATCTTCAATTGTTTTTAATGTATCTTTAATAATTGAAAGAGTTTTCAATCCTAAGAAATCCATTTTTAACATGCCAACTTCTTCAACATGTTTACCGTCGTACTGGGTTATAAGCAGATCAGAATCTTTGGAGGTACAAACAGGGATATGTTCTATCAGATCATCACGTCCAATTATAATCCCACAGGCATGAATACCGGTATGTCTTACAGAACCTTCGAGAATTCCCGCATATTCAAGAGTAGATGCAATAAGTTTGTTTTCTGAATCTTTCTCTTTTCTTAATTCAGGGACCTCGCTATAGGCGGACTTTAAGGTAATGCCAGGTCGTTCAGGAACCAGCTTGGCCAGACGGTCAGCTTCCGAAAGAGGAAGCCTTTGTATCCTTGCAACATCCCTGATGGCCATTTTTGCAGCCATTGTACCAAAGGTTATTATCTGGGCAACTCTTTCTTTTCCATATTTCCTGACAACCCATTTTAATATTTCCTCCCGCCCGTCTTCATCAAAATCGATATCAATATCTGGCATTGATATCCGGTCAGGATTTAAAAACCGCTCAAATAAAAGGTTATATTTAAGCGGATCAATATCAGTAATACCCGTACAGTATGCAACAACGGAACCTGCTGCTGATCCTCTTCCCGGGCCAACAGCAACGCTCATTTCCCTCGCAGCATTTATTAAATCCTGGATTATCAGGAAATACCCTGGAAATCCCATCCTCTCAATAACTCCCAATTCATAATCAATGTTTTCCTTTATCTCAGGTGTAATAGTGCCATACCTTTTCTCTGCTCCTTTATAACTCAGATGTCGCAAATATTCATTTGCATCTGTAAATCCTTCAGGTAAAGGGAAATCAGGCATTATTGCTTCCCTGTTAAGTTTATATTCCTTAACCTTATCCACCACTTCCATGGTATTAGACAATACTTCCGGAATATCTCCAAACAGGTTGTACATTTCCGCCCTTGTTTTAAACCATTCCTGGCGTGTATACTTTAAACGGTCAGGATCATCAAGGTCTTTACCCGTACTCAAACAGATAAGCCGGTCATGAGCTTCTGCATCCTCTGCATCTACAAAATGTACATCATTACTTGCGAGGCATTTAATATTATGCTTTTTCCCCAACGCTAACAAAGCATTATTCACAAAAACCTGGTCTTTATAAACCTTTTCATTCATCTCCGGGTCATCTGAAGGGTGACGCATTAACTCAAGATATAAATCATCCCCGAAAATTTCTTTATATCCAAGTAAAGCTTTCTCTGCCACAGCAACTCCTTCCTCCATAATCAACCGGGGAATCTCTCCCCCAAGACATGCTGTTAAAGCAATCAATCCTTTGTTGTATTTACTCAATAATTCCTTGTCAACTCTCGGTTTATAATAAAATCCTTCAATATATCCGAGGGATACTAACTTGATCAGATTATGATAACCTTCTGCATCTTTGGCTAGCAATATAAGGTGGTCTCCATTTGCATCAATTTTATCTTCCTTTAAAAGCCTCGTTCTTCTTGCAACATATACTTCACACCCAATAATTGGTTTAATGCCGTTTCGCATTGCATCTGCATGAAAAATTTTAGCACCGAATAAATTACCATGATCAGTTATTGCAACAGCCGGCATTTTATCTGTCTTTGCCTTGGATATAAGCTCCTTGATGGATGCAGCCCCATCCAGGATTGAATACTGTGAATGTACATGCAGATGAACATAAGGATATTCAACTTCTTCCCCTTCTTCTTTTTTATCATCCGCGGATGTAATAATTTGTGTACTTATTTCTTCTTCAGTTTTTTTTATTGAAGCATCTGTAAGGATCAGCCTTTCATTCAGGCTAAACTGATGCTGGTTTGCATTAATAAATTCCGCGTACTCTCCAGGTGTGATATTTAGTTTATTCTGGCTGATGACCCCTATCCTTACCAACTCAAGGAAACACCTGGCAGTTGCATTTACATCCGCTGCTGCATTATGCGCTTCATTAAAACCTTCGTTAAAAAGCCTGGTGTATAGTTCCCTCAGGTTTGGCCATTTATATTGACCTCCTTTTCCGCCAGGTAAAGCACAATATTCCGTTGATTCAAGCTTTGTACAGAGTCGTGGTTTCTCCAGGAAATTATTTTTAATACCGGTTCTTAAAAGCTCTGCTGCAACATTATTAACATCAAATTCAATATTATGCCCGATCAATAAAACCGCCTTCTCAACATCTTTCCCGAACTCTTCCATTACCATATTTAATTCCGCCCCCTCATTAACAGCTCTTTCTGTTGAAATACCATGAATCTTCTCGGCAGCATACGGGATTATAAATCCCTCAGGTTTAATAATATAGTTCTTAGCTCCAACAAATCTCCCTTTTAAATCATGTAATTGCCATGCTAACTGAACGATCCGCGGCCAGTTATCAAGGTCATGAAGTGGTGCATTTTCCCTTACCGGCAAGCCGGTAGTCTCTGTATCAAAAATTAAAAACATACACTTCCTCTGCTTTATTACTCGTTAGATTATATAATCCTGATCTCTGACTTCAAAATTACAATAATTGTCATTTTAAAAAAGGATTGTTGATAAAGCGTAAAAACTTTCCCGGAAAGAAAAATACCGGTCAACTATTTTGATTAATTCTATTAATATTTTACCTTTGCACCTCTTTAAAAAATACATTTATTTACTTAAACTATTATTGAGTATGCCTGTTAAAATCAGACTTGCGAGACGCGGACGTAAAAAAAGCCCGTATTATCACATCGTTGCAGCTGATAGCAGGGCGCCACGGGATGGCAGATATATCGAAAAAATCGGGATGTATGACCCGAAAACGAATCCTGCTACCATTGAACTCGATTTCAACAAATCGTTGGAATGGTTGGTTAAAGGCGCTCAACCTACAGATACCTGCAGAGCTATCCTGTCTTATAAGGGTGTTTTATATAAAAAACACCTTCTCGACGGAGTAAAGAAAAATGCATTCTCCCTGGAAGAAGCAGAAAAAAGATTCAATGACTGGCTGAGAATCAAGGAAGCAAAAATACAAACCAAGATTGATGCCGTAAAAGATCAGAAACAAAAGGAAACTGAAAGTTACCTGGAAGCCGAATCAAAGAAACGTGAAGCCAGGGAAAAAATTTTAGAAAAAAAACGCCAGGCTCTTCTTGAAAAAGATAAATCCGAAACCGGGGAAGAAACAGAAAGTACAGAAACCGAAGCAAAAAGTGTTGAAACACCGGTTAATAGTCCTGAGGAAAACATACCAGATGAAGTGCAGGATACAACAGCAGTAGCTGATCCTGTTGCAGAGGAAGCATCTGAAAACACAAAAGAAACAGAAGAATAAGTATTCCTTTTTCCTGTTCATTTTTGTTTTTTATCGTTGTTCATGATTAAGAATAATTGCTCTCTTTCCGGCATTGTGCTCAAACCTCATGGTATCAATGGGAGTCTGATAATAAAACTTAATAAAACCATTGATCCTGATCTTATCGATCCGGGAGAATTCCTTTTTATTGAGGTGAACGGAACATTGATCCCCTTTTATATTTCAGAAATTGATCCAAAAGAAAACCAGGCGGTTGTAAAACTCAAATTTATCGACTCCCAGGAAGAAGCAAAAAAATATAATGGCAAAAACATTTACCTGGACAAGGCTTCTCCAGCCCAAATAACTGATAAGCAAATAAATGATCTGAAAACATGTATAGGTTTTTCCTTTTATGATGAGTCGTCAGGAATAAACGGTGAAATTGCAGAGTATATAGAAAATGATCTGAATCCTTTATTCCTCATCAAAACTAATGATAATCAATTCTTTATTCCGGCACACCCGGAGATAATATTATCAATAGATTATAAACAACGAAAAGTAACTGCAGCCCTTCCGGCAGGACTTACTGAACTTTAGTTTGCAGTCATAGGATATTTTAAGGCAATCTCTTTTTCATACCTGATTAACCGATTTTTCCATTCTTCAGGTACAGGTATTGTATGATTTAAATTCACATCAAAAGCAACGAGTACTGACCGGCTTGAGGACCTTATTTCTTTAGTTTTATTGCTAATTATTTTTTGCTTCATGGTAATACTTTTATTACCTATCATCTCAATTCTCGATTCAACTTCAATCTTATCATCCAGGGGGATAGGACTGAGATAATCAACTTTAATAGAAGCTATAATGAGTGATGACTTTCGCCAGTTAAGATCTTTCTCCAGAACCTGCTCAAAATACAGCATCCTGGCATAATCAAAATAATATTGGTGAATAGCATTATTCACATGTCCAAGTATATCCACATCATTAAACCTGATCTGTACAGGAATGATGTGTTTGAAAAGCACTGTCTCTTTACTCATTTTTAAAAAATTTAGTTAATATTACATAAAAGGCTAAGTTGAAGAATTATTTCCATATTTCCAATAATTCAATCATGAGTTGAACATCATTTCCCTTTTACCTGTCCCTGATTATTTCCTTATTATCCTGAATGTTCCTCCATTTTCAAATTTGATAATTGGTGAAGGTTTGTATCTTATTTGATCATCCTGCCTCCAATTAACTATATAATCTACAATTTCTCTTATTTCACAGGAAATTTCATCAAATATTGCAGGTGATGGGGCTCCGCTTATGTTCGCAGAGCTGGACACCAGTGGAACACCTGTTTTTTTAATAAGTTCCCGGCAAAAAGGATCTGAGGTTATTCTTATGCCAATGCTCCCGTCCTCTCCCAGAATGGAAGAAGCAAGGTTTTTTGCTCCAGGATAAATGATTGTGAGCGGAGCATCTGAAACTTCAATTAACTGCCAGGCGATCTCAGGAACCTCTCTGACATACCGGGATAATTTTCCTGCATCATCCAGAAGAATCAACATACTCTTGCTGTCTTCTCTTTTCTTGATCTCATATATCCTTTGAACAGCCTTTATATTCGTTGCATCACATCCAATTCCCCAGATAGTATCGGTTGGATATAAAATAATTCCTCCCTTCTTTACTATACCACCAGCTTTAATAACATCATCCTGGAAACTCATATCATAGATTTATAAAGATCATATAATTGACGTGTGGTTATTTCAGGACGAAAGCTCTTTGCATGTTTTTTTCCTTCTTCAATCATCCTTTTTCTTAAATCGCTATCCTGTAATACCTTTTTAATTGCTTCCCCCATTTCCTCTGTATTATAAGGATCAATGTATATGGCTGCCTTACCACCTGTTTCTTCGAGGCAACTTCCACGTGATGTTACGACTGGTGTGCCCGAGTTTAAGGCCTCCAGCACCGGTATACCAAACCCTTCAAAAAACGATGGGTAAAGAAATAAAGAAGAATTTGCATAAATAGCAGGCAGGTCACTTTCAGGCAGGTTTTTCAGGAAATACAGATTATCTAATTTGTTCTCAGCTATATACCGGGTTATAACTTTTATATAGCTTGTTTCTTTCCCTACAATGACCAGGGGGGTGTCAATCCGGAAATGAACCAATGCTTTCAAAATACCGAGAAGATTCTTTCTTTCCTCAATGGTTCCGACATACAACATATATTCTGAGGGAAGGAAATATTTTTCCCTGGTATTTCTTAGTTCATCCCTGGTAATATTATAATAAAAAACCGGTGAACAATCCTGGTAAATCACCTCTATACAGGAATTCTCAATATTAAAAAAATGATGCAGATCTCTTTTTGTTTGTTCACTTATGGCAATAATCTTATCAGCTGCCTTAGCACTGTATCTGAATTTTATTTTATAGATCTCACGGTCAGCACGTTTATATATCCTTGGATATCGTAAAAAAATCAGATCATGGATGGTAACTACTTTTCTGACCGGACTGTTTATAACTCCAAAAGGTAATTCATTACTCAATCCATGGTAAATATCCAGCCGGTCTTTAAGGACTATTTCAGATAACCTGAAAGATCTCCAGGCAGAACGAAAAAATTCATAAAAAAGATTGTCTGGTTGTATTATAATGCAATTCTCCGGGGGGAAATTTTCAATACAGGTATTTTTACCGGAATTATACAACAAGTAATTATTTTCAGGATAATTCGCAATAAGTTGTCTTATTACATTTCTGCTGTAATTTCCTAATCCGGTAAAATTATGAAACGCCCGTTTTGCATCAAAGCCTATTCTCATTAATTATGTTTTTAAACCGGTATATAATATTTTCTCAGAATCTTATTTAAGGATTTTTTCTGGTTTGTTGATGGGCTCCTCTGAGATTTTTGTTTCCAAATTTAATCACTATTGTTCGGTAAAAAAATTTTTTTAGATATGAGATCCCTCACTAGCGTTCGGGATGACAGTATTCGCCTATTATTTAGTGGAAAATGATTTTTCAGATAGACTCAATATTAAATTTTCAAACTTTTAGTGTCTTTCTAAACGGGCCTGAACAGTGATCATTAATTTTATTATTCTCATTATCAGATAAATAATAATCAAAGAAAAAATAATTGTTGCACCGCTTGGTATATCTAGCAAATAAGATATAATTAATCCTGAAAATGAACCGGCAATTCCTATAAGGATAGAAAAGTATATTATCTTATGGAATTTATGTGTGAATAAATTTGCAGTATTTTGTGGGATCGTCAGTAACGATATAACAAGGATTATCCCTGCAATTTTAATATTCAATACCACTGTTAATGCAACAAAAGCTATCATTACATAATTGATTAAAGTAACAGGGACTTTACGTATTAAAGAAAATTGTTCGTCAAAAGATATAAAGAGGATCATTCTGTAAAATATAATAAAAAAGATTACCAGGAAGACCGTTAATATCATTAATGAAAACAGATCTATCGAATCAATGGTCATGATACTCCCAAAAAGATAAGTCATCAGATTTGGAGCATACCCGGGTGTAAGGTAAATAAAAATGATTCCAACTGCCATCCCGAAAGACCATATTATTGCAATCACAGAATCATTGCGTATTTCCGCTTTTTTTGTAAGATATTCCACGCTAAAGGCAGAAAATATGGAAAACAGTAAAGCTCCAAGGATAGGATTGAATCCTAAAAAGTAGGCAATACCTATTCCTCCGAAAGATGCATGAGTGATACCGCCGCTGACAAATACAATTCTCCTGGATACAATATAAGTACCTATAATCCCGCAACTAATTGAAGTTAAGATGGATGCGACAATAGCATGTTGAAAAAACGAGTACCTGAAAATGTCTGGTATTACATCCATATCATTGTTGATTATGTACATGCAAAACACGATGAGGCACTTTACCATGGGTAATAATATCAACAGGACAGTTATAGATCTCCAGTTGTTCTGCAGTAATTACATTGGAATCATGGTAAGTGAGTCGTGTATTAACACATGCAATGGTCTTTACATATGCTGAAATTATTCCTATGTCGTGAGAAACAAGTAATATAGCCATCTCGTTATTTAATTCCCGGAGCAACTCGTATAATTCTTTCTCAAAACGATTATCAACATATGTTCCTGGTTCATCCAATACCAGCAAAGACGGGGTGGAAATTATTGCGCGGGCAAGAAAAACCCGTTGTAACTGGCCTCCAGATAAATCACCTACCGGATAATCCTGTTTATCATCTATTCCTAACCTCTGCAATAACTTCTCCACATTAGCTTTATCAATTTTTGAATACCTGTGAATCAATTTATTGGCAGGCATTAGTCCGGATAAAACGACATCTTTCACCGTAATGGGAAATTTCCGGTCTGTTTCGTTAAATTGCGGCAAATATCCAATATCCGTATACTTTGAACCAGCTCTAATATTTAAATGATATTTTATACTTCCTTTAATTGGTTTTATTAAACCAAGAATTAATTTTAATAATGTAGTCTTACCACCTCCATTGGGCCCGATAATCCCGAGAAAGTCTTTCTCCCTGATCGTCAGGCTAATGTCACGGAGTACAATATTACTGCCATACCCGGCATCAACAGACTTTATCTCAATGATCTTTTTCATTTTAGTCCTCAAATAACCTGTTAAGAATATTACCTGTCAATATAAGCTCTTCAAACCATCTTTCTGCCAAAGGATTGATCTGAATAACCTCGCCATTGATCTCTGCTGCAAGTGACCTGGCATTTTCAATATTAAACTCCTGTTGTATCAGAATAGCCTTGATATTTTTCTCTTTTGCAATATCAATGATTTTTTTCATATATGAAGGAGGAGGTGTTTTACCTTCATACTCAAGAGGGATCTGTTCAAGCTTATAATCTCTTGCGAGGTATCCAAGAGCCGGATGAAATATTAAAAAGGATCTGTTCCTTTTATTACTGAATAAATTATTAAGGATGCTGTCTGCCTGCAATATTTCTTTCCGCAGATCATTATAACCCTCCTGGTAAATTTCCTTTCTCTCAGGATCAACAGAAATTAATGTATTATAAATATTTTTCGCCATTATTTCCACTGTTTTGGGAGAAATCCAAATATGCGGATCAATCCCTGAATGAATATGATCTTCATGAAAATGTTCAGTATGGATCATCTCAATTCCCTGTGACAGATCACTGATGATGAGCTCATTATTCATTTTCTCAATTCTTTTTTCCCATGCTTTTTCAAACGAAAGATGACCGGTAAGGAAATATATTCTGGAGTCGGATAGCTTTTTCATCTGTAAGGGTGACATCTCATAAGTCTCAGGAGAAGCACCCGGAGGTACAATAACGTTAATAGTATAAATATCCCCGGCTATTTTCTCAACCAGGTATTTCTGGGGAGGAATACTTACTGATATTATGTTTGCCTTATCATGATCATGCTTACAGGATACTGATACAAAAAACAGAAGTAAAATCGTTACGGTATTTTTCCTGGCCTTCTGTAACAATTTACTCCATTTGATCCGGATAATTGATTCTCCCGGAGGAGGGACAGGATCGTATCCATAACCTCCGAAAGGATGACATCGCAATATCCGTCTTACAGATAAATATAAACCTGTGATAACGCCCCGTGTTTTTAAGGCCTGGATTGCGTATTCAGAACATGTGGGTTCAAACCTGCAGGAATTTGGTAAAAATGGGGAAATAAGATTCTTATATAATTTAACCGGAAGAATTAATAAATATACAAGCAACATCCGTACATTTTTATAAATAATATTGATAAACCTTCGAATCTGCATGTTATATTTTATTAATCTGACTGTTTTACCAACAATAAATAATTGTTTTTGTTTGCAGGATCAATCGATCTGCCAGGTTTGTATCTTCAGGAAGAGTTTAATGTACAGCTAAGTAAAGTGACATTTTTACAAAGATAGCTATAAAAACATCGTAATTTAGAATTTTTCTAACTCGATTTATTAAAACTTATTACGATATTTGCAGGTTTAAAATTAAATTAATATTACAATGAAAGATGCAGTAGCAATATTATGTGCAGGAGGACCTGCTCCTGGTATTAATACAGTAGTAAGTTCCGTAACTAAAATTTTTCTCCAGAATGGATACCAGGTTCTTGGATTAAATGGGGGATACAGATCTTTGTTTTCTGATGAACCCTGTTTCGAATACCTTGATTTTGAATATGCTGACCAGATCTACAGCAGAGGTGGTTCAGCTTTAAAAATGAGCCGGTATAAACCTAAAGACGAAGAATTCAAGGCTGATTTCTTTAAAAAAAATAATGTCAAATTACTGGTCACAATTGGTGGTGATGATACCGCATCAACAGCAAACAGGCTAACAAAGTTTCTTTCTGAAAAACACAATGAGGTTGCCAATATTCATGTCCCGAAAACCATTGATAACGATCTTCCTCTTCCGGAAGGAACTCCGACATTCGGATATCATTCTGCCAAAGAAGAAGGAGTCAGAATTGCAAGGACAATTTATGAGGATGCAAGAACATCCGGAACCTGGTTCGTTCTGTCTGCAATGGGTAGAGAAGCAGGCCATCTTGCATTTGGCATTGGTACAGCCTGCCATTTCCCAATGATCATTATTCCTGAAATATTTAATAAAACAAAAATTACATTCGAAAAGATCACCAATCTTGTTATCTCATCTATGGTGAAAAGAAGGTTACTCGGCATTGATTATGGTGTGGCGATAATTTCTGAAGGGGTTTTTCATTTTATGTCGGATGAGGAAATTATTGCAACAGGAATAAATTTCACCTATGATGATCACGGACATCCTGAACTTGGTAATGTCAGTAAATCTCATATTTTTAATATGCTGACTCAACAAAAATTAAAAACTCTCCGTATTAAAATCAAAAGCCGGCCTAATGAAATGGGATATGAACTTCGCTGTTGCAGACCCATTGCTTATGATCTGAATTATGCTACACGCCTTGGCCTTGGTGTTTATAAAATGTTTAAAAACGGAGATACTGGTTGTATGGTTACTGTGAGCAGAACAGGAGAAATTACTCCTCTTTTCCTGAAGGATGTTGAAGACGAAAAAGGGAAAATCAAACCCCGGCTTGTAAATCCGGAAACTGAAAAAGTACAGCTGATATACCGCAATAACCTGCATTTTATCACAAAAGCAGATTACAGGGGCGCAAAAAAGTATGTCAAAGATCCTGAAGAATTTAATTTCTATAAGATCCTGAACTGGGATGAATAGTCCCCTTCTTTATGATAAATATCCTCCCGGGGATTAAAATTAACTTCCCCATTTTCTTATTTATATCTCTGCCTATTGAAATTGTGCAGGAATTGCATTAATTTTATATAAAATTACTTGTTGTAAATTTATTCCCATGGCAGAAATGAAAAGGAAAAAAAACACTATTGCCATACTTACAGGAGGAGGTGACGTTCCTGGTCTTAATCCTGCAATAAGGGCAATTACCATTCGTGCTCTCAGAGAAGGTTACCAGGTAATCGGCTTACGAAGGGGATGGGCTGGAATTATCGAAATTGTCAGAGATAAAAATGCCGACAATAGTGATAAGTTCATGACACTCACTGAAGAGATAGTTAATAAAGCAGGAAGAACAGGAGGCACTTTCCTGCATACATCCAGAACACGCCCCAGTCATATCCCTAAAGAGCAGGTCCCCGAACACCTGAAAGATAAATATACCAAAGAAATTAACGACCTTACACCTGAAGTCCTGAAAAATCTCGATTTTTTAGGTATTGATTTTCTTATACCCATTGGAGGAGACGATACATTGTCGTATGGTGTCAGATTATACCAGGAAGGAGTCAAAGTAATAGCAATTCCTAAAACAATGGATAATGATGTCCCCGGAACCGACTATTGTATTGGATTCAGTACCTGTGTTACCCGTACCATCAGCATGACAAATACCCTCAGAACCTCTGCGGGTTCCCATGAACGAATACTGGTGCTTGAAGTTTTCGGAAGATATGCAGGTTTCACTGCCATGCTGCCAACTATGGCAGGAGCCGCTAACCGTTGTGTAATCCCTGAATATAAATTCGATATTGAAAAACTTACCCAGTTACTTGTGGAAGACAGAGAAAAGAATCCCAGTAAATATAGCGTCGTTATTGTTTCGGAAGGTGCCACTTTCGCAGGCATGGAAGAAATGATCTTCAGAGATAAGGAAAAAGATATGTACGGACATGCTAAACTTGGAGGTATTGGCGAAGCAGTAAGTGAAAATATTAAAAACCACTCCGCAAACTATAACAAAGGGAAAAAAGTTAATGTTATAACTCAACAACTTGGATACCTTGTCAGGGGCGGCGACCCGGATGCTATTGATTCAATTGTGCCAATGGCATACGGAAACCTGGCTCTCGATCTTATCCTGAAAGGAATTCATGGCCGGCTCGTGGTCCTCAGAAACGGAAGATATGATAATGCACCTCTGGATGTGGTCACAACTTCAAAAAAACTGGTAGATGTAAGGAAACATTATAATACCGACAGGTTGAGACCTTATTACAAAAGCTTTGAGTTCCAGCCTTTGTTTATTATGACCGGCAGCTCCTGATAGTTACTTTTTAAAATATACCCATGCAGTACTTATAATATTATTTCTTGCATGTGTATACCCTTCAATTGCATCTTTTAAATTACTGTAACTACCTGAGGTAACAAGAGTAAACTGGTTGGGACCATCAACAATAGCCCCTTCATAACCTTTTGACTTAATCTCCCTGGCATGATTCTCAGCATTAGCCGGATTTTTAAAACTGCCTACAACAACAAAATAACCTTTCACTTGTTTCGGCAATTCAGTACTCTTTTTTAATTCCTCAATTTCTCTCTCATATTGTTCCCTTAACATATTCAACTCCTGCAAATGCATTATGGAATCTTCCCTTATCCTTTTTTTAAGAGTTTCATTATTAACAGTAAGCTCCTCTACCTTAGCCTTGCCGCCAAACTTATCACAAGAGGATAGCATACCTGTTATAATAAAAATTGTCAGAAGAATTGCGAGATGTTTCATAACGTAATGTTTTAAATAGATTAACAAAGATAATAAATGAATAATCAATAATTTAGCAATATACATATATTTTACCTTTATTAAATTATCATATAAAAAAAATCATTAACAATTTTCAATTGTTGCCCACTTGTAAATGTTTTTCTTCTGAAACATCCCCTATCTTTAAAATTAAGGAATCTCATTTTTTAAATCCGTCAGTAGTAATAAAAATTATAAATTTGCTTATCATTAAACCAATATATGTTCAGACCTGAACTAATAGAAGCCATCCGTGATTACCGGTATTTTCTCGACAGAAATTACCCTCCTTCTGCTACTATAAAACTTGTAGGGGATAAGTACGCTCTTACCGGTAACGAAAGAAGTGTTCTTTACAGAGGAGTGTCTTCCTCATTTGCTGCATCGGTAAGAGAAAAAAAGAAAATTCATCGTCTCCTGAATGATACTGTCCTGGTAGACACCCATAATATTCTGTTCACTATCGCCAATTACCTCCTCGGGAAACCGGTCTTTATATCTGATGACAGTTTCCTGAGAGATACCGGGGAATTACATGGAAGATTCTCAAACCATAAAATCCTGGAACACACCTTTCTCCTTTTAATACAATTTATTCTGAAAAATAAAAAGAAAAAATATATTTTCTACCTCGATCGGCCTGTTTCAAACAGTGGAAAACTATCCCTCAGGTTTGTTGATTTCTTCCGGGAAAATAAGATAAACGGTGAAAGCTATACTGTTTATTCTCCTGACCATCAACTTATTCAGGAAGAAAAAGGTGTGATCTGCACCTCTGATTCAGTTATTATTCAACAATGTAAACTAAAAGTATTTGACTTGTCGGAATATATCCTGACCCACAATTTTAATCCTGCTTTCGACTCTGTGAAAACAGCCCTGGAGAGTCCTTAGACCAGGTCGCATGCATCTTCAGGCATCCGGTGTTTATCCTTTACCGAATATACCTTAAATGACAAATAATAGGATAATGATCTGACAGTTTAGCTTTTACACGTTCAAAGCTAACAGCATTAAATTCAGGGCTATGGAAAATAAAATCAATTCTGAAAGAAGGAAAAACTCCAAGATAGGTATTTCCTATACCTGTGCCGGAATTTACAAAAGCATCCTTAAGGCCTGCCCGCATTTTCCGGTATGCATAAGAAACCGGGGTGTCGTTAAAATCTCCACATACAATAACCGGGTATTCACTTTTCTTTATATACGCTGAAAGAGAATCAACCTGGATGGACCTTTTAATAAAAGCATTTTTTAACCGCCTTGCTATATCCCTTATTTCCTCTATCTGCTTTTCGTCATAACGGAAACGCAGACTATCAATAAAATCATAGTTTCTCTTTTGTAACTGGATCGATTGCAGGTGATTGTTATATATTCTGAAAGTATCTGTATTAACAACAATATCAGTAAAAATTGCCATGTTGGCAGTTTTGGAAAAATGAAAGGACCCCTTACCAATAATCGGGTAACGGCTGAAAGTTGCCATCCCGTAACCCGTATTTGCTGCATTGGTGAAGGAATAATTGATATGATGATAAGGTGTATCCTTTAAAATATTGTTTACAAGATCAGGGAAACGTGTATTGATATTGTCTGTATAATATTCCTGGAGACATATTACATCAGGCTGTTCACTGCGGATCAGGTTTAGTATATTGTTCTTCATCTGGGGATCATCCGTCCAGTCCTGAAGTTTAAAAGCTCTCACATTATAGGAAATAAGCCTGAGTTCCGGATGATTTTCATGTATGGGTTCCCTGTTCCGTTCATTTGAAGAAAAGATGCTGAAAGGAAGATAATCCGTTAAATGATTCCACCCTATAAGTATGGCACATACAGAGATAAACAGTGCTTTCTTAAAATGTATAGCCCAAAAAATAATAAAAAAGAAATTCATTACCAGGAAATATGGGTAAAACAAGCCGAAAAAAGCCAGTATCCAGATTTTACCCGGTGAAATTAATGTGGAAAGATAGGAAAGCAGTATTAATACAGCCGAAAGTATATTTATTAAGAGAAGAATGATATATAAGGCTCTTTTCATTCTTTTGCAGGTAAAAATTTAATTGTTCCTGGTTGTATGGTCTTAAATAATATGTTTGAGTCCACTCTTAAAAGTAAAAATTACGATTCCCAATGGTTACCCCCCCCATTCCCCTAAAGCCTGTCTGTCGGCAGACAAGGGGGGGAGCGCCTATAAATCAGCAACTTGCAAAAAGTCTCCCTTGGGGGATTTAGGGGGAAATGCATACTCAAGTATCAAATATACTAATTCCCTCTCATCTCTTACCCGATTTAAATAAAGTCGCTTTTTCTTCAGCAGTCAGGCTTTCATATCCTTTACCTGAAATTTTATCAAGAATTCTGTCAATCTCTTTCTGATTTTCAACAACCTTTGCATTGTAATCCAGGTCACTTTCAGGTCTTTTATAAGTTACTTTCATCTTTTTTTTCTTATGGTACCTGAACCATGAAAAAATTGTCCCAAGGATTTTTTCAAACCACAGGTTGATATTTTGCCCCCGGCGGTAACGAATGGCGAAGAAATATCCCATAGCTGCACCTCCGATATGTGCAATTTTACCTCCTGTATTTACTGAAAAATCTATAATAGAAGAAAGAATAAATCCAATGAGAGCTACCCAGATGATTTTCACTGGGCCAATAAAAACAATATATATTCTGTGCTCCGGTGCATATACTGCAATTGCTACTACAATGGCCATAACTGCGGCTGAAGCGCCCAAAGCCATTGACCCGGAAAGATTTTCTTGTAGTCCGGGGAACAGGTTATATGCTGCAATAAAGAAAAATGCCCCGCATAATCCACCAAGAAGATAGAGACTTAATAAACTCTTTTCACCTATATATTGTAAAAACAGCTTGCCAAACCAGAATAGCCATAAAAGATTAAAAAGGATATGAAAAAAATCTTTATGCAAAAACATATAACTTATTACAGTCCATGGCTTTATTAACAGTTCTGAAATTTCAGCCGGTACCGCAAACAGGCTTAGAATATTATAACTAACGTCGGCTTTATTTAGCAGGAAGAGTATTATTAAAACCAGGTGAAGTGCAAGAAAAATCCCGACATTGATATAAATCAACCGTATTAAGTTATTACCAGTTTTAAATGAATCCTTTATTTCCCCGATAATATTCATTGCTAATTAAAATTTCCGGTAAAATTAAAAAAAAGTATTTCTTTTTTTCTGCCAGAATTTGATCAGGATAAATCCGAACAGCATACCGCCAAGATGAGCAAAGTGGGCAATATTGCTGCCAGGTTGTGTCAGTCCCAGGTACAACTCGAGGATCCCGTAACCTATCACAAAATATTTAGCCCTTATGGGGATAGGTGGGAAAAGCAGTATAAGCTGTGTATTTGGAAATAACATACCAAAAGCCAGCAATACTCCAAAAACAGCACCTGAGGCACCAACTGTAGGTATTATCATCCCTACTGCCAGTTTTTTTGCTGCAGCATCCCCTGTATTATACAACTGATCAACGACCTCACGGGTGAAATTGTCAATCTGGTATGCTTCGCTAACCTGTTTTATCAGGGAAGAATATTCAATGTGATAAACTATCATATGCAGGAATGCCGCACCAAACCCTGTAACCAGGTAATATATCAGGAACCTCTTGCTGCCCCAAACCTGTTCAAGAACTTTCCCAAACATCCAAAGTGCAAACATATTGAAAAAAATATGTCCTAAAGAACCATGCATAAACATATGGGTAATAACCTGGAATGGTTGAAATAATGGCGATTTGAAGTAATATAATCCTAAAGTACGGTTAAGATCTACCTGGAAAGCTGAATTAATTCCAATCATTCCCAGGAACATCAATGCATTGATAATAATAAGGTTGCGCACAACCGGGGGTGTCCCCCCCGCTCTTCCAAAATACACTCTGCTCATAATATATTTAATATATTTTCTATTTCTTCAATTTTTAGTATCCTCACAATAGGTTTACCGGAAGGTGAATAGTTAGGATTATTGCTTCCGAAAAGCTGATCTATCAACTCCCGCATCTCCTCCTGCTCAAGATACTTCCCAAACCTGGCTGAAGAAGCTTTCGACACTGACCTGGCAAGTCTCTCAAAAAGTGTCAAAGATATTTCATTTGAATGATCAGTATAATTTTCAAGTATCTCTTCTATTAATCCTTTCAGATCTGAATTTTTAACAATAGCAGGTATCCCGTACACAATTATATTGTTATTACCTGCATCCCTGATATCAAAACCAGCCTGCTGCAGCGATCCGGATATCTCATTAAAGGTAACATAATCCCCTGTATTTAGTTCAATGGTTTCCGGGAAAAGAGTTTGCTGTGCAATAGCAGGAAACCTCATCCCCCTGTTTACTAATCTTTCATAAATTATACGTTCATGTGCACGTTTCTGATCTATGATCATTAAACCAGACTTCACAGGTGCAATGATATACATATTTTTTAATTGCAGCAATCTTAAACTTTCAGTTTCTGCAGGGAAAAATGATCCATCGGAAGATCCGTTTCCGGGAATTGTCCGCTCTGTATCTTTAAAGAGGATCTCCCAGTTCTCAGCTCTCTTATTTTTTATTGCCTGGTATAAGTATTCTTCTGTCTTTCTTCCAGGCTCATCCTTAAAAGGATCGTATTCCGGGTTAATTTGAGATGCCGGTTCAACCGGAACTTCAGTCTTGCCAGTTAATACAGGTATCCTGATAACATCACCCGTTTCGAAATCGAGAGAAGGTGTGAGATTGAATTTACCAAGGGATTCCTTGACCACTGCATACAATATTTGCCATATTGCCTGCTCATCCTCAAATTTAATTTCTGTCTTAGTCGGGTGAATATTAATATCAATATTTTTCGGATCTGATTCAAAATAAATAAAATAGGATGGATATGTATCAGGAGGTAATAACAACTGATACGCTTTTATAACAGCTTTATGAAAATAGGAATGCCGGATAAATCTTTTATTCACGAAAAAACACTGTTCACCGAATGTTTTTTTTGCAAATTCAGGTTTCCCGGTAAATCCCGTTACTTTAACAATGCTGGTATCAACATTAACCGGGATAAGACTTTGAATAAGATGTTTGCCAAAAACATGAATTACACGTTGTTTGAGATTTTCTATTCCCAGGTTGTAAATCTGGGTATTATTATGTATAAGGGAAAACTCAATTTCAGGATGTGCAAGGACAACATTATTGAATTCGTTTATTATATGCCTGAACTCTGCAGAGTCACTTTTCAGGAATTTTCTTCTTGCCGGTACATTGTAAAAGAGATTCCTGACCTGGAAATTACTTCCATGGGGACAGGATACCGGTTCATTACATTCTATCTTTGAGGCATTTATCCGGATATGAGTGCCAAGTTCATCTTCTGTTCTCCTGGTCTTTAAAGTAACTTCAGCAATGGCGGCTATTGATGCCAGGGCTTCACCGCGGAATCCCTTTGTTTTAATAGCAAAAAGATCGTTTGCATCCTTGATTTTTGAAGTGGAATGCCTTTCCCAGCATAAGCGGGCATCAGTTTCTGACATCCCGCATCCGTTGTCAATAACCTGTATAATTGTCCGTCCTGCATCCTTTATATTTACCGTAATATTTTCCGCACCCGCATCTACTGCATTTTCCATAAGTTCTTTAACCACGGAAGATGGACGCTGGATCACTTCACCGGCAGCAATCTGGTTCGCAACTGAATCTGGTAATAATCTGATTATATCAGCCATTTATCGGAATAATAGCAGGTAAGCAATAAAAAATAATACGATCAAAATGAGAATAAGCCGTATGTTTGATTGCTTTTTTGCCTGGTTCTCACGTCTGAAATACTCACGCATCGTTCCACGGGTGATCCGGGGAGTGTATCCTTCACCGCTTAACATACCTGTTTCCCTTTTAATTCTTTTTTCTCTTTCCTCTTTTGTTTCCTTAACAGGATCATAGTAAAGCGGTTGATAATTAAACTGCTTAGGCTTGGAAAGTTTAAAAAATCGAGGAATACCCATTAAGTTTATTTTTAATCTACAAAGTTAGGATAATTTTATAAATTCGCCATCGGAATAAAGTCAGACCCCGTGAAAATATCCGGGTCTGTTTCTCAGGATTTCCTGTTAACCTGGTACCTGTTAAATTTTTACTGGAATTGATAGCTGAACAATATAAAGAAATCCTGGGAGGTCCGCCCTCCCGCGAAGCAATTAATATAATAATCAATAATGCAGGAAATGATCCTGAAAGATTCCGTATTCTTGCAGATATAATTTTAACAGGCAAAGAGCCTATACCCTCACGTGCATCCTGGGCACTCGAAGGAATAGATGCCCAATATCCAAAATTATGCTCACCCTATATCACAAAATTTATTGATGCACTCCCCAAATTCACTCACCCCGGAACCAGGAGAAATATCCTGAAAATCCTGGAAAGAAAAAATATACCCGTAAAATATCACGGTAAAATAGCAGACCTTTGCTTTGAATACCTTACAAAAAATGATGTTCCTGTGGCTATACAAGTCTATTCCATGCAAATTATTGCCAACCTGTCTGACAAATACCCGGAGTTAATGCAGGAACTCGCAGAAATACTGGACAACCGCATGCCTGCCTCCCTTCCCGGCTTCAAAGCCAGGGCAAAAAAAATCCTGCAAAAAAGAAAATAAAGCATCCTGAATTTTTCACCATTTTATATCATAACTTCACATTAAAATGTAACTTTGATGAAAATTTTAATATACCGGTTTTATTTATTTTACAATTTTAAACCACTTGTGCGGTTCAGTATTTTTAGATTATACAACCTAAAATAAATGACAAATGTATTTTAAATTGAACCGCACAAGCGATGATTTAAATAAATTTTTAAAACAGTAACCGTAAAAAATCAATTCATACTTAATTCCTTACATAATAAGGATTTAGTCAGCCTGGATGTTTAACTTAAGAGATCAAAGAAATGAAAAACTATTTTAAAATTTTATGGATTATTTTTCCCCTGTTCTGCAGCGGGACTATTAATGCACAGGTTTTGGAAAAATATGTCAAGTCAAAAGCACAGGTTGTAGCAAAAAGAGCTTTTGACAGGACAGATAAGAAAGTAGACACTATGCTTATTGAATCAGTTGATAAGCAAATGGATAAACAATTGAATAAAGCTGATGATGAAAAGGAGAGTGAGAATACCGATACGCAGGTTTCCGGGGAATCCGGGCAGGAATCATCCCAGCCAGCCGGTTCTTCACGGAAGTCATCAGGATATAATCCCTTCCTAAGTAAATTGGGAGGTTTTAATGCTCCCGTGGATCTCCCGGCAGCATATAACTTTAAAGGATATCTCCTGATGGAAATGGAAGGATGGAACGCAGATGGAGAACAGGAAAACCAGACTCAGTATAAAACCTTTTATTCCGATGATGCAAAAAGCTTCGCAATGGAATTCATTGAACCAGGGAAAGGCAAATCATTAATAATTTTCGATAATACCAAAAAAATGATGGTAGTTTTATCAGATGACGGTAAAGAAAAATCCGGTATGGTAATGCCACTTAATACATATGGATCCGATTCGTTAACAACAGAAGTTGAGACGGAACAAACTGAGAGTAATACTGAAACAAAAACTGAAGAAGTTGATTATTCATATTACAATACCAGTTATAAAAAGACCGGGAACAGTAAAAATATTGCAGGCTACAATTGTGAGGAATATGCATATGAAAGTGAAGAGGAAATTCTAAGTTTCTGGGTAACCAATGAACTCCCTGCTGATCTTTATTCACGTATTTTCAGTTTAAACACCTTTGCCTCCGTTGCATATACTGGTGTTAACCAGGGATTTACTATGGAATGGGATTTTAAGAAAAAGACCTCTAAAGAACGTACAAAAATGGTGGTGAAAGAAGTGGATAAAAATAAACCTTCAACCATAAGTACCACAGGATACAATCTTATCAATCTCGGCAATTATCAACCTGAATAATATAAACCTTTCTGGTGCGATTTTTGATGTATTTACTTTGAATTTAAGGCGGAATTTTGTATATTTATCTATAAACATTTAATTCCTCCTGCTATGGTACATAAAAAATCAAATAATGCCAATCTGGAAAGAAACAGGAGTATGTTTTTTCAAATAGGTCTTGTTCTTTCTTTATCCCTGGTCCTGGTCGCTTTTGAATGGCCATCAAAACCTGCTAAGGATGATATGGGCAGGTTATTCTCCGAAACGTATTACGAAGTTGAAGAAATACAGCGTACTATCAGGGATGTGCAACCTCCTAAACCTCTTCCTCTTCCAAAATTAATCGAGCTCAATCTTGTGCCGGATGAAGTGAATGTTAATATTGATATTTCTTTTTTTAACCCGGAAGCTTTCACCGAAACTATGATCCCTTTTTATGAATTCCCGGATCAGGAAGTATTCGATGATGCCGAAATTCATGTCAGCGTCCAGGAAATGCCATTGTTTAATGGCGGTAAACCTGAAACCGAATTCAGAAAGTACATCATGCAAAACCTGGATTATCCTGATATCGCTGCAGAAAATGGAATAATGGGCAGAGTTCTGGTACAGTTCATCGTTAATGCGAAGGGCAAAATTGAAGATGCCAGAGTTATCCAGGGAGCTTATCCTTCCCTTGATAATGAAGCTCTCAGAGTAATTAACTCTTCTCCATTATGGACACCCGGAAGACAAAGCGGAAAACCCGTTAAAGTCATCTTTACTTTTCCCATTAATTTTGTACTTAAATAATTTCTTAATTTATTTTATTTATTTTTATAATTATTTCACTACTTTTAGACCGCAAAATATTAATTATCAATGGAACTTAAAAAATCTAAAACAGCAGATCTGGAAAGGAATAAGGGCATATTTCTGCAGATTGGCCTCGTCCTGGTGTTATCCCTGACGCTCATTGCTTTTGAATGGACTTCAAGGCCATCCAAGGACGATTCAGATAAACTGACTGCCGATACTTCCTATGAAGTAGAAGAAATGCAGATCACCAGGAGAGAAGAAAAACCACCCGAACCTCCGCCACAGCAACGTGTAGCTGAAATCCTTAATATCGTTGAAGACAACGTGGATCTGACAGATGATTTCGACTTCAACGTGGAAGCCGACGCAAGCACCGAGTTCCGTTTTCATGGATTTGTTGAGGAAACTGAAGAATTCGGCGAAGAAGAAGTATTCTATATTGTCGAAAATATGCCTACCTTCAATGGTGGTGACCCTGCTCTCGAATTCAGAAAATATATCCAGCAAAACCTGCGCTACCCCGAGATCGCAGCCGAAAATGGTATCAGCGGACGTGTTATTGTACAATTTGCAGTAAATAGTATCGGGAAAGTAGTTGATGCTGTCGTTGTTATGGGCGTTGACCCCTCACTCGACAGGGAAGCCCTCAGGGTGGTAATGTCTTCACCACCATGGACACCCGGAAAACAAAGAGGAAAAGCAGTTAAAGTTCTCTTTACATTCCCTATCAACTTCGTACTACAGTAAAAAATAATACTTTATTTTCAAACTGCAGAAAACACAGGAAAACCTTAACCTGCGTTTTCTGCAGTTTTTATTTTAGCCCTGATATATTCCAAAACAGATTGTTTGAAATTGGAGGCTATTCAGAGAAGTTTTTCTTACCGGACCCACCCCCCCAGCCCCCCTCCCTTTTTCAAAGGAGGGGGGAGTGGCTTCATTGTTTTAGCTGTCTGAATTGACTTCATTTTTTAAACAGTAAAACCTTTTTATATGTTTAATTCTAATTCATTAATCAATAATAAATTCAACCAAGCTTCTCCCCCCTCCTTTGAAAAAGCTACTCTTTATACATAAGTCTGTTCAGAACAGAACAAATAATGACAGCGTGCTTTGTACCGTATTCTTTGAAAAAGTATCATTCTTCCTGTTTAACCAACCCGTAAGGTAAATGATGTGAAAATAATAAAGCTCTAACTTAAAGAAAGGGAGACCCCTCACTGGCGTTCGGGGTGACAATTTGCATAAGGCGCTGGGGTTGGGAGCCAGGGGGCGGGCTTCGCCCGCCCCCTGGCTCCCAACCCCCTAAATAAGAGGCGTATGCTGTCATCCCGAACGCCAGTGAGGGATCTCCTCTCTAATAGCAGCAAGGTTATCATTTATAGCATTTACAAGACAATTTGATCAATTGTTTAAATTTATGTATAAAGAGTAGCTTTGAAAAAGGGAGGGGGGGCGGGGGGGTGGGTCCGGTAAAAATGACTTTTCAAACTGAACTCACATTTTATTTCCCCAAAAAAAGTTAATTTTACACCCTCTTTAATTAATCATGATTCCATGAACAATCCACTGGATAATAATTCCCTGTTCAGCGATTTTCAACCTGTAACAACAGCAGAATGGATAAAAAAAGCCGTGGAAGATATCAAAGGAACTCCTTTTGAAAAACTGTCCTGGAAAGTGTCTGACAAACTCGAACTGAAACCTTTCTACCGGGAAGAAGATATTGACAGTCTTGCTTACCTTAATACAAAATCCGGAATATTCCCATATACCAGTATCAACAAAAAAAACCTGAACGACTGGATCATAAGGCAGGATATCCGGGTAACAGATATCAATACCGCAAACAGTTCAGCCCTGCATGCACTGGAAAATGGGGCAAATGCTCTCTGTTTTGAATTTGATGAAAAAATAACACTTCAAAATCATGATCTAAAAAAATTACTTGATAAGATTTCAGTTGACAAGCTAAGCCTGTATTTTATTGCCCCGGGCAATGAAGAAAAAATTATCGGCTTCCTTTCTGAAGAAGCACTGCTGCATAATATTGACCCCTGCATGATCAGGGGAGCTGTGTATTTTGATCCACTGGCACACCTGGCAGCAACCGGAACCTTTTATAAATCCGCCGGGCAGGATTTTACTAAATCTTCTCAGCTTGTCAGGCAAACATCGGAGAAATTGCCAAATTTCAGGACTATTACTATCAATGGCAATGTTTTTCATAATGCGGGAGGAAATGCAATCCAGGAACTGGCCTTTGGTCTATCCTGTGCTTCAGAATACATGGAACGCCTGTCTGAGAAAAACATTCCCGTTGATACAATAGCCAACAGTTTTCACCTGGATATGTCCGTTGGCCCTCTTTATTTCATCGAAATAGCAAAATTCAGAGCCGCCCGCCTGCTTTTTACCAACATGATCAATGCATGGAACCCCGCTGACAGCAAGTCCTCCGATATCTTTATCCATGCAACAACCTCAGAATGGAATCAGACTGTTTTCGATCCGTATATGAATATTTTGAGGGGAACTACAGAAGCAATGGCCGCTGTGCTTGGCAGTGCCGATTCTCTCACTGTGCTGCCCCTGGGAAAATCTTCCGGAAGTCCTGCTGAACCCGGCCTCAGAATTGCCAGGAATACTCAAAACATATTGAAAGAAGAAGCAAACTTTAACAAAGTTATTGATCCTGCCTCAGGATCCTATTATATTGAAAAAATTACGGGATCACTTGCTGAACAGGCATGGGATCTTTTTCTTGAGACAGAGAACAAGGGGGGATTTTCCTCTGCATTAAAATCCGGATGGATACAAAATATCATAAAAGAGACGGCAGGCAAGCGGAATACAAATATTGCCACCCGCAGGGAGATACTGACAGGTACCAATCAATACCCCGATCCTCCTGAAAAACCAAACTCCGGCTTTGATGCCTCTGTAGCCTTTCCAGCAGGATCACCTTCCGTGAAACCTGTCTCAGAACCGCTGTTAAAATACAGGGGTGCAATGGAATTCGAAAAACTGAGGATACGGACATTATCCAACAATACACCTGTTCCGAAAGTATTTCTTCTGAATTACGGAAATCCCAAATGGTTTACTGCCAGGGCCGCATTTGCCGCAAATTTTTTCGGATGTGCAGGATATGAGATCATACAGCAACATCCTTTTAATACTATAAAGGAAGGGGTGGAAACTGCATTGTCAACTAATGCTTCCATCATCGTACTGTGCAGTTCCGATGATCAATACCCGTCTGTTGCTCCTGAGGCCAGGAAATTAACCGGTGATAGATCAATACTTGTTGTTGCAGGATTCCCAAAGGATTGTATAGACTCACTGAAAGAGCAGGGAATAGAACATTTCATTCACCTGAATTCTAATATTCTGGACGAATTAAATAAATTTCACGCCCTGCTTGGGATAAAATAACTTGCTTATTCAGATTTTGGAAAATGAAACCGGACTATTCAAAGATCGACATAAAAAAAGCAGGAACACCGCCTGGTGGAAAATCTCTCAGGGCTAATAAAAATCCCTGGAATACGCCTGAAAATATTCCTGTAAAGTCCTTATACACGAGAGATGATATTAAACAGCTGGATCACCTGAACTTTGCCGCCGGCCTACCTCCTTTTTTACGCGGGCCCTATTCTACGATGTATGTTACCAGGCCCTGGACTATCCGGCAGTATGCAGGTTTTTCCACTGCAGAGGAATCCAATGCTTTTTACAGGAGAAACCTTGCGGCAGGGCAAAAGGGATTGTCCGTTGCATTCGATCTCGCCACACACAGAGGTTACGACTCTGATCATGAACGCGTGATAGGGGATGTGGGAAAAGCAGGCGTGGCAATAGCTTCAGTGCAGGATATGAAGATCCTGTTTGACCGTATCCCCCTGAACCAGATGTCAGTCTCCATGACCATGAACGGGGCTGTATTGCCCATCATGGCATTTTATATTGTCACCGCCCTTGAACAGGGAGCTAAGCCTGAAGACCTTAACGGGACTATTCAGAACGATATTCTGAAAGAATTCATGGTGAGAAATACCTATATCTATCCTCCCGGTATATCTATGAGGATCATCGCAGATATCTTTAAATATACATCGAAATACATGCCAAAGTTCAACAGTATCAGCATTTCCGGTTATCATATGCAGGAAGCAGGAGCAACAGCTGATATTGAACTGGCATATACACTGGCAGACGGACTTGAATATTTACGTACTGGAATAAACGCAGGGATAGATATTGACACTTTTGCACCCCGGCTTTCTTTTTTCTGGGCTATCGGCATGAATCATTTTATGGAAATTGCCAAGATGAGAGCAGCCCGGATGTTGTGGGCCAAGATAGTTAAGCAGTTCAACCCCCGTGATCCAAAATCAATGGCTTTGCGGACACATTGCCAGACATCGGGATGGAGTCTTACCGAACAGGATCCTTTCAATAACATTACCAGGACCTGTATTGAAGCAATGGCTGCTGCCCTGGGACATACACAATCGCTTCATACAAATGCCCTCGATGAGGCTATTGCTCTCCCAACCGACTTCTCCGCAAGAATTGCCAGGAACACACAAATCTACCTCCAGGAAGAAACCATGATCACCAAAGCTGTTGACCCCTGGGCAGGTTCATATTATGTAGAAGCCCTGACCCATGAAATAGCCAGAAAAGCATGGGAACATATCACGGAAATCGAAAACCTGGGAGGGATGGCTAAAGCTATTGAAACAGGAATACCTAAAATGCGTATCGAAGAAGCCGCAGCAAAAAGACAGGCAAGAATTGATGCAGGAAAAGATACCATCGTGGGAGTGAATAAATATAAGCTTGAAAAAGAAGATCCTATTGAAATTCTCGAAGTAGATAATTCCATTGTAAGAGAAATGCAGATCAGGCGGTTAAACAAACTGCGCAAGGAAAGAAATGCCAGTGAAGTACAACAGGCACTGGAAGATATTACCAACGCTGTGATCACAGGAAATGGGAATCTCCTCGAACTCTCTGTCAAAGCAGCCCAGAAACGGGCTACATTAGGTGAAATATCATTTGCAATAGAAAAAATAACAGGAAGGTATAAAGCCGTGATCAGATCAATATCAGGAGTATATTCATCAGAATCTTCTGATGACACTAATTTCAAATGTGCAAGGGAACTTGCAGAAAAGTTTGCCGGGCTGGAAGGTCGCCAGCCAAGAATTATGATCGCAAAAATGGGGCAGGACGGGCATGACCGTGGAGCTAAAGTAGTTGCTACCGGTTTCGCCGACATAGGTTTTGACGTGGATATCGGGCCTCTCTTTCAGACACCCGCTGAAGCTGCCCGCCAGGCTGTGGAAAACGATGTACATGTACTTGGTATCTCAAGCCTTGCCGGAGGACATAAAACACTGGTCCCCCAGGTGATCGCTGAACTTAAAAAGCTCGGAAGAGAAGATATAATGGTAGTGGCAGGCGGAGTGATACCTGCACAGGATTATGACTTCCTTTACAAAGCAGGGGTAGTGGCTATCTTTGGTCCGGGAACACCCGTATCCCTTACTGCAAAAAAAATCCTGGAAATTCTTCTTGACAGTATCGGGGAATAATTCGTATCTTAGTACATTAAACCCGGAAAATATGAAACAGGAATCCTCATCACAAGGTTTCGGACTGGCAGTTTTCAGCCTTCTGCTTCTTGCCGGAGCTTATATCCTGGTATTCTATCGTACAAATGCGATCTTTGCAGCTCTGATGAGTCTCCTCGCTGCAATAATCGGTACAGCTGCTTTTATAGAAGCCAGGAGAGCAAATGGCCCGAAAATGTTTGCCATTATCGTTCTCATATTGGCTATCCTTGGTACACTTTTCCTCTTAGGCCGGACCGGTTCAATGGTAAGCAAGAAAAATCCCACTGTGATCATTAAAGAAGAACCAGCTAAAGAATTAAGGGATAACGAAGAAAAAATGCAGGAAATGGAAAAAAAACTGGAAAAACTGGAACAGGGATCGGATAAGAAAGAATGATAAGCGTGCCGTGCCCTTTCCATATAATACCCATCTACTGTTGAGTCCACTCCGAAAAGTCATTTCCCCCTAAATCCCCCAAGGGGGACTTTTTGCAAGTTGCTGATTTATAGGCTCTCCCCCCTGTCTGCCAACAGGCAGGCTTTAGGGGGCTGGGGGGAGTAAAACCATTAAAAATAGTAAATTCGACTTTTCGTAGCGGACTCACGTTAATTTAACGAACCATTATTGTCCATGAATATTCATTTTATTGCCATAGGTGGGAGTGTAATGCACAACCTCGCTATCAATCTGCATAAAAGAGGGAACAGGATCACCGGTTCTGATGATGAGATCTTCGAGCCTGCCAGGTGCAGGTTGAAAAACCACGGACTTCTTCCCTCTTCCATCGGCTGGAATACCGGGAATATCCATCCTGGTCTTGATGCTGTGATCCTCGGGATGCATGCCCGGGGAGATAATCCTGAATTATTAAGAGCAAAGGAACTTGGGATCAGGATATTCTCCTTCCCTGAATATTTGTATGAACAGACGAAAAATAAGAAGCGAATAGTAATTGCAGGGAGTCATGGAAAAACAACGGTAACCTCGATGATCATGCATGTTCTGAAAAACAGGGGTTTCAGTTTTGATTATATGGCAGGGTCAATTATTGAAGGTTTTGACACAATGGTGGAGCTCAATGATACCAATGAGATTGCTGTCTTTGAAGGAGATGAATATTTAACATCCCCGATGGATCCCCGTCCGAAATTTCACCTGTATAAACCACATATTGGTCTTATTACCGGGATTGCATGGGATCACATGAATGTATTTCCCACTTTTGATAATTACCTGGAACAATTCAGGATTTTCAGCGGTATGATCTCTGAAACACTGGTTTATTTCGATGGCGACCCGCTTGTTGCCGGGATTGCGAAGGAGCAGGAAAAGAGGATCATGGTATATCCGTATCATGATATTCCTGTTGCCAGGAAGGGGAAAGCGTCTGTAATAAAATGTGATAACACAGAAATAGTATTATCAGTTTTTGGCAGTCATAATATGCAGAATCTTGCAGGGGCCATGCAGGTTTGCAAGCTACTGGGGTTAAGAGAAAAAGAAATTTCAGAGGCTATGACAACCTTCAGGGGAGCGGCGAAAAGGCAGGAGCACCTGGCAGGAAATGATCTGTATGATGTATATCTTGATTTTGCCCATGCCCCGTCAAAAGTAAAAGCCACTGTTGAAGCCTTCCGGCAGCAGTTTCCCGGGAGAATCCTCAATGTTATCCTGGAGCTGCACACATTCAGCAGTCTCAATGCAGCATTTATCCCGCAATACAAAAACACCCTGGAGCAGGCAGACAATGCCATCGTATTTTACGATCCAGAGGTGATCAATCATAAGAAACTACCAATGATCAATACTACCCAGGTAAGATCCGCGTTCAACAGGGAAGATCTCATCATTATAAATAAGCCCCGGGAGATTGAGACAGCTATCATGGATCTAAAACAAGAAAATTCTCTTTTACTCATCATGACATCCGGCAACCTTTCCGGCCTCGATATCCCAATCCTCGCCAAAGAATATGTCACCCCCTAGATCCCTCGATCCCCTTGATCCCCTTGATCCCCTTGATCCCTTTAATTGATCCCTTTTTACAACATTTTTTTTGCAGAAATAAAAACTAAAATTATCTTTGCAGACCCAAAGTAAAAAAGTTTAAAATATGGCCCGTTCGTCTAGGGGTTAGGACGTCAGGTTTTCATCCTGGTAACAGGGGTTCGATTCCCCTACGGGCTGCGAAGATTTATGGGAATGCCTTAAACTGTGAGGGGGTTGGGGCATTTTTTTTGTTTTTTGTAGGCATCTTCAAACATTTTTCCGTTTGTTATGTTCATAAATCAGTTTTTCTTTTTTTACATTTTCAAGGGCTTTAACAAAAATGTGCATGTTAGTCGAAGGGTTTTTAAACAATGTAAGCGATTTTGAACGGCGACAGGCATCTGTACATTTTTCTTTTAACTTTGCTTTTAAAGCATCATCAATTATTCCCTTTTTGTAGGTATTCCTGGTTCGATTGCATAATTCTTTTATACAAGCATCCCCGGTAATGACAGATGTTTGGTTTTTATAGTGTAAAAGAAACCAAAGTTCAATAGCAGGATTTGAAGCAATGAGGGTTATAGATGGTATTTTTCTTAATTTTTCTACAACTTCGGACACATTAGAATCGTACACTAAAAAATCCTTATCTTTTTCGTGCTGAGGTTTCCCTTTTTTATAGGATTGAATATAACGTGGGCTAATATTGCAACCTGCAACTTTAGGGATGATTTCAACAGGCAGGCGGTATTCGGTGCGCAGGTAACGAATATAAGCTTCTTCGGTTTCACCTTCACAAAATACCCAGAAATGAGGGTTTATTCGTTTCCCTTTGGGTGCCTTTCGTTTACTGTACATTCAATAAATGTTTTATCTGGTTAATCGAGTCGTTCACAATAGGTACAGCATCGAAACGGCCTTGCAGGTATGCTTTTTCCAAATCCATGGTGTCGCGAAAATCACTGTAATCGTATAGCGAATACAAATCAGTGCTACCATTGTGCTTTTTGTTGGCAAAGTATATTTGGTCTTTGCGGAACTTTTTGAGGTCAAGAAATTTGATGTTATGGGTGGTGCATAAAAGTTGTGCCTTCCCGCTTGCTCTGAAAAGATTAAAAATATATTCAATAATTTTTGGATGCAGGCTTGATTCTATTTCATCAATAAGTAATACCTTGTTGTTTTTAACTACATCAAGCAGAGTGCGCATAATGAAAAACAGCTTAATGGTACCCTGTGACTCTTCTGAGAGGAAGTCAAATGCCACATTGGGATGCCCTTTGTGATAGGTTTTTATCTGTAAATGGTCTTGCACCACATCTTCTATTTTCAGGGTCATATTAGTAAGATCGGCATGTATGTTTTTGCCCGGTTTTTTCAGCACTTTAATTTTTACATCTTCAATGTCGGTATCGGCAATTTTAAGGGCTTCTATCAACTGTTTTTTATGCTGGTTGCTTATGTTTTCTATTGCTGATACACCAAAACCAGAATAATTGAGTATAAATGTACGGTGGAAATAATTAAAAATATCTTTCGCTACGTCTCTGTCCATCTGACTGGCACGGGAAATATAAAGTGTTTTGTCAGAAGTGTTTTCAGCTACGTCCATTGGGCGTTTTAAAACATCGGTAAAAGTGTATTTCTCTTTTTTAGTTTTGCCGTGTCTTTCGTCACGGGTAAAAATTTCTTTGATGCGTCCTTTCGGGTAATAGAACAAGCTTTCCGTTATAATGCTGGTGCGGATAAGTGAAAACGAATACTCGTACTCTATACTGTTCAGGACAAAACGGATGAAATAAGTACTTGGTTTGTCCGCAAAACCATCGAATTTAAAAGGTTGAAAATTGTAAACTGTATTCTCGTTGTAATTGTGGGACTTGAACACCATGGCATGGCAAGACCGAATAGCTTTTATGATATTGCTTTTTCCGGAAGCGTTGGCACCGTATATAACTAAAGTTTTTAACAGGTTTGTTTTGTCTGTGCCAATCACGTTGTTGCTTAATGCTTTGGCATTTGCCGAATTAATGTTTGCAGCTCTGAAATCGAGTACAACTTCGTCTTTAATGGAAAAAAAATTGCTGAGGCGTATCTCTAATACCATTTTAATTGGTTTATTTGTAATTTTTTTACAAATATAGGTATTAATTTTAATTCAGTGTTATTTTTAGGGGATTTATTATACTCCACCTTTGCTTTTATCGTAATTATAAGCAGATTCTTTTTCATTATGACCATTTTTTTTTTTGACTTTAAAGTAGTACACTTTTAGATATTATTAAGACTCAGGATCCTCCAAGGTAAGTAAATCATCAATACTCAATTTAAACACTGATAATTTCATTAAATATTCCTTAACAGTGTTTTTGCTTACACCCAGGCTTCGGGCAATGTGCTTGATACTATTGCCTTGTTTGTGTAATTGTAATAATTGCTTTACTTGACTCATAGGTTTTACTTTTCCAGCCATCTGTAAATGTCTTTAGGGTTAAAAAAACCGTAAAGGAATTTAAAAACCTGAGTAGAATCAAATTGAAAAAGGGGGGTCAGTATGCTCCGAATTCTTTGTGACCGCGGGGCGAAATAAAGCAGAAAATGCCTCCTTTGGGGGTCAGCATGCTCCGAATTTTTGGCGGCGGCGGCACGTGAAAATAAATATCAAAGCAAAAAACTCTTTCAATTTCTTAAAGGGGGGTCAATATCTGCCGGATTGTCAGATGTTTTTTATTAAAATCAGCACAAATATGTTAAAAAAATTGCCAAATTTGAGGGGTCAGTATACTCCGTATTATCCATTATTGTCTGCTGAAACGGATGTTGGTTTGGAAAAGGATGCCGGACGCAGTTAATTCAACCACAATGCTTTATATTGTGTATTGAGTGTAATTTTATTTTTTTACGTTTTCAATTTTTGAAAGAAGCTTTTTCAATTCTCTAACAACTGATTCAGATTCAGAATTATCTATTAATAGTATAATTGTCCTTTTCATCTCTGAATAATTTGATTCATGATTATCTTTAAGTAGCTGACTGTAATAATTATTAATAACAAGGGCTAATTCATTTAAAGCTTCAGAAGTGAAGGCCTCTTCATTAGCTATAATATCCAGGTTATTATTGAAATTATTTACTATTGTTTGTTGATTACTCCTTACAATCCGAATAACGTCCGGATCATTTGGATCAACTGTTTCTTTTAGTATTTTTAGATTTCCGGTTTTAAAGTACAATAGCTGGGTATGAAGAAAGAATTCTATGCATTTGACCAGTTCTTTAGGATATACATACTTATCTTGAATATCAATTACCCTATATATTTTTAATATATCCCTGGAAGCATCCCAAAATTTATCAGCAACTTCATCACGATATTTTAAGCCTAAATTATCATCCTCAAGAATTACTGATACATTTTGTTTATCAACTAGTTTGTTAAATACTGGTGCTGTTAGAGGATCTGAAAGTCTTGGAAGTCCTTCTTCTTTTGGTGTATGATATTTTATTTGGCTTATAGCTGAACTATAGTCAGATATGTCCCAATACTTTTTTTCCATATGAAAACTATCGGGCAATTTAGGTTTACAAGACACCAAGAAAGATGTTGCGATTAAAATTAATGTCAATTGTGTAAATTTCATACTATAAACTATTTAAATTCTTGATTTTTCTTCAAAGATAAAGTTGGATTTGAAAATTCCTCAACACTTTTTAATAAACTATCAATTTTATTTTGCCATTCCAGTTGTTTTCCATAAACATAACTGTGATATGTTTCGTCATCATATTTTAACTGAAGTGATTGTTCATATACTAAAATTTGTTTTTTAAATTTTGAGAGATTATAATCAACTCCAAATTCAATAAAATCATGAATCTCTTTTTTCATATATCTGGCACAATATTCCGTAATATGAAAATGGTACATTTCATGTTTTAATAATCCATCTGCAAATAATTTTCTATTGTATACGTATGATCTACAGGGATTAAAAAATGATTCAACGATAATTTTATCTTGATGTTTTTTAACTCGAATACTTGTTGACACAAAAGCAAATTTACTTTCACCATCCATAGTCATATATGGTTTTTTTAAACCTTTAAAATCATATAATGTAATTGATTCCCAGTTTTTATGATTTATTGGCGGAGTATATCTAATATAATTAAAATCCCATAAAAGTGTAATTAAAATGGTAATAACTGAAATGATCAAAAGAGTTTTCTCAATGAATTTAAATACCTGATTTCTTGTTATATATTCATATATAAGTAATTGAGAAATTTTCAGGATAATCATTAGTAAGATTATTATAATTATAAAAATAACTATAAAGATTATCGGCCCCTTCATGTTTTAGCAATCCTTTTAATGATGAAACAAAGTAAATAGAAAATTGAGGAAATAATTAAACTTGATAAAATAATAACAACAGTTTTTAGAATATCATCTTTTTCGTATTGAAGATCAATATATCTAAATACCAAAAATATAAATAAATGATATCCTATTGAAATAATTAAAATTGAAATAATAAATCTCAAGTACCCTATAAATTGTCTTGTTTTTATTGTATTATAAATTAAAAAGCATGAAAAGGTTAATCCAGGAAGTATTAAATAAAATATATAGAAATTTATACCAATTAACTCAATCCCTCTCAATAAAGCAATCGAGAAAATAGTCCAGATAGAAATATCTTTCAAATAGTTTTTATTGAAATTATCTGTTATTTTATTCAAATGCCTCAATGATCTTGAAAAATTCTGAACAATGTTTTTATATAATGCTTATTATCTGGTAATTACACTATTAATGTTTTACCTCTTTATCAAATATCCACCTGATAAAAGTGGTATTGGGAGATCAGTCTATCCAATTCAGGGGGAATTACACCCAACGGCAATCCGTCTAAAAACCTCCTTTAATTTATATAAAATTAAGGATATCTTTTGTATATCTGTTTAAATTAAATAAATATCTGTACATTTTACTCTTAACTTTGCTTTGCCTTTAACTTTGAGGGTTTTAGGCATTCTTTTTATTTATGGAATACCTTTGGGGATGGGTCATTTAACTGCCAACAACCGGTAGTACAGCCATTAAATGATTGCGGACGATTACATATCAGTGTACACAAAAAGTTGAAGCGGACTACAACCCTTCGTCTACTACTGAAACCCTTATTGGTTATACTGCTGGCTAGGCAACGTGATTATTGTCATTCGTATTATTTTTCCTTTTCATAATCCGACTAATATAATTGTAATTTGTCAACATTAAATATCCAATCACGATATTTAGAAAACTAGTCAGCCAGTAAATATAATCTTTTAGTTCTCCATATTTTATAATACTATTTGATTCAAAATCTGTCTGAACCGATGATTTAAAAGCAAAAAGAGTATTACTCAAAAATGCAGGTATATTTTTAAGCAATAAAATCCCACCAATCAAGATGACTGCAAGTTTTAAAATGTTCTCGGAATTGAAATTTTGAAACTCAATCTTATCATTATCAAATCCCTTATCCAGTTTTAACCAACCAATAATCTTATCTGGCTTGTAAACAAGGAACATAAACAAAAGAACTATCACAACTAAAGTTACAATCATCCAAATTATTCCCACCAAATCAATTTGCATTATTACCCAAGAAATATTGCTTGGCAATGTTGAAAAAATTGTTGTTATAATCGAATAGAGTCCGAATATTTTTATAATCAATCGGAATAGATCTTTTTTAGTCATAATCAGTTTGTATCTTTGTTTTTAGATTGTCCTTTATTTTCATCAAGGTCTTTGTCTTTTCTTTTGAATCATTTATCAACTTGACTCCAGGTTCAGTCAAGGAGTACTTTTTACCATTCTTTGAAATCAGGTCATTATAAAGAAGCCATTTTATGGAAGTTTGCATTTCCTTATGTAAGTACCCCCTTTTTCCTACAGAATAAAAATAGAAATATTGTGTCTAATTATAACTTATAGGATTTTTAGTGATATTTACATACCCAGGGCAGTCCTACGCATACCCATGAAACCCTTATTGGCTGTGACCGCTTGTTAGCCGCCAGTATTACTTGATTTTCGTACAATTTTTTAGTTTATTCTTAATCAAATTGTTTATATCATCAATTGTTTTAAAATTCATTCGTTTACCACAATTATACATTTCAGAAAAAGGGTCATTATCAATAATCCTAACCATGAATTCTTGAATCGTTGGGACTTTATCAAGTTTGGAATACTCCTCGAATGTATAAGACGTAATAACACTATTAAAGGATAATCCGAAATTGTCAAGTAGGAATCCATTTGCTAAATTATTGGGCTTTGCATACTTACCATTTAAGTAAATATCTGATGTTGAAGGATACGAAATGATTTTGTCCTTTGATTCATTTAAAATAATCGGAATATTATTTGAATAATCCTTTTTAGTTTTATATATAATCAAAGGTGCATTCAAATTTGTACTTTGCGAAATTTGTTTACCTGAATTACACATTGAAAGAAGTAATGCAATAATTATTATTAAGTTTTTCATTGTTTTATGATTTTGCTTGTGTAATGGTCATCAGTTGTGGTAAGATCAATAAAATATGTACCATTGGTTAATACTGAAATGTCAATTGGATTATTATTATCAAGTTTTCCTGATAATAATAGTATACCGTTTAAATCATAAATGGCATATTTTATTATCTTTTCGTTGCTTGTAACATAAACAAAGTCATTACACGGATTTGGATACACAGATATTTGTGAAATATTTGAAGTTTCTACAACTGATGTGTTAACTGTTCTACTAATATCAAAGTTAAGTAGATATGTTCCTGTTTCTCCTAAGAAATAAGGTGAAACTACACAATATAAGGTTTTATCACCTGATGTTGTAATTGAAGATGCCATTTCATCATCATAAATTTCGGACCAATTAATTCCATCCATGGAATACAGGAATAATCCATCTACTGAATATGAATTTTCATTTCCACTATTATAGGAATCATGCAGTCTTATGTCAATGTTGTAGTTATAACCTGATTCTAAGTCAATAGAATAAAAATCCCAATCATTGCCAACATGAATATTAGAACCCGAAGTTTCTATTTTCGATGAATTATTGTCATAGATTGCGGTAAAGGAATAAGAGTCATTTATGGTGTTATTATTTTCATAAATATCTTTTTCCAAAGGAACCTGTTTTACTACCACTTTAATTGGATTAATGTAGGATGATGTTGAGCCAGTTATTTCATAATCACATCCATCCCATTTATGTAGTAGAGCTAGTAAATAAGTGCCTGGTTCAACATTAACGTTTTCGGTTGAGAAAGTTAACCCATATGTATAATGGCTGTTTGATGTAAGTGACATATTTGTTTTTTCTTCAATAGTAGTTACAAACTCACCTTCTAAATTATAAAGAGATACATCAAAGATTCCCGTAAAATCTGTTGTTGAATAATTTGCAATATCTAACCAAACCGACAATGAGTTGTTGGTATAAATTGTAGGTGTTTGCAAATCTATTGTTGAATACAAGCTAATTAGATTCTCGTTTACAACTTTAAGTTCAGTATAATCATCTGTAAACAAATCCCAGTAATCAGCATTAATTACATTCCAATTGCCATCTGTTGGTCGGTAAAAAATATAGATGTTATAATTACCCGGTAATAAAGTCAACATACCATCGGTTGTAAAGTCGATTCCATTTGTATAATGATAACCGGAATTTAGACTAAACCCAGTTTTTATTTCCACAAAATCAATAAAAACATTATCTTCATTAAAAGCGGCTGCACAATAATCACCACTAAAAGCATTTGAGCCATCATTAAGAATATCGGTTGAAATTGTAAATCCTTCTCCGTACGCAATGGTAGATTTATCAACTACTACATCGCTGTATATTTCTAATTCATAAGTTTGTGGAGCGTCAGGTGGTTTTATTCCAATTAGGGCTTGCTGCCCTTCATTATATGAACCCGTGCCAGAACCAATTCCCCCTGTACCAGGAGTTAATGCATCCAAAAGAAAATAACCATCATAATATCCGCCCCAACCCCAATTCATGTGGAAATAATCATTTTCATCATATCCGTCACAAACAAAAGTATGTCCACCTTGTCCAAAACCCGCATATTGTATTGGTCTCCCAGCATTAAGTTCTGCTTTTAAAATTGCTTCCCAGTCATTATCAGAATAATTAGCTCTTTCAATACCCTCAAGAGTTGATGCATAACCAAAATAAGTTGGTAAGGCATATTCAACTGTTTGGTTGTCAGATGGAGATTTGTCTTTAATCACATAACTACTACTACAATCTACACCATAATTCATTTCTACAGCTACTCCACAATGGTACATTAGGGTAGCAATAGCATCGTTAGTACTATTGACTGTATTTGTCATTGCATCCCAATCATAATATGTTGCTCCAAAATTTGCGGAAAGTATTCCGTATTTGTCATGTTGATAAGAATGAAATCCAAATCCTTTTGCTGGGTATTCCCAATATTTCATTATTTGAGCCATTGCGGTAGCAGGGCAACCAGTCACAGTTAATTCTTGATAATCATTATCATATGGACATTTTGCATTAAAATATGGTGATTGGTCCCATTGTGTAGATAAAAGAGGTGAAATACCGCTTTGCGTTGATTTTAGGTTATTTGCAGAACCACTCCACAAAATTTTAATCGTTTCAGTTTGTTCAATGTTATTCGTTTTGATATAATGAATTTGTTGTTTATAACCTTCCAACCATTTAATCACGTTTTGTGGTGTTTTGTTGGGATTTATAGAAGCTGAACTGGAATATGCAAGAATTGGAATTGCGGCATCATCTCCTGAAACAATAATAAATCCATTATTATCTCCAATATTAAAAATGTAAATATTTCTGTTTTTTACAGAGGTACTTTTTAATCTTGAATTACTAAAAGAATTCCTATTAAATATATCACCAATATCATTTAATTCAATGTTTGTTACACTTTTTAAGCTTGAACTCATATTATTATATAAATAGCTTTCAGCAACCTGTTTAGCTTGTTCAATTGTAATCTCTTTTCCGAATATTTGAAAGGTCAAGATTAGCGATGTAATTAATAGTAAAATTCTTTTCATATCATTAAGTTTAATTATTTGTAGTATGTTTCTCATCCTTGCGGCTAAAGTGTTGCCAATATGAGTTGGCTGGGATTTCGAAGCCAGTCACCTGTCAAACCGTTAAAAGTTTTATTAAATGTACAAACTTTAATTAAACCACTAACCCCCAGCTTACTTATATTGGTTGTTAGCGTTTCGTGCTTTATTCCAGTCTGTCCGCGTGTTGGCAAGGCAAGCTCTTTGGCTGGTTTTGGTTGTGAGTCAGCTTGGGCGACCAGCCAATGTGCTTGACTGTGTTTGCTATGTAAATAATTCAATTTTAAAATATTCATCTTCATCAAATTCATCCTCCTGATCATCTAATTCTACATCTTTAATTTCTATGTCATCTTCATGTACCTCTTTTGACTCAAGTAAAAGTTCGTGGCGCTTTTCTTTTAATTCTTTTTCAAAATAGGATAAATCAAGACTAAATTTTGATATTAAATTTTCCTCTGCAGAATATAGTTTTTCACTAAAGTTGTCTACTGCATTTAAAGTACTTGCAAATTCAATATCCTTTTTAATAGCAGATTCAACTTTCCCCTTAATTTCTCCTTTATTAGTTTCAAGCAATTCATCATATTTTTTTGAATCAATACTTCTTAATGAAAGAAAATTATTTACATTTTCGAACCAACTAATATTATTAGCTACTTTGTTGAATAATGATTCTGTATTGGGTTTAATAAATTTCTTAAATTCTTTCGTGAACTTAATATATTGTTTTTCATCACTATGATACAATTTCGAAACATCAATTTGTTTATATTTTTCAATAAGACTTTTTAAGCATTTCTTATTTTTTGTTCCTTTCACAAATGTCTTTATTTCCTTAATCTTAGACATTAAAGATGTTGAAAATTGATGTTCACCTTCTGACCATAACCATGTGTTTGTTGGCAAAGTATCAAGACTTGACTGAATAATATAAGTTGTTTTATCAATAATTTCCTCATCAGTAATAAGGCTATCAATTAAATAGTTTAATGTATAAGCTAATTGATTAAAGTATAATATAGAATCTAAAATCATTATAATCAGATCATGATTATCTTTTACCAAGCCAAGCATGAAATCCTTTATCGAAGGATTTTGAAACGTTATAAAGTGATTGTTTTTTGTTGTAATACTAATCTTGATAAAACTATCTTCTAACTCTCTGAGATAGTTTTTAATATCTAAGGGTCTAAACTCAAGATTGTATTTTTGAGTATTTTTTTTGTGAAAATTATATATGATATCCTTAAACTCTGAGAGCAATACCTGCTCACCTATTGATAAAAGTACATAGAGAGTATATTTTGCCCCTTCTGAAATTTGGTTACTAAATGCTCTTTTCCAAATTCCAAAGGGATTATCTAGATTATAGATAAATTCATCTGGATAATTCTCAACTGCGATATTTTTTAGTCTTAGAGTCATTTGTTCAACAATCCTGGGACTATAATTTTCATGATTAATTATTTTCTTATAGGTTTTACTTTCTATTAAAATCTTTATATAAGCTATAGATAAACCAGAATAATAAAGATGATTGTACAAGATCAAAGAGCGAATGCGTTTACTATACTGGCTCAAATCCAAAGTATATTTATGAATATCAATTTCATCAGAATCTAATCTTTCATATTTTTCTTTAGCTTGTTTAAGGATGTATTCTCTGGTTGTCATAATCAATGCTTTATGTTTGTTTTTCATAATGCGATTAATTAATTGAACCAAATCTGAAGAGCGTCCTTCTATTGCATCATATTTTAAAAAGTTCTCTCCTAGGAAATCATCAAAATAATAAACCTGCTTGCTTTCGGAGTCCTCCTCTAATAATTGTTCTCCTTCAATAACTTTTCTAATTTCAATTACTTCATAACCTTTTTGTAGGTACTCCCATAAAATCAATTTTGCTAATGTAGTCTTACCTATGCCAGGAATGCCACTAATTATTATAAATTGGTCTTTATTAAGAATATCGATTGCTTGTTGAAGACTTTCATTTTTAACATAAAATTTGTAGTCATTTTTGATGTCGTTTATTAGAGATTTCGCTCTCTCAAATAAAGGTTTATTTATTATTATATTAAAAACCTCAGAACTATTTATCCATAGTTTATAATTCTTTTGATGAATCTCAGGATAATCATCCAATAGTTTATTAAGACGACTTTTCGCATAAATATTATTATCACCAGACATCCATTCTTGAAAAGTATCCTTAATATAATCTATTTTTGAAACACTTAAGTCACTTGAAATGGCGAGATAATACTTTTTAGGATTTAGCTTTTTAATTTTATCATACTCAGAATCTATCAGAACTTTTGTGATATTTTTAACTCTTTTGCACTGGACAATTATATCATTTTTTGTGCTCTTTGAATACCTCAAATCTACTCCTTTGTCTGTTCCTTCTGCAAATGCATTTAACTCAACGACCAAGTCTTGTGATAGGATGTCCCTAACTAGATGTTCAAAATCTAATGGTGAAAGTAAATCTTCAAAAGAATAATTTGCCATACCTAAATTTGAATTTTAATTTTTTCAATCGGTGTTTATTTTGATTGCTTTTTTAAGTGACTCAAAATGTTTATTATCAGTTTTAGTTAATAGTTGAATTAATTCGTCGACTGCCAGAGGTAAATTCATAATCAGATCATCAAAATGAGTTAGTTTTTCAAAAGATGTAAAATGAGAAAAATGGTGTAAGAGTTTAAAATTATGAGATTCGCCTAATAAATCATTTATTCTTGTTTCGAGGTCATCAGAAGCATGTGGCATTTTCATTAAAGAAAAAATCTCCAAGAATCTTCTTATTGCATTTGGCATTAGAAGTAAATTTTCATCGTCTTCTTGACAACCGTCTTTGTAATATTTAAATATCAAATCAAAAAGATACACATATTCAGACTTATAAGATTTTATGCTTTTGGGTAATGGTAATATTTTTGATTCATTGTTCAATGTTCTTTTTAATTGATAATACTCACATGAAGGTTCATTTTTCCCAGCTTCCTTTTTTCTCTTATTAATTTGTGAAGAATCTTTTAGAAATGAAAAAAACTCAAAATTATGAGTGGATATAAATAATTGTTTAAAACAATTTATTGTTTTATCAGGTTTTCCCTCTTCTATACTTTTTCTAAAAAAGAAACTATTTATCAATGAATAGACCTGAGCTATATGATTTGCATCAAGACTAGAAATAGGGTCATCAATAAAAATAATATACTCTAGAAGTTTATTCTCTCGGAAAAGGCTTTCAAGATGTACAAGAAAATATGCAAAAGCGATTGCTGTTTTTTCGCCCTCACTTAAATTATTTGCATACTTTTTATCTCGTGATAATAAAAATTTATCATCCTCTGTAACTTCAATGCAAATACTGTCATTACTTAAAAAAGCCTTAATATATTTATTTAATTCCTCTTTACCAGCCGATACACTTTTTAACTGGGATTCTAAAGAATCATTTTTTCCTTTTAGTTTATCTTTTAGGCAATTGTACCTAGCAATGCATCTGATAGCAAAGTCATGCTTAGTTTTTAAAGAATAGTACTTTTCATTTTTAAGATAAAGAGCTACATAATGGTTTTTAACAGCAGTTCTGGCTTCGTCTAGTTCATGGTCAAAATTCTCAACAATTGTATTATGAGCAGCAATTAATTTATGAAGTTCCTTTTTCCATATATATAAGTCTATAATAGCTGTATTATCAATATCTTTTATTGTTATTTTATTATGTATATTTTCTAGTTCTTTTCTGTTTAGCTCAGCCTTGAGAATATCATATATTTTAATATACTCTTTAACTAAATACGGAAAAAGTTCAAGCAGAAGTTTAGCTTCTTCGATATAACCTTCTGAGAAATCATTCTCACTTTTTGGTAAAGTTATGTTCCTTATGCTGGTAATTTCCTCTTCTATTGATGTACGGCAATTGCTAATTCTAGTTCTTAATGTTGCCGATTCATTTGAGAAATATTTTCGCAATTTTTCAAATCTTTCAAGTTTAATATTGTTTCCGCAAAATAGGCAGGTGTCATTAGCATCAGGAGAATGATAATCTAATCCTTCTTTACTCCAATTGTAAATATTACTATCTGATTCAAGTTCTTGAATAACCTCGGATTCCTGCGGTTCACTCTTGAGTATCTCAATTACTTCCTTTCTAATTTTATAATAGTCAATGTAAATCTTAATTTCAGGCAAAGAGTTTTTGTTGATTGTTGCTGTTGCTGCTTTTTGTAATTGTGTCAAACGAATTGTATCTTTTATAATGAACTTCTCATAATCAGATCCAAGTTGAGATTTTATATTATCAAAATGTCTCTTGGAAAATTCAATTAAACTATTGAAGATTTCATTTTTTATTCGTTTTGATTCTTTTGATATTTTTGTGTTTTCGAACTCTTCAAACTTCTCAACATCATTTTGGAAATTCCCAATTCTTCCTGATTTTTTATCATCTCCAATAATCAATTTTATTTTAGTGTTGTTATCTTCAATTGCTTTTCTTAATGTAACATTTTCGCCAATATCAAAAGCAATTGCATCAATTTCTTCGTTACTATCCCACTTTAAATTTTGTGTAATAAAATCCGAGTTAAAAACTTTAATTGAGATATTTAAATCTTCTATATTCTCTTTGGTATATTCTTTTCGACTATCTCCATATTCTAATTTAAAATCAAGATTTTGTTTTTTGATTTGCTCCTTATTATCTAAAAAAGAAAAAAAACGTGAAAGAGTCGTTTTGCCTGAATAATTCCACCCATAAAGTATATTTTTTTCTCTGAAATCCTGCAGTTTCCCATCCCATTTAAATGCTTTAAATATCCCAAAATCTAAATATTTAATTCTTCGGATCATATTTTTAAATATTGGTAGGTGTGTCTGGGGAAATAGCTCTTTTGTAAGCTGAATCATCAGCTTGTGGGTTGGAGCTTGCAAATGTGCTATTTGTGCGTTTGGCTTTCATTGTATTTCGTTTATCGTATTACGCAATTTTCAATTCGGAGCAGTGTGGCAGCATGAACGCTAACTTGTTAATATAAGAAACCTCGTTTCTCCAAATCTTTTTTACTGGTATGATTGATGAAGTTTTGTTTAGTTTATTTAAATAAAATTAACCAATATTAAAATACCCGTCAAGTAAAAGAGAAAAAAAAATACCACCATAATATTTTATCTCTTTATCACTCCCTTATAAATCCTGTAAAAAAATGATATTAAAAATTATTTTTTATCCCGCTGACTATAATCTGCAGGTGCAGTCGGAAATGTTAATGCTAAAATCACGCAGGAATAATCCTGCCTCGTTCTGAGGGATAAAGATATTGGCAAACGGTGTAACCGTCTAACCAACAAATGCAGAATGTCTAGATTATTTCTAAACCAATGTATTTCAAATAATTATAAGTGGGATCGTAATACTCTCTTTTACGGGTATGGTCTTCGCTGTTTCCTTCAGGGATAACAATAACCATCCCCTGTCTTGCTCTTGTAAGTAAAACACGATAGGCATTTAGAAGGTATCTTTTGCGTCCACTACTGTTTATGTTTTGCCACTTGTTCCCTTTAAAGGAAAAAGTTCGCCAACTGTTCGACGAATATCGCAAATCGCCGTCCCAAACAACGCAACTCCAATCCAATTCTAAACCCTGCACCTGAAATTCGGTTGCGACGTCTTCCAAATAAAATGATGAACGAACATCATCCTTGCCCTCCAAAAACCAATTTACATGATTCATAGGTGTTTTCACATCAATAGCAAACGGTTTCAATCGCAATGCCTGCGAAGATACAACAATGCCATATCGTTCACTACCTCTTGCCTTGTCCTTCAACCATTCTTTTGCTTTTACAATATCACGAGTTAAAACGATTGGATATTTTTCGGCAATCTGCAAAAAATCTTCTTTTGCTTTTTCTATCTCAATATCTAAAATGTTTTTCACAAACGAAGATAACTTTTCGGCTCTGAATGAACGCATTGAAACAGACAAATGCAAATTCTCGTCAAAAATTACTCTTTCTTTGTCATTCAAAATTTGAATTGTGTCCATTGCTGCGTATTCCGAATCTGTCAAATTGGACGAAATATATACCTGCCAATCAGGGAAAGTTTTATCCATTGCATCAAGCCACTCCGAAATGCCCGCTTCACCTGTGTTAATTTCCTGTCCTCCACCTACTAAACAGATAATCACAGCCCAATCTTTATGTCTGTTTAAACACGAAATTAGAAATTCAGGCTCGGAATAATTGAAATCCAAAATACCTTTCTTCTGTTTCATAAACTTGATTGTCTGTTCCTTATTCCACGCTCTTTGCGCTTCATCAAAAATTGCAATGTGGTCATAAGGGGGGGCAGGATTTTTCAGATATTCATCTCTGTAATGGTGAATGATTTGAATAAATGCTTTCACGGCTTGCTTTGCAATCTTTTTTGGTATTCGATTACCTTTTGCTTTCTCTCTTTCGACTTTATCTCTTGCTAATGCCTCCTGTAAAATATCAACTAATGGCTTATTTCCTGATAAATAAACACTGGCATTGCCTTTTTCATTTTCAAGGTGCGAGGTCGCAACATTCAGCCCGACAAGTGTTTTACCTGCACCCGGAACACCTGTAACAAAACAAATGATTTTCTTATTATTACATTTTGCTGTCTCAATAATTTCAGATATTTTTCTTGTTGTAACAGTCAAATTTTTTGCATCTGCATCACGGCGCGTTATATTTTCAACGCTGTGAGTAGTGTAAAGAGAAACCGCTGCTTCAATGATTGTCGGTGTTGGCATATAACCGCCGCTTATATATTCACTTACATTTATTTGCGGCTCGTATGCAAAGAAAAGTAAGGCACTTCGAATTACTCCATTCAATTCATTACTACCAATTTTTACAGGTAGAGTCAAGTTATCATTGTGCGATGTCAGTTGGATTTCGGTAAATGATTTTTTCGCTTCTGTTGCAATCAGAACAGGAACAAGTACTACGTTATGACTTGTTTTATGGAAGTTTTTTAAATCCAAAGCGTAATCCCAAACCTGCTCTACGTTGTGATTTAGGAAATGACTTTCTCCAACTTTGAACTCAATTACAAAAACTACATTTTTAATCACAATAAGTGTATCAACTCGTTTTCCCATTCGCGGAATAGAAAACTCAAAAAATATCTCGCCTTCAAATCCCACCAAAGCATTTTTCAAAATAGGTATTTGCTGTTCCCACGATTTATTTTGCAAGAAAGTAGTATCAAATTCATTGGAACGAGTTATGCCACCAATAATTTCATTCGTACTTCTTTGCAGAAAATCACTTATTGTATTTCGGTAGTAGTAATTCATGCTGCCAACTTCCTTAATTCTTCTGTGGTAAACTTCAAAATTTCAATCTTTTCTGAATACCATTCGCGTTTGCAATAAACTTTTGGTGTAATAATTTCATCGAAACAATTCTTGAAAGTTAAAGCCAAAATTTCTTTTACAGCTTTTTCGGAAAATTGTGTTGGAAAGATTTTATTTTCAACGATAACAACTCCTTTATCGTCAGTTCCGACGGTCAAAGCCCCGACCTCAACAATGAAAGGAGTATATTCAAGCATAGATATGCTGATTTCTGAAATATAGGCTCTTATCCTTTCCTCTAATTCTGATATTTTTTCTTTTATATCCATATTTTATGTTGCAAATTTATTGTTATCTATTTGTTTAAATGCTGCACTTCAATTCCCTTTCTTTCCCAATAATATAAGGAATTGAGTTTATTAATAATACATTTTCTTATTTTATTCTGCTTTTAAATGATCGGAATAAATTTATATGTCAACTCTGTCCCATCGTCCAAAGTATTTTATCTACAAACCTATTTTGTCTGATCAGATTAATTTCCTTTAAATCGTTTTCAAAACTACTTTCAATTACGGTTAAATGTATATGAACGGAGTCAAGGTAATATTTAATATCAGTTTGATTTGTTAAAATAAAATCCTGAACTATTGGAAAGTATTCAGAGTAGGAGTTACTTCTTAGCCTAAATGTCTTTCTTGCTCTACTATCTATAGGAGTAACCTTCCAGGGATTATTTAAAAATAATATTTTTGAAGCAAGAGAAGTCATGGTTTTCCCGAATGTCAGGTTATTATCTTTCAAATATTCAGCGAACCCATCAACATTGTCAGGATCTTGTCCTGAAATCCATTTATTTGTTATATTTAGTAATTGTGATCTCTTTGTTTTATCACTATTTCGTGCAATTTTAAATTCAGCTAAAAAATCCTGAAATGTACCAAAGGCTTTTGTTAGATACTTATCAGAATTTATGAGACCTTTTTTAAAGGATTGAAAATTTCTTATATACTCCAGGTCAGATTTGTAATAGACCAAAAGATTGCCTAATGCTTCAATATAACAGAATTTATCAATAGCTGTTTTTCTTTTCAATCGTTGATTTAATGGCGCTTTTATATCTTTATTTTTTAATGGTTCTTTCATAGAACTTGGATTTATTAAAGCTTGATTCTTAGATAAAAACTCAATTCCTTTATTTGTTATCCTTACATAACCATATCCTGTTGATTCAATAAAACCAGCTCTTTTAAAAATAGTCCGGGAATATCCGACTCGATAATCAAATATCTTCTGTCCGCTTGGAATCATTTCTTGTCTCTCTGTGTTACTTAGCTTGAATTGATTTCCAAGACTTTCAATTATTTCCTGGAAACTCCACTCCTTTCTATCAGAGATCAGCCTGAGGTATGGAATCATAATGGACCGGGAATCTGGTATCATGTTAGTATCAATTTATGAAAATTAATAGTAACTAAATACTTTCTGTGATGAGTTGTTATTACAGTTGTTACCAACTTTTAGGCAACGTTTTTACTTTATTAATATTGATTTAATTAACAAAATAATCCAAAACTATTTTATCGCGTTCTGAAAGCTTTCCGTTACGTGATTTTATCTCTGTCACACAGGATTCAATGCGACCATTCAACTGCTTACGCATTTTATTAAACATACTGCCAGTAAGCATTTTATATGTTGTGAATAAAGCAGTTTTCGATTTTATTGAGTTTGGCAACTTTTTGGCAAAATCATTCCAGGCTTTTTCAGGGTGCTGTAAGAAAATCATCAAACCACTCGTCCAACATCCTAAGAGTAGATAATCAACATTATTAAGTATTTCAGCATTATATTCCTGAATTGATAATATAATTACTTCTAATTCCTTTAATTTTAAATATGCACCAATCTCTTCAGCATATTTCTTCGTTATTCCGGTTTTACTGTTGTAGATAATAACTGCTTTTTTCATAATTTAAATTTTAATTTATATTGATATTAACTCCATTCTAAAATATATTCTGACCTGATATTATTTACACTTTTTCACTGACATTCGCCTGAGTTGGAAATGTTGCCCAATTTATTATATGCAATCTCCTTTCGTCAAATCTTTAACTGGTATGATTGACGAAGTCTTTCCCGTTTTATTTAAATAAAATTAACCAATATTAAAATACACGTCAAATAAAAAAGGAGTAAAAATATTGACCACCCAGGCTCACTTCCGGAATTAATGAGTTGTCTTTATGCTGTCATAGGGTTTATTTGTATCTGTCCCCCAATTGCTCTTAATACTTTCATAATAGTCTCAAACTGAGGTTTAGATCCATCCGATAAAGCTTTGTATAAACTAGGTCTGCTTAATCCAGTTTCCTGAGCAATTTTTGTCATACCGATTGATTTTGCAATATGTCCGATTGCTATAATTACATCGGAATCATTTCCTTCTGCTAAAACAGCATTAAGATATTCTGCTGTTACCGCCTGGCATTTTTTTCAATTCATAATTTGTGCTTCGTCCACCGCTTGCTTCTTTTTGTAAGATATCCTTCTTTATTAAATCTTGAATATCTCGAAGAGCTGTATCTTGTGAGCACTTATTAATTTTTCCCCATTTCGAGGTTGTTAATTTTCCGTCAAATCCATCAAGTAGTCTGTTTATTATTTTTTGTTGCCTATCATTGAGAATTGTGGTGGAATGTAATTTCCAAAATTCTGCTTTATGAAGTATTTTCGATAAAGTCTCATCTGTGGAGTCAATAGCATTTATTAAACATTGCAAAAACCACAAAATCCATTCTGTAATATCTGAATTTCCTTTTTGTGTTTTTTCAAGTTTTTCATAATACTGTTTTCTCTCAACTCTAATTTGTGCAGACATACTGTAGAACCGCCTAATACTCTTATCAGAACGTGCCAATGTCATATCTGTAATTGCTCTTGTAATTCGTCCGTTTCCATCGTCGAATGGATGAATTGTCACGAACCATAAATGTGCAATAGCTGCTTTAAGAACCAAATCTGTTTCATGCTCGTTTTCAAACCAGTCTAAGAATCTTTCCATTTCTGGTTCTATCCTGTCAGAACTTGGAGCTTGATAGTGAACTTTTTCTTTTCCCATAGGTCCCGATACAACTTGCATTGGACCAGTCGTGTCTTTTCTCCAGTCGGCAACTATGATTTTATATAGATTACTCCAACCTGACGGGAACAACGCTGCATGCCAACCAAACAATCTGTCTTTAGTCAAAGGCAAATCATACCTTTGTGTAGCGTCAAGCATCATTTCAACTATTCCGTCAACATGGCGTTCCGATTCCACTGCTCCTGCTATATCAATTCCTAGTCGTCGAGCAATTGAAGAACGTACTTGTTCAATTTCCAAAAATTCGCCTTCGATTTCAGATGATTTTATAACATCTAAAGTAAGAGTATTCAAAACCGCTTCATTCTGCAAATCAAAGCCCAGTGATTCCATTTTACCAAGAAGTCTGCCCTGTTGATTTCGAGCTTCACCAAGTTTTATCATCACTTTCTTATTGTCCCAGGTGAAGTCTGTCCAGTTTTCTTTTTCGTGTATATAGATTTTCATTCTACGCAAATTATGCGACAAATATACTCTTTATTCTCCGCAAATGAAACTTTCTCCGCAAAATATGCTCAGATTACAGCAATTAATCTCCGCACTGTCGCACTTATGCTTGGCGGTAACGCCCACAGCTAAACCCAGTGCAGGATTTCGGAGCTGTTTCCTGTCAAACGAGAATAAAACTAAATTAAAAATCTGACCTATGGGAACTTAAGAACTCCCGCATTGGGTTTAGGTGATGTTAGTGGTAGGTGCGATTAGTTCCGGCTGATTCCTAACTGAAAACAAACAGCATCAATAATTTGGTCCTGAATCTCACTAGAAGTTATATGTCCATATTTTTTTGAAAGACGTGTTTTGTCAATCGTTCTTATTTGATGACACAGAGCTATGGAATCTTTATCTAGTCCGTTACTCTCAGTTGTCAGTAATACTTCATTTGGGTAAATTATTCTGCCTTTTTTTCGGGAAGTAATTGGAATGATGTTTACAATATTAAGTAAAGAATTAATATCATCCTCACTGATAATTAAAACTGGTCTGGATTTTCCTTGTTCAGAACCAACTACTGGATCAAGGTTAGCTCGCCAAATACTCCATTTATTGATTTTCATTTCAGTTCATTATCAGAATACCGAAAGTCTGAATCAATCTCAGCAATATCAGAAAGAAAAATAGGGTCGCTAGCTGCCTTTTTAAGCATTGATATCTTTTCATCCCGATTCTCTTCAATATCCTCGATCGTAACTCTAACCCTTTTTTTGGAACGAAATCTATCAGGAAGATTGATCACTAATTGATTATTCTTTTGAATGTTATATGTTTTCTTATAAGTCATAGCATACTTTTTTTTGTAAAATTACTAAATGTTTCATTAAGTTCGATTTTTTCTTAAACGTATATATTCACTGATAGCTTTCTCTTCTTCTTTAGTTAAAGTTGATCCTTGCATACCAATAACATCAACATCATTCGGATTAATAGCTTCCAATTCACTTTGAGAGATAACTTTGTTGTGCAACGGTTACGTGTGTCAGTATCGTTAATTATTTTACTTCAAAATTATCAAACTCTGCGACATTATATTCTGAACCAATTCCAGCGAGACCGCTTTTGTATTTACTATCTGTTACTTTAACAACTTCTTGATTGTCTACAACAACAGCAATTGTATTGCCTTTAAACTTTATACTTAAATGATGCCAGATAAAAGGCAGAAATGATGTTGTCCCATAACCAATTCTTTTGTCTCCGGAGCATATTACCCAGTGACCCGAAGTGTTTATTTCAAACCAATAACCGTCAGGGTAATCGCCACCTTTTCTAACTTCTGATATCCTGCCCAATAATTTAACATAACCCGTATTTTCCTGAATATTCACATCAACATGTATCTCGTAATCAGTCCAGGTTACATCGCCAATTATAGTGCTGACAAATACATTGCGACCAACATCCCATTCGATCCCTTGTTGAGTGACCACCTGTTTCAGGCAATTGCCGCTGCCATCCTGTCGTTTATGTACTTCAAATACTCCAGCCTGATCCATAAAGTATCTGGGTAATTGCCCGATGCTATCGTTTTCAAAATCGGTTTTGTAGGGAAAAGGAAATGATTTATTTTCAGGAATCTGATAGTTCCCTTTTGTCTGACCATCAGTTGTGGTAATAGAGTAGGCCGATTTGCCATCGAGCTGAATGGTAAAACTATTATTTTTGACAACCAGGTCGGTTTGCTTTTCAAACAGGCATTTTTCGCGGGTCGATTTCCAAACATGTAGCGTTTTATTTGCGAATTTCTGGTCTATATGAAAGTTTACTGTCTGAGTACCGGTTGTGTCAACTGTTTCAATAATGATGCTCATGTCTTTTTCATCTGGAGATTTTAAGGTAACATAACTTCCTTTCTTAAGAAATCCGCAACCCGAATCGATATATTTCCAACCTGGCTCAGTAAATTGTGTGGTATGCGCAACTGCCCAAATACCGGGTTGAACTTCGTAATGTCCACTCCAGGGCGTTTTTGCCATCATTAATCCTGAATTGGGAAATAAAAGATTATCGTAGTAAGAAGTTATTAAACTCCACGTTACTACGTTTGTTGATTTCCCTACAATATAATTGCGGTTATATAATTTAACCAGATATTCAAACCCATCCCAATCGCCTTTCCACGGCCCACCTTCACTGTTTCGAATTGACTTATTTAAGCGTTTGGCAATTTCTGACGATGTATAAGGATCCTTATCCCAGCGTTCGTTGTAATGGATACTTATAGCATAAACGGCATCATTCAATTCTTTGTCATTTTGCATATCAGTGGCAATATTCCAATCAAAAACATCGGCGGCAATAATTTTAACATCATTCAAGCCATTATTATCCAAGGTTGCTCGCAATTGTTTAATCCACTCGATATTATAAGGTCTTTCATTCCAAATTCCCGTGAAATCAAAATCAATATCATGATACTTTTTTGCACCTTTTAGAAATGAAACAATATAATCAGCATTATCTTGCGAATAGAATAAACCATCACCAATCCAACCCGGGCAACCCCACTCCAGGCAATCAGTTATGATTTCAGGGTTTCGTTTTTTTGCTTCTTTCAATAATAACCATTCATAGCCACGTTGGAAATACCCGGGTTTGGGATTTAGAAACTCATTTCGTGTATGAGCATGACTTGGTTCAGTACCATCAGTTGAATTCACATCACCACCAATTTCAACCTTTAAATGTTGAAGACTTGCACCAAATTTAGGCTTAAACAGGAAATCTAAAATCTGATCGCGAATTTCGACAGGATAATCCAATAATAATTTAGAAGATGCCCCTGCACTAAGAGCTCCAATTCCTTCGAATACCCTGCCATCAGAATTATCTTTAATTCTAATAGTCGTATTTTGAGAATAACTATAAATAAAATTAACTATTAAAAATAATAATGTAAAAACTAGTTTATTTTTCATTTTAGACCTATATAAGTTTATATCTCGCTGTATTTTTATCTCCAAATTTCTCAATTAATCCATTTTCTACTGCAAATTTTAAATCACGACTTGCAGTTGCTGATGATATTTCTCTGAAATTTTTCAAATACTCCTTACGTGTAAAATAGTCATCCTTTACGATTGATTTAAAGAGATTTATCCTGTCAATATTTGTTAAACTTACGTTTTGAATATTTAGTAATTCCTCTAAGGATCCAAGAATTATTCCAAGCATAAATTCAATAAATTCAGTTGATTCTCCTGTATTATCAGACTTTCCAAGTGATTCATAATACTGTTCCTGTCGTTCTTTTATTAAAGTCTCTAGTGGTAAAAATTCAAAAACGGGATAAGCATCTTTTAAAATCAGCGTTTGCCATAATCTACCCATCCTGCCATTTCCATCAATAAAAGGATGTATAAATTCCATTTCATAATGAAACACGCAACTTTTAATTAAAACCAAGTCATCGTCATTTTTCAGATAATCAAATAAGTCATTCATTAAGGGCCTGAGCATTTCACTTGATGGTGCAATATGAGCAACTTCATGGCCTTTTACTATTCCGACTGATTTATTTCTAAGTCTGCCTGCTGAATCAATGAGTCCGTTCATCAATATTCCATGAGCTTCACAAAACGAATCAAAACTATATGGATTCAATTTATCCAGGTAATTATATACAGCAATTGCATTTTTAACTTCCAGAATATCTTTTTTGGGTCCAATTACCCTTTTGTTCTCAACAATAGCAGTTATTTGATCAATGGTCAAAGTATTTCCTTCTATTTCAAGTGACGAATGAATGGTTTTAATCCTGTTTTTCTTCCTCAATTCTGTAGGAGGTTTATTTAAATGTACCGCGTTAACCTCCCCAATCTTCTCTGAGATTGAAGCAACTTGTTTTAAGATCTTCCCTGTTATTTTGTACGGTGGTTTCATTTATTTAATTCCAGATAGTATCATTTGATAGTATCAAAGATAACAAATTTATTTCAAAATTTAATTAACTATCTGTTTTGTTGACAGTATATTTTATAGGATAAAGAATGAAACAGTTGAAATAAAGGCAATTGTTGGAAGTCAAGGGATATGTGACACCAGTTATTCTTAGCAATGTTTATTATCTGCTTAGACAAACGGCCAGACATGTTAAAGTGATTGAAAATCTTAAACAATTACTCATGATTACTGATGTCTTGTTGATGGATAAAGAAGTTGTCAGTAACGCACTTAATTCAGGATTTAAAGATCTTGAGGATGGTTTGCAGAATTTTGCAGCAATGAAAAATGGAGAAATAGATGTAATTCTGACTCGAAATTTAAAGGATTTTAATAAAAGTAAAATTGGTGTTTTGACCCCGGAATCATATATAAAATCAATAATTGTCAACCATTAATACGCGGTAAAAAATATCACGACTTCAGAAATTTCAGTGAAATAATCCTGTCAGCCGATTTCAGTAAAAAGAAATATACTCCTGTTCCAAGGTGCTCTACATCAATTGTTATCTGTCCCTCCGATATGGGTGGATTATGAAGTAATATAACATCCCGCCCTGTAATATCAAGAATACGTATCTCCATAATTGGTGACGAACCTCTTATGGAATAAGTAATAAACTTATTTGCCGGAACCGGATACAGGTTGTTATTAAGATTGTCCTCAAAATTTTCAAATTTTTGCTACATTCGTTTAAAACTTCTCCTTTATAATTAATTTTTCATCAATATTAAGATTGGATAGAATTCTTTCCAGTGAATCCATCATTGCAGGCGGGCCACATAAATAAATATTTCCTTTCAGGTCAGGTATATTTCTCCTGAGAAAATCTTCAGTAATAAAACCATATGGATATCCCACAACTTTTTCTTCTGACAAAATATTTATAAAATTTTCATTTAGCATATTGCTTAATTCTTCCATCAGGATAACGTCAGATATTGTTTTATTGGCAAATATGAGCTTGTTATCTCCGATTTCATTTCTTGACTTCAGATCCCTGAGAATAGAAATAAAAGGTGTAATACCTGCACCTCCGGCAATAAATAATCCCTCGTTTTTGTAGATAATTGCACCGAAAACATCATGTAAAATCAGTTCATCATTTGGTTTAAGTTGAAGAAGCTCATCAGTAACACTATTGTGTGAGGAGTAAATTTTGATTATAAACTGAAGATCATTATCATGTGGGATGCTCGTAAAAGTAAATGGTCTTTTTTTGTTTTCCCATCCTTTCTTATTTATGGAGACATAGGTTCCCTGACCCGGAATGAAGGTGAATTGATGAGGTTTTTCAGTATCAATCTGCAGAACATCATGAGTAATATATTTTGTGGATTTTATTTTTACACAATAGGTATTCATTGGTTAAAGGTTTAAAAAGAAGCGTTTGAGAATCCCATTTGCATTCTAATTTTTAAAATGGAGTTAAGTCATACTATATGTAAAAACAAATACAAGTCTGATTTGTTTATGTTATATAATAATATACAGGTGAATACAATAAAAAGATTTAACTCAGTCATTCTGAATACAACGAATGACAACAAAATAATCATTATAAGATTAGTTGTCGGATTAATTTTTTTATCAGAAGGTATTCAAAAGTATCTTTTCCCTGAATTGGTAGGAACTGGCCGTTTCGGGAAAATAGGATTTGCAGATCCTGATTTCTGGGCATACTTTGTCGCAAGCTTTGAAATTATATGCGGTATCCTTGTAACGCTTGGATTATTTATAAGACTGGCTTCTGTCCCACTCTTAATAATCATGTTCACTGCATTTATCACAACCAAATGGCCTGTGCTTGTGGATAGAGGTTTTTGGGCAATGGCTCATGAATACCGTACTGATTTTGCCATGACTTTATTGCTGTTCTGTCTCTTGATTTACGGGGCAGGTAAATGGTCACTGGATAAAAAAATCTTTGAATCTGTTATTAACACATAATAGCTTTTTTTAGCAGAAACCTTGATTAAAGTTATAAATATTGAGCTTACTTCGAAAAGTTATTTCCCCCTAAATCCCCCAAGGGGGACTTTTCACAAGTTGCTGATTTATAGGCTCTCCCCCCTGTCTGCCCTGTCTGCCGACAGGCAGGCGACAGGCAGGCTTTAGGGGGCTGGGGGGTAAAACCATTGAAAATCGAAAATTCGACTTTTCGGAATGGATTCAATATTATTAATAATTAAAAATATAAAACTATGGCTTATACATTAGAAATAGGACAAAAAGCGCCTGACTTTGAATTAATGGCAACAGATGGGCGAAAATATAAACTATCAAGTTTTAATGATAGTAAATACCTGGTTATCTTCTTCACAACCAACCATTGTCCTTACGTAACAGGCTCTGATGAAGTGACCAGGATGACAGCAGAAAAATATATCCCTAAAGAAGTTAAATTCGTTGGAATTAATTCTAACAGTGCAACCACCTATCCGGAAGATAGCTTTGATAATATGATAAAAAGAATGGGGAAATTTAAATTTCCATGGCTTTATTTATATGATCAAACACAGGAAATAGCAAAAAAATACGGAGCATTAAAAACACCTCATTTCTATATTTTCAATGAAGAAAGGCAGTTAGTATATACCGGGCGAGGTGTTGATAATCCAAAAGATCCTTCAAAAATAACAACCAATGATCTTGACCGTGCATTATCAGAATTAACAAATGGTAAAAAAATCTCCGTGAAATTAACGAATCCTATAGGGTGCACTATTAAATGGGATGGTAAAGATTCGCATTGGATGCCGGCTGAAGCATGTGACCTGGTATAATAATATAATTTTTAAATGGTTAAGGTACAATAGATCAACAATTTTCAATTTTTTCAATTTCGATTTGAATTGTTGTATGATCTTTTCCGGCTTTATACATTAGTTCCTGCTGCAACCTGGAAATAATTTGTTTCATGTGAATAAGGGAAATGCAATAATATTATTTGATGGTGAATGTAATTTATGCACAGGCTCTATCTTGTTTATCATCAAGAGGGATCCAAAAGAGTACTTCAGGTTTGCAACATTGCAGACAGAAATTGGGAAAATGATACTGCGGGAAAATAATATCAATCCACATCAGGTTGATTCAATCATCCTGGTAGAAAAAGGAAAGGTTTATTACCGTTCGGATGCGGTAATAAAGATATCGCGGAGGCTCAAAGGTGTATGGTCTGTTTATTATATCTTCATCATCATACCTCCGGTTATCAGAAATTTTTTCTATGATCTTGTTGCCAGAAACCGTTACAGATGGTTTGGAAAACAACCAAAATGTTTTGTCCCTGATCAAAAATTCAGAAATAGATTTATTTAAAAATACTGTTATTTAAATAATGTATATAAAGATATTAACAGATGATAAAGCTTTTAAAACCGTGCAATTCTCATTTGATTCATCTGTAAAAAAGAGTAAATTGTCTCTAACAAAATCCATTTCTTAATGTTTATTAATGTAAAGGTTAATTTAAAAAGATTAAAAATGAAAATAATAATTTGCCCCGTTTCCACAGAAAGAATTAATAACAATTCAGCAAGGATTACAGGATTTTTAATTTCAGTATTGATAATACTATTCTTAATTACTCAAAATATCTGGTTTATCATTTTTACAGCATTAGATCTGCTAATTCGTAGTTTTACGAAAGCTAAGTACAGCCCGATAAGTTGGTTATCCCAGTTTATTGTTAACCAATTAAATCTAAAAGGAAAATTAATTGACAAAGGGCAGAAAGTATTTGCAGCCCGCATAGGCTTTACTTTTTCATTTATTTCAGCTGTACTGTTTTATTTTAATCCTGTCGCAAGCGTAATTATTGCAAGCATTTTATTATCCTTTGCATTGCTTGAGTCATTATTAAATATCTGTGCGGGTTGCCTTATTTATACATACCTGGTTTATCCATTTTATCTTAATAAGACGTAAGCTGATAGATAAATGGATAAATGACATAATGAAACCCAATAACCAGGAAATCCTTAGTAAACATTTGAAATTAGTGCCTGATTTACACCCGGAACTTCCAAAAAAATCCTGCTATAAATCATTCATTATCCATAGATTATTGCCTGATATTTACCTTTCAATCATGAAAGCGCTGTGCAAGCTCGTCAACTAATGATTTATACTTTTCATGAATCATTTTCTTATCAAATTCCCAGAATTCTTTAAGGATACTTTGATCCTCTTCCTCAGTGAAATAGGCTCTGGAAGAAGGAAAGAATTTTTTATCTTCTTTTTCGATATGTTTTGGGTAAAATTCAATCAGTATTTTAAGCTTGTTGACAATGTCCACCAAAGCAGTTTTATCGCCATTCCGATAACGGGTGTTTGCGGAGACAAGTTCTTTGATTGTCTGACGCCCAAATATGTGCTCATCGATCAACTCCTGCATTATTCGACTGTCTTCACGCGATAAAGATTTTTTACTTAATTCACGAAAAAGAATATCTTCCTCCTTTCCATGATGTGTTTTATCAGCGTATATTCGAATGAAATCAACAGCTATATCGATAAATACCGGATCTGCTTCTTGTTTTGATTCGATTTTCGACAAAGCAAGTTTAATTACCAGGATCATCTTTTCGATCAGGCGATGCTCAATCATTAATGGACCACGTGCTTGCATTTTATCCCTTATTCTTTTTATATATCCTAAAAATACAAATTTCGATACAAATATCAATATTTGCAGTATTCTTTTTACATAAAGTCTGACCTGCTTACATACAAAACCTCGTTTCTTCAAATCTCTTTAACAAACAACGTTAGCTATTGTTTATGTGGCCGTCTCATAAGTAAAAATATTTTTAACCCTGTCTGCCGACAGGCACGACACAAAGCACACAAAGTATTATTAATCAGAAATATAAACTTAGCGTTCTTTGTGTTGTTCTTTGTGTTGTCCTTTGTGTCCTTCGTGGTAAAAAAATGGAATACTCGAAAACAAAGACCATAACATTAATGTTTATTAAAAAGTAAGGTACCATAAAACTGAATTTCCACCTTGAACCATTATGATAAATTAAAGAAGCAAAAAAGGAATAATCATTTCAGAACATCTGAGTAAATTAATTCATGGAGAATTCACGCAAATATAATCAGAGTCAGAATGTTCAAATACCTCATGGTAAGGCTTTTGCTTTAGGTATTGGACTTAATGTTACGTTTGTAATCGTAGAAATTATCTATGGTTTAATCGCAAATTCTTCAGCCTTACTGGCAGATGCCGGACATAATGCAGGCGATGTATTAGGACTCGTTTTTGCATGGGCAGCTGCCTGGATGGCAACAATAAAACCAAAAGGCAGATACACCTATGGTCTTCGGAAAACAACTATCCTTGTTTCTATTCTCAATGCATTATTTCTTTTTGTCGCAGTGGCAATTATTTCATGGAATGCTATAGAAAAACTTAAAAAACCAGAACCTGTTTACGGCACACAAATAATAATTATTGCTGCAATTGGAGTGATCATTAATACTTTAACTGCTTTATTATTTTTTAAAGGACAGAAAAATGACCTTAATATTAAAGGAGCATTCCTTCATATGGCAGCTGACGCAGGAATTTCCCTTGGGGTTGTGATCGCAGGTTTACTGATAAATCTAACCGGGAAACAATGGATTGACCCGGTAACCAGTTTGATTATTGTCCTGGTGATCCTCTGGGGAACCTGGAAATTGTTTACCGCCTCAATCGACCTTGCCCTTGATGCTGTTCCCAAAAATATTGATGTCCAAAAAGTAAAAACTTTCTTACTTGACCAAAAAGGAGTTAAAAGTATTCACGACCTGCATATCTGGGCATTAAGCACTTCACAAATAGCATTATCTGTACATCTTTTTATGCCTAATTGGACAAATGACAATTTCCTTGCTGAACTACAAAAAGAACTTGAACATGAATTTGGAATAAAACACGTAACAATTCAGATTGAGAATACTGAAATTAATTGTGAAACTGAATGTTAATATTCAGTCATCTTCACGCAACCAATTGCTCATTTTTTTCGTCTTGACATTGGCAATAATTAATTGTAAATTTGTTTTTTAACCACTTAATTCATACCGCGTATGAAATCCTTTGTCAATGTGCTGTCCCTGCTAATATTGGTTACAATTGCCGGGACTTTTTATGCATGCGAAAATTTGTTCCCGGAAAAATCCGGGAAAGGATCCCTTGAAATTTCTATTAATACAGCTGATGAAGGATTAAAATCAGCTGTTAATGATACACTTCCGGGAGATACTTCTTCTACTGACCCCCCGGTGGTTACTTCCTACCATATCATTATAACTATTGTGGATGAAAACGGAACTGTAGTTCTTGAAGATGAACTGATACCTATGTATAACTTCGGAAGCGGATTTGTCAGTAACAGGATCGAACTGAATTCCGGAAACTATAACCTGACAAAATTTATGGTCATAAACCCGGAAGGCACCGTAGCATTTGCCGCCCCGGTTGAAGGCTCTCCAAAATCCTACCTGGTAAATAAATGCCTTCCTATTGGTTTTGTCATTTCCCCTGACAACGTTACACGTGTATTACCAGAAGTACTGGCTGTTGTGAATGAATCCCCTGCAGAATTCGGTTATGCAGCCTTCGGCTTCCAGGTGGTAAAACCTCTGCCTTGCTTTATCATGGCTGTCATCCGCGACGATAGTACCAGGATTTCAACTACTACTGGTATCCCGGTAGAAGCCATGCTTTCTGTATTTGCCTCCAATGGATGGCAATATGCTGTCAAACTGGAAGCCACTGTCAACAGGCTCGAACTCAGGGCAGGTTCAGATTACTATACCCTTGTCGGTGAAAAAGAAGGATACCCTCCGGTAAAAATGAGGTTCACTGCACGAGAACTGTTCTCCAGCACAAAAGATAATCCGGTTATCATTCCCTTTAGTAAAACTCAGATTAACCTGCTTACACTGAAACCCGGTCCTGCAGAAGGGAAAGATGCTATGATCTCAAACCTCGATCCTGAAAAGAACTTCGGGGATCACCCCTACTTTGAAGCTACTTTCCTTTCTGAACCTGTACTGACGGTAATGAGATCCAACAGGAGTCTGCTCTTGTTTAATCTTAATGCATTACCTAAAAGCGCCACGATAAAAAGGGTTGTCCTGACTCTTTTCTACGAAAAACTGTTTCCATGGGATTATGATGGGGGTGATACTATCAACGGCAGTGTCAAACCCTGGTATGGAGCAGTACTTCAACAAATTGTGGAACCATGGGAAGAATATAAGGTAACCTGGAACACCCAGCCTAAAACCATTGAAGCAAACCAGGTATATATCACTCCTTTTTCCAGTACCCTCAACTACATAAATATTGATGTAACGAGACTATATGTCTTCCCGTATGAAACCTTGGGCCTGGCATACACACCAAATTACGGAATGCTTCTTAAACTTTACCCGACTGAGGAATTCCCCGGATTCAGATTTGCTTCAAGCGATTTCCCGTTAGAGAGGCTTCATCCTGAATTGAAAATATATTATACATTACCATTATAAATAAGAGCAAAGACGCAGAGGCGCAATAAACAATATTAAATTGCGCCTCTGCGTTTTTTTTAATCCCCTTGATCCCGTGATATCGTGATCCCTTTGATCCCTTTGATCCCCTTGTTCCCGTGATATCGTGATCCCTTTGATCCCTTTGATCCCTTTGATCCCTTTGATCCCCTTGATCCCTTTGATCCCCTTGATCCCTTTGATCCCTTTGATCCCCTTGATCCCTTTGATCCCCTTGATCTCGTGATATCGTGATCCCTTTGATCCCTTTGATCCCCTTGATCCCTTTAATCTCTTTTATTCCCCAAATAACATCATAAACCCCGGATTAACCCCCACTCTTATCGTATCCACAACTATCCCCCCGGCATTATACCTGTATACCACTCCCTGCTGAATATAATCTATTGCATCCCCTGCATATATCTCCGATGTCAGCGGATCAACACACAAACTGTAAAACAGCCTGCCGTCAGCAGCAATAAATGAAGTTCCCGGCAGCCTGTCTGAATTCACACTCATTCTCCAGATATCGCCGTTAATATAATACAAAGTATCATGGTTCCCGTTGATGCACAATTTACGGGGCCAGTCGCTTTCAGGAAATATAAATACTTTTTCAATTGTACGTGTTATCATATTAATACGTACAAGGCCGGGGAATTCATCTTTGTATGAACTGTCCTCATACCCTCCATCACAAAGCACCCATAATTTCCCGTTTTTATCCGCAACCATAGATGATGGCTGCTTTAGCACACGAATAGAATCAATCACCTCATCAGACCCGGAATGTATAATAAGGATCTGATCATCAAAACTATAACAGTTTGTAAATACTACACTGTCTTGCAGGATCATTTGTTCGGTAGGATGGCGGTAATAATTCCCGGCAAGATCCGATGTCGGGATATTTCCTGTAATTTCAAGGGTTCGCGGATCAAACACGCTTACCTTCCTTGCATACAGGTCACTGATATATCCTTTTCCTTCACTGATGATCTCCACATATCTTGGAGAGCCCAGACCGGTAATTTTCCCGATATATTCGAATGCCTTTAAGGAAGGGAACTTTCCCCCGTTCACCACCAACACTTTCCCTGAATTATTCACTACAATATAAAGTAGTCCCTCTGAAAGCTTTGCCGAATGAGCCACATCTCCCAGTGGCACACCGTTTTGCCGGTAAAATATATCATTCTCAACTTCTCCCGTGGAAATATTATAATACGACATGGAGGTATTTCCATAGGTGAAATTTCCCTCATTTAAAATAATAAGGCCTCTTTGTTCCAGTACTTCCTGCATATCGAGGTTCGGCTTGTTTCGTGACAGCCAGAGTTCATCATCCATACATGAAGTACAGAACAGTACACAGGTAAAAATAACAGTGGTAATATTTGGAAAAGATCTGACCATTATAAGTTGATTTTAACCATTAATGAAAAGTTTCTTCCAGGCATTGGCCGTTGTAGTATACTTCGGTATTCTTCATCAAAAAGGTTATGAATATTCAGACTAATGTCCGCTTTATATTTTAATCCTGTGATACTTTTTCCTGCAGTAAACTGGTTCATGAAATAAGGGTATAAGTAATCCCTGGAGGAATTGTAATCGTTGGATGAATTAATAAAACGCTCGCTGAAATAATTCCAGAGCCAGGATAAAGACCATCCACTACGGGAAATATGCATCATGATATTTGCCGAGTGAAGTGGAATAAAGGGTAATTGTTTACCGGAAGAAAGGTCTGTATCACTCAAAGGATAAGACCTGTTCTTAGAGCTGGTAAATGCATAATCTGACCTGATCTTATATGCAATTATACCTGCCCTGCCATTGATCTCCAGTGAAGTCTCCAATCCTGATATGCTTACTTTTTCAATATTCCCTGGTTCCCAGTACCCTTTAAATGTGGGAAGCCATAGTATCCAGTCCCGGACATCGGTAAAATAACAATTTATCCTTAATGTATAGTTGTGCAAACCGTATTTTATGTTACTGTTTAAACTGAATTCTTTATTTAATGCAGTTTCGTGTTTTAAATCAGGATTGCCCCCGGGATGATAATATAAATCATTCAAACCGGGAAACTTTACATTCCGTGCAATACCCCCATGCAGGAATAATCTGTTGTTATCTAAAAAGTGATATTCCCCGGTGAAGTGAAAGAGTAACGGAGACCATTTCCTTCCCGATACTTCCTCTCCAATAAAAACACCTGACTGCACTCTTTCGCCCCATTTCATAGACCAGCTCAATAGCAGGGAAGCCCTGTTCCATTGTTTGTCATACCCCACCCGGGAAATGGATTCATAAGAATCAACTTTGTCGGAAATCCACGAAACCCTGGCCTGGATTGAACCATCGTTCCTGATCCTGTAGCCGGCCTCGGCTTTATTTATTAATGATACAGACTTCGCATCGGATCTTACCAGGTGAATAATTCCCAATCCTGATATGTCATTTGAAAAAGAATAATTGATATCCTGTATATTAATGCCACTGAGATATTCTAATTGCAATCTCTCTGCATAGTGTTTCCAGGAACCGGCGACTCTCAGAAAATTATCCTTCTGTCGCCCTTTCCCGCCATCACTGCCTGACTCATTCGCAGTGAGACTGGGAATATACCTGTCCGACTGCTGTCCCCATACACTTATTTTCAGCAAATCTTTATCCCCGGCACGGTAATATACTTCCTGTAAGATCCCATATTGGGAATACCCGGCATTCCTGTTCACGCTGAGAGGATGATACTTCGTCCCTGTTTCCAGGTCAACAGAATCAATAATATCCCTGTTGATAAACTTAAAATCGTTATCAGAATGACTGTAAAAAATCCTGGTACCTGAATGTAACCTGTCTTTCCCCGCATTTATTCTGAAGAAATTATCCCATGTACCGAAAGATCCTATTCCTTGTATAAAGGATCCTGAAATCTTTTTATCCCTGTCGGGTTTTGTATCCAGGCTTATCAATCCTCCCAACGCGCCTGAAGTTTCTTTCATGGCTCCTGTACCATGGTATAATTTTATATCATCAGCAAAAAAAACAGGTATGAGAGAAAAATCTGTCATTCCCAGCATCGGTGAATTTATCTCTATACCATTCCAGTTTACTTTAGTATGGGAAGGCGCTGTACCCCTGAATGAAGCAGTTGCCAAAGCACCCCTGCCATACGTTTTTATAAAAACAGGAGAATGCTCAGCCAATACTTCAGAAAGGGTACGGTTGGCTTTTTCTTTTATCACCAACGAATCAACAGTTGATATAATTATGCCTGTTTCGGAGACCTTTCGTGGACTAATAATAGTGACTTCCTCTATTTTCAACGTGTCCCGTATCCTGATATCATTACTATCCCGGGAAATAAGCGGTAAAATATACCCCTGGAAAAGTATTAATACAACATATATATACTTTGACACTCTCATTTTACAATACTTCGTTATGTTTTTATAACACACTGATAATTAATATTTTAATAATTTATTCTTTTATTGCGTATGTTACTAATAATCAGCATTTTGCGTCTCTGCCTTTGCGTTTTTTTTATTTCAACGAACTGTTAATTTTATCGATATTCTTATTAGATGTTAGTTTCATATAACTTTTTTCCCTTGTAACAAACATTTATGTTTTCCTGCCTTAGTCCTTCCTTTGTTCTTATTTCTTCAGAATTTTTACATTACCGTATTCCTTCCCCGAATACATTGTAAGTATATAAACACCCGGACTTAGATTTCCCAAACTCAACCATGTATCCTCTCCTGCTTTCAGCATTCCTTCCATAATGTTTTTACTCTTTACATCTCTGAGGATAAAATGATAATACCCGGTACCGTTAATAAAAATGCAGAAATCATCTTCCACGGGATTAGGAAAAGCTTTTAACATGATATTTTGTTCCGGGAACTTAGTACCCGTCCCTCCCGCCATTACAATCAGTACCTCCCCGGGAAACTGATCAACGGTTAAATGATACACTCCTTCTGATTCAAAACCAGTTGTAAAGACTCCGTCACCACCGGTAAATAATTCACATACGAATGTTCCGTCTTCTGATCTTACCTGGATTTTTTCATTCGGTAAAGGAACTGACGTTACAGTAAAACCATCTATAGTATCAGGATGATATGTGTTATATAATACCAGGAAACTGCTGTTCATGCCTGAAGGATCATTATTTGCCGTTTCTTTTATAATGACATCATGAAAATCAGCAGAAATATCCTCCACGTAATTAATAGTAACCATATCCCCGCTATTCAGGGGTATCTTATCAAAACCGTTAGTATATACTTCGCTGTTCACAGTGGCCATCCAGCAACCTGCATAATTTACATCCTCTGCATATCCTCCCCATCCATAGGTATATTCCCATTTATCTGCCAGCTGCCACAGGTACAACTCTCCCTGGCTTTTATCATCCGCCCGGAAACGGAAATTGTCACCTGTACTGGTAAATCCATACCTGGTCATTACTTCTGTTATTGCTGAAGCAAGACTGATAAATCCCGTCGTCAACTGATAATCTTCCGGCTTCCTGTCAATATAAGCCGAATAATCTGAAAGTGTGATTTTGGTTTTGTGACGAGGGACAATTGCTTTATCAGCAGTTCTTAATGAAAAAAAGCAAGTTATCTCCGGTAATGGCTTATATACATGCACCACCAGGCACTGAGCAAGTTCAGGATATCCGGAAGGGTAAATATCCACAACGGAAAATCCTTCCTGTAAGCCCTCTATCATGACTTCATCATTCCCGGTAAGGTAATTCACGCTGATCACCCCTATATCTTCCACATCTGCCTGCATAACTGCATTGGCAACCGGGATATTCAGTTCATCAAAAACTTTACAGGTAATTTTCCTGGCTTCTCCTTCCCTTACAGCAAGGATTGTTTCTTCTATCCAGACGCGTGAGGGTTGAAATATCCTTAGTTCCTGTTCAAAAAACAGGGTGGGATCATTTTCTGCTGTTCCCCTGAGAACTGTCGTCCCTGGATTCTTGCCAATGACCAGGTTATTATCTGCAACTGCAATATTTTCATCTGCTGTGATCCACACAATGTTCACTTCTTCTGCAGGTTTTCCATGGTAAAAAACTATTGCCTCAGGGATTATTTCTCCACCGGAAGGTAACGAGGAAGGAATATTAACAGGTAGTATCATACCTGATTTCCCTGAAACACCGGGAACAGGATTTGTGATAATGATCCCTGCAACTTCGGTACTGATCTCTCCCAGCCATCCGGCATTACGATTAACACCTGTATATATTTTTACAAAATCAATTTCATCCGGTTCAATATAATTATCATCCTCATCCACTGCCCAGGAAATATCAATTCCATCACCTCCGCATCCCTCAATATCAGTAGTATATGGATTATCCGGGATAAGCTGGTCTCCTGGTCCTAAAAAGGGAGTATTATCTGCATACCCGAAAAAAGAATGTCCGGAGATAATCTGACCTTCAGTTTCTTTCACCCTTCCCGGCAGAAGGGAACCCTGAAAAACCAGGCTGTCAGGATCAAGTTTAGGAAAATATTCCTGTGAAGGATAATATGGCTGGGAATGGTACTCGTTTCTTTGAATATTTCCGGAAGAAAAAATATTATCAGTCCATGAAATATCAGCACTATCCCCTTTATTCTCATATTTTATCCGGTAATTTTTCCTGAAACCCGGAAGAAAATGATCACTTCCTTTAATTTCATACCATGTATCATCCGGTTTTCCATTTTTGTTTTCATCCTTCATAACCTGTACAATGCCCTGTTCAGCAATATTTTCCATTGCATTACCTGCAATAAGAAAATCAACACCAAATGGATTATCCGGGTTATTTTTAACAGGTTCATTAAACCCAAAAATTATATATCCGCCATATCCGCCAAGACTCACAGGTGATCCAATTTTTCCCGCAAGTTTATTGGCGTCATCGGGAGTTCCTGTACCCGGTGAATTTATAAATTGCCCTGGTGCCGGGCAATACTCAATTACACGGGATGCATAGGAAATATCCTGTGCGAAAATTACCAGGGGTATTATAATAGTAATTAAACATGAAAACAGGTATTTTTTTAATTGAATCATTACTTATTCAGGTTTAAAACCTTTCTATTGTTTTGAAATATATCCTTAACATAAAGATCTTGCAATGACAAAATTTAAAATCAATAACATGCATCAAAATGAAATTCTGTCCATCTTCATATTTTTAATACATTCTATCAGGAATAACACAATGAATACAGGAATTGTCACACTGGATTTCATAGCCAATCTCCTGTCACATGTCACACGTCATTTAGTCACTCAACGTCGTGTTACTCTTCCATCGTTGCTCCCTGATCAAGTAAAAAATGATTTTAAACAGGATATAAATCATTTTTTGCTTTTTCACCGAAAGCAAAAATAATAGTTGATGATTCTGGCAGTTCTTCTGGCTTATCCTACTTTTTGAGCCTTCCCATTTCATCCTCCGTAGCTTCAGCGAAGGAGGATTTCATCCATGTGTATAACAGGATCCTCCGTAGCTTCAGCGAAGGAGGATTTCATCCATGTGTCTAACAGGATCCTCCGTAGCTTCAGCGAAGGAGGATTTCATCCATGTGTCTAACAGGATCCTCCGTAGCTTCAGCGAAGGAGGATTTCATCCATGTGTTAAACAGGATCCTCCGTAGCTTCAGTGAAGGAGGATTTCATCCATGTGTATAACAGGATCCTCCGTAGCTTCAGCGAAGGAGGATTTCATCCATGTGTTAAACAGGATCCCCCTCAATGCTAAACTTTGATGGGTAACAGTGGCATAGAGTTCAAAAAGCTTTTTAAGGACTTACAGCTGCGGGAACAGCTCCGGAATCCTTGTCACCGTTTTGCCACGATAACAATTACACCGGATTCTCTTTTAATTCTCCGGTACAGGAAATGTACCATTAAAACCAGATCCCGTACAAATGTAAGGAAAAAGTTTTCAAACTCCATAGTTAATTGCCAGGATTATAAAATGCTGAGATTAGTTTATAGATTATTGTGACGCATGATCCCCTTGATCCCCTTGATCCCTTTGATCCCTTTGATCCCCTTGATCCCCTTGATCCCCTTGATCCCTTTGATCCACTTGATCCCCTTGATCCCCTTGATCCCCTTGATCCCCTTGATCCCTTTGATCCCCTTTATCCCCTTGATCCCTTTGACCCCCTTGATCATTAAGTCCCTTTTTATTACCTTTGTAACAACCACTTGACTTAATTAAAAAAAGAAATGATCAATATTCATCGTATCATTCTTTCTCTTTTCATCCTTTTGTTCTATATTACCTGTTATTCACAGGTTTCCGGGATTATCTATTATACAAATGGCACTGTTACTGAATTGGAAAATATCGAAGAGCTTTATCTTAAATTACATTATTATTCTTTAAAATCATCCGGCAGCAGTCTAAATGAACCTGGGAATTATGAAAGAGCCCTCCCGGTGGAAAGATTGCAGCAAATAAATTTCATTTATGAGAAAGCTAAAGGTATCCATGATTTTTACTATCTTCTCACAGTAAAGGGAACAATGAAAAATAATATCCCATTTAAAAAAATTATCAGAATATGGGATTGGATGGAGATATCATCTCCCCAAACAAATGCAATATCCAACAGCCGTGTAGTTTTCTTCTATAACGAGAAGAAAGTAAAAATTGACCGAATAATATTTAATGCAGCGGATCTTAACAGTTATACAGGTATACCGGGTAATGGTTTACTTCTTCCTTAATACTCTCACTTCAATATCTTTTTCATCTTTAAGCAAATTAACTAGTTTTCCCGTATCGGTGTTTCCATAATGATAAGGATAAATTACCCGGGGACGAAAAGATTTTACTGCATCTGCAACCATCTCCGGATCCATGGTATAGGGAAGGTTCATTGGCAGGAATGCAATGTCTATATCTTTTAAGTTTTTTATTTCAGGAATGTTTTCTGTATCTCCTGCAACCAACACATGTGTATCACCGATGTTCAGAATATACCCGTTTCCCTCTCCTTTGATATGGAATGCTTCACCTCCGGGTCTTTTATGAACAATATTGTATGCAGGTATTGCTTCAATAAGAATTTCTCCAAAATTTGTTATATCCCCATTTTTCATAATTACAACATTTCCGGGGTTTTCAAGCATTTCATGACATTTTGTTGTCATTATTATCATGGTATTATCTTTCCTGCCGTGTTTGATGGCTGTCATATCAAGGTGATCACCATGATGATGGGTTACCAGGATAAGGTCAGCCCCGGGCATTTTACTATAATCAGTTTCTCTCATAACAGGGTCAATATGAATTACAGTTCCGTCCAGTTCAAACATTAATGTACCATGACCTATAAAAGAGATTTTAAGGATACCTGCGGATGTTTTAAAGGAATCCGTTTCAAATCTTTCCTGTCCTGCGAGCAGTAAAGGAATCAATGCGGTTGTGATAAGTAATGCCTTCATAGATTGATTTATTTAACCGATATGTATTATCTCTAAATTTACAACTTTTCCATATACACTTTATAAAAAATTTTTATAATTCAAAATATTAATTAATTTTGCAATCCCTTTTAAGAGAAAATTAAAAAGAGATTTATTAATCATTATAGCATGGCACACCATAAGTCATCAAAGAAAAGGATCAGGCAGGATGAATCAAAACGGATTGAAAATCGTTATCACGCAAAAACTATGCGTAATTCCCTGAAAACATTACGTAGCACAAAGGAAAAAGAAACTGCAGAAGAACTCGCTCCAAAAGTGATCTCCATGCTTGACAAACTGGCCAGTAAAAACGTTATTCATAAGAATAAAGCCGGAAACCTCAAGTCCAGTATTGCAAAACATATTTCGAACCTTGCATAAGAGATAAGGTATCTCTCCAAAAAATTTCAGGATTTTGCTTTTCTATAATATTCCAAAAAATTCATTGATCTGTACCAGTATCACTATTAATAATCCCAATAAAAAAAGCAGGCGGTTACCAAATGATTTTCTGGCTTCGATGAAATAATTAGTCACTAAATAAGCCAGAGGAATCACATATAAAAAAGTCGCTCCGGTATCGGCCCCGGTTGGGAAAAAGTAAAATACAAGACTTATTATAAATAACCAGAAAAATATCTGGAAGTATACTTTCACAGAGACTTTCCTGAACTGGTACACTTTAATCATAAAAATACTGCTAATTATCAGAACCAGAAAAATATAAAGAAAAACAACAATATTTATCAGGTTCATTTCAGGTACTCCGAAAACCGGATAGAGATTCTGACCTAATTCCCGGAATATTCTGATTGCATCTTCCAGAAAAATATAATAATATCCCCATAAAAAAATATACGGTATAATTATCCCCAGAACAGGATATAACCACTCTCTCCATCGGAACGGACGCATAATGAAAGTAGCTGTCCATATAAATATTATGAACCATAGCAAAGGAGCGTAAAATAAGCTACCCAAGCCTATTATAAGTCCGGTATCAAAAAAACGATATGTATCCTCTTCAGCCTTATATGTGGAGAACAAAAGATGGATGGCAATTAAGAAACATAAAGTCGCTGGCAAAACAGGATTCATATCCTGCAATTCGGGGAAAAACGAAGTTAATACAATAAAAAAATATGAGGGTAGAAAACTCCTCTCATTCACCAGTATAAAACGTGTATTCAGATAATTTAACGATACAGAGGTCAGAATTAAGATCAGGAAAGCAAAAATTTTTGACAGTGTGATATAATCCTCAAAAAAACTTTGTAATAATTCATAAAGAATCATTGAACCAGGGTAACTGTCAGGTATGATCCTTTGTCCGGAAAGGAAAGATGGCATCCAGAGCAATACAGCAAGAATAAAAATACCAAATGCAGTAAAAGATTTATTCCTGTGGAAGAATTGAAATAATGCCTTCATTTTAAATTAGATGCTATCTGATGTCTCATTCAAATCAAAACCAATATCTTTCCTGTAATATTTTCCTTCAAAATTTATTCGTTCAGCATTTATGTAGGATAGAGATAGAGCTTCTTTCATGGAATTACCAAGGGATGTAACAGCAATGACCCTCCCTCCTGATGTTACGGGATTTCCCTCCTTCATTTCGGTGCCGGCATGAAACAGAATACTTTTATCAACCTGATCAAGGCCTGTGATTATTTTATTCTTTTTATAATCTCCGGGATATCCTCCTGAAACGAGCATGACAGTGCAGGCTGTTTGAGGATCAATATTTATTCTGAAATTTTTAAGTTCTTTCTTTGCCGCGGCAACAAGCATCTGGAGCATATCTGATTTAATGCGGGGCAGGATAACTTCCGACTCAGGATCCCCCAGGCGAACATTATATTCAATTACATAAGGTTCTCCCCTGCAATTCATAAGTCCAAGAAAAATAAATCCGATATAAGGGATCCTTTCTTTTTTTAATCCTTCAACTGTAGGGATGATAATTTTTTCTTCCACTTTTTTCATGAATTCGCCACGGGCAAAAGGCACCGGTGAAATTGCTCCCATTCCCCCTGTGTTCAGCCCTGTATCCCCTTCTCCTGCACGTTTATAATCTTTAGCCTCCGGAAGAAGTATATATGACTCACCATCAGTTAAAATAAAAACCGATAACTCAATACCAGTCAAATATTCTTCAATTACAACCCTGTTACTGGCTTTCCCGAATTTTCCCCTGAGCATCTCTTCCAGTTCTTTCTCCGCATCACCAGGTTTATCTATTATAAGGACTCCTTTCCCGGCTGCTAATCCATCTGCTTTCAAAACATAGGGAGGTCTCATATTCCTCAGAAATGCTTTGCCTTCTTCCAGTGTTTCCAAAGTAAAGCTTGCATGCTTTGCTGTCGGAATGCTATACCTGTTCATGAACTCCTTGGCAAAATCTTTGCTCCCTTCAAGCATTGCTCCTTTTTTACCAGGACCGATAACCGGAATAAATTTCAAGTCAGGATCACTTTCTATAAAATCTCTGACACCTGCAACAAGAGGTGCCTCAGGACCAACAATAACCAGGTGTATATCCCTGCTTATTAAAAGGTCCTTCAGGGCTGAAAAATCTTCAGGATTTACAGGTACATTTGTCCCACATTCTGAAGTTCCTGCATTCCCCGGAACGATGTAAAGATTTGATAAAAGAGGACTTTGTGCTATTTTCCAGGCCAGGGTATGCTCACGACCACCGGAACCAAGAATGAGAATATTCATTATGTATTAAATTTGCCTGTAAAGATAAAGATAATATCCCCCTATTCAATTTCTTGTCCCTGAAAATTTACTGTTCGTCAAACCCCCATTATAAAATGTATCTCAATTAATTGCAATTCCCATTTTTTTGGAATATTTTTATTATTTATTTTATTACTGATAATTAAAGGATTCGAAGTTACATTTTATTTACCCTAAAAGGGAAAGTAAATAAACCGATCCCGGGTATATTATTTTATTAAGCTATAAAACATTACCAGGGGATTGTGTGATTTTTTGCCCTATTATTGTAAATCAATGCAACTATTTAATCTGTTATTTTGTTATTATATATTGAAAGTTAAGGAATTATTCAGAAATTTGCACACAACAAAAAGAACCTGAAAGTAGTACTTAATAAAATTACAGGTTGTCATTTAAACCTTACAGAATTATGAAGAAAGCATTTTCATTCATTCTATTTTCCTTTTTATTTTCGTTATTTTCAGTGTTTAGTGCGATGGAAGGCTGGGAATATGTTAAAAAATTGAAAATAGATACTACCATTGCCGAGGGAACACTTTCTGATTTCCCTGTGGCAGTAATACTGAATGCGGATAATTTTGATTTCAGCCAGGCTAAATCAGACGGATCTGATATACGTTTCACGGATACCCTGGGAAACGCTCTTATTTTTGAACGTGAAATACATGACAATGTCGCAGAAAAAGCTGTTTATTGGGTAAAAACTTCCGGAGATATGTATTTGTATTATGGCAATCCGGATGCAGCAGATGCAGCAAATACTACCGGCGGAGCATGGGACAGTAATTACCGGACTGTCTGGCATATGAAAGATACTGAGGTTTACGGCAGCTGGTATATTCCAAATAGTAAATCCACATATTATTACGGGGCAAAAACCGGAGAAAATAATCCTGATGAGGTAAGTGGAAGTGTAGGGATGGCACAGAATTTTAACGGGAATAATGATGTTGTTACTATTTCGTCTGTCTTCTCTAACCCAAGTGCTATTACAATTAGTGCCTGGGTGAAACCTGAAAGCCCGACTCCTGTATTAGACCAGGTAACCGGAGCAGTAGCAGCTTATAGTTTACGGAAATTAAGCCAGGATTATACAGGTTCTGCAGTCAGGGTCAGAAGATCTTCTGATAATACTGAAGCTGATATCGGTTTTAACAGTAACGGTATGCTGGATATTGAGGCTTTGCTTGCCCACGTTGGAACCGGTAGTACGGACAGCGGATTCGTAAAAATATGGTATGATCAGAGCGGAAACGGACAGGATGTGGAACAAACCGATTATGACTTACAACCCCTGATCGTTGTTGATGGCACAATAATGACATCAAACAACAGACCTATGGTAAAATTTGATGAACATTACCTTGATGGAACCGTGGATATGGGCGAACAATACCCCGATGTTTCGTTAAATGCCGTTTGGGAACAAACTACCGATGGAACTATTTCCGAAGTTCCCGTGTATCTGGGAACAAATAGTGCCCAGGGAGGGGTAAGTGTGGGATTTTATTATTTCGATATGTTCGGATTTGCTTACACTAACATAAGATTATGGGAAAACGATTTAAGTGTTATAAATGATTTTATTGAAGACCTGAAGGTACAGACCGGTACATACTATAACAACGGAACAAGTTCGCAAATGCGGATTTATGCTAACGGCTCACTAACAGGTAATTCCAAAGACAATGCAAAATCTTTGAACCTGGGATCAGGTTATGCATCAACAAAGATCAGGTTAGGAGCAAATGAAAATGATTCTGATCCTCTCTCAAATGCATATGTTGGGGAGATTATACTCTATGATGCAGTACTTAGTTCCGCAAACCGCCAGCTACTCGAATCCAACCAGCTGAATTGCTACGGATTCACAAGCCCGATCGTTACAGGTAAAGGACGTAGTGCATACCAGCTGGAAATGTGCAATAATAATTTTATTGCATATATCAATAATGATTCTATTCAAGCACCTGCAAATATAGGGGAATATCAACAGGTATTTATGACCTATAACCAGGACTCCCTCTGCCTTTTCGTAAATGGTGAACTAAAAAGATCTAAAGCCAAAACCGGTAGTATCAACAGTAATTCAAACAGCTTGCTCATCGGATCAAAATACACCGGGATCATTGATGAAGTGAGGATCTCCGCTACTGCCCGTTCAGCAGCATGGATCAAAAATGATTACAACAGCGAAAGGGACAGCCTGCTTATACATGATCAGTCAGGCTTTGTAATCACTGATCCGGGACAACAAACTGCCGGAACTGAATTTGACCTTGTTATTACTGATGCTCTGGATTTTTCAGGAGATACACTCGAAGGAAACCTGGATGTAACTGTTACAACTAACATTACATCAGAAGGAGAAAATGAAGATGGTGTTTTATATGACGGCACATTGAGCTTTTCCTCCGGAGGAGTTACAATTCCTGATCTTCTTATTATATCTGCAGATATTCATATACTAACTGTTACCATTGAGAGTGTAACAGCCAGTAAAACTATTGATGTAACCGTAGTGGCCGCATCTCCGGATACTCTTATTTTTGTAACCCCGGAACGTACAATTGATGCAGGAAATGTTTCAGATACAATTACGGTAAAACTGCTTGATATCTATGGGAATGTTGCTGTAAGTTCCGGTACTACTACACTTGACCTCACAACTAATGATGCCTCAGGAGTTTTCCGCAATAAAGCTAATTCCAGCGATATCACCCAGGTGACTATCCCAGATGGTGACTCCATTGCAACATTCAGGTATACTTCTACAGCCACAGGCATATTTGAAATTACAGTATCTGACAATGCTGAAGTAATCAAAGAAGCAAGCCAGAACATTACCGTGAATGCCATGGCTGCATCCAAAATGGTCATTATCACTCCTGAACGGGAAATTTCTGCAGGTGATACATCAGATATCATCACTATCCAGTTACAGGATGATTATGATAACCCGGCTGTCAGAAGCGTTAACACAGTGATCAGCCTTGAATCAGATACCACAGGTGTTTTCAGAGATTCTCTCAATACCACAGATATCGAAGAAATTATCATCCCCCTGGGAAAATCGGAAATCAGTTTCAGATATACTTCAACCGCTGCAGCAGTACATACTTTAACGGTAAGTGACACCGTTACCATTGATCCATTACCGGGTGACAGCCAGGGACTTACTGTAAATCCCCAGGCTCCGGATACTGTAATTTTCACTACTGACCCACGGACAATTTCCGTTGGCGACACATCTGAAATTATTACTATTCAGTTAAAGGATATGTATAATAATGTGACTGTCAGCAATGGCGGCACAACTTTCAATCTTGGAACCGATCTGACCGGAGTTTTTCGTGATTCATTAAATGCTACCAACATTACAGAAGTAACTATTCCCGATGATGAGTCGGAAGTCAGTTTCCGTTTTACATCCACTTTGGCGGGCATTCATGAACTCACTATATCGGATAATGCAGTGACCGACCCGCTTAACCCGATTAACCAGAATCTTACTGTTAATGCTCTTGCAGCAGTTAAAATTGCATTCTCAACACCTGAACGCACAATATCTGCCGGTGATACATCTGAAATTATTACAATTCAAATACAGGATATGTATGACAACCCTGTAACAAGAGGGGTTATTACTTCCATTGAACTCGTTTCAGATCAGACAGGAGTATTTCGCGATTCACTGAATGTAAGCGATGTTGATACTGTTACTATCGCTGTAGGAAAATCTGAAATAAGTTTCAGGTATACATCAACGATTCCGGGGATTCATGAATTAACTATCAGTGATACTGCTACTTTGGATCCTTTGACGGGTGATACCCAGAATCTTACTGTTAATCCTGCTGCACCGGTAAAGATCGTATTCATTACTGATCCTCAGGAAATTGATGCCGGAGATACTTCCGATATTATTACAATAAAATTGTATGATATTTTTGACAATACTGCTATCAGTTCAGGAGTGACAACTGTTGACCTTAGTTCAGACCTGACAGGTGTTTTCAGGGATTCATCGAATACCGCCAATATTACACAAGTAAGTTTTTCTGATGGAGATTCAGTCGTGAGTTTCAGGTATACTGCAACATTGGCTGATACCCACACTCTCACAGCAGAAGATGCCGCTGAGATCTTGACCGGAGACACTCAGGAAATTACAATAAATGCTCTTCCTGCCAGCAAAATAGCATTTATAACACCTGAAAGAATACTCTTCTCAGGAGATACTTCAGATATTATTTCAGTACAGATGCAGGATATATATGACAATAAAGCTGTCAGTTCAGTACAGGTAATTGTAACTCTTGAAAGTGATTCTGTCGGAGTTTTCAGAGATGTCGATAATACTGCAGATACAACATATTTGATTATTCCTGTTGACAGTTCAGAGGCAAGTTTCAGGTATACATCCACTGTTGAAGGAACTCATGTTCTGACAATAGCCGATTCTGCTGAAGTAGATCCTCTGACTTCAGCAAATCAAAATCTGATTGTACTTCCACCTTTGTGTGTATGGGTAGGTGGCTCTTCCGGAAATGAAACCGATTGGCATACATCAGGAAACTGGGATCCCGATGTCGTCCCCGATACAAGTGTTTATATAAGGATCCCTTCAACTTCAAATGATCCTGTAATTTCTTCATCGGATGTTACTGTGAGGTATCTTGATATTGAATCCGGGGCCTTATTAACTGTAAATTCCGGTCGAATACTTACAATTAATGATGATGGTCTTTTAACGATAACACCAGGTGGCAAGCTGACTTCTCAGGGTACGGTTACCAATAATGCAGGTGCTGACGGATTGGTATGTGAATCTGATGGATCAGCTACAGGTTCTGCTATTTTAAATAATTCTGTTTCAGCTACCATACAACGTTACATAACCGGAAACAAATGGCATATTGTTGCACCTCCCGTCAGTGGGCAGGGAATTCAGAATTTCCTGACCAGCAATAATATATCCTATAATCCGAATACCGGCGCATACGGTATGACACATTACAGTGAGAATCCGGATGGATGGTTAAGTTACTATACTTCCGCAACTTCAGGGAATCTGACTGTCAGCAGAGGATATCTGTTGAGAAGGAATAATGATAGTGTAGTTAATTTTACCGGAAGCACAATAACAGGGAACCGTGCTGTTACTTTGTACAGAACCTCTAAAGGATGGAATGCAATTGGTAATCCTTTTTCGTCATCTATCGGGGTTACAGATATTGCTACTTCAACTGAAAACTTCCTTGAAGAAAATGCATCTGTCCTGGATACAAGCTTTGCTGGTCTTTATGTTTGGGATGAACCTGATGTAAAGACTTCCGGCGTAAGTTATTATAAGATAATTAACAATGCAGAGCCTTCAGGTCGGTTTATCAAACCAGGATACCTGCAACCCGGACAAGGTTTTCTTCTTAAAGCGTTGGAAGATAATGTGGAAGTCTCGTTTACTCCTTCTATGCAGGCTCATGAAGGCACAGCTACTTTCTATAAAAAATCAACCCGTAATCCCTGGCCAACTATTTATCTTACAGCCAGGACTGCGACAAAAGAAGCCTCCACGCTGATTACTTTCAATGAAAGAATGACCCGTGGACTCGATGTTACTTATGATGCAGGACTTCTTGGTGGTGATCCTGCTCTGAAATTGTATACAAGACTGGTGAATGATAATGGGATCTATTTTGCCATACAGTGTCTCCCGGATATGGAAGCACAAGAAATGATAGTCCCTGTAGGAATAAGCCTGGCATCAGGAGGTACAGTCAATTTCTCCGCAGAAATACCTGCATTGCCTCCGGGTTATAAGGCTATTCTGGAAGACCGCCAGCTGGGAATATTTACCGATCTTCAGCAATTTGAATCAAGTTATTCAACAGGATTACCATCAGGGACAACAGGCACAGGCAGATTCTTCTTACATGTCGTTTCTGCTTCAACTGATATCAATCCGGTTGATAACCAAAAAATTAATATCTTTGCATATGGCAAGGTTATTTATATCCAGGGATTAGTCAAGGAATCTTCTAACGCCCTGATCTATGACCTTACCGGAAGACTGTTAAAAATTTCCCGTCTTGATCCGGATCCCGCTCACCTTAATACAATCAGAGCAGATGATCTGAGAAGCGGAATATATATAATTAAGGTAGAAGGGAAAGATAAGGTGGAAACCGGTAAAGTATATGTGGAATAATTTATTATACAGAGTGACCTGAAGAACTTACTAAGTTAACTTGTTCTTTTGTCACTCTGTATATATAAAATGTAAATTATCTCGAAAATGAAAAAGACCGTTAAGAAAGAGAAAAAAAATACTTCATTAAGCCGTCGGGAAGCTATGACCAGAATTGGCCTTTCAGCATTTTCAGCAGCTACCATGATGATTCTTCTTAATAAACCAGCCAAAGGGCAATGGGAAGATTCACCTGATTTGCCTCCTGACTGGGACTGGTAATGGTTTTTTGTAATTAATAAATGGGCATACGGTGTACAGACAGGGCATGCCCTGCCCCTACTCCCATACTCTTATCCACTCATCCACTCATCCACTTTTTATCCACCTGATCACCAGCATAGGTGAATTCAACTTTTTCCTTATCTTAGCCCTAAAAACAATCCATGCCCTCATCCATACTCACAAGAAAAACAGGTTCTTCCCGTATAGTCTGGTTTGCTTCATCCAACCAGTGGGTATATCTTGAAGAACCGGCCTGGTATGTTTTTTCACTTATGAGAAGATCATTTTCAACTGAGATCATTACGCAGAAATGCGCTTCCCGCTACAATCGTTCCTATAAAGAAAGTTTGCAGTTTGTCAGAGAGATCTGTGAAATACTGGATAATTTCAACAATCCATTGGAATCAAAACCACAAAAATTCCTTTCATCCGATAAGATAAACCAGCTTGACTTTAAGCCTTATTCCACCAGGTATTACAAGGTAAAAAACAAATTCATTTCAATAACATTTGATTCCCGAACTTCTGAATATTATATTCATCCTCCACTCGCACACCTTGAACCTGTACCTCTTTTACTACAAAAGCCAGATGCCAGTTTTGATATTTTCCAGTCCAAAAGTACCCCTCTGATCCGTCGTAAAGACTTTCCCGGCTTCTCATCATCAACTGAAGATTTCATGAAAATGAAAAAAAAATTGTATATAGAGATCGCCAACATAATTTATCATAAATCAGAGGATCATTGGATGTCGTTTTTGCATGCATCAGCTGTAAGTAACGGCAAGGAAACAATCCTTTTTTCGTCCTCAAGCGGCTCAGGTAAAAGCACTATGGCTGCACTTCTCCAGGCAAGAGGCTTTAACCTGGTTGCTGACGATTTTATTCCTGTTGATGCAGGGACTAAGCGTGCCTGGCCTTTTCCGGCAGCATTATCCGTAAAAAAAGGCTCCTTCTCTATCCTTTCACCTTATTATGATAACCTGCAGAAAAAAAACTATAATCTTTATCCCTATACTCATTCATCTGTGCGCTACCTCCATCCTGTCAGTGCCCCGGCCTTTAGCTTTAAACCCCTCCCTGTTAAAACCATAATTTTTATCTGCTACAATCCTGAGGTTTCCTGCTCCTTTTCACAATTATCCATCCCTGAAGCTTTACAACTTTTTCACGAACAAGCATGGGTGTCACATAACCCGGCACATGCAAAGTCATTTATTAACTGGTTCCTTACATTAAAATGCTGGAAAATGGAATATTCTGATAATGATAAAGGGATCAACGAAATAATCAAAAAATTCTGACAGAGTGCAGGTTGTATTAAACAGATAATAAAATAACATACTGTTACACAATAAATACTGCAATACATCCCTTGCCTGTGTATCAACACTATTTTATAAATTTCCTATCTTTACTTCATGTCCACTTCATATACATACCATCTTATTGGTCATCTCCTTTCTCTTGCATTACATCCGGGAAAAAGGAATATAATACGGGATAAACTCCATAATCCCCGCTTTCACTGGGTAAAATTAATTACCACCGGAAGTAACCACCTGGTTTTACCAGCAATGTACATAAGAATTAAAAATGCTGAACTTTTACCATTACTTCCTGAATTTGTAGCAGAACATCTTGAAAATATCTATCTTCTTAACCTGGAGAGAAATAATGCTGTCATTTCCCAGGCACAGGAAATCATCCGTATCCTGGAACAGGAAAATATCGAGGTAATGTTCCTGAAAGGATTGGGAAATATCTTTGATGGACTTTATTCTTCACCGGGAGAACGAATGATACAGGATATAGATATTATGGTAACAGGGGATAAGTGGGAATTGGCAATTAATATGTTAAAACAACATGGATACCGATGCCGGGCTCCTTTCAAGGCAGACATGATCCCCCCCCGTAAACATTATCCGAGACTTTTTAAAGATGAAAGCACTGCAAGCATTGAATTACATCGTTTCCCGGTTATAACTGAATTTAATGTTAACTTTGATACGGACGAAATATGGGAAGCAAAAATTCCGGTAAAGAATACGGATCATGTTTTTGTAATGTCCGATAAGCACAAAATTATTCACAATTTTATTCATTCTCAGCTTGAACACCGCGGGCATTTTTACGGGAGAATTTTTCTCCGTAATCTCTATGATCAGTTTCTGCTTTCGGAACGTGTCAATCCCAGGGATGTTCTTGAAAACTGGAATGTCCACCAACGTAAAACAGCGGCCTATCTTGAGGTTATGAGAAGGACATTCTATCCGGAAAATAAGAAGGATAAATTATCTGTATGTAAAACCGGTTTTTATCCCTTGAGGTATGAATTGTTCCTTCACTGTAAACTGTTAAGTACAGGGATGCATATGATTGTAAAAATGTTCAGGAGCTATGTACGTAAACCAGTATTGGCAATCACTGACCGTGAACTGCGGCAGACACTTATCAGAAATATATCTGACAGATCATGGTATCGCAAACATGTAAGATCATACCGTAAATATTTCAGGATGTAATTGAAATGCAATGTTAATTTTTAAAACCCTTACGTGATCTTATCTATCTCATATCCTTCTGCCTGTAACTTTTCCAGCACAACCGGTAATGCATAATACAGGTTTTTTCTTGCCTTCGCAGAGTCATGAAAAACGATTATAGATCCCGGCTTAACATTTTCCATAACATTTTTTATACAACGATCACCTGAGATCCTGCGGTTATAGTCAATACTCAGAACACTCCACATAATTATCCTGTAGTATTTTTTCAATTCTGTTACCTGTGAAGGCTTAATTCTTCCATAGGGAGGGCGGAAAAGACTGCTTTTAATAAGCTGGTTTGCCAGCTCAATATCATCAAAATAGGTTTTATTTGAACAACCCCAGCCTTTAAGATGACTATAAGTATGATTACCAACAGAGTGTCCTTCATCAAGGATTTGTTTGAATATTTCAGGATAATGATCTACATTTCTTCCTAAAGCAAAGAATGTAGCTTTAGCATTGAATTTCTTTAGTTTATCCAATACCCAGGAGGTAACGTCGGGAGTTGGTCCATCATCGAAAGTAAGATACACCTTTTTATTCTCAGTCTCCAGATTCCATGTAAGCCGCGGCATAAGCCTGGTAAGTAGCTGCGGAGATTTAGCTATTATCATTATTTAAATCTCTTATTGAAATAATGTATTCATTCCCCTGTCATACTTTTGAACGAGCATCAGCATATTATTGGCTATTTCTTCCTGTTCAAAACTCCTTGCCAGTGAAAATAAATTATACAAGGATCGTATTGAAAAGTTATAATCCCCTGCTATCATACTGAACTTGACCTGGCTAAACAATTGTATATCTGTAAAATAAGCTAATTCCTGATCAAGAATTTCTGATAGTTCCTTTACGAGTGCATTTGCTCTCTCAGTTTTATCCATCTCATAATATAACTGTATGATAGGAAGCATAGATGCATTATAGGGAACAATATGATTTGGGAATAATTTCATACATTCATCCAACACAACCTGGGCACTGTCGTTTTTCCCCTCATCAACCAATGCGTTTGCCAGGGAAGCAAATGTGTAACGGAAATTGCTTAACATTCTCTGTACATTTTCATCAATGTAAATAGTAGAGTCTTCAACAATACCTCCCCATCTGAATTTGTTCATCACATTCTCATACATTACATCCATATTTATATTTCCTGTAAAAATATCATTTTCTTTCCCTGTTGCAGGAAGAAGCCGATAGGCAAGGCCCTCACGATGCAGATATTTTTCAAGGTTCATATAATTGTCACGGGAAGCTGTAATAGCATAATAAATAGGTCTTTCCCACGAATTGTTCCCTTCAATCATATCCATTATGATGAGGTTATTTTTAGAAATGCCTCTTCTGCCTGTTAACTCCCATTTCATTTCCGGCACAAGATTTTGTGAAGGAATTCCTTTTACAATATTTGCATTGATCAATTTTGCCGTATCAACTTTAATGACAAATCTTCTGCCAGGGAAAAACGGAGTGCCCCGCTGAAAGCGTGGATCGTCATTCCTGACAAAATTCATTGCTGCACTCAGAGGCATAAATGACTCATCCAGTCTTTTTAAAAAAGATTCCACACTTGGCTTAAGCGCCTCCATATCAGAAGCTTTTACATTGAAATTTTTATTACGTTCTATTGCCACGAATGCCCGGTAAAATTTTTCAACCGGAAAATTCTTATATCCTTTTTGCATTTCAGCGAAATCAGAAGGAGAAAGTTCAGGAACCTTTGAAGCTTTAATCACAGAAAGGAACCGGTTATAAAGTTCTTCATATTCCTTTTCAAACAAATTTCTGTTTGTATTATATTTCTCATCTAGCAATATCATGGTGTTCTCCGTAAAAAACGCATAATCCCTTGTCCCTTGTCTGTACTGTTTTTCAGTCATTACGATGGGCAATGGCGCCGACTCATAAAAGCGGTTCTGCATTTGTTCAATATACCAGTCTGCTGTCAGATAACTTAGATTTGATACCCTTACATCGGTGCGGACTCCTTCAACTTCCTGGAGATACCATAAAGGGAAAGTGTCATTATCGCCATTTGTAAATAAAACAGCATTTTCTTCACAGCTTTGTAGGTAATTCCAGGCAAAATCACGGGCAAAATAACGTCCTGAACGATTATGATCATCCCGGTTTTCTCTGGCCATTATACCAGGAACAAGGATCAGGCATAGAAAAATTACAATTACAGCTTTTACAATTGAATTGAAATTTTTTGAAAAATAATGAATTATCCCTGCAACCCCCAGTCCAATCCATATTGTAAAAGCATAAAAAGACCCGGCATATGCATAATCCCGTTCCCTGGGTTGTAAAGGACTCTGATTCAGGTAAACAACAATGGCTATACCAGTAAGGATAAAAAGCATCATTACAATCCAGAAATCTTTGTTGTCTTTATTATAATGAAATACCAATCCTATGATCCCTAATAATAGAGGTAACATGTAATAAGTATTTCTTGCCTTGTTATTTTTCAGATAGTCGGGAACATTATCCTGAGGACCCAACCGGGCCTCGTCCAGAAATTTTATTCCGGAAATCCAGTTTCCTTTGGTTGGTTCACCATGACCCTGGATATCATTTTGCCTTCCCGCAAAATTCCACATAAAATACCGGAAATACATATATCCGATCTGATACCTGAAAAAGAATCTCAGGTTCTGGGCAAACGTAGGATGACTTATTGGTTTCTGCCTGTCAAACTGTATCGCTCCGGACCTTGTTCTTACCGGGTTTCCGCTTTTATCTCTAACAGCATCATATAATTCTCCTTCATTTAAATTAGCCCAAAACATATATTGTTGAATATGTTCCTCCCGGTCACTAAACATCCTGGGGAAAAACCCCTTAAAATTATCATCATACTCATATTCTCTCTGGGAAATTTTAAGATACTTCCCATCCTGCTTATAATATGCAGGTTTCCCTTCTACTACTTTAATAGCCGGGGCATTAAAATATTCTCCGTAAATTAAAGGCGTCTGACCATATTGCTCACGATTCAGGTAACGGAGCAATGAAAATGCATTCTCAGGATTACTTTGGTCGAGAGGAGTGTCAGCATCTGAACGAATTATTATTATTGCATAGGAAGAATACCCTATACTGATCACCAGGAGGGCAACCGCAATAGCATTTAATAAAATATTCCCTTTTTTATGGGTGGAATATACTAACCATATCAATCCTGCCATTAAAAGTATAAAGAAAAAAACCAGGCCTGAATGATATGGTAATCCAAAACTATTGACAAATAATAGTTCGAATACAGATCCGAATGATACTATGCCTGGAATAATAATATAAACCATAGAACCAAGGATAGCGACAGATACAAGTGTACATGCAATAATACCCTTCATATTGACTTCATATTTCCGGAAATAATATACAAATGCGATGGCAGGTATTGTAAGAAGGTTCAGAAGATGAACCCCTATTGAAAGTCCCATCAGATAAGCAATAAGTATAAGCCACCTGTTGGAATGAGGTTCATCAGCAACATTCTCCCATTTAAGAATTGCCCAGAATACGACAGCTGTGAATAAGGAAGATAAAGCATAAACTTCAGCCTCAGCAGCAGAAAACCAGAAAGTATCGGAGAAAGTATAAGTCAGAGCCCCAACCAGCCCTGCTCCCATAATGGTTATAATTTTCCCCGGTGTATATTCCTCATTTGAAATTATTACTTTCTTTGTCAGATGAGTAATTGACCAGAAAAGAAAAAGTATCGTAAATGAAGATGCAAGTGCAGACATAACATTCATTGCAAAAGCTGCATTTTCAGGACCACCGGCAAAAAGAGTAAAAAACCTTCCGAAAATCATAAATACAGGAGCACCCGGAGGATGACCCACTTCCATTTTAAACGCCGTTGTAATGAATTCCCCGCAATCCCAAAAACTTGCTGTTGATTCAATTGTAAAAAGATATACAAGGGAGGAAATTAGAAAAACTGACCATCCTGTAACAAGGTTGTATACATTATATTTCTTCATCAAATGAGATCTTTAAATGTGAAATTTTAAAATTTAAAATATAACTTATTTATCGGGTTTTTATTTTGTTAAAAACAGGAAAGATAATATTTTTTTGTCACTGTCAGATTAACTAAAATAAATTCTTACACTGATTATTTTTTAAAATTTAATTTAAACGATTGTCTTAAAGCCTATTAACACACAGATCATAAATATTCTCCTGCTTTAACAATCCGCTTTCTCTCCGCTTATTCCTCCTGTGACCAGTTATTTCATTCTTTAATTATTAACTTTGTATTGTAATCTTCGAATATTTTTTCTTTCCAACCAGAGATTATTATGGAAAAGATTTATGACTTTCTTGTTATCGGATCAGGATTGGCCGGGTTGAGTTTTGCTCTTAAGGTAGCCCATAAGGGAACTGTATGTATTTTAACTAAAACGCTGCTTGAAGAAACCAATACCAGTTATGCCCAGGGAGGAATTGCAACAGTTACGGCAGAACCGGATAATTTTGATAAACATGTGGCGGATACCCTGATCGCAGGTGATGGTTTATGTGATGAAGAAGTTGTGAAAATGGTTGTTCAGGAAGGCCCTGCCCAAATAAACACCCTGATAAAATGGGGCACTAATTTTGATAAAAAAAACAATGACCTGTATGATCTTGCAAGGGAAGGAGGCCATTCAGAATACAGAATATTACACTTCAAAGACCATACCGGGCAGGAAATTCAACGGGCACTTTCCAAAGCGGCAAGACAACACCCGAATATTGATATTCTCGAATATCACTATGCTATCGACCTGGTTACACAACATCACCTGGGAGTTCTTGTTAAAAGGTATAACACCGACATTGAATGTTTCGGGGCTTATGTCATGGATCTGAATAATCACCAGATTTTTAAAATATTATCCAAAGTAACATTACTCGCCACAGGAGGCGCTGGAACACTATATCATACAACTACCAATCCTTCCATAGCCACTGGCGACGGTATTGCTATGGTTTACAGGGCAAAAGGAATTATTGATAATATGGAATTCGTGCAATTTCATCCTACTTCACTCTATAATCCTGAAGAAAAACCATCATTCCTCATTACTGAAGCTATGCGTGGTTTTGGCGCTGTTTTAAAAACTCATGATGGCAAAGAATTTATGCATAAGTATGATGAAAGGGGAAGCCTTGCTCCAAGAGATATAGTTGCAAGAGCTATCGATAACGAAATGAAAGTGAGAGGAGATGACTTTGTTTATCTGGATTGCCGGCACATCGGAAGAGAGGAACTATCCACACATTTTCCTCATATACTTGAGAAATGTCATTCTCTTGGCATTGATATTTCAAAAGACATGATCCCGGTAATTCCTGCTGCACATTATATGTGCGGAGGTGTACAAGTTAATATCCACGGCCAAAGCTGGATAAACAGACTGTATGCTGCCGGAGAAACATCTTCCACCGGATTACATGGTGCAAACAGGCTCGCGTCCAATTCGCTCCTTGAAGCTATAGTCTTTGCTGACAAAGCTGCAAAACATGCATTGTCTGTATTTAATACATACCAGATTGAGAAAAATATCCCTGTCTGGAATGATGAAGGAACCACCTTCCCTGAAGAAATGGTTCTTATAACACAAAGTCTCAGGGAATTACAACTGATTATGAGTAATTATGTAGGTATTGTGAGATCTGAACTTCGTCTTAAACGAGCAATGGACCGGCTGGAAATTATTTTTCGGGAAACTGAAGATCTGTACAAGAAATCAAAACTCTCCAAGGAGTTATGTGAACTGAGAAATCTTATTAACGTAGGATACCTGGTTATTAAAAGCGCACAGGCTAGAAAAGAAAGCAGGGGATTGCATTTTATGCTGGATCATCCTAAAGGTACTCCCCCCCCGACTCAATCCTGAATCCTTTATACCTTAACCTGATTAACTCAAGGGTATCAATTATCTCATTAATTTCCATAGAGGTTAATAATTTTAATCGTATTTCCCTGAAATGTGGAAGTCCTTTGAAATAATTTGAAAAATGTCTTCTCATTTCATAAATTCCGACCGGTTCTCCTTTCCATATAAGTGAATTCCTGAAATGTTTCAGAGCAATATCTACTTTCTCTTCCAATAAAGGTTCTTCAGGTATAATCCCCGTGTGCAGATAGGTCCTGATCTGCCGGAATATCCATGGTTTGCCGACTGCAGCCCTGCCAACCATGATCCCGTCAACATTATACCTGTCAAACATTTCCTTTGCCACAATTGGTCCGGTTATATCACCATTTCCAATTACAGGAATTTTCATTGCCGGATTGTTCCTGACCACTCCAATAAGTGTCCAGTCAGCACTACCTTTATAAAGCTGGTTCCTTGTACGTCCATGTATAGTTATGGCCTCTATTCCGGCATCCTGTAACATTTCTGCCACCTCAACAATATTCTTACTTTCTTCATCCCACCCCAGCCTGGTTTTTACAGTTACAGGTAATGTTGTGGAATTAACAATAGCCCTTGTCATTTCGAGCATTAAAGGAATGTTCTTTAGCATTCCTGCACCGGCACCACGATTGGATATTTTCTTTACGGGACATCCGAAATTTATATCCAGGAGCTCCGGATTAACTTGTTCCGCAAGTTTTACCGCTTCCAGCATAGAATCAATGTTATGGCCATAAAGCTGAACACCTGCCGGCCTTTCTTCTTCGCAAATCTCAAGTTTCTTTATACTCGACCTTCCTTCGCGAATTAATCCGTCCGAGGAAATAAACTCAGTATATACCATGTCCGCACCAAATTCTTTGCATATCAGCCTGAAAGAAGGATCTGTAATATCTTCCATTGGTGCAAGAAAAACAGGATATTTTCCGAAATCTATATCTTTTATTTTCACACTGCTTGTTTATATGAAGTTTGAATCAGCATTCTGTTTGAACCATTAAAAAAGACCAGCCGTAGCTTATTCACAATTATTTTGATGGTATTAATTATTTTATTATTTATATTATCTTCGTGAATATTATGTTGTAACCTACAAAATTATTAAAAAATCCTTTATGAACAGGGCAATTCTTGCTAATGCAAGCATATCGGTAAAACTTATTTTTTCTGCATTTGTTATTCTGTTAGTATGGTTTGTTTTCCAGTTCCTGGCTATTTTCACGGGAATGCTTCTTTTCTCTTTTAACCTTGAAGAAGCATTGAATATCCTGAATAATATTCAGGATCCTTCCGTTATTAACTTTATAAAATATGTTCAGGCCATTACTTCGCTGGGGTTATTCATTTTTTCATCATTCCTGATCGCTTTTTTCATGGATACTGACCCTGCAGAATTTCTTTACCTGCGAAAACTTCCCGGATTAAAGCTTATGTTGTTAACCCTGTTATTAATCCTGGTAATCCTGCCATTTTCAAATTTATTGACAGAATTAAACGGACAGGTAAAACTTCAGGGACCCTTTGAGAATGTGCAAAAATTTATGGAAATTAAAGAATCAGAAGTAGAAACACTTATGAGAAAATTCCTGGATGTAAAGGGACTATGGGCTTTTTCCGTAAATATTCTCATTATCGTATTATTACCGGCAATTGGTGAAGAACTTCTTTTCAGGGGAGTTATTCAAAAACTATTAATTTCCCTCACCAGGAATGCACATATTGGTATTATTATCTCAGCATTTATTTTCAGTGCACTGCATTTTCAGTTCCTTTCATTTTTCCCCAGGTTCATCTTAGGTATAATCTTTGGATACCTGGTTTTTTGGAGTAATTCCTTGTGGCCGGCAATATTTGCCCATTTTTTAAATAACCTGCTGGCTGTCATTTATTATCACTTCTATTATGGAGGAAAGATAGGAAATGAAATTGAAATGGTCGGTTCACCCGGTTATGGATTGTACCTGGGTATAATCAGTATGATATTTGCAGGGGGTATAATTTACTTATATTACAAGAACACCGGAAAATATGATGAGCATTATGTTACATAACGCCAATACGAACTTTTTTCATTAATTGATGATCATTTAATTCATTTTTCCGGTATACATACACGAGTCCGTATTCTGCAGCTTTCTCTCTCTTTAATACATCCGGAAGCCCCTTGTACGTATTTTCCACTTCATTCCATACCTTTTGAATTAACTGATCTGCCTGATCTCTTTTTTCATTCAGATCTCCCTGTGCTTTTAATGCCCTTTTTCTTAAACTGTCCTGGTAACCATAAACTTCATAAAATTTATCATAATGAACTTTAACAAGAGCAATAGTGGGATTACTGATAAACGTTTTCCCTTCCATCTTTCTCTGTTGTTCCCCTTCAATAATCCTTTTCCCCCATTCAATAAGCTCTTCATCAGAATTCAGAGAAGGGATTTTTCTATCTTCCTCAGAAAGACCAAAATATGTTCTTGTAGAAGTAGGGAGATCTCCACGACAAATAGCCATATCCACAACCTGGAGAAAATGGGAAATATAAAGTTTCGCTTTTTTAAAATAACGATTATAGTCTTTATTTTTTTCCAGCTGATTGCTATATGCATTTTTATATTCAGATAAAGCATGCTCGTAGGAAGGCAACAGAGATTGTATTTTTTGAAAAGTTCCCTGGGAATAGGCAAGTTTAAACGGAGGGAGGTCCTGTCCTTTTTTTTGTGCGGAATATAATGCTTTCAGCCTTGCACTATCAGTATTGGGAAGACGACGATAAGGCATGTTGATAATTTTGTTAGTTAATTGTTAATAAAATCGGCTTCTGATGCGAATATAAACAATAAAAAATATAAAACAATGGTATTCGCAATTCGTTCGTCAAAAATTTTTAATTATTTTTACTTCTTTCAGTTTTTCAGTAATATTTTTATTACTTATATTAAATTACTGTAATGTTCGATAAAAATATTTATATCACCCGTCGCGAAGAACTTAGAGGCAAAATGGATAATGGGATTTTATTTTTTCCGGGAAATAATGAAAGTCCTATGAATTATAAGTCGAATACTTACCATTTCCGCCAGGACAGTACTTTTCTCTATTATTTTGGACTTGATTATCCGGGATTTAATGCTATTTGTGACGTTGATGAAGGAACAGATATTATCTTCGCAGATGACCTGACCATTGATGATATTATCTGGATGGGAGATCAGCCATCAGTAGCAGAAAGAGCCGCAAAAGCAGGAATTACTGTTACAAAACCTTCTTCTGCACTTAAGGAATATGTCGCTTTATGCATTAAAAAAGGCAGGAAAATTCATATTCTTCCACCATACAGGGATGAACATAATTTACTTCTGTCTTACCTGCTGGACACTACCATAAATAAAGTCAGCAATCATATTTCCGTACCTTTTGCGAAGGCTGTTATTTCCATGCGGGAAATAAAGGATGAGCACGAAATATATCAAATTGACCATGCTGTTGATACTGCTTATAAAATGCATACCACAGTGATGAAAATGGCTCAACCTGGCACCTGGGAAAGAGAAATTGCAGGAATTATTGAGGGAATTGCTCTTTCTCACGGCGGACCGGTTGCTTTTCCTGTAATATTAAGCATGGACGGGCAAATCCTTCATAATCACCATCATGGAAATCTCCTGAAGGAAGGACACTTACTGGTAACAGATGCCGGATGTGAGAGTATATTACACTATGCAAGTGATATCACCAGGACAATCCCCGTGGGAGGAAAATTTACTCAAAAACAAAAAGAAATCTACGAGATCGTATTGAATGCAAATATAAAAACCATCGAAACTATTAAACCCGGTATTACAAACCGCGATTTACACCTTTATGCCACAGAGATAATCACCGATGGTTTAAAACAACTCGGTCTGATGAAAGGAGATACCAGGGAAGCAATACATGCCGGAGCTCATGCTCTGTTTTTCCCGCATGGAATTGGACATATGCTGGGATTAGATGTACATGATATGGAAAACCTTGGAGAAAAATATGTCGGTTATGATGATAATGTTCAGAGAAGTGACCAGTTCGGCCTTGCTTACCTGAGATTCGCCAAAATGCTTAAACCTGGTTTTGTGTTTACTATTGAACCAGGAATCTACTTCATCCCTGCTTTAATAGAATTATGGAAAAAAGATAAAAAATACGAGGAATTCATTAATTACTCAAAACTGGAAACTTATCTGGATTTTGGAGGAATACGTATTGAAGATGACGTCCTGGTAACTTATTCAGGTTACCGGGTTCTCGGCAAACCAATTCCTAAAAAAATAAATGATATTGAAAATTTTATGAATAGTTAAAAAGTGCAGGGGGTATTAAGGGGCTGTCTCATAAATGTTGTTTTACCACAAAGGACTCAAAGTATGCACAAAGGACACAAAACATATATTCTTGATATGCAATACTTTGCGTTTTTTGTGTTGTCCTTTCCGCGAGCGCCAAAGCTACTCTGCGGAGGCGCTGTGTGCTTTGTGCCGTGCCTGCCGGCAGGCAGGGTTAAACATATTTTGACTTATGAGACAGCCCCTCTATGCAAATGCTTTGATCCCCTTGATCCCTAGATCCCTTTGATCCCCTTGATCCCTTGATCCCTTGATCCCTTTGATCCCTTGATCCCTTTGATCCCCTTGATCCCTAGATCCCTTTGATCCCCTTGATCCCTTTGATCCCCTTGATCCCTTTGATCCCTTTGATCCCCTTGATCCCTTTGATCCCTTCTTTATCCTATTAACGCCTTATAATACTCCCTGTTCATTCTTGCAATATTTGTAAGGTTAATTCCTTTCGGGCATTCAGCTTCACAGGCTCCTGTATTGCTGCAGGAACCAAATCCTAATTCTTCCATTTTTGCGATCATATTAAGAGCTCTTTCCCTTGCTTCAAGCCTGCCCTGGGGTAAAAGTGCCAGCTGGGATATTTTTGCAGATACAAAAAGCATTGCTGACGCATTTTTACATGCAGCAACGCAGGCTCCGCAACCTATACATGTGGCAGCATCCATTGAAAGATCTGCATTTTCCTTTGGGATCTGTATAGTATTGGCTTCAGGAGCATTACCGGTATTCACAGAAATATACCCTCCCTCTGTAATAATCTTGTCAAATGCACTCCGGTCAACGATAAGATCTTTAATTACCGGAAATGGCTTCGCCCTCCAGGGCTCAATAATAATAGTATCTCCATCCCTGAATTTTCTCATGTGCAGTTGACAAACTGTTGTTAGTTCATCAGGGCCATGCGGACGGCCATTGATATATAAACTGCAGCAACCACAAATTCCTTCCCGGCAATCGTGATCAAAAGCCACTGGTTCTTCATCCTTCAATACCAACTGTTCATTCAGCAGATCCAACATCTCAAGAAAGGAACTGTCAGGAGAAATATTACTTATTTTATATTGTACAAACTTACCTCTTGTTACAGTATCTTTCTGACGCCATATTTTTAATGTGAAATCCATATTACTTATAATTCCTCTGTTTTAACTTAATAAACTCAAAGTTTAATTTTTCTTTGTGCAAGGAGGGTTCCTCTTCTGTCCCTTTGTATTCCCATGCTGCTACATGACTAAAATTATCATCGTCCCTAAGCGCTTCTCCTTCATCTGTCTGATACTCTTCCCGGAAATGTCCCCCACATGATTCTTTCCTGTTTAAAGCATCCTTTGCCATCAGTTCTCCAAGCTCCAAAAAATCTGCTACCCTGGATGCTTTTTCAAGTTCTGTATTCATAGCATAAAGATCACCGGGAACTTTAACCTCCTTCCAGTATTCTTCTCTCAGATCCCTGATCAACGAGATCGCTTTCTTTAAACCATTTTCATTTCTTGCCATACCAACATATTCCCACATAATATGGCCTAACCTTTTGTGAAATGAATCAACAGTAGCATGGCCTTTTATATTGAGCAGACTTTCCAGTTTATTTTTTACATTTTCTTCTGCTTTAACAAATTCAGGATTGTCTGTTGATATATACTTAGTTTTTATTTCTTCAGATAAATAATTCTGAATTGTGTAAGGAAGTATAAAATAGCCATCAGCAAGTCCCTGCATCAGGGCAGAAGCTCCAAGGCGATTAGCTCCGTGGTCGGAAAAATTTGATTCCCCAATGGAAAATAAACCCGGGATAGTAGTCATTAAGTCATAATCAACCCATAAGCCGCCCATCGTGTAATGAACAGCAGGATAGATCATCATAGGTGTTTTATAAGGATTTTCATTTACAATTTTTTCGTACATCTGGAACAAATTCCCGTACTTTTCTTCAATTTTCTTTAGACCCTGCTGGTTGATTGCATCTCTGAGATCAAGGTAAACTGCCAGGCCTGTACTTCCAACTCCGTAACCTTCATCACATCGTTCCTTTGCAGCCCGTGAAGCAACATCACGAGGCACAAGATTTCCAAAAGCAGGATATCTTCTTTCAAGATAATAATCCCTGTCTTCCTCAGCCAATGTATCCGTATTTGAACTTCCTTTTCTTATTTTCTCAGCATCACTTTTATTTTTCGGAACCCATATTCTTCCGTCATTACGAAGACTTTCACTCATAAGTGTAAGTTTCGACTGGTAACTGTCATGAACAGGTATACAAGTAGGATGTATCTGTACAAAACAAGGATTTCCGAAATATGCACCATGTTTATAACTCTGCCAGGCCGCACTTACATTGGCTCCCATTGCCATCGTTGAAAGAAAATAAGTATTACCGTATCCTCCGGTTCCTAATACAACTGCATGTGCAAAATGTCTTTCAATTTCACCATTAATAAGATTACGGGTTATAATTCCTTTTACTTTACTTTCAATTATAACCAGATCATGTATTTCTGTCCTGGGAAATATTTTTACCCTTCCTAGTTTAACCTGCCGCAGTAATGCACCATACGCACCCAATAACAATTGCTGACCTGTCTGTCCTTTTGCATAAAAAGTTCTCGAAACCTGTGCCCCTCCAAAAGAACGGTTCACAAGATATCCGCCATAATCACGTGCAAAGGGAACACCCTGTGCAACACATTGATCTATAATAAGATTACTGACTTCAGCAAGCCTGTAAACATTTGCTTCCCGTGCACGGTAATCACCTCCTTTTATTGTATCAACAAATAAACGATAAACACTATCTCCATCATTCTGATAATTTTTTGCAGCATTAATTCCTCCCTGTGCAGCAATACTATGTGCCCTCCTCGGACTATCCTGGTAACAAAAAACTTTTACATTAAATCCCAACTCTCCTAATGTAGCAGCAGCCGAAGCACCAGCCAGACCTGTCCCTACGACAATTATTTCAAGCTTTCTTTTATTACCCGGACTCACAAGATTCTGAGATGCTTTATAATTCTCCCATTTATCCGCCAACAAACCTGCTGGTATTTTTGAATTCAAATTTTCCATGTATCTGAATACTTAGTTAATTGTCCGGCTGAAATATATAACAATTGGAATTATTGAAAAACCAATAACAATACCTGCTGAATAAATTATTCCAATTAACTTAATCATCGGTGTATATTTCTTATGGTTCAGGCCTAAAGTCTGGAATGCTGATTGAAATCCGTGCAACAGGTGAAAACCCAGGAAAAGAAAACTGCCAAGATAAAACAGCACTACCCACCCAATTTTGAATTTTGCAACAACCAAAGCTCCCAGATCAGGATATACTCTCCCGTTATATATAACTTCCTCAACACCGCCGGATATCTTCATTTTGAAATAAAAATTAAATAAATGAATTACTAAAAAAATAGAAATAACAGCAGAAGTATGTATCATATATTTTGAAAAAAAGGATGTTTGCTTATTATTTGAAATTTTATATCCTGTCGGTCTAGCTATCCAGTTCATTATCTGAAGATATACTCCATAAAGTATATGTACAATAAAACCTAAAAAAAGAATTATTTCAAATATTTTAATAATAATGTTTGTTCCCATAAAATGAGCAGCAATATTGTAATTCCTTGAGTCTTCAAAAATTATTAACAACAGATTGATCCCCATATGTACCAATAAAAAAGAAACCAGGAATAAACCCGCCAGGGCTATCATTAATTTTTTACCAACAGAGGAGGATAAAATTGTTGTCATACCGAAATGATAGATATTTTTACAAGATTCTTTAGATATAATAAATAGCCATTCTATATCCAAATTTAAAATTCAATAAATGAACCGGAAAATTACAATTAATTTTCAAAAATCAAGACATTATGAAATCTTTCCCGGGTTTGATTTTAAAAAACCGTTCTTAATTTTAAGAGTTATTATTCCAATTATATTTGAAAGAAGTACGCAATAAATGTTAAAATATGCAAACCAGTATTAATGATGAAAACGTTATAATTATTTTTGTTGTAAGTTAATAATGTATAGTATGAAAAATCTGAAATATAAAAACATTGATGTATTCTATAAAGCATATGGAAAGCCTGGAAATCCTGCTTTGGTGTTACTACATGGTTATCTTGAATCCATGGAAACATGGAAAAATTTTGCAGGAAAATTACAGGATGAATTTTATGTTATAACTCCGGATCTCCCGGGTCACGGCCTTTCAGGAGTGTTCAGCAATATCCATACTATGGAAGAATTAGCTGAAACAGTTAAAATGATTATTGATCAACTTAACATCCAAAAGATGCATTTGATCGGACATTCCATGGGTGGATATGTTGTACTGGCGTTCAAAGAATTATTTCCGCAGAACCTGCTATCTTTTACTCTCTTTCATTCTCACTGTTTTGCAGATCCTGACGAAAAGAAAATAAACAGGGACAGGGACATTGATATGATCAATTCAGGGAAAAAGGAATTGATTGTAAAAAATCATGTTCAAAAAGTTTTTGCCGACATTAACCAGGATAAATTCCTTAAAGAAAAATTACAAACAAAGAAAATAGGGATGAAAACTCCTGACAAGGGTATTATAGCTGTTCTTAATGGCCTGAAAAACAGGGTTGACAGATCACATATTCTGATGGAAGGAGATATTCCGGGATTATTAATAACAGGAGTCAGGGATAATTTTATTCCGGAAAGTGTGAATGATAAAATTATTTCCTTTTCAAAGAATCTGATTAGAGCAGATCTCGAAAACAGTGGCCATATGGGATTGATTGAAGAAGAAGACAAATCAGTGGAAATCCTGAAGCAGTTTCTCAGTCAAACTACAGCATCTCAATAGCCTGGAGTAAAGTATTATCTATCTGTTGTATAATTGGATAGAAACCCTCATTATCAATAAGATTCCTTGCAATATATGCTTTTAGCTGAGTTTTGATCAGATTTTCCGATACACGCAGATCAATATAATCAGGTTTTACTTCGTGATTATTTGCATATTGAATAAACTTCTGATAATAGTCTGTTTTATCCAGGAATGCAGATATTGCGTCTGCAGTTTTCAACTCCTTCATTTTACTCCTGTTATTATCAGTATAATCAAATGCAAAACGATAAATCAGTCCGAGATTTCTGACTTTCGAAAAATAATCTGATATTCCGGTTGTATCGATAGGAATAAAGATATCGGGCATGATTCCACCTCCTCCATATACAATTTTACCTCCCGGTGTAACATACTTTAAGGAATCGTACAACTTAACACTGTCTGCGTTTTCAAATTCTCCATGTATAAATCTTTCATTAATATCCTCATAATATTCTTCTCTTTCTCCGTTGGAATAGGGTTTTTGGATACTTCTGCCTGTCGGGGTATAGTACCGGGCAATAGTTAAACGTAATGCTGAACCATCACTAAACTGTACCTGTTCCTGTACAAGTCCTTTCCCAAATGAGCGTCTGCCTATAATAGTACCCCTGTCATTGTCCTGAACTGCGCCGGCAAGGATCTCGCTTGCCGATGCTGAAAACTCATCAATAAGAATTATCAGTTTATCTGATTTACAAATCCCTTTGTCGGTTGAAAATACATCATACCTGGCCCTTGCTTTCCCCTGGGTGTAAACAATAAGTTTTCCTGCTTCCAGGAATTGATCAGCAATCTTTGTTGCTGCATCCAGCAAGCCTCCGCCATTAGACCTCAAATCGAGAATGAGTTTTTTCATTCCCTGGTCATGCAATTTTTCAACACTCTTAATAAACTCATTATAAGTAGTTTGAGAAAAACTGTTTATTTTAATATATCCTGATTCATCATTGATCATATAAGCAACATCCACGCTATAAAGAGGAATCTCATCTCTTTTGATCTCAAATTCCAGGATTTCTTTTTCCCCTCTTCTTAGTACGTTCACCCGTACAAGTGTGCCTTTTGGTCCCCGCAATTTCCCTACAACAGAATCAGTAGGCATCTTTACTCCCGAAACACAAATATTGTCTACTTTAATTATCCTGTCACCGGGAAGTATTCCTACAATCTCAGAAGGGCCGTTTGGTATAGTACTGATAACTGCAACAGTGTCATCTGTCATGTTAAACTGAATGCCAATACCACTGAAATTACCGATAATAGGTTCATTATATTTTGTGATATCTCTGGCAGGAATATAAACTGAGTGTGGATCAAGATTTTCAAGAATATATGGTATAGTGTTTTCCGTGATAGTCTCAATATTCACGGTATCAACATATTCTTTTTCAATATAATTTAACAGGGAAGAAATTTTATAATTACGGGGCAACAGTGAAAAACTATTTTTTCCCCCTTTTATTTCACTTGATTTACGCCCAACCTGAAATGTAAAAATACCATCGCCGGGATGAAATGTTGTACCGAACCAGTATCCTGCAAGAATTCCAATAATTAAAAGACATGATATAATCAGCGGGAAAAGTATCTTATTAAAATTTCTCATTGCTTTACGGAATAGAAATATAATTAACTTCAATACCTGCTTTCCGGAGAAGTTCAATACCATCATCCTGGGTATAAAGATCCGAGTAAACAACACGCCTGATTCCTGCCTGAATGATCAGTTTGGCACATTCCATGCAGGGAGATGAAGTAACATAAAGGGTTGCTCCTTCACTTGAATTATTTGATTTGGCTACCTTGGTAATAGCGTTGGCTTCTGCATGAAGCACATATGGCTTTGTCCTGTTATTTTCATCTTCACAGATATTTTCAAATCCTTCAGGAGTACCATTATATCCATCTGAGATGATCATTTTCTCTTTAACTATTATAGCTCCTACCTGTCGTCTTTTACAGTAAGAATTTTTAGCCCAGATATCCGCCATTTGAAGATATCTCTTATCTAGTTCCAATTGTTTTTCACTGGAGTAAGTTGCCATCAACAAATATTATAAATGAGAGTTAAACAGAACTGCAAATATAATGTTTTTGAAAAGAGATTTGAATTGTTCTCACTATAATTTCTAAGAGTTAATTCATCCACCTTTGACGGTCCCGGTTCACTCTTTTTTCCCTGTAGCGGGTATCACTTTTTGATAAAGAAGTATGCTTTTTATTATCTGAAAGGGTCAATACTACAGGAACGTTTTCATAACTCAGGTTCTTAAAAGAAGATTCTATTTCTCCGGTATAACGACTATCGGTTTCAAAGAAAGAAAAATTTCGTTCAATATCGATTTTCCCAATTTCTATATTCCGGATACGGGTTTGATTATTTATAAGAGCTATTAGTTTCAATGGATTAATATTGCTTTTTGAACCCAGGTTAATATAGAATCTGGAAAATTTAACCTCTTTTCTTCTTCTTTTCTCTGATCTGTTGTCATTTCCAAAGGATGAGAAAGATTTATCCCGATACCTGTTTGCATCTCTTTCCCTTCCTCTGTTTCTTCCTGATTCTTTTCCTGAGCTTTCAGTTATATTAAGATCCGGGGCATTTTTATAAAATGAGAGAAACCTGTTAAATTCTGTTGAAACAAAAAGTTTAATAAGTTCTTCTTTGCTCAGATGATCAAGTTTCTGATATATAGCAGGCATATACTTCTCAATCTGTACCTCATCCACCGCAACCTTTTCAAGTTTATCAATCATACTGAGAAGTTGTATTTCACAAATTTCCCGTCCATCAGGTACTTTTTTTCGTCCCATTGATTTTCCAAGCAATTTTTCAAGTTCCTTGATTTTGCCATTTTCCCGGGTGTGAATAATTACTGCGGAAATACCTGTTTTATTTGCCCTCCCAGTTCTTCCGCTGCGATGAATATAGACATCCAACTCATCAGGAAGATTGTAATTAATAATATGACTGAGATTATTCACATCAAGTCCCCGTGCAGCCACATCTGTGGCAATAAGTAATTGGAGATGCCCGGAACGAAACCTTCCCATTACATGATCTCTTTGTGATTGTGAGAGGTCTCCGTGTAGAGAATCCGCATTATAGCCATCGGACATAAGCTTCTCTGCTATATCTTTTGTTTCTTGCCTTGTTCTGCAAAATACTATGCCATAAATATCCGGATTAATATCTACAATGCGTTTCAGGGCATTATACCTGTCTTTGGAATGAACCATATAAACCTCATGCTGCACATTATCTGCTCCTATATTTTTTTTACCGGTTGAAATTTCCAGAGTATCTTTTAAAAACTTACGTGTCAGCGATGTGATTTCGGGCGACATGGTTGCAGAAAAAAGAAGTGTCTGTTTTTCATCTGGAGTTTCTGCCATGATTGTATCCAGGTCTTCCTTAAAACCCATATTCAACATTTCATCTGCTTCATCCAGAATTAGCCACCTTATGTTATTTATTTTAAGAACTTTTCTCCGTATAAGATCAAGTGTTCTTCCCGGAGTTCCCACAACTATGTGTGCTCCTGCTTTTACAGCTCTGATCTGTGTTTCAATACTTGCCCCACCATATACGGCAAGTGTACGAAAATTATCTATGTACCTGGAGTAATTCTGCAGGTCATTGCAAATCTGAATACATAATTCACGGGTTGGGCAAAGAATTAGTGATTGAATAGATTTAGATGAAATATCCGTCATTTCAATCAGTGGAAGTCCAAACGCAGCAGTCTTTCCTGTTCCTGTCTGCGCAAGGGCAATAATATCCCTGTTAGTGGAAAGAAATGCAGGTATTGTTTTTGCCTGCACTGGTGTCGGGGTGTTAAATCCCATTTCTTCAACAGCTCTGAGCAACTCATTGCTCAAACCTGATTCATTAAAATTTAGCATTAAATAAAAGTTAAAATTGAATAAGACATGTATTTATGTCTTGATCCCATTGGTAAATAATAAAATATACTGAAGTGTAACTAGAGAATGACTAAACAAATTATATTAATCGCCTTTAGATAAACAGCGCGCAAAGGTAAGTTTATTTTGTTGATAAACAATATCCTTTTTCATTGTCAATACATTCATGTAATGATTTATTGCGAACTATCAAGTGCTAATTGTGAATTTTCAATAACAAGTTAATTTTTAATTGAACAAAACTTTTTCAAAAAATGAGAGAACTATAGATGAAATTTTATTCCCTGTGCGAGTGGCAGATCTGTTCCATAATTTATGGTATTAGTTTGTCTTCTCATATAGCCTTTCCATGCATCTGAACCGGATTCCCTTCCGCCACCAGTATCCTTTTCACCTCCGAAAGCACCCCCTATCTCGGCTCCTGAAGTCCCTATGTTTACATTTGCAATTCCGCAATCAGAACCAGAATGCGAAAGAAAATACCCGGCTTCCCTGATATCTGTAGTAAAAATGGATGAGGAAAGCCCTTGAGGCACATTATTATTTAAAGAAACAGCTTCTTTAAGGGTTTTAAATTTTATAAGATATAAAATGGGAGCGAATGTTTCCTGCTGAACAATTTTATATTGATTTTTTGCTTCAACAATAGCAGGAATAACATAAAGGCCAGAGTCATAATCTTTTCCTTTTAAAATTTCTCCTCCAAAAAGCAGCTTCCCTCCTTCTTTTTTCACCTCGTCAATTGCATCCTTAAAAGCATCAACAGCATTGCTGTCGATAAGGGGTCCGATCAGGGTTTTCTCATCAAGGGGATTACCTGTCCTGGTTATGAATTGTTGATATGCATTTATCAATCTTTCACTGACATCATTATAAATATTTTCCTGTATTAATAACCTTCGTGTTGTTGTACATCGCTGACCTGCCGTACCCAAAGCCCCGAAAACAACAGCCGGTATTACCAAATCAATATCTGCATGCTGAGATACTATTACTGCGTTATTCCCTCCAAGTTCAAGGATCACTTTCCCTAATCTTTTTCCGACAATACCTCCTGCTTGTCTTCCCACGGCAGTTGACCCGGTCAATGAGATAAGAGAAATCCGTTTATCATCTAAAATTGCATTTCCTGATTGGGATGAACTGGTTATTATAAGATTTAACACTCCTTCCGGAACTTTATTTTTTTTCAATATTCCTGTAATAATATTATGTACAGCTATGGAAGTTAACGGAGTTTTGGAACTGGGTTTCCATATTACCACATCCCCGCAAACTACAGCGAGCATAGCATTCCATGCCCACACTGCCACTGGGAAGTTAAAGGAAGTAATGACCCCCGCAATCCCCAAAGGATGATATTGCTCAAACATCCTGTGATTCTCTCTTTCTGAACTCATAGTATAACCATATAGTTGCCGGGATTGTCCAACAGCAAAATCACATATATCTATCATTTCCTGCACTTCTCCATAACTTTCCTGTATGATCTTTCCCATTTCGAGAGAAACAAGAAATCCAAGTTCCTTTTTATAATTTCTTAACTCCAGTCCTATTTGTCTCACGACTTCACCTCGTTTCGGGGCAGGAACATCTCTCCATATCTTAAAAGCTTCCTGTGCTTTTTTAATGATCTGCTCATAATCAACAGGATTTGCAAACTGAACCTTTGCAATTTCTTTTCCATTGATAGGAGAATAAGAGGACCTGGTTTCTCCTTTTGTTTTATACCATTCAGAACCTGTAGATGCACCGGGATTGACTTCCTTTATACCTAGTTTTTTAAGGACTCTCTTTGTTTGTATAATAAATTCCGCTTTCATAGTTAAGATTATCAGGATATTAATAATATATAAAGATAACATTCCAGTTTATCAACCTCAACTTTCCCATAAAAATTTTTGTATATACAGATTACAGGATAAATACTATTCACTTTTCACTGAACCACACTAACCACTTAATCATTCATGCGAAAAACTTCTTTAATAAACCATAGAATTATATTATCTTTGGCACTTATTAAAAGCCCGGATGGCGGAACCGACGAAGGAGCTCCCGTCATCCATTTTAATTGAGTATTGATACATTGCTGTTCTTTATTGAAAGAAGTTATTAATTGCCCGGATGGCGGAACTGGTAGACGCGCTGGTCTCAAACACCAGTGGTAGCAATACTGTGCCGGTTCGATCCCGGCTCCGGGTACGAAGAAAGAAAAAATGCCTTTAACTGTATAAGTTTGAGGCATTTTTAAATTTTATAATGTAAAGCAGTATTTTAGAGTTCCTTTTTTAAAATATTTTCAATCTGCGTTTTGTTTTCAGTAAGATAATTTAAGGTTGGGCAATGTGCATTTTTATTCGATTTTTAAACAGGCTAAATCTGTTTGTTCTGGATTATTTATAAAATCAATAATACTGTTCTTGTTCGCTTTCAACAACTTAGCAATTTCATTTGTTGTCAAATTGCCTGTCCTTATCCATATTATTTTTGGTGGGAATCCATTTAAAAGGCTTATGTCATAAAAATCAGAATCAAATGTTACTATAACGTAATCGTGATCATGTGCGTAAATCCATACATCAGTATCTTCACAATTCTTAAGACCCACATCTGAAACATGCTTGCAATCAGGAAAGTAGTCATGGATTTTATTAACAATACGAAATGAAATATTTTGATCAAAAAGTAATCTCATTAGGTATATTGTAATTTATGTTCCCTGTCTGCAGCATAAGCAAGACATGCTTTTATATCATCCATAGTCAATTCTGGGAAATCCGATATAATTTCACTATTGGTCATGCCAGCAGCCAACCAACCTAAAACATCATATACGGTAATCCTTGTCTCTCTAATACATGGCTTACCAAATCTCTTATTAGGATTCCTTTTTATAATTGATCTATAATTAATCATATATCAAGTTTTTCACTTAACAAAATTAATAAAAAGCGATTACAATTACAATTAGTTTTTCTAAAGAGCAGCCTTTTTTGAATATTGCTCAACGGGAGTCTGTGTAAAAATTAAATATACACAATTTTATTAATTCAACATATCAACCCGATTTCATGTTCCTTTCAAAAATAATTCAATATTATTGCATAAAAAATCTTTAATGCAATTATCATGTGTTCCTGTTGTCATGTTTATCCATAGAAATTCCTTCCGGTACTTTGTTGTTCCTGCCTTTTAAAATAGAATTTCCATAAGATTGTGTCTTCTGAGATACTGACACAGGGGTGGGTTTTCATTCAACAAGGCTTCATGCCGGGCTTACGCTGCACGAAGCTTTATTTATTGGGCGGTCCTTGTTAATTTCATTATTTTTCAACATCTGCAATTGCACTTATGCTTATTCCTATTGGTACAGTTTCCCATTTACCTTGACTTGTCTTTCTATAATAAGTTTTATCTGTTAATCCAGCACAAAAATTAAGAAATCCGTCGCCAAGATCCTTTACATGTTCCAATGTAACAAGAAAATCTCCTTCCACTAATATATTTTTTGACTGCAAATCAACTTGAATTTCATCTTTAACGGAGTCTTGTGGCATTTTTATATAAATAGGTTCTCTCAGGATATTTTCAAAATCCATTATTCCTTTGACTTTATAAATATTTAATCTGTAAAATATTGTATCATAAGAGGATTTAGAAATATTTATATTTACCTTTTTTATAAATGCTCTTTTCTTTACTTTCATTAATATACCACATTCATAGCCCAATAAATTATCTTTAAACCCTGCTGAAACATTTTTAAATTTAGTAGTAACACCTAAAGTTCGTTGTTTGAATATTTTGGGTCGTATAATTACCTCTGCTAATTCATAAACTTTCTCCTCCAAAAATATTACGTTTTCATTTTTCTTTCTAAGGTCTGCTATTTTTATCAGAAGTGGTTTATAACCAATTACAGAAAATAACATTGTGTCATTATCGTATTTTGAATCCACAAATAAATTGAATCTTCCATTTACATCAGTAACTGTTCCTGTATTTTCACCATCGATCCCAATATTAGCGAATTCAATAGGCTCCTGGTTATATGCATTTTTTAAAATTCCTGTTATAGTCTGCCCTAATATTGTATTGTAAATAAATAGAAATATTATAATAAAGAATTTACTCATATTTATAAATGATTTCAAGAAACTAAAAATTATCATTTCTCCGCATTAATAATTATCCATCCGTTTCTAAATTCAAAATCAATCGTTATTTTTTTAAATCCTGCAATCCCGAGTTTATAGATATAATCTTTATCGCTTTTAACTTTTGCGATTTTACACCATTTAGTCCCTTCAGATGGATAACGATTAATAATTTTTATCCAGACTTATTCTATCCATCATACAGCTTCTAACATAAATCATGCATGATGTAAAAGACTTTGTTTTATTTCAAACTCATTCCCTCATAAACCCTGAAAAAATGAACTTGATAAATACTATTTATACCACTCCGTTTTAATCCCCTTGATCTCTTTTTATCCGCCGTAGCGAAGCGAAGTTGGATATCACTTTCTAAAGACTCCAAACACCAGACACCTCATTTCCGCAGAATTTACACTTCCCGTTTAAAATATTATTCTGTATTATAGAATACCCCCGACGTTCAATCACTACTTTTTTACATTGAGGACAAATGGTATTCAGATAGTCCGGACCGGGTAAATTCCCAATATAAACATATTCTATTCCCTCTTTCAGCGCAATGTTACGTGCACTTTCCAATATATTTACCGGTGTGGGCGGAAGCTGGGTTAGTTTATACTGCGGTGTAAAACGACTGAAGTGCAGGGGCGTTTTGGAAAATCCATTACTGACCAGCCAGCCGCACATCCTTTTAATCATATCCGGATCGTCTGTCCATGAAGGAACTATAAGGTTGGTTATCTCAAGCCAGACTCCTTCTTCTTTCATGGTGACCAATGTGTCGAGTATGGGTTGTAACTTGCCACCATTCAGCTTCAGGTAAATGTCATTACTGAAGGATTTTAAATCAATATTTGCGGCGTCAATAACCTTGCATAGCTTTAACAGCGGCTCACGATTGATATACCCTGCCGAAACCAGTACGTTTTTTATCCCTGACTTCCTCGCCAATACTGAGGTGTCGTATGTGTACTCATAAAATGTAATGGGTTCGGAATAAGTATATGCAATGGAATCACAATCATTTTTAATACAATTTTCAACCACCTTTTCTGGAGGAAGATCGTAGTTCCTGGTTTCATCAGGACTTTTTTGCGAAATAGTCCAGTTCTGACAATTCAGGCAAGCAAGATTACAACCTGCTGTTGCAATGGAAAAAGCTGTTGTACCTGGCAGAAAATGGTTTAGCGGCTTCTTTTCAATCGGATCGACATGAACGGCACATGGATTCCCGTAAGCGATAGTCCAGAGTTTCCCGTCTTTGTTGATTCTGTTGCGGCAGTCACCTGACTCTCCTTCTTTTATATCACATTCGTTCGGACATATCTCGCAACGCATTCCCCTTGGTGTTGCAGTGTAAAACATGGCTTCTTTGGTCCATTTCCTACCAGGCTGTGGATTTACCATTTTAAAAAATGATGCGGAAATATCTTTACCAAAATAAAATGCTCCTGTACCCAAAAATACTGTTCTTAAAAACTGTCTTTTATCCATCTCTTTTTATTTACAATATTTCGTAATATCTCAATAATAAGCTGATTTTGTGCGGTGTATAAATTTACTGTTATATTACGCATGTTATTAGTAATCCATAGTTTGTGCCTCTCTTTGCGTCCACTTTTTACGTCCTGTATTTCCCCCTTTCCTTTGCTTTTGCTTCCCTTTTTTACGTCCTGTATTTCCCTATTCCTTTGCGCCTTTGCGCCTTTGCGTTTATTTTTCTCCGTCCTGCATTCCCTTATCCCTTTGGTCTTTCAGTCCTGTTTATGTTCAACGTACTATTATCATAAAACCAGGATCACAAAGTGGCCTTTTTCCTTGCAGAGAAGGCCATCAACCCGCTAATAATATTTAATGCAGCCACCACAAGACAGGTTTTTACCAATCCGATAAGTGGCAACAGGACAATAGCTGTAAGAAAAGCTCCTAATGCCGAACCTGCCAGGTCTGTGCTATAATTTTCTCCTGAGATCTCGCTATAACTTTTTTGCTGCAACATCGATGCCAGTAAAAATTCGAACCCGATACCGGTGGCAAGAATAAAAATCAATGCGAAAAACATAAATTGCCCCAACAATAGCCAGACATTTATTACTCCCCTGAGTTGAATTAAAAAAGGGAGTATAACAGCAAATGCAGCAAGCCCAAATTGCAGTACATAATAAACTTTGATCTCCCTGAATTTATTTCCTGATTTTATTGAACTACCAAAAGCAAGTCCAGCCATAAAAACGGCAAAGAAAAGTGAGGTAGCCAGGTAAATACTTCCAAAATAAACCTGGTAGGCAAGCAATAAAATAACTTCGAGTGATGCAGCGGTAAATCCACCTGTGTAAAGCCCGGCAGTGATCTTCCCGGTCCTGAAAAACAGTAGTAGAAAAAGCACTGCAGGAATAATGATCATTAAGCGGTAACGGGCTCCGAAATAACTTAACCAATGACCGATCTGCCCAACAAACATATAGGGATAAAAATCACGGTTAACCGGAACTGTATCACTAAACTGATCACTGAGGGTTTTGCTTCTCATCGCAAGCAGCGAATCATCCAGATAATATTGATTAACATATTCGGTGGAAATATTTTTTTCTGAAATTTCTTGCGTGATTGCTGAATTCAGTAGAGTATCGGAAGCAATGAAATAATTATTTTCTCCAGTCATTAACTGCCGGTTTTTAAAAAATAATCCCAGTGTTTTCCAAAGTGATGAATTAACATCGAGTGCATACTTCCCGGCATAATTTGCTGTTGAAGGCAGGCTGGTGCAGATAACCGTTTCAGGATTGCAGAGCTTTTTTAAAAGCATGAAAAACTCTTCAGTATAAAAACGGTTTAATCTAAGGGACGAGGGAGGTGGTAGATTAATAAGGATAACATCATACTTTTGCCTGGCTTTACTGATAAATTTGCGTATATCCTTCTTTACGATTTCTATTTTTTCGGAATCGGTTATTGTATCTGTATATTTATTCAACAAACTGAATATTTCAGGATTCGATTCGAGATAGGTGATTTTATCTATATTATATTTATTAATTTCTTTGATCATACCCGCAATACCCCCCGAGATCAATAAAATCTGCCTGGGATTTTCATGCTGTACCATAGCAAAATGAACCGCTTCTTCATTCACAATTACATTATGGGTGTAAAACTGAAGATTGTTGTCTTCGTATACGTTAAGCTGATCCTCCTGTTTAGTGACCACTAAGTTGCCATACCGGGTACTTTGCACTGAAACCAGTTCCTGGTTAGGATATGATATTTTTTTAATGAATTTATCAGGATTGAAAACAAAAATCAACAACGGTAAAAGAACTCCTGCCAGGATGAGTTTCCAGTCAGACGTGTAATTTTTTTCCCGAAGCATCCTTGCACCGGCAAGAAAAACTATGGCTGCGGATATACCAAATACCTGGAAAGAGTTAAAAAACCGCCCGAGAATAATACTAAAAAGCATCCCGCCCAATAAGCTCCCCATAGATTCAATGGCATAGGATTTGCCGGTCAGGTTTGATTTTTCCCTTTCGGAATAACACGTTGTAAAAACGGTAAATAAGTAACCTGATAAAAAGCAAACCGGGAAAAGTAATATGAAAGCAGCTAATACTGAGGTTCCAATGTTGACAATCGTTCCGGGAGGAAATAAAAGGTTTTTCAACAGGTATAGCAGGGCTATCATGACCATTGGGAACAGGGTGAGTGCTGCAAGCATAATTATTCCCTGTTTTGGTAAAAAACCGGCAAAGTTTCCTTTACGGGCATATAAAGCGCCCCATCCGGTCAGAAGCATCCAGGCTGCCATAACAATTCCCACAACAAGTTCATTTCCCGACAAAACACTGATAAATTCACGGATAAAAACCAACTGATTGATTATTGCAACCATCCCGAGAAGAAAAAGTAAAGCACGAAAACTTGCCTGGCTGGTTTCCTCTGCTTCCGGATATTTTAATTCTTCCTTTCCCTTTCTTTTAGCGAAGGTCAGGTAGTATTTCAGGTGCCAGGAAAGGTGAAAAAAAGCAATACATACCAAAGCTATGCCAAATGCGACATGCCATTCCAAAAATGTTTCGTACCGGGGAATTTCAAGTTTATAATTTACTTTTATCACACTCAGTATGCCCAGCAGTCCTGAAACCAGGAAAGTTATTAACAGTATATAATTCCAGAATTTACGATGCCACTTAATCGGCAAAATGTCCCATTGAGCAAAGATCCACGTAGTGAAAAATGCCAGGAAAGTTATAATGATAACCGGGAAAAGTGGATAAGAGGTAGTCATTTTTCATTGAAAAAAAGTTCTTTTTCATCAAAAACCAGTGCTTCGTAAGTGTATAAATCAGCATCTTTCCAGCCATCCCAGCCAATTCCGGCTTTGTCCCGGGCACAATGTCCAAGAAATTCTTCTTTGTTCCAATGTGTTAATTCCGCTACCTGTGGCAGGAAAGTTCCGCTCCGGGTTCCCTTGATCATATAAATACCTTGTTCGCCGAGCTTAAAATCATCGATAGAAGATATCTTTCTAAGAGGCGTAAGCACTGAAATTTCGATGTCTATTTTACTTAATTCTTCTTTTACCACAGGGGCAAAACGAAAATCACTAAAAGCAGCAGCAGCGGCCATTTCCTGTACTACCTTATACAAAGGCTCAGTGGAAGTAAAATTCCCGATACAACCCCTTAATTGGTTATTTTTATTTAAAGTAACAAACGCTCCACAATTCATTTTCACATTTTCCGATAAGTCTTCCTCGTTGATATCAGATATTGCATTATTCTCCAGCTTCATTTCAATAGATTCACGGGCAAGTTTCAGCAACATCCTTTTATCCTCCGGAGTGAGCAAAAATTCACCGGAATTCCTGGTTCCGTTTTCCCTGGTAAAAATAAAAGAATGGTAGCCCACTACCCTGTCTTTACCACCAGAGGGGGAATCCCCGGAATTCATATATTTAACATGCGTAACCTGAACATTTTGTTGCACTGATGTGATATCCAGAAGTGTTAATACCGAACTCCATGCGCAACAACTGGTTGCCAGCCCGGGAATATTCTGTCTTTCATTGCTGTTTATGGTTTCGATAAATTTCTCCGGTGAATTACCAGCGACTGCTAAACCAGTTAACTGATCTGTTTTTAAAGCATTTTCATAAGAAGGATAGTGTGAAAAATCACTGCTGACAATAAACAGGTTCTCAGGTGTGAAATAGGGTTTTAGTGTTTCTGCTAATTTTTTACAGGTCTCTTCTGATTGAGTCCCGATAATGATGGGTACAATTTTAAATGGTTTCTTTAACCAATACTGCAGGAAAGGAAGCTGCACCTCGATGCTGTGCTCTTTATCATGGGCTCCTGGTATATAACTGATCTGCTTATTCTGATCAATTAACCGGTTGGCCAGTTCGGTGTCAACATTAACTGTTCCAAGCGGTGTTTCATAATCACCCTGGTTGTATATTGAAGCTCCGTTTGACAACATATGATGACTTGTACCAACAATAAATATCCTTGAAAATGATTTGCCGGGGTCGATTTTTACATAAGCTGAAGCAGCAACAGGTCCTGAAAAAACATACCCTGCATGAGGAACAATAATGGCAGCAATACTTTCATTTACCGTTTTATCTTCTGCATTAAAGAAAAACTGTTCGAGTTGGGCTTTTAAATTTTGCGCATCCGATGGGTAAAAGGATCCTGAAACCACTGGCTGACGAACCTGGCTCTTCTGCCTTACCTGCCCCTTGCAGCTCACTGTTAAACAAAACAAGAAGAAAAGCACCAGATAATTAATATATACTTTCAAAATAAAAAAAATTAAATGAACATATAAATTTAACCTAAAAATTTCATTAGAAAAAGTAATTCTTTTTAATTAGGATCGCTCCAGTCTTCTATTATGAATTTTAAGTCGTGGTTTCAGTTCCCTAAGCTTCATTCATCTCAACCTCCGGGTAATGATTATTCTTTTAATTATCAGGATGAGAGCTTCGGATAAATTTGTTATTTTTGGCATTCGGATTAAAAAGTATCGGTTTAAAAAGGTATTGTTTTGTTTTAGTTACTGATACTAAACTCCGGTTTATTCCCATGTTATTTTTATTCTCATTTTTAATGTTAAAATGCAACTAACTGTACTATTCCTGATTGCCATCGGATTAAGCTTTGATACCTTTGCTGCAGCTATATGTATAGGAATAAATCTTAATCATATCAGATTCTGGCATGCCACTAAAATTGCAATAATAATGGCATTGTTCCAGGCTTTTATGCCTGCTGCAGGATGGTTCCTGGGCTCACAGGTAAAAGATATGATAAGTAATATTGATCATTGGTTCGCTTTCGGATTGCTTTCTTTAATAGGAATAAAAATGATCTGGGAAAGCCTCAATAAACAAAAGGAAGTAAAAGAACTGGATTTCTTTAAACTTCATGTTATAATCGGCATTGCAATTGCTACAAGCATTGACGCTCTTATTGTCGGTATCAGTTTTGCTCTTATAGATATGAATATTGTCCTGTCGGTTTCAATTATCGGAGTTACAACCTACCTGGCCGCTATGCTGGGAATGCTTTTCGGTAAAAAAGCAGGAAAACATCTGGGAAAACGAATGGAGATTGTCGGAGGATTAATTCTTATAGTTATTGGGCTTAAGATACTACTCGAGCACCTTAATTACTTTCCAGTATTTTAAATAATTCATCAAGTTTTGGAGTAAGAATGATCTCCGTTCGCCTGTTCTTTCTTCTGGCTTCAGGCGTATCGGCCGGATCCACAGGAAGAAATTCACCATGCCCGGCAGCTGTTAACCTGCGTGGATCAATCCTGGAATCCTCAAGAAGAATTCTGACAATAGCCGTTGCTCTCATAACACTCAAATCCCAGTTATCCTTAATGCTTGCACCCTTTCTTATAGGAACATTATCTGTATGCCCCTCAATCATTATATTTATATCAGGATTTTGTTCCAGCACCCTGACAAGTCTTTTCAATGCAACAACACCCCTGGGATCAACTTCTGTGCTTCCAGATTTAAAAAGTAATTGTTCTTCCAGTGAAACATACACTTTCCCGTTCTTTAATTCAACCGTTAAGCCCTGTCCTTCAAATCCATACAAAGCATTTGACACTTTTTCCCGCAAAACATTCACTACAGAATCCTTCTTGTAAAGTATTTTCTCCAGCTCGGCCAGTCGTATATTACGTGCTTCCAGTTCCGCACCCAGCTTGTTAAGATCATTTCTTTCAACACTTACTGTTTGCTCAAGTTCCCGCAACCTTGCTTCTTTTCTCTGCAGATCTTCCTGGGTTGACTGCAGTTCGTTAAGAAGCCTCCTGGTTTCCCGTGCACTTCCCTGTAACAATGCTTCATTGGCGGACTGTAAATCCTCATATCTCTTTGTGAGTTGCGTCAGATCCTTCCTTAAGGTATTCATTTCTTCGTGCTTCTTGATGCTGTCCGAAACAAACCTCTCTCTTTCTTCCTCGACTATATCCCGCTGTGCTTTCATTTCGGTGTTTTCAACAGTAAGGCGTTCATTATCTGTTATAAGCTGTTCCCTCTCCTTATCCAGCTTATTACTTTTATCACTTACTTCCCTGAATTGCTGAGGAGGGACGCATGATACCAACGCAGTTGCAATTAATATCATGTATATTTTACAATTCTTCATAGTTCACTTTGATTTATCTTTAAACCCGAAAATTAATGAAATATTGTTTAATGCATTTGTTAAGATATCAACATCGGGAAATCATTTGTATTAGTATAAAAACATTCTGTTATCCCTGGAAATCTGCAACAATTTTATTAAAAGGTATGTGTTGTCTGTTTACAACGTGGAAACCAATAAAGATTTTCTTTCCCGGACGTCTCTAAATAAAAAACCTCCATTTCATATTCTTCCAGTATTCCCCTGCATAATCTATTCCAATCCGATCTGCAATTTTAATTTCCGGAACACTAATACCTTTCTCGATCCATATTCTCTCAGAAATAACAACAGATTCTCCATAAAAACTTTTATCAATATGTAATACCCGTCCAACTTTTCCGGGACCACGAATTTCAGATAATCCTCTGATCAGTACTGCCTGTGGATATTCTGGCTTGCCGGTAACAATATTCAGCATCCAGTATATGCCATAAATGAGATATACGTATAACCTGCCTCCTTCCTGGTACATTACCTCTGTACGTTTAGTCCTTCCCCTGCTGGCATGACAGGCTAGATCTTCTTCACCACGATATGCCTCTACTTCGCTTATCATCCACTCTGAACGAACTCCGTCTAACATCCTTATTACTGTTTTTCCCAATAAATCCGGAGCAACTTCCAATACATCCCTTTCAAAAAAAGTACTGTTCAACCTATCTCTGCTCATGCGTAAAATTTTATACTATTTTAAATTTTTACTTGTTTTGTTTTCTATCCCTAATATTAATAAAGAATAAAAAAATATGAATAATGAAATTCCTGTTTGTGTTTCAAGTGTATCATCAGCGAACATAGACAAAAACATGATAAGAAAAAAGATACGGACAAAATAGTTACCCCATTTCTTTTCAATAAAAACAGGTAATAAAATTGTCACAAAAAAAATAATCAATCCACATATTCCAAAAGTAACCATAATTGTAAGAAACTGATTATGGGCAGGTTTTCTTAAACTTTCAGGCAAATCAGGTTCATGCTTATCATAATAGTTAATCAACTCTTTGGTTACATCTCCTGTCCCCGTTCCAAAAACCATATTATTTTTAAATACCGAAATGGCGGCTTTATAGTACATAATACGTTGTGAAACAGAATGATCTCCAGGTTTTTTGTTTCTGACATAATGATCTATTTCCCATATGATTTCATAAATTCTGGGATACAAACTATATCTGTTTAAAAAAATGTAATTTGTCAATCCATTTTCAATACCAGTAATATCTTGTTCTGCAAGTTGTTTTACCCCTGCTGCATCCTTTCTTAATCCTTTTGAAGTTAAATATCGTATCAGAGTATATTTAATATCCTGTCCACGCTTATCTTTCCCGTCATAGGAAATACTACTGATTTCATTCCAGGAATCCCGTAATTCATTTTCTGATATATGAATCCAGACTAAATGTCCATTCTCCGCATCAGCGGATAAGGTATCATGAAAATATCTGTTTCCATTAAAAGTGCATGAGTCTAAAGAAGAAAAGTCAATTTTTTCCCTATGGTAAAATCTTCCTGTTGATCTGGTAATAAAGGATATAACTAATAAAAGGGATGTTATTAGCAGAACTTTAATAATAAAACGGGGAGCGATATTACTTAATCGCCCGGAGCTTATCCAGGCAGCAATGAAAAAGCATATACCGAATATTACCAATCCTGTAAGAGATTTTAGAATGAAAAGAAATATTATTAACCATAAACATGTGAGGGTAAAAATGATTTTCCATGAAACTGAAGTAAACTCCCTGTTTTTTTCTGAGAAAATGAAAAATAATAATATGAAAACAGAAAATACGATCATTAAAGAAAAACGTATGTGAGATATAAAAACAGATATCTGGCGGAAATCAGTATATTCATATGGAATAAGGTTGAAAAAAACAGCTGAGGATACCAATGAGCTTAAAAAAGTCCCGCTGACAAAAACAAGAAGAATGATCAGGAATTCCTTATCAGTAAATTTTTTGGATGTTCCGATGATAAGAGGTAATATTAAAAAAGGAAGTTTAATTTTAAGGCTATGAAATGCATATTCAAAATCAGAGGAATATAATAATCCGATAATGTACAATAAATAGAAGGAAGTAATGATGATAACAGATTTTCTGTTTTTATAAATATCCCGTTTCATACTGAAATTTCCTTCTGATATCCAGTACAGAGTAAGTAAAATTTCCATCAGGGTTGTCATAAATATGGAAAGGGGAAGGCTGATTGCAAGAGATAAAATAAGTAAAAAGTAAATATGCCTGTTTATCTGATGGATTTTAAATACTTCTATCATTATCCTGTTGTTACAAAATCACGGTTAATTTAATGATTTTTTCTGACCTTTTATCAGGTGAATAAGATCAGAAATTGCATTTTTAAAATCTCATAAATATATTTTTTGTCATAAATTGTTGAAAACAAAAAATAATTGTACTTTTGCAATCCACATTTTTCAGGATATTTTAAAGGAAATTGATTTAAATAAAAAACAACATAAATTGGACACACTGAGTTTTAAGACTATTTCAGCAAATAAAGCTACCGTTAAAAAGAACTGGCTTTTAATTGATGCTAATGATGAAATTCTTGGAAGGCTTGCTGCAAAAGTTGCTTATATGCTTAGAGGTAAGCATAAGACAGACTTCACTCCCCATGTTGATTGTGGAGATAATGTTATAGTTATTAACGCAGAAAAGGTAAGGCTTACCGGTAATAAGTTGACTGATAAAAAATATGTTCGTCATACAGGTTACCCGGGAGGTCAGAGATTTACTAATCCTAAAACTTTGTTGGAGAGACAACCGGAAGCTGTTATTGAGAAAGCAGTAAAAGGAATGCTCCCTAAGAATCGCCTGGCAAATGCTATATTCAGGAATCTTCATGTATATGCCGGGAATGTTCATCCCCATGAAGCACAAAATCCAACTAAAGTAAATTTAAACGAAATTATTGAATAATAATGGAAATACTTAATTCTATAGGACGCAGAAAATCAGCTGTTGCACGTGTTTATATAAGCGAAGGCAAAGGTCAGATATTGGTTAATGACAGAGATTATAAGTTATATTTTCCGGGAGAACATTTACATTATATTATTGAACAACCTTTACAAGTACTTCAGGTTCGTGACAAATATGATATTAAAGTAAATCTGATTGGTGGTGGTATTAAAGGTCAGGCTGAAGCACTGAGGCTTGCCATAGCACGGGCTCTTATTAAAATTGATGCTGAAAATAAAATAACTTTAAAAGCGCATGGTTTTCTTACCAGGGATCCCCGCGAAGTGGAACGTAAAAAACCCGGCAGACCAAAAGCCAGGAAAAGATTTCAGTTCAGCAAGCGCTAAAATTGAATTTTGTTTAGGATCTAAATTGAAGGGACTTCCCTTATTTTTTCAAATACGGAACTACCTTTCAATTGCTGTAATGAATGTAAACAAATCTTTAAAAATATGCCAAAACCAACATTTAATGAATTACTGGATGCAGGTGTACATTTCGGGCACCTGAAACGTAAGTGGAATCCAAATATGGCCCCTTACATTTTTATGGAGAAAAATGGTATTCATATTATTGATCTTCATAAAACTATATCAAAACTGGAAGAAGCTGCTGCAGCAATGAGACAAATAGCAAAATCAGGAAGAAAAATTCTTTTTGTTGCTACCAAAAAACAAGCAAAAGACCTGGTTTCAGAAACTGTAAGCCAGGTAAATATGCCATATGTTACAGAAAGATGGCCGGGAGGTATGCTTACTAATTTCCCTACTATAAGGAAAGCTGTAAAGAAAATGTCTTCAATCGATAAAATGGCTTCCGACGGAACTTTTGACACTCTCTCAAAAAGAGAAAAACTACAGGTTACACGTCAACGTGCTAAACTTGAAAAGAACCTTGGTAGCATTGCAGATCTTACAAGACTTCCTGCTGCTCTTTTTGTGGTTGACATTCTCAAAGAAAATATCGCTGTCAGAGAAGCTAACAGACTTAATATTCCTGTATTTGCTATCGTTGATACTAACTCTGATCCTAACCAGGTCGATTTCCCTATACCGGCAAATGATGATGCATCAAAATCCATTTCACTGATATTAGGATACCTGTGTGAATCTATTTCAGAAGGTCTTAACGAAAGAAAATTCGAAAAAGAGAAAGAAAAAGAGGGTGCCGGAAAAGAGAAAAAAGAGGAAATACCAGTCGTTAAAAAAATTAAAACTAAAACCGTAATTATCGAGGAAGAAGAAGTTGAAGAAGAACCTGTCGTTGTTCCGGAAGAAATTCACGAAGATTTTGATGAAGAAACTTTAGAAACGAAACCTAAAATAAAAATAAAACCCACGATTCAGGATACACTTGATGAGGATGAAATTGTTGGAGAACCTGTATTGAAAAAAGTCCTTACAAAGAAATCTCCTCCCAAGAAAGTTAGTTCAAAAAGTAAACTGGAAGAATAATTAAAATTAATAGACCATGTCAATTATAAGTGCTGCAGATGTCAGCAAACTGAGAAAATCAACCGGTGCTGGTATGATGGATTGTAAAAAAGCTCTTGAAGAATCCGGAGGGGACTTCGAAAAAGCAGTGGATATTATTCGTAAAAAAGGTCAGCTTGTAGCTAATAAACGGGCCGACCGGGAAGCCACGGAAGGGGTTGTCCTGGCAAAAGTGAATAACAATAAAGGAGTTATTATTTGTTTGAATTGTGAAACAGATTTTGTAGCAAAAAATGCTGATTTTATCAACCTTGCAGAATCTATTATAAATCTTGCACTTAATAAATACCCTGGCTCAGTAGAAGAATTAAAGTCTCTTCCTCTTGACTCAAAACCCATTGCACAAATCTTAGTTGAGCAGATCGGAATTATTGGAGAAAAAATCGATATCGGTTATTATGATAAAATTGACGCTCCTGCTGTAGCTCCTTATATACATATGGACAAGAAACTTGCTACTCTTGTTGGATTCAATAAAACAGTTAATGAACAGGTTGGGAAAGATGTAGCCATGCAGGTTGCAGCAATGGCCCCAATTGCAGTTGATAAAAATGATGTCCCACAGGAAGTAATTGAAAAAGAAAAAGAGATAGGCAGAGAACAAGCAAGACTAGAAGGAAAACCAGAAGCAATGCTTGATAAAATAGCAGAAGGAAAACTTGTTAAATTTTTTAAGGAGTCTACTCTTTTAAACCAGGAATTTACAAAAGATAATAAAAAAACTATAGCTCAATATTTAAAAGAATCAGATGCTGAACTGAAAGTAACAGGATTCCGAAGATTCTCGCTTAAACAATAATTATAAAATATTATCTTTTAAAGAGCCTCAGGTTTTCATCATGAGGCTCTTTTTATTTATTAAAGGATTAGTGTTTTTTTACTATCTTAGGATTTTATTACTTTATTTTAAATTATCATGTATAAACGCATCCTTCTGAAATTAAGTGGTGAAGCCCTCATGGGTACCCAGAAATATGGCATCGATAATAAAATACTGACCAGTTATTCAGAAGAAATTAAAGCGACTGCTTTATCGGGTGTTCAGGTTGCTATAGTAATAGGGGGAGGAAATATCTTCCGGGGAATAAGTGGGGCAATACAGGGTTTTGATAGAGTAAAAGGTGACTATATGGGTATGCTGGCCACAGTTATCAATGGCCTTGCTTTGCAATCTGCTTTGGAATCTACAGGTGTAAAAACCAGGATTTATACTGCTATAAGAATGGAGCCCTTTGCTGAATTCTATAACAGAGATAAAGTAACTGAAATATTGGAAAATCACGAAGTTGCCATTTTAACAGGAGGAACAGGAAATCCATATTTTACAACTGATACAGCTTCTGCTTTAAGAGCAATTGAAATTAAAGCTAATGTTATGATCAAAGGAACAAGAGTTGATGGAGTGTTTGATGCGGACCCGGAAAAAAATCCGGGCGCAAAAATGTATGCGGAATTATCATTTAATGAAGCAATTGAAAAACAATTACATGTAATGGATACTACAGCATTTGCCCTGTGCAGGGAAAACAACCTTCCGGTAATTGTTTTTAATATGAATAAAAAAGGAAACCTGCAAAAGTTGATTTCAGGTCATAAAATTGGAACTTTAATTAAAAATTAAATAACTTTAACCGCTTATTACCAGTTATTATAAAAAAAGATAATATGAATGAAGATCTGCAATTGGTCCTGAAAATAGCCAAAGACAAAATGGATAAGGCACTTGATCACCTTGAACTGGAATTGAGCCGTATTCGCGCCGGTAAAGCAAATCCTCATCTTCTGGATGGAATATTAGTGGAATACTATGGAACAATGACTCCTTTAAGCCAGGTTTCAAACATTTCAACTCCTGATCCTAAAACCATTGCAATCCAGCCATGGGAAAAGAATATGATAACTCCTATAGAGAAGGCAATTATGGCTTCCAACCTGGGTATCACTCCTGTCAACAACGGGGAAATAATAAGGATAATTATCCCCGCTCTTACTGAAGAAAGAAGAAGAGACCTTGTAAAACAGGTAAAACAGGAAGGCGAAACAGCTAAGGTTAGCATCCGGAATGCACGCAGAGAGGCAAACGAAGAATTGAAACAACTACAAAAGGACGGGCTACCTGAAGACGAAAGTAAAAAAGGAGAACTCGAGGTTCAAAAAATAACAGATGATTTCTCAGGAAAGATTGACAAAGTTATGTCATTAAAAGAAAAAGAAGTAATGACTGTTTGATTTTTCTATTTCTTTGTAACAGGAATACTTAATTTTTGTAAAACTTTATTCCCGGTCATTTCTATTATTGCAGAAGCGATACTTTCCGGATCAAAACCACACATTATAAATAACTCCTCCCTGGTCCCTTGTTCAATGAATTTATCCGGAATTCCCAGTCTTCTTATTGTTGAGTTATAATTATTGTCACTTGAAAATTCCAGTATTGCACTTCCAAATCCTCCCTGCAGTACCCCATCTTCAACTGTAAGTATAAGGTCGAAATTATTAAAAATTTTATACAGCAAATTCTCATCTAAAGGTTTTATAAACCTCATATCAAAATGAGCAACACTTATTCCGCTCTTTTTCAATCTTTTTAATCCTTCCTGAACAAGAATACCCGCATACCCTATTGAGAGGACCGCAATGTCATTTCCGTCTGAGAGTTGTCTCCCTTTGCCTACAGGTATCTCATGAAAGTTTTGTCTCCAGTTTGAGATCGTGCCCCGACCCCTTGGGTAGCGGATACTAAAAGGACCATGTTCCTTCAACTGTGCTGTGAACATCATGTTACGTAATTCAAGTTCATCCATTGGAGCAGCAACAATCATATTAGGAATTGATCTCATAAAAGAAATATCAAATACACCATGGTGTGTAGGACCATCATCACCCACAAAGCCTGCCCTATCGAGGCAAAAAACAACGTTCAGATTCTGAAGAGCAACATCATGTATTATCTGATCATATGATCGTTGTATAAAACTTGAATAAATATTACAATAGGGTATTAATCCCTGGAGAGCCATTCCGGCAGCAAAAGTTACCGCATGTTGTTCTGCAATTCCTACATCATAAGTACGATCCGGAAGTTTATCCATCATAATCTTCAAAGAACAACCTGTAGGCATTGCAGGTGTAATTCCAATTATCCTATCATTTGTATGAGCAAGCTCAAGTAAAGTTTCACCAAATACTTCCTGAAATCTCACAGGAAGTGAGGTGTCAGATATTTCAGAGAAAATCTCTCCTGTATGTTTATTGAATTTTCCAGGTGAATGATATGCAGTCTGATTAAGTTCAGCCTGTTTAAATCCTTTTCCTTTAACTGTAATACAATGTAATAATTTTGGCCCGGGAATCTCACTAAGATCTTTCAGCACTTTTACCAGGTGTGTTACATCATGCCCGTCTACCGGACCGAAGTACCTGAAGTTCAGTGCTTCGAATAGATTACTGTGTTTCAATAATAATGATTTGAATGCATTCTCAATAGTTTGTACAGAAGCCCTGGTTTCAGGTGCTAATTTGTTAAAATGACCCAGTAAATTCCAAATCTCATTCTTAACCTTATTGTACGTTTTCGAAGTGGTTATATCCAGGAGATAATCTTTCATTGCCCCAACATTAGGATCAATAGCCATATGGTTATCATTAAGGATAACCAGAAGATTGGTTTTTTCAATTCCTGCATTATTTAATCCTTCATATGCAAGTCCGCCCGTAAGAGAACCATCACCAATTATGGCCACTACTTGTCTTTTTTCACCCTTATATTGAAGTGCAATATCTATCCCCAGTGCTGCTGATATCGAAGTTGAAGCATGTCCTGTCCCAAAAGCATCATATTCGCTTTCACTAATTCTGGGGAAACCACTTATTCCACCTAACTTCCTGTTAGTATGGAATACGCTTCTTCTTCCTGTCAGAATCTTATGTGCATATGCCTGGTGTCCAACATCCCATATAATTTTATCATATGGGGTATTGAAAATATAATGCAAAGCAACTGTAAGCTCAATAACACCCAAACTGGCCCCAAAATGACCTGGATTTGAAGAAACCTCATCAATGATAAATTTTCTTAATTCCTCACTTAAAAGTGGCAAATTCTCAATACTGAGTTTCTTAAGGTCATCAGGGTTATTAATTTGTGAAAGAAGTGGATAATTTGAATCCTGTTCCATCATGTTTTCAACCTGAAAAATTTTTTGTAAAGATAAGTAATATTGTATCTACCTGAAAGTTATTTATTGAAGTTTATTATTTTTGTGCCTTCTGAATTAAATTTATAACGTATTATAATTACTAATGAACCAGGAAGAAATTTTCAGGAAACTGATCGCACACTCTAAAGAATATGGCTTTGTATTTCCATCAAGTGAAATTTACGACGGCCTTTCAGCTGTATATGACTATGGTCAGTATGGTGTCGAGTTGAAAAACAATATTAAAAAATACTGGTGGGATTCTATGACCCTTCTGCATGAAAATATAGTTGGTATTGATTCTGCTATCTTTATGCACCCCACTATATGGAAAGCTTCAGGACATGTTGACGCATTTAACGATCCTCTGATTGACAACAAAGACTCAAAAAAAAGATACAGGGCTGATGTACTTATTGAGGAAGAATTAGAAAAAATGGAAGCCAAAATTGAGAAAGAAATTGAAAAAGCATCAAAACGTTTTGGAGAAAAATTCAATGAAGAATTATTCCGGCAAACAAATCAAAGAGTTCTTGAAATTAATGAAAATATCAATATACTTCATTCACGTTATTTAAAAGCTTTAAATGATAGTAATTTAAAGGAACTAAAGCAAATCATCGTTGATTATGGGATTGTTTGTCCTGTCTCAGGAACAAAAAACTGGACTGATGTAAGACAATTTAATCTTATGTTCACTACTGAAATGGGCTCAACATCCGATGGGGCATTTAAAGTATACCTCCGTCCTGAAACAGCCCAAGGGATTTTTGTAAATTATCTTAATGTGCAGAAATCAGGGCGTATGAAAATTCCTTTTGGTATTGCACAAATTGGCAAGGCTTTTCGTAATGAGATTGTTGCACGTCAGTTTATCTTCAGAATGCGCGAATTCGAACAAATGGAAATGCAGTATTTTGTTAAACCAGGTGAAGAACTGGAATGGTTCAGAACCTGGAAGGATTTAAGAATGAAATGGCATCAGGCATTAGGATTTGGAGAAGATAATTATCGTTTCCATGATCATGAAAAACCTGCACACTACGCAAATGCAGCAACTGATATAGAATACCGTTTCCCTTTCGGATTTAAAGAAGTGGAAGGAATTCATTCAAGAACAGATTTCGACCTGGGAAGTCATGAAAAATTTTCAGGTAAAAAATTACGCTATTATGATACCGATAGCGGAGAATCCTATATCCCTTATGTTATTGAAACATCCATTGGCCTTGACAGAATGTTCCTGCAGATCATATCTGCTTCCTACTTTGAAGAAGATCTTGTGAAAGAGGATGGAACAAAAGATATGAGGGTAGTAATGAGAATTCCCCCCGCCCTTGCACCCGTTAAGATTGCCATACTCCCACTGGTTAAGAAAGACGGTCTTGCTGAAATCGCCAGAGAAATTATTGATAAATTGAAATTCGAGTTTTATTGCCAGTATGATGAAAAAGACTCCATCGGCAGAAGGTACAGAAGACAGGATGCAATCGGAACACCTTACTGCATTACAGTTGATCATCAAACTAAAAAAGATAATACTGTAACCATAAGGTACAGGGATAGCATGTTGCAGGAAAGAATTTTAATAGACAATTTAAATAAAGTAGTTGCTGATAAATTAAGTTTCAAAAAACTATTCGAGAAATTAACTTAACTTAGTCGTGGTTATTTACATACATTATGAATAGAATCCTGAAAATCATTTTACCTGATCTGTTTGCTATATTGGCATTTATAATAATATCCTATGCTTATTTCAGCCCTGTAATTGAAGGTAAAGTTCTACCACAAGGCGATATGATCCAGGCCAGGGGCATGCAGAAAGAACTTGTTGATTATTATGAATCAACGGGGAAAAATGCCCTTTGGACCAATTCAATGTTTGGGGGAATGCCATCTTATCAGATAAGAGTAGATAAAGTTTTTAATATTTTTAATACTCTTCAACATGTTGGTCGGTTATTTCTTCCATATTTTACAGTTGGAATATTATTTGTTTACTTAGCGGGTTTTTATTTCCTTCTTAGAGTATTAAAAATAAAATCTTTATTAGCGTTTGCAGGCGCAATTGCCTTTGCATTTATATCTTATAACTTTATAATTATCTATGCCGGTCATATCTCCAAAGCATATGCTATTGGTTATTTTGCCCCTGCAATTGGAGGACTTATCCTCTTATTCAGAGGTAATTATCTTTCCGGAGGTATAATTACAATGGCAGGTTTAGGTATACAATTATCCTGTAATCATTATCAGATCACTTATTACTTATTTCTTATTGCCGGATTATTTATTTTATTCAAAATTTACCAATCAGTAAAAGAAAAAAAGTTTAACCATTTATTTATTTCACTCTCTATTTTTACAATTGCTGTTTTTTTCTCTCTTTTTCCCAATATTTCCTCATTATGGATGACCTATGAATATGGTAAGTACAGTACAAGGAGCCCTTCTGAGCTGACAAAAGAAAAGGAAGATCAAACTAAAGGACTGGATAAAAGCTATATTCTTAATGATTATAGTTATGGGATCACAGAAACAATGAATTTACTCATACCTAATTTTATGGGAGGTCCTTCAGTTTCTCACTTGCCACCTGATGGAAAGGTGTATAAACTGTTAAAAAGAAACGGGTATCCTGAACATGATATAAAAAATATAATCTCAAGAATGCCAACGTATCATGGTCCCCAAAGATTTACAGTTGGTCCTGTTTATATCGGGGCAATAAGTATCTTTTTATTCGTTATGGCACTATTTATAATTAAAGGAACCTGTAAATACTGGCTCCTTTCTGCTGTAATGTTTTCAGTAATGCTTGCATGGGGTAAACACTTTTCATTTCTTTCAGAGCTTTTCATTAATTATTTCCCTGCATATAACAAATTCAGGACTGTATCCATGATCCTGGTCATTACCGGCTTCGCAATACCATTTGGCGCCATTATGGGTTTGGAAAAATTATTCCATTCTGACTTTCCCCTGAAACAATCTATGAAAAATTTAAAATATAGTTATTTTATAACCGGTGGAATTTGTCTGTTTTTTGGTTTGATAGGTTATAATCTTTTAGATTTCACATCTGCTGGTGATTTAAATATGCCCCCTCAACTTATTCCTGCTCTTAAGGCTGACAGAGCTTCACTTTTACAGGCAGATTCGTTCAGATCATTTGGGCTTATTACAGCGGGAGCTGTTTTTTTATTCTTTATGTTAAAAAAGAAATTATCAATTCAAAACTTTTTAATCGCTCTTTCTTTCTTATTTCTTGTTGATCTATGGCCTATTAATAAAAGATACCTCAATAATTCTCATTTTATAAATAAAAAAGCTGATAATGAACTTATAACTCCAACAACTGCTGATTTACAGATACTCCAGGACACAACATATTACAGGGTTTTAAACCTTAGCATTGATCCATTTAACGATGCCACTACCTCTTTCTTTCATAAATCAGTTGGTGGATATCATGGAGCAAAATTAAAAAGGTACCAGGATGTCATCGAGCACCATATTTCCCGGTCAAATATGGCAGTAATTAATATGCTGAATACTAAATATATTATCCAACCTGCGGAAGACAAAAAGTCCAGGATAGTTATTGTTAACCCTGATGCATTAGGAAATGCATGGTTTATTGATTCAATTTTATGGGTAAATTCAGCTGATGAAGAAATAGATGGTTTAAATAGTTTTAATCCTTCTCAAACAGCAATAATAAATAAAAAATTTGCTGAGGAAATAAATACTCCTCAGATTAGTCCCGGCGACTCTGCTGATCTTATTACACTAATGTCTTATGCTCCAGATGAATTGGTTTATAAAACAAATACAAACGGAAACCGTTTTGCAGTCTTTTCTGAGATTTATTACCCTAAAGGATGGAAAGTATTCATAGACGATAAACCGGCTAATCATGTTCAGGTTAATTATATATTACGCGGTATGATTATTCCGGAAGGAAATCATATTATCAGTTTTGTTTTTCATCTAGATTCATTTTTTATAACCAAAAAAATAGCAGGAATATCTTCTTTTCTCATATTACTGCTTCTTATAGGCGGTATTTTTAGGGAAATAAAAAATAAAAAACAATTCAATATAAATTCATAACGTTAATTAAGTCCTCACTTATACTATTTCTAAATGTAATCCTTGAGCCTACTCCGAAAAATCAATTTACAATTTTGAATGGTTTTACCCCCCTGCCCCCTAAAGCCTGCCTTTCGGCAGACGGGGGGAAGGCCTATAAATAAACAACTTGCAAAATATCCAGCTTCGGGAACTTAGCGTAGCGATCTCACGAACGAAGTGAATAATTCCAGCCTGCCGGCTGGCAGGTAGAGGGAAATGATTTTTCGGAGTAGGCTCATCCTTCATTTTTTCATTTTTAACGAAGTTTAAAATCTTTTATGTTTTATAAAATAATAAATAAACCGTGGAATTATAATAAAATGCCGGAACATGGCAGGGAAAAAACCAAATTTTCCGGTCATTATTATGAATCTTTCCCAATTAGCACGAACAATATTATACTTATTAATACCTCCCTCAAGAAAACGGGATATAATAATTTCTGTATTTATTATTTTTTTTGCTTGCTGTAAGGTCTGTAACACCCACAAATAATCAGATGCAATCCTGAATCTTGTATTATAAAATGGAACTATACTTCGTTTCGCAATAAAAGATTGATGACAAACTATCATCCCATTTTTCAGACTTCTCCATGTAAGTTGCTTCGGAGCTTGTAATCTTCTCATCCCTAATTCTCTGCCTTGCCTGTCAATGATCATTGTTTTCCCATAATATACATCAGCATCCTGTGTACAGCAGGAGAATATGTGGTGTAAAACATCATCATTAAAAAACATGTCTCCTGCATTCAGGAACATAACATATTCTCCGGATGCCATACTCAAACCTTTATTCATAGCATAATATAATCCCTCATCAGGCTCGGTGATCCATCTTGAGATGACATCCTTGTAAGTCTCAATTAAATTAAGAGTATTATCTTCTGATCCACCATCAACAACAATATATTCTATGTTGTCATATTTCTGATCACGAATACTTTCTAATGTCCATTTAAAATAATCACCTTCATTCAGAACTACTGTTATGATAGATACTTTTTTATTCATTTTTAATATTCATTATTCAAAATTTTAAATTTCAGAGCTTTATGAATTCGTTCTTTTAAAAATTCCAAATCCCTGATATAAATAGTATTCTTCTCTCCAAAGGTATTTAATCGCTTTAAAATTCTTTCCTCCGGAAAATATAAATAAGGTTCAAAACCATTATTAACTATTTTCTGATGAATAGAAAATTCATTAAAACCATAATATTCTGATAGACCATTTAACTCAATAATAATTGCTTTCAGACTCTCATTCTTCATTACATTTTCTGATCCGTTAATAACCATTGTTTCGAACCCCTCCACATCTATTTTTATTACCCGGGGGTTTTCATTTACAAGTAGATTATCCAGGGAATTTACAGGTACAATTATACAATCTTCACTTCCATTGCTTTTCCTTTCAACATGATTTTCAGCACTATTAAGACTGTTTGTGAATTTAACTTCCCCTCTCTGATCACTTATCCCTATATTTAAAGCACGCACCTTATGACTTATATGATTAAGGGCAATATTGTTAAGTAATTGTTTATATGTGAAGGGAACGGGTTCAATAGCAATACTGTTACTTTCTTTAATCTTTGACGCCAAAATTGTAAAAACTCCCACATTTGCTCCAACATCTATAAATAAGTCATCTTCGCGTAAAATGTGCAGTAAAAAAAACATTTCGTGATAATCGTATAAACCTGTATAGATCTGTAATTCAGCACTTGACATTCCTTTTTCAATCAATAACCTGGCTGTCCCGATAAATGGATATGAGATAGGATAGGGACAGACTCTGGTAACAATACCTCTTTTAATAAATCTTGCAAGTGCTGATAATTTATTTCTTTTAGTAAGAGGATGCGAGGTAATTAATTTCAATGTCTTAAACTTCATGTTAGTTCTAAAAAATAAGATTATCAATTATTTGATTAATAGCAATATTATTTGCAACCAAATAAAACACTGGGAATAGACTTAAAAATGACTCTATATTCCTGACAAAATTAATCTTGTTTCATTGACTTATATAACGAAAAATATTTTTTAGCTATATTCTTGGAACTATAATTTTTTACAACTTTTTCCCTGCAATTCCGACGAATGTTATTAATGTCTTTGTTTTCGTAAGCCCATAATATTCCATCACATAGTTCGCCTATGTTTTTCTTTTCCGCAAGATATCCATTTGATTTATGTTCAATAAGTTCGGGAATGCCACCAGTTTTAAAGGCTATAACAGGCGTGCCACAGGATAGAGATTCCATTATCATATTTGGCAAATTTTCTTCAAGTGATGGAAGGATAAATATATCAGCTAATTGATACAACATTACAATATTTTTTTCATCTTTAACATAGGAAATAGGATATACATCTATAGGAGGCTCTTTAATTCTTTTAGATTTCCCAAATAAAACTAATCCCATATGTTTTATTATTTCAGGTTTCCTATATGAAAGCACTTTTAAAGCATCTATGAGATACTTAAATCCTTTGTTTTTGGTTTTCAGATTTACTGACCCTGTCAAGATTATGAATTTATTTTCAGGTAGAGAAAATAATTTTCGGTTTACTAACTTTTTTCCTGGTTTAAAGATATCAATATCTAACGGATTTGGTATAACCAAAATATTAAATCTTCCTATAAGACTGCTCCTCCTTGCTTTTTCAGCTAACCATTCACTTGGTGAAACAAATGTTATATCGGCTTCTTTAAATATTTTTTCCTTACATTTAAAAATTCTGAATGAAAGGTCCTTTATTGAATCACCTTTTATTAAAGGGCATTTTCCACATTTATTAAGATATCCATCACATTCCCCTGCATGATGACAGCCTCCGGTAAAAACCCACATATCATGTAAAGTCCATATAATTCTCTTTTTAGATGTAAATATCTGTTCTAAATTTTTTAATGAAAGAAATCCCTGATTTGTCCAGTGTAAATGTATAATATCAGCTTCTTTGACTTGTTGCATTTTAATAATATTCTGACCTATATTTGCAGGAGAAAACAAAAAAAGAAAATCTTTTGATTTCATGTAAAAAATAAAAAGTATTCGCTCAATGATGAATCTTGATATATTAAAGCTTTTCCTAAAAATTGTATTATTCAAACCTATTACTCCTTCTTCCGTTGAGAACTTATCTCTTACCAACATCTCTGCATTATTAAACTGTTTTTTTAATGCAAGAAATAACCTGAAGGAAGCAATTGCTGCCCCTCCTCTTCTATCAGATGTCCCAATAAGAAGTATTTTCATAACTACAGATTCTCTCTAATAAAAAGAAATTTATGATAAATTGCTGTTATAACTCTTTGAGCAGTTTTACCATCCCATTGTTCAGGAATTTTTCCTTTTTTCCATTTTCCTTGTAAAACATTCATGACACACCTCAATAATTTATCAGTGTCCTTCCCAACCAAAACATTTGATCCCATGGTAATTGTTATCGGTCGTTCTGTATTTTCCCGCAATGTAATACAAGGTATCTTTAAAACTGTTGTTTCTTCCTGTATTCCGCCTGAGTCAGTGATGACCAACCTGGAACAACTCATTAATCTTTGAAAATCAAGATATCCTAAAGTATTTTCAATAATCAGCCATGGCATAGATTTGATTAATTTCATTAAACCAAAACTGTGTATATTTTTTAACGTTCTGGGATGAACAGGGAATATGATCGGGATTTGTTTCTGAATAACAGAAAATGCATCAAGTAATTTTTTAAGCTGTTCTTTATTATCAACATTTGAAGGTCTGTGTAAAGTTAATAAAATATACTCTTTTTCTTTCAGCCTGTGCTTTTCAATAATTGTGCTTTTCTCCGACAAGGGTAAAAACTGATATAATGTATCTATCATAATATTTCCGACACAGACTATCTTATCGGGAGAAATTCCTTCTTTTAAAAGATTTTTATCAGCATCTTTGGAAGGTGTCAGTAATAAATCAGCTAATGTATCTGTAACAAGCCTGTTTATTTCCTCGGGCATACTCCGGTCATAACTCCTTAAACCTGCTTCAAGATGTATTAATTTTATACCTGCTTTAGAGGCAACAATACTGCACGCCATTGTTGAATTTACATCACCAACGACAAGAACCGCATCCGGCCTGATATCTTTACATACATCCTCAAATTTATCTATTATTCTTGCAACTTGCTTTGCCTGTGAATCAGATCCTATGTTGAGATTAATATCCGCGGGCGGAATATTAAGTTCCTTGAAAAATTGATCAGACATATTATTATCGTAATGTTGACCTGTATGTATAAGTACAGGATCAAAATCAGGATTATTTTTCATCGCAGCCATTACTGGTGAAATTTTCATAAAATTCGGCCTGGCTCCAACAACATTTATTATTCGCATAAAATGAAAATTTATTTACCTAATACATATCTGAAAGCAGTAAGATAATTCTCTGAAACAGATTTTAAATTTATTTCTTCTTTAATTATTTGTTCTGAATTTTTGCCAAATATTTTTATTTTTTCAGGTTGTGAAAATAAGTATTCTAATTGTTCACGAAGACTTCGTTCATCACCATCTTTAAAGTTCAATCCATTATATTTATGTCTTACTAATTTTTTCTCAGTCCCATCTGCAGTACTACAAATCACTGGTTTACCAAAACCCATCGCTTCATTTATTGATAATCCACCAAATCCGGCCAATACATATACTGATGAAACCATGAAATACCTTCCTAAAGTAAGGTAATCATAGATCTCTCCGATCCATAATATCGAATCTCCGACCTTCAGTTTTTTTGCTAACTTAACCAGATTTTCTTTTTCCGGACCATTTCCAATAACAACAAGTTCAATCGCAGGAAATTTTTGTTTTAATTCTGCAATCACTCTTATAAGTAAATCAACTTTTTTCCATTTTACCAGTCTGCCAACATGTATTACCCGAAATGGATTTTTAAATAAAATATCCGGATATCCTGAGATCATTTCCTTGGCTCTAAATAAAGCATCTGTGTCGGGAGTATTATAGGAAATAAAAATTTTCTCTTTTTTAACGCCGTAAGTCTGTTGAATATCATAAGCTTTTTCACAATAATTTAAAGTAGCATCACATTGTGAATAATAATATTTTCTGATCCAACGCATAAACCAGACAGATAACCTGGATAGCTCCACTTTTTCGAGGTTCTCATTAAAAATAGGATTGCCCTTAAGATAATTTATTGTTCCATTAAAAGGAGGTACCTGAAATGGTATCTCACGAAATATGATTTTCATATTATTCTTTTTTAAAAAAAACAGAAAACCCGGATAAAAAAATAATGAAAGAATATAGGGCCATCCTAATACTATAATGTCGGGCTTAACTGATTTTATAACAGAATATACTTTCTTAAAAAAAAATTTCCTGTAAAATGTTTTATATTCTTCTAACTCTATCAGATTAAAATTTATTCCTTCATTCCCAATCTTAACATGTTTACCTATTGTTTTACCTTCACCCATAGGGATTATAACATTTACATCAACCCCCTTTTTTTTCAAAGTATTTAACAAAGGAATCAGATAATGAGGTAATCCTCCGAAAAAAAATAGTACTTTCATTAATAAAAACTCCTATTGATAAATACAAAAGTATTGTTTTATTTTTTAGAATTAATAGTCTGTTTGCTTGCTGAGAGGAGTATTAATTAACTTTCCTGTATATATCTTTAAGTATTTGATTTATAAACTGATTTACATTTTCTGATGTTTTGAGTAATATGGATAAAAACAAATATGTCCCACCTGTAATACAACTCCTGAAACAAATATCCAATATAAAATTATCAGAACGGGGAACAAAATACCCTGCAAGAAATGAAACAATACCTACAAAAAAAATCAGTAATACTTTATAATCAAATGGTTCAAAATTATATTTGACTTTTAAAAATACATACCGGACAGAAGCTGTTAAGGAGTATGATATCAAGATACCAATGGCTGTCCCATTTATTCCTGCAAATGGAATCAGAATCAATAGAGAAACAAACATTAAAACAAGAAATACGCTGATAATCAATGTGTTTACTCTGTAATATTTTGACGTTTGAAGAATTGTACTACTTATGCCTGTAGCCATTTCAATAATATTCTTCAACCCGATAAAAAATATTACCCATTTCCCTGCCTCATATTCCCCGGGAATTATAAGAAAAATATTCTCAATATTTACCCATAATCCGATAAATAATAATACTGCAATCCAGGTCTGGGTATTTACACTTTTTTTATATATCAGGTTGATTGTGCTAAGGTCATTATTTTTCCAGGCATCCGCAATTATCGTGGTAGTTATTTTTAATAAAGGTCTTGAAGGAATAAGAATAATAGTGGCAAAAAAGAAAGTAGTTGCATAAATTCCTGTCAATGATAATCCAAGATAATGATTAACCATTATACTATCGAGCTGCAACACAGCAATACCCCCAAATCCTGTTAAAATACCATGAAAACACAAAACAGATATTTCACGCCAAAGAGAGGGTGTAAAAATATTTCCTGGTTTATTAAGTACAAATTTCCCGTTAACAATCAATATTATAAATATAAATAATGTTGGTAACGATAATGCCAGGACATACAACAGGACAAGAGTTTTAAAGTTAACCAGGCCTGTAAAATAAAAAACAACTGCCAAAAGAATAAGAAGTCTCTGGATAAATTCTTTTAAAACAGTTCCTAATACTGCATCGTAAAGAGCTTTAATATAATTATCAAATAACCCGAAATAAAGGGTAAAAAATATCAGGGGAATGAGATAATTAAAATACTGAACAAATAGGGCTGAATCCTGAATATTATTCCGGATAATCAAAGGTTTCAATATAAACAGAGAGAATAAGGATAGAATAAATCCTATAAAAGACACCATCAGCGCAACTAGTAAAAATCCATTGTGCCCATTATCTTTGTCTCTGAAATAGGGGAAAAGACGATTTATCACATTTGAGAAACCCAAACTTCCGAACTGAGCAAAAAGAATAGAAAAAGACACGAGTAATTTAAGTAATCCTATTTCTTCACTAGATAATATTCTTGGAAAAAGTATGGCTGTAGTAATAAATCCGATACCAACCCCTATATAGGAATAAATAGTGCCCTTTATAGCCTGTTTTTGTATAATTCCCATTCAAGATAAATTAGACTGCAAACCATTGATTACTATGGCTATAATGTATATTAATATCATTATTATTTTAAAATAGATCCTCAATAGACCATTGTCTGCCATAGATCTGTTATGGATCATTGCCGGCATTTTTATTTTGCATATTTCCCTCGATCCCGTGATAGCGTGATCTCACATCTTTAAAGCCCAATGTGCGATTTGTTTATAACCCAACATTAATGCAAAACATAGCTACTGCAATTTATAGTCCATCCTAGTATCTGTTTATCCACCTGTACCTTCTTGCATTATCACCTATTTTCAAGGAAATGAAAACTTCATGTGAACCTGAATTGTATTTCCTGATCGAAGACAATGCATAATCATAAGCATATCCAATGTATAACTGATTTGCCCTTATACCAAATAAGGCAGATAATGATCCGTTTGTCCTGTAAGATATGCCAAACCAGTAATCATTCTTGTAATTGAGTTTACAGGTAATATCAGCCTGTGGTAAAAATTGTTCCGAAGTTTTCAATAATACGGATGGTTCAATATCATAACCACTTTCAAAGAAAAACTTATACCCGCCCATTAGATGATAGTGCCTGTACATTTTCAGAGCAGAAAGATCCGAGGTTCCGATCTTTAATACTGACTGAAACAACTGATTCGCACTAAATCCAATATAGTATGTTTCATTGGAGAAAAAGACTCCGAAATTTGCATCAGGTATAAGTGCCACAGTATTCAGATTGCTTTGGGCAATAGGATCCGTAATATCCCTGTATGTAAGTCTTGAATCATCAATTTTATACTGGAACATCTGTCCTCCTAAGCCAAAAGATAATTGATTCCGATGCATATAAATGTGATAAGCATATGTTAATTGCATCCCTGTACGGGAAACAAGCCCATTAATATCATTAAAAAAGAATCCCCCTAAACCCACTCTTCCTTTTGTGCTCGGTTTAAGCACATTATTACGAACAGGACGATTTTTAATATGATAAGACCTTCTTAGAAGCCTTGTTTGTGCACTTATTGAATAAGTTAAAGGAGCATTCTCAAAACCGATCCACTGTTTTCTTGATGTCAGATTAAATGAAGTATAACCATCATAGCCTGCCATTGCAGGATTAATCAGAAATCCATTATTCTTATATTGGGTGAATAATGGTAATTGCTGAGCATTTAGGCTTAAATGTCCGGTAAAGATCAAAATAATAATATGTAAAAATCGTCTAACCACTTTTTCTTAAAATCTAATATTTCACTTACCTGATAATAGTAACAATTCCAACAACAGGATCTTTTCCTTTCTTTATATGTAGAATAAAATGGTAAGAATCTATCGGCATATCCCTGCCTTTATAGGTGCCATCCCATTTTTTCTCGTAACCATTTCCTGAAACAAATAATAGTTCACCCCAACGATTAAAAATCTCAACTCTTGCATCAGGATAAATTTCAATATTTTCAATTTCCCATGTGTCGTTATACCCATCTCCATTAGGAGTAAATGCTGTTGGAATAACAAGACAGGAATTATTAATACTATTTAACACAGTTGTATCAATTAACATACACCTGTTATTATCTTCAATATTAACAATATAAACCCCCTCATTTAATGCATCCAGATAATATCCGCTGCTTCCATCCTGCCATGTAAGTACATACGGTGCTGTTCCGCCATTGATATCAATAATTTCAATGCGGCCGTCATATGTATCCGGACAGAATGGCAGCGTAGTATCTTTACTTATTTTCATAGGTTCCGGTTCAAATAAAGTTGTAAATGTATCTATGCTACAATTATTTAGATCAGCTATTTTCACTCTGTATTCACCTTTTGATAATCCTTTAATCAGCGGACCTGTTTGCTGAATACTATCCCATAAGATAGAATATGCCGGTGTACCTCCCCATACGATCAGATTTATTGTTCCATCTGATGAACCATAACATTTTGGATCACTGGTATAAATTTCTGTTATTACTGGCAAAGGTTCTACAACCAAAACAGAATCAGTCATTCTACAGTCATTTTCATCAATAATTTGTAAAATATACATACCTGCACCTACATTCCTTAAAAGTGTATCTTTTTCAGTCCGTCCTTCCCATTCATAAGTATAACGACCATATCCTCCTGTAACAGAAGTAAATATATCGGCATCAGATTCTCCATGACATGATATCATCCTGCCGTTATAATATAATGGAACATCAAAATTAATAATAATCTCTGGTGGTTCTGTAACTACCATAGTATCACTTATATGACAATTATTTGCATCAATAATATCAACATAATAGGTCCCCATAAAAACAGAATCTAAATCTTCAGAGGTATCTCCGGTATTCCACAGACAGGAATAACTTTCTACTCCTCCACTTACAGTGAGATCTATCGCTCCATTATTAAAACCAAAACAATTAACAGGTACTATCCCATATGATGATACTAATTTTTCCGGTTGTATAAGCTCAAAATCCCAGTTTCCTGTACAATTGTTGAAATCAATAATATTTACACTATATTTTCCTGCTGTCAGCCCGCTCTGATCTTCTTCTGTAGTATTAATTCCACTACCGTCTGATGTTATCCAGGTAAAATTATAAGGTATAACACCACCGTTTGTATTAAGACTTATATCACCATCGTCTCCCCCAAAACAGGAAATATTAAATCCATTATTATTAAAAATAACAGGATTTATATTTAAGGTATCAGGCTGTAAGATTTCTATATCCCATGTTGCCTGACAATTGATTTCATCAGATACATGCAATGTGTAAGTACCTGCAGGTAGCAATTCCTGGTTAAGCATGTAATTATCAGTAATTACTCCGTCTAATGTAGCCCACTCATAATTGTGGGTTCCGTAACCTCCCTTTACATCCAGTTCGACTTTTGAATTATTATATCCAAAACATGAAACGTTGTACCCATTATAATCAGAAATAAATAAAGTATCAAGAATTAATTCATCAGGTTGTGCGAGAGTAAATGTTTCGGTTTGCTGACATCCGAGAGAATCAGTTACCGTAAAATTATAAATACCTGCCGGAAGTTCATCAATATCACGTGTTGTTTCAAAAAACTCCGGATCATTATTACTTGTCCATTCATAATGGATATTATTTGGCCATTTTGAAGTATGACCACCTGCTATATCAAGATTAATAACTCCATCTTCAAAGCCAAAACAGCTTACATCAAAAGGAGGATTCTGTAATATGCCGGTTCTGTTTACTGTAACCGGATCAGGTTGAGTAAGTTCTATCCAGTCTGAATAACCATAACACCCAAGTTCATCCATAACCTCTAATGTATAAAATCCAGCTTTCTGATTCCAAATCCTGTCAACACCTGCTTTTGAAGGATCCACAGAACCAGTATTTAATTCTTCCCATGAATAATAGTAAGTAGATGTATCTCCTGTTCCTCCGTCAAGACTTACCCGCATATATCCATTACTTTCATCATAACATTTAATGTTATAGTCACCATATCTGCTAATGCTTGTGAGAGTAACTGTAATTGGGACTGGTGGATCCAGGAAATAAACCCGGTTTGTCACACAATTGTTAGTGTCTGTAAGTGTTAAAATATATTGACCATACCTGAGATTTTCAATATCTTCTGTATACCAGACTCCATATTCAGGACCATCCCATCTGTAATCATAACCCGGAGTTCCTCCACCTACAGATAAATATATTGCTGCATCTGTAAGCCCACATGTCTGTGGGGAAATAGTTTCAGTTATGAGCACTTTAGGGGGTTGCGAAACAGTATATGAAGTATTGTAAGAACATCCTATCAGATCATGAACATAAATTGCATATGTCGATGATAATGTATTTGTATCTGCTCTTATATCATAAAGATCTTCGATATTTGGTTCACTTAGCGGAACTCCGTCTTTCGTCCAGAAATAAGTAAAAGGCTGTAAATAATAACCACCGTGTACAATAAGATCCAAATCTGTTGTATGATTAAAACACTGTATGTTATATCCTCCAATGAATGAATCTGTTACAGCTATTGTATAAAGTTCAGGAACAACCTTCACTACTATAGTTGTGTCACGTCCTTTCACACAATCAAATCCAGGTCTTGCATTATAAATAACCGGTGTAAAAGTGTAATGAATTTCCTGTATGCTGTCACTGGTATTCTCAAGATTATCTGTAAAATCGGACAAATCATTATCGATGTCTGCTTTTACCCCATTCACAGAATGATAGGAAGTACTTAACTTATATCCAATAACACCTGTAGTTATTTGTGCATTGAAGAAGGAGAATTCCACGGAGGAATTATTACACATAACAGTATCCTCAAAAGGTATAGATGCCTGAATAATTGGAGTAGGATTAATAGTAAGTGTAACTGTTTCCCTTATACCTGATGCACAGTATTCATCAACGCCCCTGTTTCTGTAATCCCTGAAAACAGGTGTTAACCGATAAGTTACCGTTTGCATGTGAATTACGTTATTAATAAGAAAGTCAGTGATGTCAGACAATGGATAATATCCATCCGGTGATATCCCACTTATATCACCTGTATGAGATGATTCAAGGTAATAATATTTTTCTCCTGTATGCGTTGGATTTCCTGATATTAATTCCAATAGTATTTCCGATGAATCACAATATATATCAAATTCCGGAATAACTGTCATCCTGGGAGTTGGATTCAGATAAATTGTTATTGTTGTATCAAATCCATTTTCACAATATTCTGAAGGATTATTTCCCTTGGGATCCATAAACCTTGGTCTTATGGTATAAATAATTTTTTGAAGCGAATCCGTATTATTAACAAGATCATCTGAAAACAGATCAAGATCATTCATTAAATATTGCCCGGGAATATATGTATTACTGACTGCCCCGGGTTCATAGTCAATTTCAACCCTGTATACTTTATCTCCAAATACGGGACCATTTAGGGACTCAAAGTTAAATACTAACGTACTTGTATCACAGTATATAGTATCAGAAATCAAAACTTGCAATTTTGGCCTTGGATTAACCCAAATCCTTATGGTTTGTATAACTCCGTCCTCACAATAGTCTCTACCCGACCGAGGATCCTTAATTTTTGGAATAAAAGAATAATCAATATATTGCAGGGAATCTGATATGTTTTGAATAGTATTTTGAGGGTAATTGGAAGGAATTATCAACAATTCACGATCAGTATCATCCGAAACATTTATAAATGCGGATGAATTTGAAGCAACATAACGTACATCATATTTTAACTCACCTATCCAACTGGTATTATTTGTCTGAACATCGAAATCAACTCCTTCATTGTCACAAATTATAGTGTCCGGATTTGTTGTAACAATAATTCCCGGCTGTGGATTCAGATAGACTTTTATAATCCTGGCAACTCCATTTTCACAATACTCTTTGTCAATTTTTACATCTTTGATCTTTGGAACAAAGGTATACTCTATCCATTGTACACCCAGGCTTGTATTTATTATATCCTGATTGAAAATTTCTTCACTAAGATCAAAACCTCCGTTTTCTCCTTCAATAGATCCTGCATCACTGATATCCGTTATTAACACATCGTACACCCAATTACCCTGTACATAACCATTACCGGTGGTTGGATTAAAGCTTATCCCCTCATTGTAACAAATAATTGTATCTGGTAAATAATTAACAAAAATACGGGGTTGTGGGTTTACAATAATTCTTACTTCTTGTATAATACCATGTTTACATTCTGAAATGGTTCCACTTACATTAATTATACGTGGAATAAAGCGATATATTACAGTCAGTGCCATTGTATCAGTATTCATTAATCCAGACTGATCAAAATCTCCAGGGAAGAGTCCTGTTCCACCTGAGGCATTTATTATTCCGGATGGGATATCAACTTCAATATCATATACCCATGTTCCGATTGTTGAGTAGTTTCCTGATTCTACTGTGAAGGTTATACCTTCGTTGTAGCAAAGGGTATCTGCAGAAGGAATAATATTGATACGCGGCGTCGGGTTCACCCATATACGTAAAACCGTATCCCTACTCGTACCGTAATGACAGTCTACACCCGAACCCGTACCCGCTGCATACGGATGGATACGGTAATCTACCCACTGTACCTGGTCGGATGCATTATATAAAGTCTGCGTAAAGCTCCCCAGAGATAAGCCTGTGTCACTGGTCTGTCCACTGATATCGCCCGAAGACACATCTTCTATCGTGTAATCAAACAACACCTCCCCGGCTGTCAGC